>JABAOH010003573.1_pt1 | contig 87310 bp, 78 predicted proteins | sample 7062181 | NCBI WGS metagenome assembly JABAOH01 (sample SAMN14538630, study PRJNA623070) | marine sediment metagenome | biome: marine biome [ENVO:00000428]; feature: marine pelagic biome [ENVO:01000023]; material: deep marine sediment [ENVO:00002113]; isolation source: pool of 5 deep marine... | reverse complement strand
TTTAGGGGCTTGTCCAAATTGCACGCCTCCACTCTCTGTTGCCAAGGCCATCCGGGGCCGAGTGCCCGTGTTCAGGATATCCCCCAGCGGCAACATGATAAGGAGCAGATCATGGCTTCGGCATTACGAGCCTGATCCCCTGCCGCAGAGCCCGCCGCATCCCGGCATGGTTGGCGCTAGAAGCAGCAGCCTGACATCACCGTCGGGAAGCCGCTTGACGAACGCTTCCGGTGAACGGCCCGCCGCAAGGTAAGGAGGAGATTGATGGCTAAGAGGGTGCTGATCGTTGATGACGATACAGACACAGTCAAGTTTCTCTCCGTAGCTTTGACGGAGAATGGCTACGAGGCCGTCGGTACCTACAACGGGAAAGAAGGCCTCCAGAAGGTGGAGCAGCAAACCCCCGATCTGATCATTCTGGACGTCATGATGCCCCAGAGGTCTGGGCTCGTGCTCTTCAGGCAACTGCGGAGGGACGATCGATATAAGGACATTCCGGTGATGATGTTGACGGGTGTTCCAGCGTCGCTGCAGGAGCTCGACGAGAAAGAGGACGATACGTTTGAGACCCCCTACGACAGCATGCGCGAAGCACTGAGGAAGATGATCGCCGCCATGCGAGAGGAGGGGGAGGTCAGACCAGAGCTGTTTATCGAGAAGCCGGTCGATCCTGAAGCCGTCATCAACAAGGTGCGCGAACTCATCGGGCAGTAAGAAGCCCAGCACTAGGCTACGAGGTCAGCGCTCAACCGTGTGCTCAACTCATTCGGCCGACCTTGCAGTAATGGTATTCTAGGAGCTCCGCAAGACTCCGAGGACAGGATCGGCCTGGATAGAGAATCCGCTCGATGGCTCGACTGCGGCAGACGGGGCTGTCCCGATAAAACGCCGCGCTTACGCTAGTTTTCTCTCGCGAAAACAGAACCCGCCAGTCATCCTAATGTAGCACTGGCATCCCCATCGCCGGCCACAGTATCCACACGCATAACCCGAGCACCACGCTCTACGGTACACGTCTTTGGGCTCGTCTTGACCGCCTCGCGTGCCCTGCGATCGGGACATCGACAGCCATACGCGACCATTATCACATCGGCGGCCCGATCGAAATGCCAAGCGACGTCACCGTCGTGCAGGAGAATGACGCCGTCTCAATCTTGACACAATCTGTATCGAATTGTGCCATGTGTTATGCCCGTGAGCCAATGCAAGACGCCACGCAGTGTAGTTTTCCTCCAACAGAAATCCGCAAGGCTGCGAAGCCGTTCCTTGCAAGACATCGGCTTCCCCGAGATCCAAGGAAGGAGATTTCAGTGGCGAGGAATATCGTGTTCTTGGGCCCGCAGGGCTCCGGCAAAGGAACCGTCATTGGAAAGATCAAGAACAAGTATCACGTACCGCACATCTCCACGGGCGACATGTTCCGCGAAGCCGTCAAGCAAGGGACTGAGTTCGGCAAGAAGGCACAAGAGAGCATGAACCGTGGCGAGCTCGTGCCCGATGATGTGACGTGCGGCATGGTCAGGGAAAGGATCGGCCGCGACGATTGTGTCGAGGGTTTCATGCTCGACGGATTCCCGCGCAACCTGAGCCAGGCCGAAGCCCTCTCCGGAATTGCCAACATCGACACGGCCGTGCTGCTCGACGTGCCCGAGCACGTCTCCCTCGAGAGGCTCTCGGGTCGACGCCAGTGCCGCGAGTGCAGCACGATCTTCCACCTGAAGTTCGTTCCTCCCAAGAAGGACGGGATCTGCGACAAGTGCGGCGGCGAGCTGTACCAGCGCGACGACGACCGGCCCGAGGCGATCAAGGAACGCCTGGCCGTCTACCACGCCGAGACCACGCCGATCGTTGACTATTACGAGAAGGCCGGCGTGCTGGTGAAGGTAGACGGATCGGGGACGGTGGACGAGGTGGTCGCCCAGATCATCGAGAGGCTCGATTGAGACCGGACTCGGTGCAGCTTGACACCGCCCGATGCTGCGCTACACTGCCGTCAGTCCTTTGAAAGGACTCAATCGTGCCGATTATCACGATCTCGCGAGGGACGATGAGTGGAGGCCGGGCGGTGGCTGAGTGCCTCGCCCGTACGCTTGGGTTCCCTTGCATTGCGCGCGAGATCCTCCAGAAAGCAGCCAAGAAGCTGGGAGCTTCTGAGAAAGCTCTGACCTGGAAGTTCGAGACGCCTCCTGGACGGTGGGCTCGCTTGACGCAGGAGCGCAAGACGTATCTGCTCGCGGTTCAGAGCGCCCTGGCAGAGTTGTGTGCCAAGGGGGATCTGGTCTACCACGGATTGGCTGGACAGTTCCTTCTGCGAGGCCTGCCCGGTGTGCTGCGTGTGCGACTGGTCGCTCCAATGGAGATGCGGATCCGAGCATTGACGGACGCGCACCACCGCATGACGCCCAGAGCGGCCGAGGAGTTCATCCGCGACGTGGATCAGGATCGCAGGCGCTGGGTCAAGCTGATGTATGACGCGGATGTCGAGGATACTTCCCTCTACGATCTGACCCTCAATCTGCGGTCCATTGCTCTCGAGACAGCGTGCAACGTCATTGCGGAAGCGGCCGCACAGCCGCAGTACCAGATAACGCACGAAGTGAAGGCCAAGCTGGAGGACTTTGCGGCCGCGTGCCGCGAGCGACTCCTGCAGTTGAGGTCCGGACGTTGATGACACGTACGAGTGGCTCCGGCCTACGGGAACCGAGCCGAGCGGGTGGGCGAACTCGCACGCTCGCTGACGTCTGAAAGGGTTGAAGCGTGGCGATCATCACCATCTCTCGGGGCACCAAGAGCGGCGGCCAGGCCATAGCGGAATACTGCGCCGGGCAGTTTCACTGGCCCATCGTTGGCTGGGAGGTCGTGCAGCAGGCGGCTGCAAAGCTCGGGGTCTCGGAGGAGGCTCTGGGCCGCAAGATGGAAGACGCGCCAAAGCTGTGGGATCGGCATTCTGCGACGCGAAGGCTGTACGTGGCGGCTGTGCAGGCGGCCCTTGCTGAGCACGTTGCCGAGGGAAACCTGGTCTACCACGGACTGGCGGGCGGAGTGCTCTTGCGGGGGCTGCCAAGCGTCCTGCGTGTGCGACTCATCGCCCCGATCGAGCTGCGGGTTCGCACGCTGATGGAGGAACATCAGATGGACCAGGTCTCGGCCGAGCAGTTCATACGGGATGTCGATGCGGCGCGCGCGAGCTGGGTCAAGATCATGTACGGTGAGGACATCAACAGCCCGACACTCTACGACATGGTCATCAACCTGGAGAGGATGCCCGTGCCGGTCGCTTGCGCCCTTGTGACGGCGACGGTCAGGCAGCCGGACTTCGCCGTTACCGACGAGGTGAAGGCGAAGCTGAGGGATTTTCGCTTGGCGTGTCGCGTCAAGGTCGCTCTGGCTGGCGCAGCCGAGACGCGTGGCCTCGCTCTCGAGGTCGAGGCTCAGGGAGGGGTCGTCGAGGTGTCCGGCAGCGCTCCCCTTCTATCAACCGGCCGCACGGGGGACCACATCACCCAGATCGCCCGCTCCGTGCCGGGCGTGGAGCAGGTTCGTCTGAAGGTTGAGTGGTTCGACCCGTATCCCTAGGTGCTCATCGCCAGGGAAGGGGAGCAGTGGAGGAAGGGGGCGAGCATCCGATCAAGACAGCAGGTTGTGCGGACTCCTGCGAGTAGACCTGAAGGAGACCCGCAGGTAAACAGGACCTCCAAGAAGGAGGGTGGCCCGAGTCGAATGCACATTCCTCCCGGGCTCATCCGTGCAATCGCTGTTCTCACTCTCATCCTGCTGCTTCACCCCACCGTGGGTCAGGCGAGCGAAGTGGCAGCCGCCGTGGCGGAGGGCAGCACAACCGCCTGGTGGGTGTGGCCGCTCGTGCTGTTCGTGATCACGTTCTTCATGGGGATCCTCGCGGCCCTGGGCGGCGTGGGTGGGGGTGTTCTCTTCGTTCCGATCGTCAGCGGGTTCTTCCCCTTTCACCTCGACTTCGTTCGCGGCTGTGGCCTCCTGGTGGCGCTGAGCGGAGCCCTCGCCGCCGGGCCGGGCTTCCTCAAGATGAACCTGGCCTGCCTGCGCCTGGCGATGCCCGTGGCCCTGATCGCCTCGGCCTGTGCCATAGTCGGGGCCATGGTCGGCCTTGCTCTGCCGACGCATATCGTCCAGACGGCGCTCGGGGCGACCATCCTGGGAATCGTGGCCCTCATGATCGCGGCGAAGAAGTCTGTGTTCCCGGAGGTCAAGCAGGCCGACCGCCTCTCCTCGGCCCTGCGGATCTGCGGAGTGTACTCAGAGGCCAGCTTGGGCCAGACGATCGACTGGAAGGTTCACCGGACGCTGCACGGTCTGCTCCTCTTCATCGTCATCGGCGTCATGGCGGGCATGTTTGGACTGGGTGCGGGCTGGGCCAACGTTCCAGTCCTCAACCTGGTCATGGGAGCGCCACTCAAAGTCAGTGTGGCGACCAGCAAGTTCCTGCTCTCCATCACTGACACGTCGGCGGCGTGGATCTACATCAACCAGGGCGCCGTCATCCCGATGATGGTGGTGCCGTCCCTGGTAGGCATTATGCTTGGGTCGTTCATCGGGGTGCGGATCCTCCGGATCGCCAAACCGACTTTCGTACGCTGGGTAGTGATCGGCCTGCTGCTGTTTGCCGGCGCAAAGGCCATCACCAAGGGGCTGGGCCTCCCGTTCATCGTCTAGGAAGTGAGAGGAACATCGGGATGACCGAGACCGAAGATGTGAAAACCCCGATAATTGACGAAGAACAGGTCCTTTACGCGAAGATCCTGCAGATCGGCATGTACATCGGGCTGGCGCTTCTACTCTTGACCTTTGCTCTATACGTTTCCGGCATCGTCGCGCCGAGCGTGCCCGTCGAACAACTGCCCGAGTACTGGGGCATGAATGTCCACGACTACCTGGAAGCCACAAACGAGGACCATCTACACCGAGAGGAACCCGTAACCGGATGGTCCTGGCTGGCGGTCCTGGGAAACGGAGACTATCTCAACTTCCTGGGGATCGCCCTGCTTTCCATGGTGACGATCGTGTGCTTCTTGGGAATCGTGCCCACTCTGGTCAGGAAGAAGGACAAGGCGTACGCAATCATCGCGCTGTTGGAAGTCGCGATTCTTACGCTCGCGGCAAGCGGCATCCTGAGCGTGGGACACTGAACTGAGGCAATCCGGGAAGGACCCCATCTGGAGGGCCCAGGAAGACATGACCAGCGATTCGTCAAACGCACTGCGATTCCTTCCGGTGGGACTCGACGTCCAGGACGAGAACTGCCTGGTAGTCGGCGGTGGAGACGTAGGGACCCGCAAGGCCATTACCCTCGCGCGCGCCGGGGCAATGGTGACGGTCGTCTCGCCAACGCGCACCAGGAAACTGGCCGAGCAAACCCGCGCCGATAACATACACTGGGTGAATGATTCCTTCCGAAAGGAACATCTACGTGGCGTCTTTCTCGCGGTTGCCGCCACGGACGACGAGGCCCTCAACGCAACCGTTGTCCGGCTCGCCACTCAGTACGGTGTGCTGGTCTGCGACGCCTCATCAGCCGAGCGTTCCCAGGTGATCTTCGGAGCCTTGCTCGAGGGCGACGACGTTACCATCGCCGTCTTCACCGGCGGCCGCGATCCCGCTGAGGCTGGGCGGACACGTGACCAGATCGCGAAGCTGCTCGCTCGAGGGCGCAAGTCAGAACCCCAGCCGTGATCGCTTTGACTCGATGAACCGGACTCCCAGGAAGGGAGGAAAAAAGGGAGCAATTTGGTTAAATTTAGCTCAAGCAGTTCCACGGTCGAGCGATACGGAATGACCCGTGGGACACGGAGCCGTGCGAAGAGCCACAGAATCCGTCGAGTCGGACGCAGGGGCAGACAGGGCGTGGGGCAAAGGGCATCGGGCACAGGACGCGGCGGTGACCGCCGCCAAAGCACCCGTCCATGCCCGCTGGGGCGGCCACGGCGGTCTAGTCATCCTATCCTGCAGGTCACCTTCCCTAGCTGCTCGAGATACTCGGCCGACGTAAGGAACTCCGAGCGTGCCGTCGGCAAGTCCAATCCGCTCGAATTCCTGTAAGCGAACTGACTCCGATGTCCTCCTCGGTCACACGTGAATCAGCCAGACCATCCTCGCACCCGGAGCGACGTCGGGGGGTGCTGCTAGTCAGCGTGGGAACGCCCGACGGCCAGGATGTTCCGGCGGTGCGCAGATTCCTGGCGGAGTCCCTCAGCGACCCCCTGATCGTCCACCTGCCAGCGGGACTGAGGTGGTTTCAGGGAGCGGTCGGCCGCTGGCTCGCCAGGTCCCGGGCACCGCGTTTGGCGGAGTCGTACCGCAAGATCTGGAGTGATCGTGGGTCTCCGCAGGCCGTCAACTTGTCGGACCAGGCCTCGGCCCTCGCTGCCACCCTGCCCGATGACTGGAAGGTTTTCGTGGCCATGCGCTACGGCCAGCCGGCGATCGCCGACGCCCTGAGACAAATCGAGGCGGACTGCATTGACGAGCTGGTGGTCGTCCCCATGTATCCACAGTTCAGCCAAACGACCACCGGCACGGTCGTGCGGGAGCTATACCGCGTCCTCAGAAACGTGGGGCAGCACATCAACGTGACTACGCGCACCACCTGGTTTGATGACGTTGGGTACGTGAATGCTCAGGCACGACTCGTTGCAGAGTACGCGTGTTCCCACGGCTTGCGGCCGCAAGACACTCATTTGCTCTTCTCGGCGCACGGTGCGGCGCCCTCCAGCGTCAGTCGCGGGGATCCGTACGTCCAACATGTGCGACGGACCGTCGAGCTGGTCGCCGAGCGGCTAGGCTGGCCCACGAACCGGTTGTCTCTGGCCTTCCAAGGCCGGCTCAGCCCGGGTGAGTGGCTCAGACCGGACACGCAAGGCGCGCTTGCCGAACTCTCTCGAGGGGGCGAGAAGCAGGTACTCATCTGCCCCATCACCTTTACCGTGGACTGCTTGGAGACGCTGGCAGAGATCGGTGTGCAGTACCGGGAGGCCTTCGAGGCGAACGGCGGTGAGCTCTATGTATGCCCAGCGCTGAACGCCTACGAGCCGTTCATCGCGGCATTGAGAAGCCTCGTGCTGCGCAGGCCGCGCTCGATGACTTCCGAACGAGTAACGATGATGCCCCTGCTGACACCCAAGCCCGAGGCGGTGCCTTGCGACAGCGAGCCGAACTCGCTCCTGATGATCGGCGTCTCGCTCACCGGGAGGCTGGGGTCGGGGCGTGGTCCTCAGTTGAAGCACAGCAGTCACGGCGCGTTCGGAAGGGTCAGAAAGTCCCGCAAAGCGGTGCGCGGATTCCTGGACTGGGTTAGGGAACAGACCCACGCCCGCGAGGCGTTCGTGTGGAACACCTGCCAGCGAATCGAGTTCTACGGATGGCTGGCAGATTCGGACGACTCGGCCGCCCGCGAGCGTATTGTCGGGCGGATACGCCGCCAACTGTACGGCGCCGAGTCCGGAGGGTTGGAGGTGAACACACTATTCGGCGTCGACGCTTGGCATCACCTGATGCGGACCGTGTCCGGGCTGAACAGTGCGCTGCCCGGAGATACGGACGTGGTGGCGCAGCTGCAGACGGCCTGCCGCATGGCGGAGCGCGCGGGGACGGCCGGCCCGCGAGCCACGTATCTGGTCCAGAGTGCGGTGGAGCTGTCGCACGAGGTACGCGCTGAGACATCATGGGGGCAGTTCAGCCCAGGGTACTGTCTTGCTGCTCTTTCACACGTGCACGCCACCGGCGGTACCGCCCTGGACGAGTGTCGCCACGTGGTCATCGGCGGATCGGCCACTTCGCGTTCGATCCTGTCCACGCTGTCCAAGCACTTCCAGGTCCCCGAGCGCCAGATGAACCTGATCTACCGAGGCCACCACGGCCAGTTGAAGCTTCTCCGCGCTGCCATCGGCAGGGGGAAACGCCTGCGCGTGCAGTCCTACTCGGAGCGGATGGTCCTGCAGGCGATCGCGGAGGCAGACCTCGTGTACTTCGGCATCGACAACCCGGAGCCTGTTCTTGATGCCGAGGCGCTCCGCGACCTGCGCGACTTTGCCAAGCGGCCTCTGACAGTCGTCGATTTCAACTCTTTCGGCTCGCTGAGTGGAGGAAACGCCCTTCACGGCATCACCGTGTGGACCGAACAGGAGCTGGATCAAGCCGTCGCGGAGTATGCCGACGTCATGTGCGCCCGAGCGGAGTTCGCCCAGGCGGCAGAAGAGGTGGAGCAGTGGATCGAAGATCGTTTGCCGTATGTAGCGGTTGCTGAGCGAATTGCATCGCATGAATCGCAGGATTGATCCGCTAGTCGAGTTTCCATGCGACCACCGATGCTGATCCTCGTTGCTCACGGAAGCCGCGATCCGCACTGGCGGGCGTCGGTCGAGAAGCTGACCGAATCCCTCCAGGCCGATCTCAGCAAGGAAAGTGTGAGGCTTGCGTACATGGACTGTACGCCTCCGACGCTCATGGACGTCGCGTCTGACGCGGTTCAGGCGGGGGTGCAGAGAATCCGAGTGCTGCCGCTGTTCCTCACCAATGAAGGGCATGTAGATCGCGATATTCGCCCTTTGGTCGACCAAGTCCGCGCGGTCCATCGGCCTATCGAGGTCGAGCTATTGCCGCCCGTGGGCCAGCACCCGCTGTTCCGGGAAGTACTCTACAAGATCGCGGTGCAAACGACCGAATAGGGTCAAAGGCGGCTGAAGGACTGTTGAACGCATGACCACTATGCCGAGTACGGCCCCTGCAACCGTCTATCTGGTGGGTGCCGGTCCCGGTGATCCCGGCCTGATCACGTTGCGTGCAGTGGAATGCCTCAGCCAGGCCGACGTGGTCGTGTACGACTACCTCGTCAATCCGGCCGTGCTGCAACATGCCTCGCCTTCTGCCGAGTTGGTTTGCCTCGGCCAGCCCTCCACCGGGCGCGCCCTCTCCCCAAACGAGATCACCGCGCGAGTGCTCGACGAAGCTCGCAGGGGCCGAACCGTCGTGCGACTGAAAGGCGGCGATCCATCGGTATTTGGCCGTGGTGCGGACGAGACGGAGGCGTTGCGCGAGGCCGGTATTCCCTTCGAGATCGTTCCTGGAATCACGGCTGGTCTTGCCGTCGCCGCCTATTGCGAGATCCCCATCACTCATCACGACGACGCCTCTGCGGTCGCATTGATTGCCGGCCGGGAGCGCCACGACAAGGCGACATCCCATCTGGACTACGGCGCGCTAGCTGAATTCCCCGGCACGCTCGTCTTCTACATGGGTGTGAGCAGGGTCGCCCAGTGGAGCCAGGCACTGATGGAGCACGGCAAGCCGCCCGAGACACCAGTGGCGATCGTCCGGTGGTGCACCCGGGCCCAGCAGCGGACGGTCCGCTGTACGTTGGGAACGGTGGCCGAAGTAGTGGACCAGCAGGAGATTCGCCCACCGGCGGTGGTGGTCGTCGGCAACGTGGTCAACCGCGCGCCGCAGCTCTCCTGGTTTGCCGCACGCCCGTTGATCGGTACGCGGGTTCTCGTCGCCGGATCGCCGGGCACCTCCCAGAGGCTCCGCCATCGGCTCGCCCTGCTGGGGGCTGATGTGATCACGGCGCCAGCGATCCGAATCACCGATCCACCGGATTGGGCACCGGTCGACGCCGCGCTGGATCGGCTCGACCAGTATGACTGGCTGGTGTTCTCCAGCGGAAACGGGGTCGACTACCTGATCCGACGACTTCACGACCGCGGTGGCGACGTGCGTAGGCTCGGGCAGGTGAAGCTCGCTGCCATGGGTTCGGGTACCGCCGAGCGGTTGGCCGGATACCACCTTCGAGCGGACCTCGTGCCCGAGCAGTTCGTTGCCGAGTCGCTGGCCCAAGCGCTCGTGCAAGACGCCACAGGCCAACGATTCCTGCTGGCCCGGGCGAGCCGGGGTCGTGAGGTGTTGGCAGACGAGCTCACACGGGCTGGAGCCCACGTTGACCAGATCGTCGTCTACGACAGTGTTGACGTGGAGGACCCCGATCCGGACGTGGTCACGGCGCTGTCCTCGGGTGAGATCGACTGGATCACGGTCACCAGCTCCGCGGCAGCTCAGTCGTTGGCACGACTCTACGGCGATACCCTGCGGCGCGCTCGACTGGTGAGCATCGGCCCCGTGACATCAACGGCACTGCGTGACCTGGGGTACGAGCCTGCGGCGGAGGCCTCGCCGCAGACGACGGCGGGCCTGGTCGACGCGATCCTCCGAGCCCCGCACTCGGACGGCTGACGACAGCGTACGGCGCCACCCGCACACATCAGCCCTCCGCCGGTCCCTCGCCAAGCGCCCACCGAACCAGGTCGCGCACGCTGGTACGCTGAAGAGATCCGTCTTCGTAGAGCTCGACCCGTCCCTCGTCGGATAGCAGGTCGGTCCGGTGGGCCAGCAGTTGCGCGTGCCCCACCTGTTTCAGACACCACACGGCCATACCCCGAACCTGTGAGTCGGAATCGTCCAGGACCGAAGTGACTGCGTCAAGAACCGCCGGGACATGTTCGCTAGCAACGTCACCGAGCCGCCCTATGGCCCAAAGAGTCCCGGCTCGGAATTGGTCGAGGTCTTCCTCTGCCAGGCTCAGGACGAAAAAGGTGACGATCGGTATGTAGTCGGCGAACAGCTTCGGCCCACGGTGGACGATCTCCGCCATGGCTTCCGGGGCGCGCCAGCAGACACCGCCGGACTCCTCGCTGAGCAGCCAATAGAGGCGCCGCAAGTGCTCCCGGACATAGTCGGGGTCATCCTCAGCAATTCGGAGCGCGGCCAGCCCCATGGCCTCGACTGCGCGCCAGCCGATTAGCGGGTCTGGATCGAAGGTCAGGGTAACGAGGCTTCCCAGGACCCGCCTCGTTCGCGCTGCCATCTCAGCGATCTGTTCGAGGTGCCCGCGTTCGAGCAATTCGCGCAGGGTGTGTTTGATCGGCAAGAATCGATGAGTGGTAGTGCCCGAGTTCCGCAGCCTTTTCGTCAACGAGAAGCGCCAAGGTATGCATAGCACGCGCCTCCCCGGGTGATCAACCGGCAGGTTTTCCTACAAACTGTGATTGGTTTCCATTCCCTTTTGCGTGCTCCCCTTCTACAATAACCGCAGTCTGACGCTGAGAATCTCGCGTTGGGCCGTGGTCTGATCAGCCAGGTTCGCGAACGAGTTGGCTGCCGCAATTGGGGGGAGTATGGGCATGAGCGAGCGTGAGGGTATCTCGGCACTCTGGAAGAAGGAAGATTGGTGGGCGGTCTGGCTCGGCCTAGGCATCATTGCGTGCGCGATCCTCTTCTTCGTGGCTGGAGGCACACTTAGGTCGCTAGCCGTTAGTCCCCCGAGGGACTGGACGGCCCTCTCAGGAGTCACGGCGCACTTCGCCGAGAAGTGGAGCTGGTACGCTCTGCTGTTCGTGGTTTTCGGCGCCATCTTCACGGTCAGTACGTCCGTCATGGGTCACAAGGTCAAGCACTACATCCCAGGTTTCACACTGATATACCTGGTGTCAGTGCTCATCCTGGTGGTCAGCCAGAGCCAGTTCTTCCACCAGCACAGTCTGGAGGCGCCATTGGTGGCGCTGATTCTGGGTCTGCTGGTGGGGAACTTCGGGAGGCTGCCCGGGTGGCTAGACAGTTCGCTGCGGACCGAGTACTACATCAAGACAGGCATCGTCCTGCTGGGCGCAACACTCCCGCTGACACTGATCATTTCAGCTGGTCCGATCGCGTTTCTCCAGGCCACGATCGTGTCCCTGTGCACCTGGCTGGCCATGTTCTTCGTGGCAACGCGGGTGTTCAAGCTCGACAACCGTTTCGGCGCCGTGCTTGGGGCGGGCGGGGCTGTGTGTGGTGTGTCGGCGTCTATCGCGGTGGGCGGCGCGGTCAAGGCAAGCAAGGAACACGTGGCGATCGGCATATCGATCGTATCGCTGTGGGCGCTGGTCATGATCTTCGTCCTGCCGCTGGCCAGCAAGGCATTGGGTCTTCATCCGGGAGTGGCCGGGGCCTGGATCGGCACCAGCGAGTTCGCCGACGCAGCCGGCTATGCCGCCGCCCAGACCATCGCGTCCGCCAGCGGCAACGACGCTGCCATCCTGACGTTCACGCTCATGAAGGTCATCGGTCGGGACATCTGGATCGGGATCTGGGCTTTTGTGCTCTCGATCATTTCGGTGGCCTACTGGGAGCGCAACGCCAACCCTGGCGGCCGGACGGTGGGCGTCGGTGTCATCTGGGCGCGGTTCCCGAAGTTCGTGATCGGGTTCTTCCTGGCCTCGGTCATCATGAGCATCGTAGTGGCGAGCTCCTCGGCCGACTTCACGGCAGAGATCACGCCCAGGCTCATCGCACCGATCAAGACGCTGAGAACGTGGACGTTTGTGTTCACGTTCCTGTGTATCGGCCTCACCACACGATTCCGGGAGTTGGCAAAGTTCGGCATGCCGCCGTTCTGGGCGTTCACCGTTGGTGTCGCCATCAACGTCCCGCTGGGCTACTTCTTGTCTACCGTTGTGTTCCGCGACTACTGGGTGGCCGTCCAGTGACGGTAGGAGGGTGGAGGTGTGAGGTTCGAGGTGTGAGGGAGCTACACCAGTAACCTGACGAGTACGTGACGGCGCGGCCAGCGGCGAGTGCTGATCTCCCGCAAGCCCGGCTTGCTACTCCGCAGGCTCGGCCGCCTCAGCAGCATCATCAGATACCTCTTCGGCCGGCAGGGTCACCTTCGGCTCCACCACCACAGCGTTGGCCACCAGGTTGACCAACTGCGTGACCTTCATATCCAGCTTGTAGTGCCGGATCACGTCAGTAAGGCCATCGACACAGTTATGGCAGGAGGTGACGACTACCTTGGCACCCGTGGCCTTGAGTTGGTTCGCCTTGATGATGCCCGACTTGAGGCGGCGCGGGGTGTACTCCGACATGGACATTGCGCCGCCGCCACCCGTACAGCAGTAGTTCTCGAGCCGGTTCGGATACATCTCGCGGAAATCGGTCACCACCAGATCCAGCAGCTCGCGGGGCTCCTCGAACAGACCGCAGCTCCGGGCGTTGTTGCACGAATCGTGGAAGGTTACCGGCTCGGTGTTGCGGGTCTTGTCCACCTTGATCCGGCCCTCCTTGATGTACCGAAGCATCGTGATGACCGAGCTCTCCATCTCGAAGGGCACGTCGAACTTGGCCCAGTTGGGCCCTTCGCACCGGGTGGATCGATAGCCGTGGCCGCACTCGGACATCACCAGCCGCTTGCCGCGAAGCTCGACGACCTTTTCGTACAGCCGCTGGGCCACGGAACCGCCCAGGTCATCGTCGCCGGAGAAGAGCCCGAAGTTGGTCATGTCCCAACCTTCGCTGGGCATGGTCCACTTCTCGCCGGCCAAGTGGAAGATCTTGGCCGCGTCGGCGATGGTGCGCGGGTCGTACTTCACCTCGCGCGGGTTGATGGAGTAGACTATCTCGCAGTCGGTCTGGTCGATGGGGATGACGGCCCCGGGGTCGTCCAACTCGTCTTGCAGTTCGTCGGCCATCCACTCGAGCGTCTCGAGGTAGTCTTCCTTGAGCACGCCCATCTGGTTGCCGATTTCCCACTGGTCCTTGCTGACCACGGCCACGCCCTCGGGCATGATCCCAACCGACACCAGCAGCCCCCGGGCCATCCGGTTGAAGGTGGCCAGATCGACACCCATCGGGCAGTTCAGCGAGCAGCGCCGGCAGTTCGTGCACTTGCCGAATACGGTGTCCTTCAGTTCCTCCAACTCCTCGTCGGTCCAGACGCTGCCGGCCTTCACCCACCAGGGGAACACCCGACCGGTCCAGTCGAAGTGGCGCTTGAACAGCTTGCGGATCTTGTCGGCCTTGTAGGCCGGCGCATAGGTCGGGTCGCCGGGATTGGCCAGCACATAGTGGCAGGACTCGGTGCACAACCCGCAGTGCACGCAGGCCAGCAGCGAGCCGACCATCTGCCGATTCAGTTTCTGGCCCATCCGCTCCAGAACCATTTGGGCCTTGTGGGATCTCTTCTCGTTCTTGTTCATCTATCCATCCGTCTCCCTCGCCACCCTTCCCGCTTGCCTATCCGCGTTGGAGCGGATACACCCCGCGACGACCCATGGTCTTGCCGAGGTAGTAGCGCGTGAAGGGGTAGTAGAGGTAATGGGATATCTTGCTGAACGGCACGTAAACCAGGAAGAACGCCGTAAGGATGAAGAAGCCCAGCAGGTGCCACTCGCCGCTGCTGGTCTGATTGGGCACGGCGAGCACCGCGAAAAAGAACCACACCGCCAGCAGCGCCAACGAGAAGTAGTCGTCCGGCGAGCTGATGGCCCGCATGTACGGGCTGCCGACCCGCCGGATGAATCGCACGACTCCGACCACGCACGCCGCGCCGATCAGCAGCTGTAGGAACGTCACCAGGGCAGCGCTATCCAGTAGACCTGGGCCGTAGGGAATGATGAACGACAGGGTGATGGCGGCGGTCACCCCGAGATGGAAGATCACGAACTGGGCGTACAAGTAGAACTTCCGCCGCGTGCTCTCCATTGCCCAGGGCATGGCGATGTTGGCCCAGGAGTACAGTATGCCCCTGGCCGGGGTCGTGCTCGGCAATCCGGTCGGCGCCTGGCGCTCACGGCCGGCCTTGAAGCCAAGGAACCAGACGATTCGCACGGTATACACCAGCGCCATGAACCCCAGAGCCACCTCTTGAAGCGTATGCTCGGAAAAGTGCAGCAGCTCGCTCATGTCGAATTCTTCTCGGCTGGCCCCAAGGCCGCCAGCGCGGCCTTGAAGGAGTTGTACTGCGGCGTGTCAAGCACGCAGATGACTAGTTCTTTGATACCGGTCTCGCCTTCCAGGTGATTCTTGATCACTTCCAGCATCACCCGGGCGCAAAGATCAGGCGGGATCCCGTAATACCCTGCACCCATGGCGGGGAAGGCGATCCGTTCAACCGCTTTCTCTTCGGCCCGTCTCAGCGAGTTGAGTACCGTGGTGCGCAGCTTGCCCTCGGTGTCTTCTTCCTGAAATCTGGGGCCCACCGCGTGGACGATATACTGGGCCTTGAGGTTCCCCGCCGCTGAGACCACGGCCTCACCTGTTGCCACCGGTCCCAGCTCTTGCAGTTCCTTCTGAATCGTGGGTCCGCCCCGCACCGAGATCGCCCCGCCGAACCCCGAACCGAGGGCCAGGTCGGGCTGGGCGTAGAAGACGAAGGCGTCGACATCGAGATCAGTGATGTCGCTCTTGATGAGCCGGACAACGGTCCGGTTGATTCGTGTGCCTTGTGAGACGGCCTCGGGCATAGTGATCTCGCCTCAACGGCAGGTCTGTTTTCACAAGCTATGACGTAGCGCTCGCTTCCCGCGCTGTCCCCAGGGGAGGAATGGAACCCTTCTTGGAGACAGCCACCCTGAGATCTGCGCTGGATGGGAGCACCGCGGGCATACCTCGGCTGCCGGACTGCGGCAGCCACCGCAAGTCCAACTATGCAAACAGGTTGCTGAAGTAAGTCTGAAGATCGGGTGAACTAGTAGTGTTTGCCGCGGCACCATTGTGCACGACTGTCGATCAGCGCCCCCGGGCCGATCTGTCGAGCGACGCAGCACCGCCATTTCCCCTGCAAGGTTGGCTTCATTCACCACACGTCGTTCCCCCCACCCAGATCCGCGCGCAAGTCTCCTCTCAGCCAAAGAACGGCAGCCCGGCCATGCGGCATGCACCCCGGCGGTACCCAGCGGGGAACAGGTCTCGCAGCTCATCGAGGCTCAATCCGTTGGCAGAGCACGTCTCATAGACGGTCGGGAGCATGCGGTTGACAGCGTAGTAATCGCGCAAGTAGCGCACGATCTGCAGGTGTCTGTCCGTCGGTGTGGCGGGTGGTTCCCGCTGTGCCATGGCCAACTCGACGAAGTCCTCATCCCACTGCTCGAAGTCCTCGAGGAACCCGAGCGGGTCTAGCTTGTAGCGGGGCTTTGCAGGCGGCGCTGTCTCGTACGTGAGCCAGTAGTTCGTCTCGTACATGAACTGGTAGTTGATGCCGGCGATCTTACAGGCGCCCCGATGGTACCCCGTAGGAAACAGCGACCGCAGTTCCGACAGCCGCATCTGGTTGTCGGCACACGCCGTGACCAGCACTGGCACCGTGTTCTCGTCCAGGAACTTGTGCCTCAAGTAGCGGACGACCCGCCAGTGCCGTTCAGTAAGCCCCGACGTGACTCCCACCATCTTGGCCATGCCTTCGGCGAAGCCCTCGTCCCATTGCTCCGGGGGATCCAAGAACCCGTAGTCATCCAGCTCGTAGGTGTTGCCCTTGAACGCAACAGTACTCATGTGTCACCACGCGTTCGCGAAGTCACGCGACGGACTCACAGACGGGCCGAAGGCCAGTTCACTGCGCGATTGGCGCACTACGCCGCGTCGCCCTGCGCGCTGCCAGCTGGGTGCGCGACGCTGTCGGCGAGCTGCTCGATCTCTTTCGCAGTGATGGGAGCAGCAATGGTGGGCATGGCGAGTCGGGCGACCACCGCCTCGTCCCCCGCCCGGTGCGCCACGAACACCTTCACACCGGGAACCCGGTCATCGTGCATGATCGAGTCCAGCAGCCGGCCCTCTCTCACCTCGGGCAAGTCGCTATCCATCAGGACGACAGCCGGACGGAACGCCCCCACGAGCGTGGAGCTCTCGTAGCCAGAGCGAGCGAACCGCAAGGAGACTTTCGTGGCGTCGGTCTGCTTCTCAAGCCGGCGCGTGAGAGCCTCGTCCCGCGTTATGACCAGCACCGTAGTCGCAAGGCCGTGACACGCTCGATAGAAGGAGCAGTCCCGGCAATCTGTCTCGCAGAAGACGCGCCTGTGTCCCGTCCTCTCTCCCAGCTCGGCCAGCCTGTAACAGTGCTGTGCCCTCGCCAGATACACGAGGCAACTGCGGCACGCTTCCTGTGGAGTCCCCTGGTGCCCGAAGTATTCCCAGCACCGCACAGGGGCCTGAGGCCCTTCCGACTTATCCTCGGTCGAGCCGCCAAACCCCAGGGCGGCACATGCCTTTCGAGAGACCCGGTAGTGGCCCCCGGCAGTGCGCGTGGCCGGCAGCTTTCCTTGCTTGATCCACTTGAGAACGGCGTCTGGCGTCACGCCGCACAGCCTGGCCACTTCTCCGGTCCTGAGGAGGTCTGATTCCATAATTCACGTCAGTTTTTACATAAATTCCCAACATTGGAAACCGTACCTAATGGAATCGCCAGCGTCAAGGATCGCTCCCTGAGTCGTAACACAGTCCACCCTGCTCGGGTGCAACGAGAGTCCAGTCCGTCTCCAAATCCACCATAGTAGGCAACGAGAGGGGACGCTCCGTAGCACTCGAGCGGGCAGGACCCGGAGCTGCCCCAGGGGCACGTACGCCAAGAAATTGCCGAGGGACCCCGCAACTTGTGCGACCAGAACAGTATGGATTATCCAGGTTCGACCAGTTGACGTCCCGCGATTCGTGGATAATTTCTGTGTTATGCCTTGAAAAGACGCCCGGCTCCAATAAAAACCATACCCCACAATGGGCCGAGAAAGATGAAGCACAGAGACCGTACCTGGCTCACTACAGGGCAAGCGGCCCAGCTTTGCTCCGTAACACCCGACACCGTCCTCAAGTGGATCAGGAAGGGGTGGCTCGAAGCCGCACGCACGGCTGGCGGTCACTATCGCATCAAACGCGAGGAGCTCGAACCCGTCCTCACCGACGGACGGACCTCCGGGCGGAGTCTCTCACGTAGCGACAATCACCCACCCCAGCCCCTGCGCTGTTGGGAGTACTTCAGCCACGGAGGAGATGTCACGGAAGAGTGCAAAGCCTGCGTCGTGTACCGCACGCGGGCCGCCTTGTGCTTCCAGATGGCGACGCTGGGACCCGGCATCGGCCACGCGCGTCGGTTCTGCCATACGTCCTGTGACGACTGCGTGTACTACCGGCGTGTGACGGGATGGCCCACGAACGTGCTCGTCGTCACATCTGACCACGATCTGGTACGACGCCTGAAGGGTCAGGAGAACGAGCGCATAGCCCTGCGGTTCGCTCGCAACGCCTACGAAGCCTCAACCACCGTTCAGCGCTTCTTGCCGGCGTTCGCCGTGGTCGACCAGGATACGTTCCCTGCCGGCGACGCAGGGTTCCTGGAGAGCCTCGCGTACGATCCTCGACTGCCGGGACTGAAAATCGTAGTCGCCGTACCGCGCGGTAAGGCTCAGGTGCTGGGGAACGGACGGGACAGGCATCTCGTCGATCGCGTGATCAAGAAGCCGTTCGGTCCGCAGCAGATCGCGGACGTGATACATGATTTTCCGGTGGAATCGGTAGAGCCGGGGGAGGGGGCAGTTTAGGCCAACGCCTGAAAGGGGCAGAGCCATGACCCAACAGGACGGGAAGGCCCTGGACATCGCTCGCGATGACGACGGTTTCCTCAAGACGATGGCGAGCTGGAACCGGGCAACGGCAGCGTCCCTCGCCGAGGAGCACGACATCGGTCCGCTCACGGATGAGCATTGGAAGGTGATCGAGTTCGTGCAACAGTACTACGAGACCTATGGCACAGGCCCGCCGGTGGTGAAGGTCCATCAGGAGACTGGGCTGAGCTCGAGCGACATCTGCCGCCTGTTTCCCTGCGGCATGGTGAAGGGAGCGTACCGCCTTGCCGGACTGCCGCGGCCGCCTGGATGTGCCTGAGCGTCCTGCTATTGGTACGGTCCGGGCCGCTTCGCGGTTGAGCCGAAACAGGGAGTAGCAGAAAGGAAGAACACCATGGAAGTCGTGAGGTTGTTGGTGGGGGGCGTTCTGCCGTACGTGGCGGTCGCTGTGTTCCTCATGGCCATGGTCCACCGGATCTACGTGTGGAAGAAGCTCGCGTCGCCTCCGATGACGCTGTTTCCGGCGCCAGCGGGCGGCGGGGCCAACACGCGGAATACCATAAGAGAGGCTTTGCTGTTCTCGAGCCTGTTCAAGGGCGACCGCCTGTTGTGGGCTTTCGCTTGGGTATTCCACGCAGTGCTGGCGCTGATTCTCCTAGGGCATCTTCGCGTCTTTGCGAACGTGGACAGCGTGATGATGGCGTTGGGGATGAGCGAGAACGGCATCCAAGCCATGTCCGGCGGCGCAGGTCGAGCGGCCGGCGTGGTGATTCTGCTGGCGACGATACTGCTACTGGTCAGGAGGCTAGCGCTGCCGCGCGTCCGCGAGATCACCGGGGTGCCTGACTATCTCGCCCTGCTGTTGATCGGGGCTATCATCGTCACGGGCAACATCATGCGGTTCGGGGCCGAGCACTTCGACCTGACCCTGACGCGACAGTACTTCGCCGGGCTGGCAACGTTCGGCAACGTCCTGGAGGCAGCGGCCCTGAAGAACAACGTGTTCGTCATCCATATGTGCCTGGCATTTCTACTGATGATGTGCATCCCATTCAGCAAGATCCTCCATCTTGGGGGAATCTTCTTCACACAACAGCTCATCCGGAAGCATTGAGGCGGAGGGGGAAGCGCGGATGCCGGAAGCAGGAGTGAAAGATCAAGTCATTGACGCTATCAAGGCCATCAAGCATGGCCCGCGGGCGATGCGGTTGTACATGGAGCTATGTGCCAAGTGCGGGACGTGCGCGTCGGTCTGCCCAGTCTACTACGGCAAGAGTGAGAAGCGGTATAACCCGGCCGAGAGGACCGACCTTATCCGGCGCGTCTACCGGAAGCACTGCACGATCAGCGGCCGGTTGTTCGGCAAGCTCGCGGGAGCCCAAGACTTCGACCCGGCGGACTTGGACGACTGGAGTGCGATCTTTTACGAGTGCACCGGTTGCCGCCGGTGTGCCACGTTCTGCCCCTTCGGCATTGATCACTCTGTCATCACGCGCAAGGGCCGCGCGATTCTGGACAAATTGGGCATGACTCCCGCGACGATGCGGCGCGTCGTCGATATCTCGCTTGAAACGGGGAACACCGACGGGGCCAGTGCAGCGGCGTTTCAGGCCGCCATCGATTTCCTCGAAGAGGAGATGGAGGAAGAGCACGGCGTGGCCATCAAGATCCCCGTGGACTCTGAGGGCGCCGAGTACTTCTACGTCCCGCCGTCCGGCGACGTCCTGGTCAACCCGGAAGCAACCATGGGAGTTGCCAAGGTATTCCACGTCTTGGGCATGGCCGACAACTGGACCATGAGCTCGAAGTGCTTCGACGGGGCGAACTACGGGCTGTTCACCGGCAACGACGCCGACATGAAAGCGGACAACAAGATGTATGTGGAGGAGACGAGGCGGTTGGGTGCCAAGGTCCTGCTCATGGGCGAGTGCGGCCATGCTCACCGGATCATGAAGATGATGATGGAGAAGACCGGCTGGTGGGGTGAATTGCCCTTCGAGATCACCAACTGCATGCAGTGGACCGCCGAGCAGATCCGGAACAACCGCCTCCAGTTCGACAAGTCCAAGAACCCTCAGCCGGTCACCTATCACGACCCCTGCAACTTCGGGCGATCCTGCGGCATCACCGAGGAGCCGCGGGTCATCCTGAATGCCTCGTGTGCCAACTTCCGCGAGATGCACCCCAACCGGGCGGAGAACTGGTGCTGCGGGGGCGGCGGCGGGCTATCGGCCATGGACGACATCAGGCAGTTCCGCATGGAGATCTCCGGTACGAAGAAGCTCCAGCAGATTCGCGAGACCGGGGCTACCTACGTGTCCACCGCCTGCTCCAACTGTAAGCGTCAGCTAACGCAGCTCATGGAGCACCACGGGGAGCAGATCGAGGTCGGAGGCGTCCACGACATGCTCTCTAGGGCGATATTAGTCAACGGAAAGGCCGCAGAGCGCGAAGACTACACGTAGTGTGGAGCCTGAGTGCTTGCGTAGTGACACGGGGCGGTGCCCGCCGGGTACCGCCCCCAAGTGCTTCATCCGCGCGCCAATTCTAGTCGAGCCTCTCACCAACCTGTAGCAGCGATCCCGACACCCGGTTAGCGGGCGTTCGTTCTTTGGAACACTACAGTGTCGTGGTATCTTGCATTGGGCGAAACGCCGTAGTGCCAAACGATTTCCCATGAGTCATCTCGTGATTCGGACCCGGGCAGGGCTACTCAACAAGCCCGCCCCGAGGGATGCCGGTGGCGCGATTGCCAAACCTCGCGAGCCCTTCGAGGTGACCCCCAACGTGGACTGGGAAGCATGAGCACGTCCGAAAGCGCGGAAGCCGCCTTCATGGCCAAGGTCACCGCCAGCACCACGCACGAGATCCGCAACGTTCTTGCCATCGTGAAGGAGTCTGCTGGTCTGGTCGAGGACATGATCCGTGCGTTTGAACGAAGTGGGTCGCTGAAGCAGGACAAGGTATTGCGGGCGCTCGGTCGCATCGAAGCGCAGGTGAGCCGCGGAGCAGCGCTCATGTCGAGCCTCAACCGGTTCGCCCACAGTCTAGACCCAACCGAGAACGGGATCGACCTGAACGAGCAAGTCGAGCAGTTCGTGTTCCTGTACCAGCGGTTCGCAAGGCAGAAGAACCATGTCGTACAGGCAAGTACTGGGGACCAAGCCCTGACCGTAGGGATTCACGCGTTGTGGCTTCAGATGCTGCTGTTCGCGGCGATGGACTGCTGTTCTGAGCAGTTGCCGGAGGGCGGTACGGTGACTATCCGCACGAGTCAGCAGGGCGGCCAACCGACGCTCGAGTTCGTCGGTGCCGTGGAGGACGAGGCGGTTCCGCTAGCCCCGACTGAGGGTGCCGGCCGGAGCCGGTTGGCGGAGCTTCTGAATCGCTTCGGCGCATCGCTTGAGGTTGGCGAACCAGCGGGCGGGCTCCGAATCAGTCTCTCGGGAGACGCCAAGCCTGATGTGGGGGTGAGCTGATGAGCAAGATCAAGGTACTACTCGTCGATGACGAAGAAGCTTACGTGAGGACTCTGGCCGAGCGAATGGAGATGCGCGATGTCGGAAGTCGGGTGGCGCTGAGCGGCGAGGAGGCGCTGAAAATGCTCGAGGATGAGCCACCCGACGTGATGGTTCTCGACCTGCGGATGCCGGGCATAGATGGGATGGAGGTGCTAGAGCGGGTCAAGAAGGAGCATCCCCACATAGAGGTGATCATCCTCACCGGCCATGGCTCGGATAGAGAGGAGAAAGAAGCCCGCAGGTTGGGAGCATTCGAATACCTGCAGAAGCCGGCGGATACTGCCCACCTCTTGAAGACGGTCAGAGACGCCTGGAAGAAGAGCCTGAAGGCTACCGTCGAATTCCTGAAGGACTCGCGGGAAGAGTTCGACAGGAGCATGGAAGCCGCTGCCTTCGCCGAGGCGGGCGTGCCGGACATGGCCAGGGAGACTATGCAGAAGCCCGAGGCGCCGCGGGCGGATGCCGCTCCCGAGCCTGGAGCTGGTCAAGTCGAAGCCCCTGCAAAGATGCTCAAGGTCCTCTTCGTCGATGACGAGGAAGACTTCGTGACGACCATGGCTGAGAGAATGGAGATGCGGGAGGTGGGTAGCGAGGTGGCGTTCGATGGGCAGCAGGCGCTGAACATGCTCAAGGATGATACCCCGGACGTCATGGTGCTGGACCTTCGCATGCCCGGCATCGATGGCATGGAGGTGTTGCGGCGGGTGAAGAAGATGTATCCCCAGGTCGCGGTGATCGTGATGACAGGCTACGGGTCGGACGAAGACGAGAAGGAGGCCCGTAGGTTGGGAGCGTTCGACTACCTCCGGAAGCCAGTCGATATCAATCACCTCATGGAGGTTGTTCGGAACGCCGGTCGCGCGGGCCGCGAGGCAGACGAGTGGCCGAGTGGGCACGCCCACGACGAGCCCTAGACTGCCGAGTAACAGTCGCGGCGGGGCTCGGCTGAGCGGGTGCCAATGATGGCAGACGAGGTGAAGCAAGGCGGCGGTTGGGAAGGAGATCAGGATCAGCTGATCTCGCGGCGTCGGTACGGCAGGATCGCGGTCATGGCGGTTCTGGCCGTATCCGCCATCGCGCTGTTGCCGCTCCTGATCATGTCGGGCATCACCTACCACCAGTATCAAGAGGCATTCTACTCCGATCTGACGCGCCCCATGCTGCGCTTCGCGGCAGCCGGCAAGCAGTCCCTGGAGTCATTCCTCTCAGAGCGCCGGTCGGCGCTCGCCATGACCAGCGCGGAGGCGTCGTTCGCAGCGCTGCAAGATCCACGGAGGCTGGATTCGCTGCTCACAAACATGAACCAGTCCTTCGGTGGGGTCGTCGACCTGGGGGTCATCGACGAGGACGGCATCCAGCTTGCCTACGCCGGCCCATACGATCTCCAGGGTGCGGATTATGCGGAACACCCCTGGTTCCAGGAGGTCAGCGCACGCGGGTCACACGTGAGCGACGTCTTCCTGGGGTATCGGAACCTTCCCCATATCGTTGTCGCCATCCAGCGCGAACTTGAGACGGGCCACCGCTTCGTGTTGCGTGCCACGATCGACACCGACGTGTTTCACTGGCTGGTACGCGCTCGGACGTCCCGCCGCCCGGAGCAGGTACCTGTTTGTCGTAGGTGTCACGCCTTGGGGGTCCAGCCATTCAGCGATGTGTTCATCATCAACACCGACGGCGTTCTGCAAACTCCGTCCCGGTTCTACGGCGAAGTTCTGGAGCGCACGACCTTGCCAGCGCTGCCGTTCAGTGCGGAGCCCGAGTTGATAGATGCGGTGGATAGAAGCGGGGAGCCGCTGATTGTGAGTTACGCGCGGATCGAGGATTCGCCATTCACGCTGGTCCTCGCGAGTCCGCGTGTTGCACTGCACGCGGGATTGCGTTCACTGCGCCGTGGCCTGCTGCTGTTCCCACTCTTGAGCTCCGGGCTCATCCTCGCCGTGGTCGTCGGGGGTGTGGTCTACGTGCTCAACCGAGCGCGCGATGCCGAGGCGAAACGCGCCGCGCTATACCACAAGATGGAGTACACGAACAAGATCGCTGCGATCGGGCGGTTGGGTGCGGGTGTGGCGCACGAGATCAACAACCCGCTTTCCATCATCATCGAGAAGGCGGGGCTACTCAAAGACCTGCTCACCGTATCTCACGAGCCGCCGCCCAGCGAGAAGCTGGTGGGCCTGGTGAACTCGGTGCTCAAGGCCGCCGAGCGCTGTGGTGGGATTACCCACCGCCTGCTTGGCTTCGCCAAGCATATGGAGGTGCAGCGGGAAACCATCAAGCTGGATGAGGTGCTGAAGGACGTCCTCGGTTTCCTTGGGAAGGAGGCCAGCTACCGGAACATTCAGATCGTCTTCAACACTCCCGAGGAACCGCCCCCCATAGTCGGCGACCGAGGCCAGCTGCAGCAGGTCTTCCTGAACATCATCAACAACGCCTTTGCCGCAGTGGATGACGGTGGACGCATCGAGATAGGGATAGCACGGGTTGGCGACGACGCGGTGGCGGTGAGTATCGCTGACGATGGTGTGGGCATACCAGAGGCCCAGTTGGCGCACATTTTCGATCCCTTCTTCACGACCAAGAAGGGTGCTGGAACAGGGTTGGGTCTGTCCATCACGTACGGGATCGTGCAGAAGCTGGGTGGGCAGATCAGTGTGAAGAGCAAGGTCGGTGAAGGTACGTGTTTCACAGTCACGTTACCGGTAGGTCGGGTGCATCCCTAGGAGTGGCACATGGACCTGTTACGTGTTCTGATCGTGGATGACGAAGAAGAGNNGTACCTCGCTGACACGCCCTGTGATGTGGTGTTGCTGGACGTCAAGATGCCGGGGATCGGTGGACTGGAGGTGATCAAGAGGATCAAACAGGAGCGGCCGGGCCTGGAAGTAGTCTTGTTGACCGGTCGCGGCTCGGCAGAGGACGCCGAGAAAGGAAAGGAACTCGGAGCCTTCGACTATCTCATGAAGCCTGTGAAGATCGAAGACCTGGTTCGAGTTCTGCTCGCAGCCGGTGCCCGAGAAGGGGAAGGGGTATCATGAGAAACCCGAGGCCGACGCCCCTGTCCCACCGGCGAAACAACTTCGCTAGCGCCGGTATCACAGCGCGCCCGTATGAGAGAGCATGTTGCCCACGCTGGAGGCAGATCGGATGAGCGAGAACAGGGTCCTGCTCGTCGATGACGAAAAGGAGTTTGTGAGCGTACTTGCCGAGCGGCTGGAAGCGCGCGGTCTCGAGGTCGACACCGCAGAGAGCGGCGAGACGGCGCTGGCGAAGGCCCAGAGGCGACAGTTCGATGCCATCCTCTTGGATATGGCAATGCCGGGCATGGACGGCATCCAGACGCTCCAGGGGCTTCTCGAGATCAACCCAGATCTCCAGGTGATTTTGCTGACCGGTCGGGCAACTATGAAACAGGCCGTCGAGGCGATGAAACTGGGGGCACTGGATCTGCTGGAGAAGCCAGCAGACATCGGCACGATCGTCGCGAGAATCGAGGAAGCGGCCAAGAAGAAGTCTTCACTGGCTGACAAGCGTATCGACGACGAGATGAGCGACATCCTCCGCAAGAAGGGCTGGTGAGAACCATGGATACCATGAAGCGGGTTGGAGAGATCATGGTTCCCGTGGAGCAGTACCCATCGGTGCGGGACAATGCCACGCTGCGGGAAGCACTCGCGAAGATTGAGGAGTCGCAGCTCGAAGTCGCCTTGCGGAAGTCCCTGCCGCGCGTGCTTCTGGTGTTCGATGAGATCGATGTGTTGGTCGGATACGTGAGACGCAGGGACATCATGCGGGGACTCGTGCCCCGGTACCTCGTGAGCGAGCCGCTGGAGTACGGCGAGAAGCCGTTCGAGGTGGCGATCGATCCCAATCTGTCGGAGCTGTCATACGATCGGGTCGTGCGGGGGATCTTGGAGCAGGCAGGCAGGCCCGTGAGCGACGTGATGCACCCGATCGAAGCGATCATCGATGCGGACGACCACCTCATGAAGGCCGTGCAGGAGCTGGTCTCTCTCGATTTGAGCCTGATCCCCGTGCTCCAGGAGGGGCGCGTCGTTGGAGTGGTAAGATCCGTCGATGTCTTCCACGAGTTGGCCCAACTCATGAGCTAAGCACGGCCCGATCGATGTGGCCGTGTGTGAGGTTCCTCGACAGATGACCGACGAGGCATTGTCTGAGACGATGACGCCGGCACGCGGCGCTGGTCCCACAGCTGGCGTTTCGACGGTTGACCTCACTCGCGCCAGAGCCGCCAAAGTGCGGCGGAGGGCTGACTGGAAGCGTGCCTGCTTCATTCTGCTCGGATTAGCGCTGTTCGTGGCAGTCTACTTTGCTCCCGCCCCAGAGCCTGCGCTGGATCCCCAGGGCGAGTCATTTGCCCTCACGCGGGAAGGAAAGGCCGCTTTGGCGCTGTTCTTTCTGGCAGCGACCTGGTGGGTCACAGAGGTCATCCCGATAGGTGTGACTGCCATTGCCATTGGGGTGGTCCAGGCCCTGTTGTTGATTCGTCCGGCGCGCGACGCCTTCACCGATTTCATGGACCCCTCGGTGTGGTTCATCTTTGGGTCGCTCGTGTTCGGGATGGTCTTCACCAAGACTGGCCTCACACGGCGAATGGCGTACAAGATGCTCTCCCTGGTGGGCGAGCGGACCAGCATGATCTATCTCGGGTGCTTCGTGATGACAGCGTCGCTGACGGTCATCATGGCGCACACGGCTGTCGCGGCAACCGTATTCCCCCTCTTCTTGGCGATCTACGCGCTCTACTCGGAGGAGAGTGCGCCTACCAGGTTTGGCAAAGGGCTCTTCATGGGGATGGCATTCGTGGCCGGCGCAGGGAGCATCATCACGCTGCTCGGCGCCGCGCGGGGCGCCGTGGCGATCGGGTTCTTTAGGGACATCACAGGCCGCCAGATCAGCTTCTTCGAGCTGTCGTACTACATGCTCCCAGTCGGCGCCCTCATGACGATCTTGCTCTGGGCGTTCTTCATGCTCTACTACCCACCAGAGCAGAAGACGATTCCCGGACTGCGGGAGCGCGTGCAGCGCCTGTATGCGCGGCTTGGCCCCATCAGCGGGAAGGAGATCCTGGCGCTCGCGATCGTGGCCACGACAATAGCCGTATTGAGCCTGCGCTCGTTCGTGCCGCCACTAGAGCCATTGGACAAGAGTGCGATCATCCTGGTGGCCACGGTGCTGTTCTTCTTGTTCCGAGTCGTGTCTCTGGAGGATCTGGAAGGGACCTCGTGGAACATCATCCTGCTGTTCGGGGGTGCCATGAGCATTGGCCTCTGCTTATGGCAGACGGGCGCGGCGCAGTGGTTAGCGGTGAAATGGCTGGGCATGTTCCATGACGCCCACTGGCTTCTTTTCGTGGTGGGTGTGGCGGGATTCGTTCTCGTGATGACTAACCTGATAATGAACGTCGCGGCCATCGCCATCACGATGCCAGTGGCATTGGTGATCGCTTCGTATGTGGGTGTCGCCCCCGAAGTGGTGCTCTTTGCCTCGTTGGTCACCGCGGGAATGCCCTTCCTGTTGCTCGTTGGCGCGGCCCCGAACGCCATCGCATATGCCTCGAGACAGTTCACCGCCGGGGAGTTCTTCCGCGCAGGGATTCCGGCGAGCCTGTTGCTCATCGCCGTGGTCGCGCTGTTCGTGTGGCTGCTCTGGCCTGCGATGGGGATGCCCGTCGCACATTAGGAGCACCGGCGGGTCGCGGCATGCTGCTCAGAGCGTGCCCGAGATCAGGTCGGACAACCGAGCGCGCTAGCCTCCGAAGCTGAACACTAAGGCGTCAGCGACCGACCCTTGCACGGCTCGGCACAGACGAGCCATACCGCAGCGCCGCCCGGACGAGGGACGGTGCCCAGCTCGCGGTCCCCAGCGCATGCACGTGCGTGTAGCACGCCAGCACGTTGGCGTGACACAAGCCGTCCCGTTGGCCGTCGAATCCGTGGCCGCGACGCACGCGGAAGGCGAAGCGCAGATCGCTCGACGCGGACGATCGCATGTATGTGTAGTGAAATTCGTGCCCTCGTAGCGAATCCCCAACGGAAAAGAACGGGTTGTTCTCCACCGTCTCGAGCTCGGTATACCCGTGCCCCTGCGGTTTCGCTCGAAACGCGAAAACGACGGGCAGTACACCGACCATGGCGTACTCCTCCTGGTCGAACAAGAGCGTCTCGCCCAGGTAGACGGCCCCACCGCACTCGGCGTAAACAGGCAGACCCTGTTCGATCGAGCAGCGCAACGAGTCCAGAAACGGCTTGTTACCTGATAGGGCCGGGGCCAACGTCTCGGGAAAACCGCCCCCGATGTACAGAGCATCCACGTCAGGCAGCGCCGTGTCGCGCATTGGAGAGATCTCGATCAGTCTCGCGCCTTCCCGGGCAAGGGCCTCGAGGTTCTCGGGATAGTAGAACTGAAACGCCACATCCCGGAACACGCCGACACGAGCCAGCACGGGCTTCGAGAACTCCTGGACAGTCGGGCTCTGCCGGTGAGGTTCAAGCATCGAGGCCTGCTGTGCCAGGCTCCAGATGGCCTCCACGTCGAGGTATTGCTCAGCCACGTCAGCAGCCTGCTGGATCGCGCCAGCCAGCCCGTCGTGTTCCTCAGGTGGTACGAGACCCAGATGTCTCTCCGGAAGAGGCTGCTGGGGAATCCGAGGGACTGCTCCCACTACCGGCAAGCCGCAGATCTGCTCTATGGCTTTCCGCAGTACTGACTCATGCCGCGGACCAGCCACCTGATTCAAGATCACTCCTCGAATACGGACCTGCGGATCGAGCCGTTGACAGCCCAGGACTGTCGCGGCGACAGTACGTGTCGCTTTGGTGCAGTCGACGGCGAGAACGACCGGGGCTTGCAGCAGTTTGGCCAACTCCGCGGTGCTGTAGCTGCCCTGGGCGTCCATACCGTCAAACAGGCCGCGGTTGCCCTCGATGACGGCCACGTCAGCACCTTCTGCCGAAGCTGCAAAAGACCGTAGGACGGTATCCGGGGACATGAGATAGAGGTCGAGGTTCCGGCAGGGGCGGTCGGCAGCCAATGACAACCAGGCCGCGTCAATGTAGTCAGGCCCCTTCTTGAACGGGGCCACGCTCAAGCCCTGCTTTCGCCAAGCTGCCAGGAGTCCCAACGAGATGAGCGTCTTGCCGCTCCCCCCCCGTAAGCCGGCAATCAGGATCCGGGGGGGGCTCATCCCGTCATACCATGTCGATGAAGCCGCAAGGACAGACCTCCGCGCACTTCTTGCAGCCCGTGCAGTTCTGCATCTTGAAGCTGTAGAGTACGCCCTTCTCCATGGGCTTGTCGATCGCCTGGTCCTGGCAGTACATCCAGCACTTCTCGCAGTCGAAGCAATAGCCGCAGCTCATGCAACGCCGCGATTCCTCTATCACCTGGTCTCGGGTGAATCCCAGGTTGACTTCCAGGTCCACCGCATCCAGACGCTGGTCCACGTCGATGGACGAAGGTACCCCGCGCTCCTTCTTCTCATAGTGATCGAGGAGCATACGATCAGGGCGGATGACCTCCATCAAGTCGTTCTCGGCCGCGGTACCGAGGAACTTGCGGTCGATCGCTTCGGCCGCCCGACGGCCGTGGCCAACGGCGGTGGTGACCAGGTCGAGCTGCGTCACGTCGCCACCTGCCCAGATGCCGTCGACCTTCGTAGCGCCTTCGTCATCCACCCGGATCCAGTCCCTGCCCTCGATGAGTGACTCGAAGCCGCCAAAGTCGGGTTGCTGGCTCACGGCAGAGATGATCGCGCTGGCGGGAATCTCGAATTCGGACCCCTCGATCGGAATGGGCCGGCGGCGGCCGGACGCGTCCGGTTCGCCCAGTTCCATGCGGATAGCACGCATGGCGGTTACCAGGCCATTCTCCTTCTTGAACCCGACCGGCGCGGCCAGGAATTCGATCCTGATGCCCTCCTTGATCGCCTCCTCTACCTCCTCCTTGATCGCCGGCATTTCCTTGAGTGTTCTCCGGTAGAGGACGGTCACGTTCACGCCAAGGCGCTTGCAGATCCGCGCAGCATCAATGGCCGTGTCACCTCCGCCAACGACAATCGCAACCACGTCCTTGCCCAACTCCAGCTTCTCGCCATGGTGGAACCGGTTGAGGAAGTCTACCCCCGAGAAGACGTTGGGAGCATCTTCACCTTCGACGCCGAGACTCACTCCCTGCTGGGCTCCCAGGGCGACGTAGACGGCGTCGTACGACTGCTTGAGCTCGTCCAGGCTGACGTCCTGGCCCACCTTGACCCCGCACTCGAGTCCCACACCCAGGTCGAGGATCTTCTGGATCTCGGCGTCGAGCACCGATTCGGGCAGTCGATAACCGGGAATGCCGTAGCGCAGCATGCCTCCGGGTTTCTCCAGCGCCTCGAAGACCTTCACGCTGTAGCCCCGCCGCGCCAGCTGGTAAGCGCAGGAAAGGCCGCTGGGGCCGGCTCCGACGACAGCGATCTTGTGCGGCTTCTTCTCCTCCGCGAGAACCTTGAGCTTGAGACCCTTGTCGACGCCGAAGTCGCCGATGGCGCGCTCGACCTTGTTGATATTGACTGCGCCCTCGAGCTCCTTGCGGTTGCATTCATTCTCGCACAGGGCGGGACAAACGCGGCCACAGACTGCGGGGAACGGACTGGTGTCCGTGTAGATCTCCCAAGCTTCCTCGAAGGCCTGCTCCACGGGCTTCTCCAGCCGCTCGGCCTGTGCAATGGTCGTCAGGAACTCCCGAACACGGTTGCCACTGGGGCAGGTATCGCGGCACGGGGGTTTCTTCTCCACGAACCTGGGCCGCAGGGGCGACAGCTCACGGGAGGCACCCGTTGAAAAGCCCCTCGCCCCGAAAGCCTTCTTCTTCACCTTCTTTATCTTCTTCGCAGCCATGAGTCACCCCGTGCGACGCGTAGTCAAACGTTCATTACACGCACGCCTATGCCCCGCGCCGAACACGCGGAGAATGCGCACGTCAAGACACCATTTTTCCGACAGCGGACGGAGCTATCCCCCACCCGCCCCTTCCTCGGAGCCTTCCGTGGGAGGGAGTTCGATGAAGCTGCCACCAAAATAGGTATAGACGCACCTGCCGGAATCCATCAGGGTGCGGATGGCGGCCTTGCACAGCTTCTTGTCGCACTCGGCTTCACCGAATTTCTCGATCATTGCCTTGGTCAAGTCGCCGGCCTTCAACTTCTTCTTGCCCTGGTATTCCTCGACCATCTTGTACATGGCGTCCGCGACTTGCTCGAGCGTGACAGCCATTGCGCTCCTCCTAGTGTCTCAGCTGCGCGGACCGCTTGTATGTGAGGCCCGCGTACTTGAAGTCGTCGATGTGCTCCTTAGCGAACTCGATGCCCGTCAGCTTGAAGAAGCGGGGCCAGCCGATGCGGTCGATGAACTCCCCCATTCGTTCGAACTTGCGGGCATTCTGGGCCCAGACATCGACGATGTTCCGGACGGCCTCGACCACCTCCGGCCACCGAGGCGGGTTGTTGGGCAGGTACGGGATGGCCAGCTTGGAGAACATCGGCTCCGAGCGGGCGTTGGAGACCTTCCCGCCGACCCAGATGGAGACGCCGTCGTTGAGCGGGTCGGCCATGGGCAGCGCCGGGCAGACCGTGAAGCAGTTGGCGCAGAACATGCACAACTCCTCCGTGATATCGACGGAGGGGTTGCCGTCTACGGTTGCTGGCCGGATCGCTGCCGTGGGGCAGGACGCTATCACGTTGGGGATCTCGCAGACCTTGCTCAGGCTGCCGTGGTCGATCCTCGGTGGTCTGCGGTGGATGCCCAGGATCGCAATGTCCGAACAGTGCACCGCGCCGCACATGTTCAGACAGCAAGCCAGGGCGATCCGCAGCTTCCCTGGCATGTTCCTTTCCGTGAAGTGATCGCACAGATCATCCATCACGGCTTTGACGACGCCGGAAGCGTCGGTCGCCGCCGAGTGGCAGTGGATCCACCCCTGCGTGTGGACGATGTTCGAGATCGCGTTGCCAATACCTCCCACAGGGTGACCCAGTTTGCCGAGATCCTTGATCAGTGGGTCAATCTTGGATTCGTCCGTGAGCAGGAACTCGATGTTGTTGCGGCTGGTGAAGCGCAAGTGACCGCCGCAGTACTTGTCCGCCAGATCTGCGATCTCACGGATCCGTTTGACGCCCAGCAAACGGGGCGAGCCTGCACGCACCGTGAAGAGCTTGTCACCGGACTCGGCGACGTGAACCATCACGCCGGGCCGGAGGATCTCGTGATACTTCCATTTACCGTAATTCTTCTTGATGACGGGAGGCAGCATCTTCTCGTAGTGCGGAGGCCCTATATCCGTCTTTCTCTCCGTTGCCATCGTTTATCTCCCGAACGACGATTGTTGTCTGACTGGTCTGCCGGAACTGCCGGTCCGGCTGCCTATTCCCCTTACTCCTCCTCCCCCGCTTCCTCCTCTTCGTAGTACTCCTCGTAGAACACGTAGGGGTTCTCTCTGGGGTGTGCGATCATTTCCGGAACGGGCTCCACCTCGATGGCCTCCAGGAAGTTGCCAAGGCCGACGCGCTGCATCAGTTCGCCCACCCGTTCACGGTTCTTGCCGTGCTCACCCCAGAAGTCCCAGATGCGCTCGATGAGGTCCTTGAGCTCCTGATACGGCGGCTCGAGCTTCGTGAACGGTACTAGCACCGAGGACAGCAACGCACCCTCAACGATCGGCGCCTTGGAACCGAGCAGGACTGTCGCACCGCGGTCGTTTCCGGGTCTGAGGGCCTTGGGCATCGCGTTGATGCAGTGCATGCACTTCACGCAGTTCTCATCGTCGATCACGAGCTCGTTGCCGTCCCACTCGATGCACTTGGTCGGGCAGTTGTTGCAGACGTCCTTCTGGATGTCGAGCCCGGCCTCGGCAGCGGCCCTGACCTCGCCTTGGTCGATCTGGATCTCGTCGCGCCACGTGCCGATGATGGACATGTCCGCTCTTGCGACGGCAGCGACGCAGTCATTCGGACAGCCCGCGCACTTGATCTTGAACTTGTAGGGGAACGCGGGGCGGTGCAGCTCGTCCTGGAACCTCTGCGTGAGGTCGTTGGTGAGGTGCAGCGTGTCATAGCAAGCCCACTCGCACCGAGCCGGACCAACACAGCAACTTGGGGTGCGCATGTCCGAGCCGGACCCGCCAAGGTCGAAGTCGTTCTCGGTCAGTTCCTTGAACGTAGGTTCGAGCTCGTCAGTGGTGGTGCCAAGCAGGATGATGTCGCCCGTGGATCCGTGCATGTTGGTGATGCCGGAACCGTGCCGTTCCCAGATGTCGCAGATGGTTCGCAGAGCGTCCGAAGTGTAGAACCACGCGCTGGGCATGTTGACGCGGAGGGTGTGGAAATGAGCGATCTTGGGAAATTCATCTTGCACGTCGTTGTAGCGGCCGATGACGCCACCGCCGTACCCCATGACGCCCACGATACCGCCGTGCTTCCAGTGACCGATCTTTTCCCTGTAGGACCGCTCCAACAGTGCCAGCAGTTCTTTGCACTCCTCCTTCTTCTTGGCCGTCTCCTTCATTTGCGTCACGAAGCTGGGCCACGGCCCCTTTTCCAGCTCATCCAACAGGGGCGTACCGTTACCGCCTGAATCGGCCATCGCTATCTCCTTTCGGCTTGGAGTGATGGCATCTATCTCATTCTCCTCTTCATGTAACCGCCAATCGTTCTCTGACACTAACTACGATCTTGTACAGCACCGTCAACGTGAGGAACCCCACGGCGTACACGCCTACGGTGATTGCGGTCTCCGGAAGCGTCGGCGTGTACTCGGTCACCTGTCCGAGAGGAGCAGGAATGAACCCCGTGACCACCATGGCCAGACCCTTCTCGATCCAGATGGCGACAATCACGCCAGCGCAGAGCATCGCTAGGAACCTCTCCTGCCCACGCACTCTTGGCACCAGCAGCAGCACTACGCAAGCGACGGTGAGCACTGCGCCAACCCACATCCAGGGTGTCAGAGCGGCGTGTCCGTGAAGACCAAGGAAGAGGTACTGAAATGGATGCTCGTGGTGCGGCATGTCACTGTATAGGCTGGTGAACAGTTCAACGAGCACGAAGAACAGGTTGATCGCCATGGCGTACGCGACGATCGTTGCCAGTTTCTGAATGGCTTTCTTGCCAGGGTCGAACCGTGTGAAGTTCCGCAGGATCAGCGCCAGCAGGATCAACAGGCTAGGACCGGATGCAAAGGCCGAGGCCAAGAAGCGGGGAGCAAGTATCGCCGTCATCCAGTACGGCCTGGCCTCCAGCCCCGAGTAGAGGAAGGCCGTCACCGTGTGGATGCTGATGGCCCAAGGAATCGACAGATAGATCAACGGCTTGAGCCAGTTGGGCGCCGGGACTCCCTTGCGCTCGGCCTCGAAGGTCAAGAAGCCAATGACCAAGTTCAGCACGAGATAACCCATCAGTACCAGGAAATCCCAGAACATGATCGAGTTGGGGCTCGGGTGCAGAATCATGTTCATGACCCGCACGGGCTGGCCCATGTCTACGACGATGAACAGCCCACACATGATCACCGCCGACACGGCCAGGAACTCGCCCAGGATCACCATCTTGCCGAAGGCCTTGTAGTCGTGCAGGTAGTAGGGCAAGACCACCATCACGGCCGAAGCCGCTACCCCGACGAGGAAGGTGAACTGCGAGATATAGAGCCCCCACGTGACGTCCTGACTCATTCCCGTGATGTGCAGCCCCTCGCTCAGCTGCCGACTGTAGGCCGCCAGGCCTACGAGAATCAACACACCCCAGATCCCCAGGAGAATCCAGTACCGTCTAGTTCCGCGGAATGCGTCCTGGAGCATACCAGCTACCCATCTCCTTGCTCGGCGGCGCCGGGAGCTACGCTAAACGATGTAGTAGACATTCGGACCCGTCCCCAGGCCGACCCTTCTGCCAATTGTGTGCTGCTCACTGAGCAACCTGCTGACCTCCGAATCGGGGTCGGCCAGATCTCCGAACGTCAGCGCTCCCTCACCACCAGGCACGGAAGCCGCAGCCTCCACACAAGCCGGTCCGTGACCGGCACGTAGACGCTCGGCACAGAAGTTGCACTTCTCCACCACCCCTCGGGTTCGGGTGGGGAAGTCCGACGGCAGCTCTCCATCTTCGTCGCGTTCGATATACGGACGCGGGTCCCGCCAGTTGAAGCTCCTGGATCCATAGGGGCACGCGGCCATGCAGTACCGGCAGCCGATGCAGCGGTGCTGGTCCATCATCACGATCCCGTCGGCTTCGCTCTTCCACGTCGCGCCAGTGGGACACACCCGGACGCAAGGAGGTTTCTCGCAGTGGTTGCAGAGCACCAATACCGGTGCTTGCCTCACGGCGGCCGCAGTATGCGTATGTACCTGATCGGGAAACACGTTCTCGTACTGCTCGGTCCAGATCCACTGGATTCTGTCGTCGGGGTCAGGGATCTCCGGCACATTGTGCTCGCGGTGGCAGGCCTCGACGCAGGCTCGGCGCACTTCCTCAAGTCGGCACTTGTGGATGTCAACAACCATCGCCAATTGGCTCGATGCGGACGGTTCGTCGACCTGGTTTCCCTCGGCCGCGCTGCAGGCAGCCTCCAGGAGCGGGAAACCGGCTCCCAGGCCCACGGCCGCCCAACCCAGCTCCTTCAGGAAACTGCGTCGGTCCTCGCCCACTCGTTCAGTTCCCTTCCGGCTCGACATGGCAGTTCCAACAGCGTGGCTCCACGTTCGCGTAGTTGTGACACCGAGTACAGAACGCGTCTCGGTTGCTGTGACAGTCCATGCACGTACCCGTGAGGCTCATGACGTATGTCTCACCCGAAGACGAGGTGTAGTCCCTCTCCCCATCGCGGACCACTGCGTTGCGCCACTGGTTGAGGAGATCCATGTGGTTCGCGGTCATATACTCCGTGTCCTCGACGCACTGCGTGGCGTCCTCGGGCAACTCGAGATCGGGCCGCGCAGCGTCTCCAGTAGCCACTAGCGTGTGCCAGACTGGAAACGCCGTCACGACGAGGAAGACGGCCAGACCTGTGAGTATCTTCGACCTGTCACGCATGCTTTGCATTCTCTACTTCGACGCCGATTTCCTCATCCGCGGCCACACCGGGAATCGGCTCCAATCGCAGGTTGTGCGTCCTCCTCTTCTCACCCCTGAGCACCGTCGCATTGGCAACGAGCTCGGAGATACCCGTGACCTCGACTCCCGGCGCCCAGTAATCGCACACTGTAACCAGCGTAGCCCGGTCGATGGCACACATGGCGGCGAGCTGATTGACGCCGTACTTGTCTCGTACGTACCTCACCGCATTACCCCTGGGAAGTCCGCCGCGGAGGCGCATTTCCATGTTCTCGTCGGTTCCCAATCCGGCCCCACCCCCGCAACAGAAGGTCTGCTCGCGGATGGTGTTCTCCGGCATCTCGAAGAAGTTGTTGCACACGTTCCTCAGCACATACCGCGGCTCTTCCAGAATGCCCATCCCCCGAGACGTGTTACAGGAATCGTGGAAGGTGACGCGGATGTGGTCATTCCGCGACGGATCGAGCCTGAGCTTCCCGTGTCGGATCACATCGGCGAGGAACTCCATGATGTGAACTACCTTGGTGGAGCGGGCATGGTCGAATACCGTACCAGTCACCGGCGATTGTGGCACCTCCAAGAAATCCGCCGGACCGTTCATGGTATCCATGTACTGGTGGATCACCCGCCACATGTGGCCGCACTCGCCGCCGAGGATCCACTTGACGCCGAGGCGTTTGGCCTCGGCGTAGATCTTGGCGTTGAGGCGTTTCATGGTTTCATGAGAGGTGAACAGCCCGAAGTTCCCTCCGTCCGACGCGTACGTGCTCCACGTGTAGTCGATGCCCAGCTCCTGGAACAGGATCATGTAGGCCATGCACGTGTAGATGCCGGGAGCGGCGACGAAATCACCGGACGGAGTGAAGAACAGAATTTCGGCGCCCTTCTTGTTGATGGGGATGTCCAGTTTGATGCCGGTTGCCTCTTCGACATCCTCCGCCATGAACTCCAGTGTGTCCGCAAGGCCGTGGGGTTGGATGCCCAAGTGGTTCCCGAAGCGGTAGCAGTTGGCCACCGGCTCGATGACCCAGTTGACGTAGAGGCCCAGCAGGCCCAACAGCTCCCTGCCCATCATGGTGATCTCGGCCGTGTCGATCCCGTAGGGGCAGAAGACGGAGCAGCGCCGGCACTCGGTGCACTGGTAGAAGTAGTAGAACCACTCCTTGATCACATCGGTCGTGAGCTCCCGCGCTCCGGCCAGCTTGCCGAAGACCTTCCCCAGAGCAGTGAAGTCCTTGCGGTAGATGGACCGCAGGAGCTCGGCCCGGAGCACTGGCATGTTCTTGGGATCGCCGCTGCCGATGAAGAAGTGACACTTGTCGGCGCAGGCTCCGCATCGGACACAGATGTCCATGAAGACCTTGAAGGAGCGGTACCGTTTCAACCGCTCGGCCATCCCATCGAGAACGGTCTGGTTCCAACCCTCCGGGAGCTTCCAGTCGTCGTCCGTGACCGCCCAGTCCCTCGGATTCGGCAGGTCCAGGACGCGGAGGTTCTTGGCCTTGCCCGGATAGATGTATGTGCCCCGCCTGAAGTCGACCGGGGTTTCCATCCACGCCGTCTTCGGAGGACTCCAGTCGACGTTCAGCAGATCTTCCTGCTTGTAGTAGCCCGGTTCGTCCGGCTTTGCCATCGTTACGGCCTCTCGACCGGTATCCCGGCCGCCTTCATCTTGTCCCTGAGTTCGTCCTCATACTCCTCGTAGCTGTGCACCTTCACGGGATAGTCCCACGGGTTCACGTGTCTCACCGCCCGGTTGTTGTTCGCCAGGTTACGAGTCGGGCTCAGGAACACACCGGGCATGTGGACCAGCTTGCTGAACGGGAAGTAGGCCAGCAGTACGGAAACCAGGAACAGGTGTCCAAAGAACAGCGGACTGATCGACTCGGGGACGACTGGCGCGAAACGCACCAACCCCAGGGCGAATTCCTTGACGCTCGCTACGTCCGTCTTGGCAAGGTGCCTGAGCCAGAATCCGCTGATGCCGATACCCAACAGCAGGAACAGAGGGAAGTAGTCGCCCATTAGCGAGATGTATCGCAACTGGGCGGAAGCCAGCCTTCTAGCCAGCAGGTAGGCTAGGGCCACCAAGAAGACGAAAGAGGTCACAAAGAAGACCGGCAGCCCTACTTCGAGGAATCCGTCCGCCCGTTCCAGGAAGGTCACAAACGAGGGTACCGGATTGGTAAACATCCGGAGATGCCTGATGAGGATGATCAGCAGCGACCAGTGCATCGCCAGCGCTCCCAGCCAGAGCCCCAAGTCGGTGGCGTAGGTGAGCTGGCGCCGTTCCGCCATTGCGGTCTTCGTGTTCCTCAGCAACGAGCGGAAGAAGAGGACCTCCAGAGTCATTCTTCCGATCGCTGTGAGCCCGTTGTGGGGATTCTCCAGCTTGTTCTGCTTGATCCAGTCGAGCGACTTCTGCTGCCCGCACGTCGTGGGGACGCGGAACGGCACGGGGACGTTCGCCCAGCTCATGACCCGGTAGATCAGACCGCCGACGAACAGCGCCACCGCAACGTACGGGAGCACGACACCAAAGACCCATCCCACTCCAGTTGCCCCACCAAGCAGGCCCACCAGAAACAGAACGCCGACGGCTGTCAGGGAAACCAGTACGTTCATGGCATACCCTCGCGTGGCACGTCCAGGTCACCGGATGCTCCCACGCCGGGGTCGTCGCCGTCCGCGTCCGGACCGGGCTCACCGCTATTGAGTCGTTCTACGACCCAGGATACCCTCCGTTTCACTTCGTTGATTCGCAGCTCATGCACCTGCTCGCGACACTGGACGAAGAGATCGAATGCTGCGAGCGCGATCCGATCGATCTGTCCCTCAAGCTCCGCCAGCTCGGACGAGAGCTGCGGGTCCCGAACCGCGTCTCCCAACTCCACGCGGATCGCTTGCTTCAGGTGGAACACGAAGCCAACGGCCTGAGAGGCGGAGAGCTGCTGCACTGCTCTGATCTTGACAATCTCGTGCAACGATCGACGGATCTCCTCCGCGTCCATCCCGTCGAGGAGAGCTTCGAAGATGTGTCGCGTCCCCGCGCGCAGGCTGTGGCCTACAGGGTTGGCGAACGGGTCGTTCTGGCGGCCGAAGGCGGCTGCGGCGGCATCGGGGTACGTCGCCAATGCGCCATCGAGCCACCGCTGGACGATGGCCTCCTTGTTGTTCCGCAGTAATATCCCGAGCGTCATCATCCCTTCCCCGCAAAGACTCCCGATCTCTTGTTCACCGGCCCGGCAGCGGGCTGAATCGTCCGGTCACCGCCGCCGTGCAGCCCACGACGGGACCCGAGCAGCGGCGGTGCGTACTCCGTCAGCGAGCGCCGCGGATCACACGCAGCCTGTCGGCTTCGGGAGTCCAGCCACCTTACAGGCACCCTTGGCCGGGCCGCTGGGAAACAGATCGTAGATCTCCTTCAGCTTGAAACCCGTCGTCTTGCAAAGCTTGCGGATCATCGGCGCCATGCTGTACTCGAGATAATACTCCCGCAGGTAGTTGACCACTTTCCAGTGATCATCGGTCATTGCCTCGACGCCTTCTGTCTTCGCAAGATCGGCAGCAACGGCCTCATCCCACGCGTCCGGATCCTGGATGAACCCGTCCTCGTCGATTTCGATCAGCTTGCCACCGAATTCCTTCTTTTCCATCAGATTCCTCCATTCTCAGTCCGGGGCTCCTCACCTCTGCCGCCCGGCACAGGCGTAGTTGCGGTCACATGAACTCGATGTCCACCCGCGGTGCATTCCTCAGCGTTTCATGGACCAGACACCGTTCGGCTACGCGCCTGACCACGTCCCTCTGGTCGTCAGGAAACCCCTCCGGCAAGTCCACGTCGATAACGATACCTCCGACACGCTTAGGGTCGTCCGCCAGCTCGAGGGTGAGGCTCACACCCACATCGCCGTCGGTGTAGCCGTGTCTGTCGCAGTAGCCCTGTACCATCATTGCGACGCAGGCACCCAGGGAAGCGGCCAGGAGCTCAGCCGGCGAAAGACCCCTGTCGTGGCCCCCGTCTGTCACGGACATGTCGCTCGTGACTTCATGCCCACGCACGCTTATGCCGAACTCCAGGCCGCCTTTCCGCGTTACGGTGATGAGGTCCATAATGCCGCCTAGACGGCCCCCTAGTTCCTCATTACTTCTTTTTCTTCACATCTCCCGTCGCAAAGTGGTGCAACTTGACCTCGACCTTCTCCTCGAGACCGGCGTAGTACGCCTTCAGGATGGCCAGCACCTCGGGACGGCTAAAATCCTCAGGCGGATCGCCGCCCTCGGACAGAGTCTTTCGCAGCATGGTGCCGCTCACCAAGAGCCGGTCGTCCTTGCCGTGGGGGCAGGTCTTCATGGAAGCCATGCCGCGGCACTTGTAGCAGTAGAAGGTCCAGTCGATCTTCAGCGGCTGGGTTTCGAGCGCGCCGGGTGGAATCTCATAGAAGATCTCCTGGGCGTCGAATGGCCCGTAGTAACTGCCTACGCCGGCATGGTCCCGCCCTACAATCAGGTGACTGCAGCCATAGTTCTGTCGGAAGACTGCGTGCAGCAGCGCCTCCCGCGGGCCGCCGTAGCGCATGTCCAGCGGGTACCCGCCCTGAATGACCGAGTCTTTCAGGAAGTAGTTGTCCACCAGGGCGTCGATGCACTTGACGCGGACATCGGCCGGTATGTCGCCCGGCTTGAGCTTGCCCACGAGCTGGTGGATGAACAGACCGTCCAACGTTTCCAGCGCGATCTTGGCCAGGTACTCGTGCGAGCGGTGCATCGGGTTGCGGAGTTGAAGCGCGGCCACGGTGCGCCAGCCTTTCTCGGTGAACTTCTGTCGCGACTCGGCCGGCCGCATGTAGACACCCTTGAACTCCTCAGGGAAGTAGCTCTCGCTCAGAACCTTGATGGGCCCGCCCAGGTTGACCTCCTTCTGGGCCATCACCATCGCAACGCCCGGATGTTCCGCGTCAGTGGTCCTGAAGACCTCCTGGCACTCCAGTGCTTTGTCGATCGCGTACTTGTCCCTCACCTGCATGATGGCCATGCTGGTCCCGGTATCTTCGTCCACCAGGGTCACCTCCTGGCCTTGCTTGATCGCATCGGCGTCCTGCTTGGTGGCGGAAACCGTTATGGGAATCGGCCAGAACGTGCCGTCGGACATCTGCATGTCGGTGCAGACACCCTTCCAGTCCGCGCTGCCCATGAAGCCATCCAGTGGCGTGAACCCGCCAATGCCCATCATGATGGCATCACCGGTTTCCCGGGACGAGATAGTGATCTTCTTGAGCGATTCCGCTCTCTTCTGTTCCTCAGCCAGCTCCTTGCCCCGCAAGAGCAGCGGCTTCAGCTTCTTTTCTCTGCCATGTGGGTTCACTAGTTGTGGCATCTTCATGCCTCTCAAGTCTATGGTGTTCAGGTCGAGTCCTCGGTTGAGATCATCCTGCGTCCGCAAGTCTGCGGTAGTGCGTGATTGCTTATCGTCAAGCGGCCTCACCGACCTGATCAGCCTGAGGCTCGCTCTGCCGCCCACCGTGTGCCTCTTGCTCCACCCGGCGAGCCTCTTGGCTCCGCCCAGAGCGCTCAGCGTAAACCAGCGCCACCGTCCGGTAGAGCATGTGAGCGAACTTCGAATACGGTAGATAAACCAACAGCCCGAATACGAGCACGAGATGCACGAAGTAGACCGCAAAAGCGGCGTACTCTAGCCCCACCAGCTCCGAAGGCTCAGCAATAAATCGGAATACCTCGGTCAGCACCCCCGTTGTTGCCACGCTCAGCAGCAGCCATATGAAGATCCAATCAAACGGGGTGCTCGCCGCCGAGTCCGCCTTGCTTCTCCTCCGGTCAGCGATGGCTTTGACGCACCCGACGATCAGCACCACGGCGCCCACGTTCGCCAGGATCTTCATGGGATGTAGTAGGCCAAATGGATACGAGGAATCGATCCCGAGCACGTAAGGGTTGATGTACAAGTCGAGGACCGCCCACACCGTGACCATGAACAACGCTACGAACCCGTAGAACGTCAGCAGATGTGCCCACCGCCGCGAAGCTTGGCTGGTGCACTCGCCGAAGTCGTGGTGACTGAGGATCGACTTGAGGGTGCGAATGACGCTGGGAAGCACGCCCAGCGCAGCCGCGCTCCTTCCGGAGGACTCATCGGCCGTCTTCATGGCCCGCCAGAAGCGTACTGCTCCTGTCACGGCGGCAAGAAATGCCAGGCCGGTGAAGAGCGAGAAAAAGCCAATCAGCAACCAGTGAGGGAAGAACTCGGCGTAGAAGCCATGGGGGGCTCCAACGGGCAGCATTCCTTCCAGTGGCTCGCGTAGTGCAAGCACCAATGCCAGCAGCACCACCGGCACCAGGAGCATCAGCGGAAGGTACTTGACCCGATTCACCCAGGTGCCGAGGAGGCCCGGAACGGCATAGTGCTGCACGGCCTGCTGTCGGACGGCCGCCAGCACATCTCCGGGCCGCGCACCGCGTGGGCATTTAGTCGAGCAATCGTTGCACTGGTGACACAGCCAGATGTCCGGATCCGCCACAAGCCGGTCTCTCAGGCCCCACTGTGCCCAGATCATCTCTTTTCTGGGAAAGGGTGTCCGTCCCACGGACAGTCCGCACACGACCGAACAAGTGGCACACTGGTAGCACTTCTTGAGGTCGCTGCCCCCTGACGCGACTATCTCCTCAACGAACTGCCGGTCCGGTTTCAATAGTTGTGCTTCGGACATCCTCGGCACACTCCCTAGAATCCCTTGAACGGGTTCATCCCGATGTCCTCGATCTGCTTGGCAAACTCGTTGACGATTTGCGGCAGCTTATCGTAATCCGTGATGGCCAGTTGCTCCAAGCGGACGCGTTCCTCTTCTAGGGCGAGCTGCATGAGCTTTTCACGAATGTTATCGCTGCGGGTGCCCATCAGTTCGCTGCCGCGGATGAAGTGGCACTGGTAGCCATCACCCGAAAGGCAGCCGACCAGCAGGATGCCATCATAGCCGCGGGACAGGGCATCGGCAATCCAGACCATGTTTACCGCCCCCAGGCACCGGACCGGAATGAACCGGATATTGGCAGTGTGGCGCAGGCGCCGCAGCCCGGCGACGTCCAGGGCCGGATAGGCATCGTTCTCGCAAAGCAGACCGAGCAGACGGGGCTTCTCTTCGAATTCATCGGGGATCTCAACCGCCTTGATCATCGAGGAGATGATATCGACGGAATAGTTCTTGAACGAGATGATTCGCTCGGGGCACGCCCCCATACAGATGCCGCACCGGCGGCAGCGAGTGGGATTCAGTTCGGGGGTGCCCTTGACGTCCTCGTTCAGAGCCCCGAACGGGCACTCTTCGGTGCAGCGCTTGCACTGGGTACAGCGCTGCAGGAGGAAGTCGGGGTAGGAGGTATCTGCCCAGCGCGGATGTACCGCTTCGCCCCGGCTCGCCAGCTCCACGCTCTGAATCGCCTTCAGCGCAGCGCCGGCGCCGTCTTCCACCGAGACCAGCGAATCATTCGGTGCGCGCACGCATCCGGCAGTGTAGATGCCTGTGCGCCGCGTCTCGTAAGGGAAGCAGATGAAATGCGAATCGGGGAAGTCGTACTTCAGCACCGGCAGGTCCGGTCCCTGCCGGTAGTCCAGGTTCAGAATGGCGGCTCCGTCGAGCTGTTGCAGTTCCTCGACCGTCTTCTTGGCCGCTTCCAGTTGGGCGCCCGCTTCACCTTTCTCCACCACCGCCCGGGCGTCGGTGAATCGCCGAATGGCTTCGCCGTCGGCCGCCACTGGAACCATGCCGGTGGCCAATACCACGAGGTCCGCCTCGATCCGAATCTTGTCCCCCAACAGGGTATTCTCTGCCTCTACCTGCAGGTTGTGGTCTCCCGTCTCTTCGACGCCGCTCACCTCGGCCTTGGTGAAGAAGATGCCGGTATCTTCCTGCGCCCGGCGGTAGAAGGCCTCGTACTGGCCGGAGGCGCGGATGTCCTTGTAGAGGACATAGGCCTCCGTCTCAGAATCGAGCTCCCGGGCCACTAGTGCCTGCTTGATCGTCACGCGGCAACACACGGCCGAGCAGTGCGGCAGGTGTTGCTCGTCACGGGAGCCGGCGCACTGAATGAAGGCGATCCGCCGGGCCGGCTTGCCGTCGGAAGGACGACTGATCTTGCCCGCAGCGGTCAGCTCTTCCATCTGGACGTTGGTGATCACGTTGGGACATCGGCCGTACCCCAGATGGCCGAGCCGCGAGGCGTCATACGGCTTCCATCCGGTGGCCTGCACGATGGCGCCGACACGGAACTCGGTTCTCGAGCCGTTGGCTTTGAGCGAGACGTCAAACTGTCCAGGCTGCCCGGCGATCCGTTCGATGGTCGCACCGGTGTGGACCTTGATCCGGTCGCTGCTTTCGATCTCGGCGATGCGCTGTTTGATATCGACCGTCTCGGGCTCCCGATACGGCGGTCGATGGGGGATCCGCCAAGCAAACTTGCCCATCCAGCCACCCAGTTGTGCCTCCTTTTCCACCAACACGACGTCGTAGCCGACGCCAGCCGCATCCAGAGCCGCCGCCATACCAGTCACGCCACCACCCACCACCAGGATGGTCTTGTCGATCGGTCCCTCGAACGGCTCAGGAATCTCCGCCTTGCGCGCCCGGGCGATCCCCATGCGCAAGTAATCCGCGGCGAGCATCTGCGCGTCTTCGTCATTGGGCTCGTGGCTCCACACCACGTGCTCGCGCAGATTCACCCGCTCGGTCCAGCACCCATCAAAGGTGAACACGTCGGTCATGAACCGGGGCGAACACGCGGCGACTACCATGGCGCTGGCACCCTGCTCGATGTCCTGCCTGATGAGTTCGCGAGCTTCATCTCCACAGAGGCGTTCGTGGTCCCGGCAGAGTCCGGCGTCGCACTCTTCGGTGGCGACCTTACTCAGTGCCGCAACGTCCAGAGAGCCGCCGATGTCGCAACCTCGGCATATGTAAACGGCTACCTGCTTTTCCACCGCATCAGTCCCCGCAGAACTGCAAGGCCTTGACGGCGACACCCGTGGCGTCACGAACACACGTCGCCACGTCCGCCGGACGCTTGGCACACCCGGCCGCCAGCAGACCACCGCGTGGCTGCTCCGTCGTCAGGAAACCGTCATCATCAGTCTGCATCTCCCCTTCGACCTGAGCGCCACCAGTACCAACCGGCACCATTCCCGTCGCCAGCACGACCAGATCGACCTGTTGTATGACCCGCTCACCGGAGAGCGTGTCTTCAGCCTCGACCTCGAGTGACTTGGTGGCTGCATCTTCCGCGATCTTGGCCACCTTACCCTTGATCAAGGTGAGTCTTTCGTCCTTCTCGGTCGCCAGGAAGAAGTCCTCCAGTCGGCCTGGCGCTCGGATATCGATGTAGAAGATGTAGATCTGCGCGTCGGGGTACTGCGCGCGGACATATCGGGCCTGCTTCAGTGATCCCAGACAGCAAACTCCCGAGCAGTGTTTGAGATAGTTCTCGTCCCGCGACCCGGCGCACTGTACGAAGGCGATAGACTTGATTCCCTTCCCGTCCGACAGCCTCTGGATCTTCCCGGCCGTAGGTCCGCTGAGTGACGCCAAGCGCTCCATCATGACATTGGTGATCACATTGGGGTACGTCCCGAACCCAAGCCCGTCGATCTTGCCGGCGTCAAACGGGTCCCAGCCCGTCGCCCAAATCACCGCCTGAGCTTCCAGCTCGACGGTCTCCGGCCTCATGTCGAGGTCGATGGCGTCATACGGGCACGCCGGCACGCATTTGCCGCATTCGGTCCCTGGGCACACGCTGCCATCGATCACGAACTGCATTGGGTAGGCCATCTCGAAGGGCAGATAGACGGCCTTGGTCGAACCCATACCGCAGTTGAACTCGTCAGGGCGCTCCACCGGGCACGCATCCACACAGGCGCCGCAGACCGTGCACTTCTCGTTGACCCGGCGCGGATGCCGCTGGATGGTCACCTGATAGCGCCCAGGCTGGCCGGTGATCTTCTCGACCTCCGAGAGCGTCAGGCACTGAATGCGCGGGCTCGTCCTGATCCGGCGGAGGTTGATCTCCAGGCCACAGCTCGGCGGGCAGAGCTTTGGGAAGTACTGGTTCAGCTGGGCCACGCGGCCACCCAGGTACGGGTTCTTCTCGACCAGCACGACGTCGCAGCCGACTTCGGATGCTTCGATGGCGGCGGTTATGCCACTGATCCCGCCGCCGACTACTAGGATTCTTCCCCTCTTGCCGTTACCCCTCACCGTGCTTGCCCTTCGGAGGTCTTCGCCAACTTCTTGTCGAACAGTTGCTTCTTGTCGAGGTTCCCTTTGAATGCCTCGGCAACATCAGCTTTCACTTTCACGGTTGCTTCGCCGAAGAGACTGAAGCGGAGCCAGAGGAACGCGAAACGCAGCAGCGCCTCGTCGCTGTAGCGCATCTCTTCGACGAGATCCTCGTCCACCTCGAACCGCTCCAATAGCGTGCTGTCGAACACGAACTCTCGGAACTTGTCCAGGTCGTAGCACGCGGTGAACAACATGTGCATCTTCTCGGGAGAGAGGACGCCCCCGCCGTCGAAGAAATCGTGCAGCGTCAGCTCCTTGAACGCTTCGCCCCACTCGTCGTACTCGTCGATCCCCTGGTCATCGAGCCAGTCATGGACCGTCCACTCCCGCGGCTCATCGAAGCCCTCGCACCCCTTTTCCTGCAGCAGGAAGTAGAACCGATCGCCGCGCCAGCCGTCGGGCGTATCCTTCTGGGCCGCCAGTCCCAAGGGATACATGCGGCAGGGCCACGGCCGGTCGGAGTAGATGCCGCACCCTTGCTCCTTCAGGAAGGGACAGCCTTTCGCCTCGTCGTCGTTCATGCGCAGCATGACGACCGGGATCTTCATGTCCTTGTGAACCGGCAGGAGCGTGTACTTGTCGAGGAACTCGCCCGATGTCATCCCGAGGCGCCTCTTCATGCGCAGCACGTCGTACGGAGACAGGAAGATGTTCACGTCGCCGCAGCACTTGTTGAAACAGGAGACGCCGGGATGGCACGCGAACTTGAAGGTGTCCTCCAGGCCCAGCCGGGGAGAGTCTGCCAGGATTCTCTCTTGGAGTTGCTCGCGTCGGTCCTTGGGGAGGTGCGGACGCTCTTCGTCGCTCATTCGTCACCTCCGTCATCGTCCTCCACGATCATCTCCCGCGTCGCGGAGTCCGACCAAACGGGGATCTGCGATGAGGCTCCGGTCGCGGGATTGACCAAGTAGCGGTACGAGGCCTCCTGGTTGTATTGCTCCTTCATCCAGACCCACCCCTCCTTGTAGTAGGAACAGTCGTCGTTGAAGCAGACGAAGAAGAACTCCTCGCTCCAGGTCGCCCCTTCCGGTACGCGCCACTTTTTGAGGCGGGATCCACAGTAGGCACACGTTCGGCGAATGTCTGCCATCGGGTTCCTCGGTCGAGCAACAATCGTTCGAGTCGGCCTGGGAACTATCCACCGCCCATCCTCAGCCACACCACGGCAGGAACGCCTTCGGAGAGAGGACGATCCAGAGGTGTCGGGAAACAGGACCTCCGGGCGTCGCATCACGGCGCCCGGAGACCCCGAATTCCCGCGAGCCCTCACGAAGTGATGTACTTCACGGGCTTCTTCATCATCCTCCACTCGCCCGTACCCCTGTTGTAAACGCAGTTGCAGAAGGCGAGCCAGTCGTCGTCCATTCTCGGCTTGTCGGCCCGGAAGTAGTAGCCCGGCCAGCGCGTCTCCTCACGGAACAGGATGGAACGCACGTGAGCGTCCGCCTGGTACATCCGGTGGACGTTCTCCCAGCACCGCATCAACTCGTGCAGGTTCTCCGCTGCCAGCTTTGCGGAGTCTTCCTTGAGGTAGCCCAACAGCTCCGTGCCCTTCTCGAGGAGCTTCGCGCTGGTCTTGAACTGACTCGACACACCACCCGCGTACTCGTCCATGATCTTCTGGAGACGGTACATGAACTGCTTGGGACGGATGTAGTTCGGGTTGATGTCCGGATCAGTCGTGGTTCCCTTTTGCTGCTCGAACGTGTCCAGCGGCTGCAAGATCTCTTTCTTGAGCGCGTCGACCTGTGCCTGGTCTACCTTGGGTGCGGCATCATGGTCCGCGACGTAGGAGATGGCAGCCTTGGCCGCGATACGCCCTTCGGTGTGCGAGCCGGACGAGAACTTGTGGCTCGAGGCTCCGGAAGCATCACCTGCCGCAAACATCCCGTCCACTGTCGTCATGTGCGGGTAGCCCCAGAAATACTCGTCTCTGGTCTCGTCGGTCTGGAGATCCTCCGGGCCGGAGACCCACGCGCCGGACGCGCCGGAGTGCGAGCCGATGAAGTAGGGGTCACACGCCATGATCTCGGAAGGCTTCTTCTCGGGCTCGACGTTCGTCGCAGCCCACAGAATGGCCTGCGAGATCGTCATGTCCAGGAAGTCCTCCCACGCCTCCGCCTCGAGCTCCTTGAGCTTCTTCTTCGCCGCCTTCTCGTCAGGCGCCTCATCCGCGATCCGCTTGATGGCATCGGCCGTCTGCATGTAGATGGGGCCCTTGCCCTGCTCCACGTCCAACAGCATGAGGTAGTTTCGTAGATTCGCCGGGACCGGCTTCACCTTGCCGTACGGTGCCCAGTTCTCCAGCTCATCCCGGCGGGTCTTCATGTAGTCCTCGCCCTCAGCGTTGGTCGCGATCGACTTGAACAGCAGGAACCACGCGCCCACCGGGCCGTACGCGTCCTTGAAGCGGACCGGAATGAACCGGACTTCCTGGCAGGTCATCTCGGCGCCGGCGTAGATGGTGAAGAAGGCGCTCGCGCCCGAGTTGAACGGCGGGTACCAGGAGCGGCCGAAGCCCTCACCGGTCGACCGCGGCTTGAACACGTGCACCGCACCGCCCATGGCGACCAGCGTAGCCTTGGCCTTGAACACGTACACCTTGTTCTCTCTCACACTGAACCCGATCGCGCCCACGCACTTGTTACCATCCATCAGTGGGTGCGTGATGAACACACGCTCGAAGTACTGCCCACCCGCCTCGACCAAGGCGTTCTTCGCCGCCTCGGCGACGACGACCTTGTACGACTCGCCGTTGATCATCAGCTGCCAACGACCCTCGTGGACGTAGTTGCCCTCCTTGTCCTTCCAGATGGGCAGGCCCCACTTCTCGAACAAGTGAACGGTGGAGTCCACGTGGCGTGCAATGCTGGCCACGAGATCCTCGCGGGTAATGCCCATCAGGTCGTTGCGGACGTAGTCAACGTAGTCCCTAAGCGTGTTGTTGCCGCTGTTCAGATCCACGTACTGGTTGATGGCCGAAAGGCCCATCGCGACTGCGCCGGAGCGATCCATCGCCGCCTTGTCCACCAGGGTGACCTTCAACCCGTGCTTCTTGGCCCAATAGGACGCTTCCACGGCCGCGCCGCAGGCGGCCATCCCGCCGCCGCAGATCAGCAGGTCGGTCTCGACCGTTACGGTTTCGAAATCCGCCATTTTCGCTCTCTCCTTGAAGTTCCCTTACCGAAGGAAACAGACCCGTACACACCCAGCGCCCGACTAGAGCGTCAGGACCTTGTCCATCTTGACCGGCCCCCTCTCGGTGTTCAGGCCGGCCGGCTCGCACATCAGCGTCGGGCTCTTCAGGTCGTCGTCGCCGGTCGGATAGTGATCGAACGGCTGCGCCTTGCCTTCCTCGACGCCCCTACGATGGGGGAACTTGAAGCGCTTGGGCTTGATGTCCTTGCTGCGGAACTGCAGGGTCCACATGATGTCCTCGGTGCTGCGCATCGCCGTCACGCTCGCGCCCATCGGCACGAAGTCGGCGTAGCCGCGCACCTCGATCGCCTGCGTCGGGCAGATCTTCACGCAGCTGTAGCACTCCCAGCACATCTCCGGATCCTGGTTGTACGCCTTCATGATCTCCTTATCCAGCACCATGAGGTCGTTGGGACAAATGTGCTGGCAGGCCGTCTTGTCGAGCGCCTTGCATCCGTCACATTTGTCCGGAATCACATAACTCGGCATTTCCCCGCCTCCCGGTCAAATAGGGCCCTTTCCGGAAACCTCACCTAACCTGTTGCCGCAAATCCGCAGCGGAGTCCTCTGGCCAGAGGCACACCGCTACGACCACTTGCCTACACCACCGCTGCATCTGCTCCCCAGTACGTGCGCCATTCGGAGCTCAAATGCCGCGATGCTCGCCCTGGATGCACACGCGAACCGTTCCGCCCGCAAGGCAACAGTGCCAGTCGACACCTCGTGAGATGTCTCTCACGATTGCGCAACGCCTTGCGTGACTGTATTCACGATTAGAACAGTCTGGTAATACCACCGTCGAAACGGCCCAAATCAAGCTATTACGAGATTTTTATCACGATTATGAAGCGTGTGTGAGATTTTTGTCACGATTAAATCTCGCGACGCGTCGCGGCCGAGGGAACCCGCGTCGGGGTTTTATGGGTTCCCATTGCGATGCGGTCCGTCGGTTTTGCGGCACCGCAGGCCAATAACAGCGGTTGGGAAGCGTCGCCAGGGCCGGTTTGCGGGGTGCGCGGAGCTGAGAGGCTCACGGGAGTGAGCGGCGGGCGGTGGACCTAGCCTATGCGTTTACCGAAGTGTCCCAATGACTCGGAAGCAGGTATTCCAACAACGCCAAGAACCGCAGACTAGCCGATTAACCCCCTTACGGCTTCCACCAGCTCCTCCGGATCTATCGGCTTGTCGATGAACATCTCGGGTCGCACGAGACCTTCTTCTCTCATCTGGCGAATCGCCTTCTTCAGGCTTTCCCGTAGGCTGTCATACGGTCGTTCGAGCGTATCGTCAGCTGCCTGGCTTTCGTCTTCCTCCAGGGCGTCGGCGACCCCTGTCAGCATGATGACCGGGATCTGCTTGTACTTCTCGTTTCTTCGGAGTTGCTTGAAGAGGACGAATCCGCTCCGCTTTGGCATCATCACGTCTAGGAGAATCAGATCGGGACTCGAGTCTTCGACCCTCTGAAGTCCTTCGTCTCCATCGAAAGCACTGATCGGTTCGTATCCGTTTTCACGTAGTGCAACCGAAAGGAACTTCACCGTATTCTCATCGTCATCAACGACCAATACGCGCTTCGACATCCGCTTCCTCCTCTGTTGCACTTGGACCTTTGATCGGGAGCAACACGCCGAATGTCGCACCCTTTCCGGGCTCGGATTCCATGGTCGTCGTTCCTCCATGGGAATTCACGATTCGAGCTACCACGGCCAGTCCCATTCCAGTACCTGCCTTCTTCTTTGTGCTGAAGAAGGGCGTAAACACTTTCGCCTGAACCTCTTCAGTCATGCCCTCTCCATTATCACTGACTTCGATGTGTACGTACCCGTCAACTGATGCCGGCTTGGCACGAAGTATCACTCGAGGTGCTTCCTCCTCCCCATACTGCTTCCAGGAACAAGCATCCAGCGCGTTCGACAGCAGGTCCATCACAACCGAATGGATCATCTCAGCATCGCACTCTACAAGCGGTAGATCACGAGCCACCTCAAGCTCCAGCGCTATACCCTCTTCCTGGAATCTGTCACGGCTCAGTGTACGGATCTTGTGAACGAGCTCGGCCAGATCGGTTGGACGCGTGTCGAGCTTCCGCTCCCTCGCAAAGTCCAACATGCTAGTCGACATCTCGGTCATGTGATCGATGCCTTCCTGCACCATCTGCCACCCTTCGCTCAGCATCTTTTTCTCGCCCTTAGCCAGGCCTAGCTTGACCATGTACGATCCACCCTTCAACACGTTCAGCAGATTCTTGATGGAGTGCTGAATCCCCGTTATAGCCTGGCCCAGCGCGGCCATCCTTTGCGATCGTAGGAGCTGGCGCTGGAGTCGCATCTCCCTCGTCACGTCCTTGCTGATCCCAAACGTCCCCATGGGCGTACCGTCTGCCGCCCTAAGGCGGGAGAGGGTCAGTATCACGTCTCGAACATCACCATCCTTCGTCAAGAAGTGGGTTAGATAATTGACCACATGATCGGTGTGCTGCAGCTGCTCAATCGCGACATCTCTCTCTCGCGGATCGGCGAAGAGCATTTCAATTCTCTTCCCAATTACCTCGTCGCGGCCATATCCCAATATCCGCTCCGCTCCCCTGTTGAAAGTCCCGATTAGCCCGGAGGGATCCACAGTGATGATGAGGTCACCAGAGCTCTCAACGATTCCCTGCAGGTGCTCCTTTGTGCTCCTGAGTTCGGACAGCGCAGCGGAAAACTCCGAAGTCATGGTGTCAAGCGTCCCCGCAAGCTGGCCGATACCATCCCCGCTGGCATCACCGAACCTGAAGCTCAAATCATGGTCGGCGATTCGCTGCGCGCCCTCTCTCAGGATCCTGATCCGACGGCCAACAAGGCGGTCCATCGTCCACCACGTGGCAGCCGTGCCCAGTAGAATCGAGACCAGAATCACAATTGCCGTGTGACGGTTGCGTTCCGCGATGAGGGCATCGACTCTCAAGAGAGAGAAATCCGCCTGTAGCACGCCCAACACGGGTGCATCCGTGGGCTGCGCGTGACATGTTGCGCTGCTGCAGCCCGCCTCACGGAAAACGGGGGTGACAACTGAGACGACCCTTTCACCGTCCTCGAACTCAATCACCTCGTCAAATAATCTGGTGGTTGAATCGTCCGTTAGGCTGGTGTGTTGGTGGCACACGTTGCAGGGCCAGGATTCCGGGTCAACCGTGGCACTCCCTGATTCCAATTGCGACGCCACTACGCGGCCATCGTGAGCGATCAGCCGGATATCTCGGTATGCAGGATTCTCCGCAGCCAGTCGATTGACCAGACCGCCGATGCCGGCAGCCTCACCCATCACCATGAGATTCCTGATTCTCCGAAGAATTCTCTCCGAAGTCACCCTGGAAGCGTCACGTGCCGACGCCAGGGCTGCACGCTCGTAATCCAACCGCGTTACGTAGCCCGAAATCCCCAATACGCTCACAAGGATCGTGAGGAAGACACCGTTCACTTTCCAGACGAGTCGGCGCCTTCTCGCCACGGCTGGTAAGCTCTGTCTGTGCTCGGTCGAGTCCGCTCCCGGAGGGCTCATAATGCTCAATGTCGGGCAGCTTGCCTTTCTCGTAGCCAGGCAGGACGATCAACGACTGGAACGCGTACTCGAAAAGGCACCGAGACCCAGATCGCATGCGTGCCAGCACGCCGAATCTGCATAAAGCTAGCCAGAAGCAAATCGATCCACGAGACTGTCCACCGCATGGCCGATTCCCGCCGAGGCGATGCTAGGCTCACTGGGTGACCCTTGCCGCTGTTGGAGCCAGCGGCAGTAGCTTCAGACCCACCATGAACATGAAACCAATGGTTCCTAGCACTCCCAGAGCCTGCAGCACCTCGAGAAAGCTGATAGAGTAGTCAACTACGCCTTCCCAGAGGACTGTGTCGATGATCTCCATACCTGGGAACAGCTCCGGTGGGTGTATCAGTCCGGGTATCACAATGAGAAACCTCTCACAGAGGACACCCACCACCACCAACGCAGACGCGAACACGATCCAAGTGGCCGACGTCCCCGTTTTTCGAATGAAGAGCAGTACCGCTGGGACTACGCACCCGAGAACTATCAACCCGACCCAGAACAGCACACTATGGAAGCCTCCGAACAGGAAGAACAGACCTGCCTCACGAGATCCAACCAGATAGTAGCGATGGGCATTCTCGATCAACAAGACATAGAGCGTACAGATGAGAAAGATGGCCAGCAGGCGCCGTCCCAGCCATATCACGAGTTCATCGTCCAAGGGTCGTCCGGTTGCTCGGAGCAACAGGACTATCACAAGTATCATCAGAGCGGCGCCAGATGAGAGCGCAGCCGCCACAAAACTTGGTGGTAGCAGTGGAGAGTTGTACAGCTCTCGAGGGACAAAGGCAAAAATTGCGCCCGTGCCGGTATGAGTGCCGATCGCCCATAGACAAACGACCAGTGATGCTATCTTCGTCAGCATGCCCTTCTCGCGAAACAGAGCCCACAGGTAGATGATGCAGATCAATACGTGTCCCGTGTACAACGACGGATTGATCGAAAACATCGACCGAAGATTAAAGTGTGTGAATGGCTTGACGAAGACTCTGTCTAACCTTCCCTGATCAGTGAGGATTGACAGCAGACCGGCTATCAAGAACAGCATGGCGAGGTAGGCAGCAAGCCTCGCAAACGGCTTGTACTCCATCTTGCCGAAGATGCCATACAGACCTGATACTACCAGAGATCCAGCCGACAGCCCGATGTAGAAGATGGCCATGGAGATCTGCAGTCCCCATGGCACACGGTTTGTCATCCCTGACAGATAGAGCCCGTGTACATGCATGAGGTACGTTGCGACAGTACCTGCGATCCCCAACGCAGCGAGCAGCACCACAGACAGATAGAAAGGTCTTGACCTTCCCTCGATCTTCGCGAACTCAACCGCCATCGGACTACCTCGCGTTCACAGGCCTACAGACCCAAATAGTAGACTTTTGGCTCCGTGCCCCAGTCCTCCCGGATACGCCTTACCGGAGCCTCCGAGACCATTCTCGAGACATCACTGTCTGGATCGTTCAGGTCTCCAAAGGTCAACGCTCCAACATTGGCGTTCTCACATGCCTCGACGCACGCAGGCTTTCTGCCCTGGTCCAGCAGATGCGCACAAAAATGGCACGATTCGGCGACCCCATGCGATCGCTTGGGGTATTCTGTGTTCGGCCACTCGGGGTTGTCTTTGTAGTTGAAGTACCTGGCATTGTATGGACAGGCGATCATACAGTACCGGCAGCCTATGCACCGGTGATGATCTATAACGACAATGCCATCTTGGCGCTTGTACGTGGCCTGCACGGGACAGACCTGGGCGCACGGCGGATTTTCGCAGTGGTTGCACAACAGGAGCACTGATTTCTCGGTTGAGCCCTCAGAATCCTTGCTCTTGATGTCCACCTTTCTGATCCAATGGATGTCCCACCTCTTGTCGTCGTGAAACGCTACGTTGTTTTCGTTCCTGCAGGCATCCAGGCATGCGGTACAGTCGCGTTGGCACTTGTTGAGGTCAATCACCATACCCCATTTGCGCCCGGCCAGCGGTCCTTCCGCACTCGCGGTACGTGAAGTGCATGAGGTCAGAAGGGGTAGCCCAAACGCACCGGACGATGCCGCCAACAGCGCGCCGCTCTTCTTTAGGAATTTCCTTCTGTCCATCTCTCGCCTCACGTTCGAATCTACGGACTCTCGGAGCCCGGCTCTGGGTAGTAGTGACAGCCAAAACAATCAACACTCAGGCTCGCGACCTCATGGCACTTGTTGCAAAATTGCGCTCTGCTCGTATGGCACTTTCTACATCCGCTCAGCGTGATTTCCCCTCTGATACCTTCACGAATGACTTCCTCTCTGGTCTGCTTGAGAAGATCCATGTGACTGAAACGCATATACGTGGTTTCTCTAACGCACTCCTTGTACTGCTCGTCGGGCCTCACCAGAAATACCTGCCTGCTTTCAGTTCCTAGGAAGACAGAACGCACGATACTGTATCCGAAGGGTACCAATATGACGAGTGCCAAGACCGCGACCAGAACGCCAGTGTTCTTTTGTTGCAGTACTGTGCCCAGCTTCATGGTTCTCTCGTCCCTTTGATACCGTCTCCGCTTCCCGAACCCGTGGCAACCGGTTCTCCTCCATCGCGGCCGTAGCGCTCAGCATAGATCATGGCGGCCGTGCGATAGAGTAGATGCGCGAACTTGGAATAGGGCAGGTACATCAGGAGCCCGAACACGAGTACCAGATGTATGAAGTAGGCTACGTGCCTGTGAGGTACCATTCGTAGATAGTGCAGCAGCTCGGTCATGAACCCGCTCAAGACCACCGCGAACAGAGTCCAGAGGAAGGCCCAGTCGAAGTAGCTACTGGAGCCTGCATTGTCACGGTTGTGGAGACGTTCTCGAATCATCAACACACAGCCCAAGAAAACCGCAACGCCTCCGATGTTGGCGAGCATCTTCCACGGGCTCCAGAAACTGAAGGGGTAGACGAACCCGTCTCTGAGCAGGGGGTTGAACGGACCTGTGATCACCCAGATTGTGACCACGCACAAGGCAATGAAGCCGAAGAACACACAGAAGTGGGAAACAGGACGCGAGTGTTCCGCCGTGCACGAAGTGAACTTGTCGTGCTTGATGATCTTTCTCACTGCCGCCACGGTGCTGGCAAACAGCCCTTTGGCTGGACGGCTGGCCACACCCCAAGTACCCGCTGCCTTCAATGCCCGCAAGAACCTCTGGACGCCGATCAGGGCTGCGAGAAGAGCCAGGACTGTGAAGAGCGCGAAGAAGCTGTTGAGCAGCCAGTGCGGGAAGATCCTGGAATAGGAGTATGTGATTGGCTCGCCGGTGGCTGCGGAGATTCCCAGGGCACTCTCGATCCCGTCTCTCATCAGCAGCGCCAAGCCCAGGAGCGCAGCGGGTAGGCCCAGCAGGATGGGAACGAACTTCGGCTGGTTCACCCATCTGGCGAGGAAACGCGGAGCGGCATACTGAATCACACTTTCTCGCCTCACGGCTGCTAACACGTCCCCAGGACGGCCAGCACGCGGGCATCGCACGGAGCAGTCATTGCAATGGTGACATAGCCAGACGTCCGGATCCGTCAGGAGACGATCTCTCATCCCCCAAACGGCCCATGCCATTTCCTTACGTGGGAAGGGATGTGTATCGGGCGAGATCGGGCAGGTGGCCGAACAGGAACCGCACTGGAAGCACTTCTTGTAGGAATCTCCGCCGTATCGGCTCAGTATACGGATGAACTCGAGATCGGGCTCGATCATGACCGCCCTGGCTTCTTCGAATTGAGCAGACGCAGCCCGCGGGATGTCCTGCTCTTCTGTTGTGTCTCGTTTTCCTGGTGCCGTTTTCTCAGCAGTCTCCATGCCCGCAGCTCCTCCGGCTACCACTCTGGGTTGCCCCCGCTGCCAACTGCTTCGGACTGCTACGCGTCAATCACATCCCAGGTTACATCCCCTTGAAGGGGTTCATACCGATCTCATCGATGAGTGCCACGAAGCGTTCGAAGATCCCCGGCAGCTTGTCGTATTCGTCAATCTGCAGCTGATGGAGCTCTACCCTCTCGATATCCATTGCCATCTGTTCCAGCTTTTCTCTGACATTCTTCTCGCGGGTAGCGGCCAACTCACTCCCTTTGATGAAGTGGCACTGGTAGTCGTCTCCGTACTTGCAGCCGATCAGGATGACTCCGTCAAATCCGGCCGACATAGCCTCAGTGATCCACACGAAGTTGACCGAGCCCAAGCATCTCACAGGGATGACCCGTACGAACGGGTTGCCTTGCAGCCGGTGCTGTCCCACCAGGTCAAGCGCCGGAAAGCCATCGTTCTCGCATGCCAACACCAATATCCTGGGCTTCTCCTCAAACTCATCCGGCACGTTGTTCGCTTTGATCATCGATCCCACGATGTCAACCGAGTAGTCCCCGAAAGAGACGAGTCTTTCGGGGCACGCGCCCATGCACACCCCGCACCGGCGGCACCGAGTGGCACGAAGCAGCGGCGTGCCCTCTTTGTCCTCGTTGAGCACCCCGAAAGGACACTCCTCGGTGCACCGCTTGCACTGCGTGCATCGCTGCATGAAGAAATCCGGATAGGACTTGTCTCCTGCGCGGGGGTGCACTGCCTCCCCTCTGGAGGTCATCTCAACACACTGAATCGCCTTCAATGCTGCCCCGGTAGCGTCCTCTCTGCTCCCCAGGCCGTCCATCGGCTGGCGGGCAGCCCCCGTGGGGTAGATTCCCGTGCGCCGGCTCTCGTAGGGGAAGCAAATGAAATGTGAATCTGGGAAGCCGTACTCGAGAGTCGGCAAATCAGGCCCCTGACGATAGCCGAGATTGAGTATCTCGGTTCCCTCATGATGCTTGAGTCGTTCCACCGTCTCCGCGGCTTCTTTCTTCTTGGTCTCGGAATCCGCCTCCGCCGCACTGACCTTTGCGTCTTCCAATGCCCTAATGGCTTCTCCATCGGCGGCGTTCGGGATCATCCCTGCTGCGAGCACCACAAGATCAACCTTCACCTGGATTTGCTCACCTACCATGGTGTCCCGCACCGTGACACTGAGGGCTCCATCCTCTCCACGAGTCACGTCAGCTACTTCTCCCCTAGTCAGGAATATCCCGTGATCCTCTTGCGCTCTGCGATAGAAGTTCTCGTACTTCCCGGGAGTCCGCATGAACTCGTAGAAGATGTACGCTTTGGAGTCGTCATCGCTCTCACGGAGGTACAGGGCCTGCTTGAGCGACGTGAGGCAGCAGATCGAGGAGCAGTACGAGTGGTGTTCTTTGTCCCTGCAGCCGCCGCACTGTATGAATGCTATGCTCTTCACCTCTTTGCCGTCGGAGGGGCGAGTGATTCGACCTTGGCGCTTGACCATGTCTTCCAGATCGACATTCCTGATGACATCATCGAGCTTGCCGTATGGCAGGACGTCTCGGGGATCGCTCGGTCGCCAACCGGTGGCCTGAACGATGGCGCCGACACGAAACTTCTCCAGGACTTCGCCTTCCGGTTTTCCATTCCCGGTCGAATGGAGCGTCACATCGAACAACCCGGGAGCCCCAACGATTTCGCCCGTAACGGCTGATTTGTAGACCCGAATCTTGGGATTCCCGTCGATCGCGTCTATCAACGCGTCAACACCCGTGTCCTCCAGGTCACGGTACGGTGGTTTGGTCGGAATGGATCTGTGCTGTTTCGCCAGCCAGCCGCCCAGTCGGCCAGTTTTCTCGACCAATTTCACCTCATACCCTGCCTTGGCCGCTTCCAGAGATGCCGTCATGCCGGCGATTCCACCTCCAACCACTAGGAGGCTCTTTTCGATCGTTTCTTCCGGCTGAAATGGCTCCAAGGGCTTCATCTTCCGCACCTTGGTGATGTACATGCGGAGATAATCCTCCGCCGCCATTTGCGTGTCTTCTTCACCCGCCGGCAGGCACCACACCACCTGTTCCCGCAAGCCGACCTTTTCCACGATCACGCCTTCGGGAAACGCGTCGTCAGCGTAGCGGCGAGGAGAGATCCCGGCGATGACCACCCTGGTCAAGCCTTCGCTCTTGATATCCTCGTTGATGGATTCGAGGCCCGGGCCTTCGCAAGAGTCCACCGTCTTGCAGAATGGCACACTGTACTCCTCAGTGACCACTTTGCAGAGAGCCTTGATGTCGAGGGCTTCAGCTATTCCGTATCCGGTGCAGATGAAAACGCCGATCTTGTCTTCCATCGGAGTCATCCCGTCTGTTGGAGGCACTGAATCGCCTTTAGCGCGGCCGCTGTCGACTCCTTGGTCGCACGGGAAACGTCACAGGGATGTTTGGCACATCCTGCCGCGTAGACTCCTTCGACATCCGTAGCTCCATCGACAAAGCCATATTCGTCGTATTCCAATTCGAAGGGGATCTTTACATCGGCGGTGTTGGGCACAATGCCGGTTGCCAGCACTACCATGTCGAATCGATGGTTCGGCTTCTCCCCCCTTATCGTGTCTTCCACATCGAGGATCAAGTCCTTGCTATCGGGTTCTTCACTGATCCCAGCAACCTTGCCTTTGACGAACGCGACATTCGCATCTTCCAGCATGTCGTAGTAGAACTTCTCCAAACGACCGATGGTACGAATGTCGATGTAGAACACCGTCACCTTCGACTCTTCATTTCTCTCCCTGAGGTATCTGGCCTGCTTCAGAGACGCCATGCAGCAGACCGCCGAACAGTAGGGGAGGTGGTTCTCGTCCCTCGATCCTGCGCACTGTACGAATGCCACGTTTACTGCTTTCTTGCCGTCGGAAGGCCGAACGATCTCCCCTCCAGTGGGACCCCGAGGGTCGGCTATTCTCTCCATCATGACGTTGGTGATCACGTTCTGGTATCGCCCGAAGCCCAGGTTGTCGAGCTTGGTGGCGTCGTAAGGCTTCCAACCGGTGGCGATGATGATGGCCCCGACCTCCACCTCGATCTCCTCCTCGCTCATTTCAAGATCAACCGCCCCAGGTGGACAGATCTCTAAGAGGGTGTTGGCGTCGGAGTCAGACAGAGCGTCTCGATCGAGCACATGGAGGGGTGGATATGCCATGTCGTGCGGGTAATAGAGTGCCTTGGTCGTTCCCATCCCCAAGTTGAGGTCGTCGAGCCGCTCGGAAGTCAGGTGCTCCGTGATGGAATCGTCTAGGGAATGGTCTCCGGTCACGTAACGCGGCCTCTTCTTGATCCGGGCCTTGAAATCACCCGCCGTGCCCGAGATCTCTTCCACAGTGGCCAGAGTGTGGACGGTTATTCTAGGATTCCGCCTGATCCTACGAATGTTGATTTCAAACCCACACGTCGGCGGACACATCTTGGGGAAATACTTGTAAGAGCGCACGACGCGCCCACCAAGGAAGGCTTCTTTCTCCACCAGGATCGCGCGATAGCCGACTTCGGCGGCTTCCACCGCCGCCGTCATCCCCGCAATCCCCCCCCCGATGACAAGAATAGGTTTTGCCTCACCATTCATGACACACTCTCTCGATACACGCGGTTTGTAAGATCTCTCTGGAGATTGTATCCGCCAGCGGGGTGGCCGGAGGCAAGCGAGTGACACGGGTTCGCCAGACTCTCCAAGTCCTTGGAGAGGCCTGAGAGTCCCCACCCACCACTGACCCCGAAGAAACCAGTCACCTTGGACTCCCAGGGGCGCACCACGCACCTATCGAGCTAGAGGGGCGCCGCCTGCTGCTTCAGGTGGTAGGCGATTTCAGACAGACCCAAGGAGATATGCTCGTTACGCACCAACACGCCTCTGGGCACCGTCAGCCGAGTCGGCGTGAAATTCCAGATCGCCCTCACTCCTGCCGAGACCAAGCGATCCGTCAGTTTCTGAGACACCTCGACGGGAGTGGTGAGTATGGCAAGACGAATCTTGCGCCTCTTGATGAACGGCTTCATCACCTTCATCGGCTTCACGGGACACCCTGCGATCCGGCGCCCGATCTTGCGCTCGTCGTTGTCGAACGCCGCCACGACATACAACCCATATCTCGCAAACCCGGAATAGGCCAACAGAGCGCTGCCCAGATGCCCCGCACCTACTAACACGGCCTCGTGCCCCTGGTCAAAGCCAAGGACAGTCCTGATGGCCCGGCACACCTCGGACACATCAAATCCCACGCGCCCCATTCCCAGGAGTCCGATGGCGCCAAAGTCCTTGCGGACCTGCGTCGGGTCAATGTCCAACGCCTCGGCGATCTCGGCGCTCGTGACCGTCAGTGTCGGTTTCCTGACCGTTGATTCGGACAGGAACCGATGGTACCGCATCAGTCGCTCGAGGACCACTCTCCGCAGACGTGCCATCCTCTACAGGCCTTCGCAGAATTCAGGGATAGGCGCATTCCCGTTAAGGCCTTGCGAGATTTTTTTCACGATTAGAGCCTCCGCTCATTCTAGCAGCAGAAACGTCCCCGTCAAGGCCGTGTGAGATTTTTGTCACGTTTACGCCATGCGGTGTGCGCTGGCAGGAAGCCGGTTTCGCAGGAATGGCCCGCTAGACCGGAATGATGCTGCGTTGCGCCTGAGAGTCAGGCGCGGGGAAGGTCAGTGTCTAAGGTGCAGCTGAGCGCTCCCGGAGGTTCTCTAACGGCAGCCAGATAGGTGCAGCGCCCCTTGTTTGGTCGGATTGGCACATAGCTCAGCAGCTCGGCACTGTCCAACCGATGGCACCCGTCCGGGCGCCCTGGTTCAGAAGCTGTATCGCATCCTCAGATACGCGTTGGAATTGTGCTCCAGTTGCCCAAAGAACGCCGACTCATCGCCCACCATGATGTTCGCCCCTGCGGCGATTGTCACGGCGTCGCTCCACTTCTTCGTGACCGACGGGCGCAGGTGCGCATCTTCGTCGCCCGGTGAGACGAACGCGAAGAGGGAGAGTGTGAGGGTCTGTTGCATCAGGCGGTACGTCAAGCGACTGGTAAACGTGTGCCGCGCTTCGTCCGGCTCGAACTGTGGGGTCGGAGAGTTCGCGACCAGCTCGTCATGGTCCTGGATCCACTCCAGGTAGTACTGGAAGCCGGCCGTCAGATCCGGCAGCAACTCCCGTTCATAGCCCACCAGCCCGCGGATCTCGGAGTTGGGAATGCTGGGGTCCGCCCCCACGTCGTCGGCGCCATCGTACAAGGCCCCTTCGACGTTGGCGATGCCGCCCAACACGGTCCCGCGAACGCTCGCGCCGTAGACGGCCAGCCGCGAGTGCGTCGCCATGTTCGCAGCTGCATCGAATGCACGCGGCTGTTTGGTGAAGCCCCAATACCCATACGCGCTCAACTCGTAGCCACCCACGTTCCGGAAGATCCGGCTCGCGAACTCACCGTTCTCGAGCTCCTTGGCGGGTCGCACGGATTCCAGCGGCGCGCCCATTGTCGTCGCGCTCACCAAACGACCCGCTGAGGGATCGAAGAAGGAGAGTCGCTCTCCGGTGATGAAACGATCCGGCTCGAAGATGGGAGTCCACACGAGATCGAGGTTCGCCACTTCGGAGTAGAGCGTGAACTTCATGGAGTTCGACGGCGCCTTGAGGAACTCCTCACCGCGGCCGATGAAGAACGAGACGAAGTCCTTCGGATACAGATCATTGAGAAACACCAGATCGCCCGTTCCCCACGTGAGCACTTGCCGCCCGGCGCGCAGGTCGAGCCAGTCCGCCAGGTGCAACGTGACGGTCGCTTGCCGAATGTCGATCTCGACCGCTTCGGGAACCGCGTCGGCGATCAGGTCAGCCTTGACGATGAAATCGGCGAGATCTTCGAAATGGGACAGCTCCAATCGGAAGCGGACCTCGTTCAGCAAGAAGTCGCCAGGCTGAGTCGGGTCTCCCGTCACCCGGGTAGCCGTGGCCGCCTCGCCGAACCCATGAATCTCCACCGGCAACGCCTCGTCCTCCTGCCAGCCGGTGCCGGTCGGATCGCCCTGGGCCAGGGCCACTCCACCCAGCCAGGAGCTCGCGACCACGCACCAGGCGAAGACGGACAGCGGCATGGCGTGTAGCATCGCGTTACCGAATGGTGAACCAGCGCCGCGGCGGGCTACGCAGCGTGCGCTCGGTGAAGACGCCCGCGGGGATGTCCAAGTCGTACTGCACGTTGCGAAACTCAGACAGCGTGTGCCCGCCGGAGCGAAGGTCCGATACTTTCATCTTGGTCACCGTGGGGTGGCCGTCGAACTCAGCGACTTCGAGCGCCTCGATCCTGCGATAGACCGCGCCCGTCTCATCCACGTACTCCATCTTCACGGGCAGAAACGTCTTCTTGTCTATCCATACGGTCCATGAGGCGAACTCCACCTTGCCGGCTTCCAGCGGGGTGTTCCTGACGACGTAGGCCACATCGGTCGTCTCCACGAGCTCGTGGGTGTCTTCTTCGACACCCCGGCCCGACACGTCCTCGTACACGAAATGCGACCCGACGAAGCTCGTGCGCTCGTCGCCAGCCGCGATACGTTTGACGAGATCGAGATCCGGGAGGTAGAGCCAGCGGTCGTCATCCTTGCCGACATGCTTGTGCACGAGGAAGACGGTATTGCGTACGTCGGCCGGCCGACTGAACAGCACGGCGTACTGCTGATCGCCGGCATCCCTATCGTCCCGCCGCAGGATCGTGAACTGCCGCCTCCGCTGCCGCCCCTGCGCGTCCGTAATCGTCATGCGGACCTGTGCCCGGCCATCTACACCAGCGTAGTACGCCGCCAGGTTGGCGCGCTCCACGATCTCCTGTACGTCATTGAGATCCTGGGCGGCCAGAGCGCTCGTCAGAAGAGGCGTCGCCACGATCGCGGCGATCCGCCTCGGTGAATCGTACTTCATCGGATTTTCCCTCCCCGTCCTAGCCCGCCTCGGCGAAGAGCCGCTGCCTCAACAGATGCATGACGCCCGGCAGCAGCACCACCGTAACGACGCATGACACGGCCATGATGGCAGCTAGGAACAAGCCCACGGTATTGTAGGGGACCAACGGCGAAGCCAACAGTGGCAGAAAACCGACCGCGATCACAATCGCGTTTCGTGCAATCGCTCGCGCCGGCTCTGCGAACATCTGGCCGACAGTTGACCGCCAGCTACGGGTCTCACGCTGAATCGCTCGCGCGCGTTGGAGAAAGTGGATTGCAAAATCCACCGAGAGTCCCAGTGTGAGCGCACTCAACACAGCCACGGGCATGTCGTAGTCCTTGCCGACTAGCCCAATGAGCCCGTAGATGAATCCAATCGTTACCGACAACGGGAGCATTGCGAGCAGAGCGAACCAGACCGACCGGAACAACACCAGCATCATGAGGAACACAATCACGAAGCTCCCCAGCAGGGCCCGCAACATCCCGCTCACCATGTCATTCTGCCAAACCACATTGAGGTAGGTGAGGCCGGCCCAGTCCAGGGCGATCCCTTCGGGCGGCGGGTTGGCTTCCAGATACCGGTCCACCTGTTCAGTCACCCTGAGCATGTCCTGGTTGTCGCCGCTCCTGAGCTGCAGCCAGATGTTGGCCGCCTGGTAGTCCGGGGTCACGAAGTGCCAGAGATCCTGCGGTCGGTGAGACGACTCGTAGCTCAGTAGTGTCTGGGCGACCCCCCCAACGGTGGGCGGGATCGTGAAATACTCGGGGTCGCCCTCACGTAGCTCCCGATGCACCGTCTTCACGATATCCGTGATGGCATTGGACTTGCCGACCAGCTCGGAGCGCTGCAATTCCACCTGAAGCCCGGCGACGAACTCGAGCGCTGCTGGCGTTAGAAAGAACTTGCCCTCGCCCTCTGCATCCTCCAACCGCATCAAGACCTCGTCCCACAACTCCGCCTCGTCATCTCCCGCTAGATCGACTTCCTCCAGTACTGCGTCGATCAGTGTCTCGATGTGGCCGCCCCCCTCCGCGGTTGCGACGGATGCATGGAGCTCGCTCCACCGGGCAGTGAGATCCACCCGCCCATCGGCCGCCGCCTCGGTCAAGAACCCCGCGATCGCGCCCGCAACCTCATGCGTGTCGCCTGTATCAGCTGCCTGCTCTAGGACGAGAAACGCATTGTACGTGCCGCCGAAGTGCGTGTTGAGCACCCGGTCTGCCACCCGGATCCGGTGGTCGGGACGGAACCAGCGGACCGGATTGTCGTTGATGCGAATACGCGCGATGCCAACGGCACTGACCGCCACAACGATGAGCGTGATGCTCACGACCAGTTTGGCGCCCGACAGGGTTCTGGGCCCGAGGCCTACCAGCAGCCGGACCAGGGGGCCACCCTCACCCTCCACCGGGTCCCGCCGTCCGAGCTTGGCGATACTTGCATCGCTCAGCAGCGCGATGTACGCCGGAATGAATGTGACGGTGAGCAGGAACGCCAGCGTGATACCGAGAGCGACAAACACCCCAAAGACGCGGACAGGCGGGATAGGGGCGAACGCAAGCGACGCGAAACCAGCGGCAGATGTCAGCGATGTGTAGAGCATCGGTGTGAACAGATTGCCCATCACCAAGCCGACGGTCTTGGAGCGATCTCGGATGCGCGGGTACGAATCGGCGAATTCGCTGAGAACATGTACCGAGTCAACGACGGCGATCGGCATCAGGAAGATCGGAATCATGGAACTCATGATGTGGACGGTGAATCCCAGGCCGATCAACAACCCCATGGTCGCGACCACTGTCACCACCGCAACAATCATCGGAGCGACGATCAGGGAGACGCTGCGGAAGAAGAACCACATGAGGAAAAAGACGAGCAGGCCGGCCAGCGGCGCAGCAATCCCCATTTGTACGAACATCTCGACGCCGAACGTATCCTCAGCGACAGGGAGACCGGTGATGAAATACTCTTCCGAGCCGTCGAACCCAGCGACGATTGCCTCGATCTCAGTGGCAATGCGGTGGCTCGCTCGCTTCTGCTCAATGGGGACGTAGATGCCCACCGCCTTTCCGTCCTCACTGATGAGCGTGCCGTCGATCGTGGGAAGCCGGGTGGCGGCGGCACGAATAGCCTGCGCCTCCTCACGCGTGGCCGGCGGACTGTCCATCAGCCAGTCGAAGTGCACCACCCCGAGGCCGGCCTGCGATATGTTGTCGACCGTGGAGATGGAAAGCAGATCCTGCCGGATCACGCCGTCGATCTGGGCAATCGCCCGTGTGAGTTCGTGAATCCGGCCGAGCGAGGCTGGATTGAACACGCCGTCGGGGTCCTCTTCGTTGACGACGCCGACGACTATCATGTCATGCAGCGCGAAGTCCTGTTTTACCTGGTTGTGAAACACGCGCGCACCCTGGTCGGCCGGCAGCATGTTTTCCGGGTCGGTGTCGATCGCGATCCGCGGAATCTGGCTCCCCAGCGCAACAACCAGCCCGGCCACGGCCAGCATGACCGTCCGAGGGCGCCGAACAGACCAGCCGACAACGCTCCGATGCGGTTTCCTGCTCATCCAGACCCTTTCTCTCCCCGGGCCACCGGGAAGCCCCGGGCTTGCCAGTCGGGCACGCCCTCTTCGAGCCGTGTGGCGTTGAAGCCGTGCGCACGCAACCTGTCGACCGCTTCGGCGGCCAGCACGCAGTACGGGCCGCGGCAATACGCCACGACATCCCGGTCACGAGGCAGGTCCTCCAACCGGCGCTCCAGCTCCCCGAGCGGCACTGAGATGGCACCGGGGATGTGAGCCGAGTGGTACTCCTCCCGTGGGCGTACATCGAGGACCGTCACCTGGCCTGAGCGCACCCGCTCAATCAGCGCCGCTCGGTCTACCGGCTCCAGTTGGCCGCGCTCCTCGAAGAAACCACGCCTCACGCGCTCTACCTCGGCCAGGCGCAACTCGGCCAACCGGCGCAGCGTCCGCAGGAACTCGCACACCTCGGCACCGGCCAGGCGGTAGGTGACGTACAGACCATCCTTCTCGGCCTCAACCAACCGAGCGGCGCGCAAGACCTGTAAGTGCTGCGAGGTGTTCGCGACGCTCTGGCCGGCCTGCTGGGCGAGCGCCTCGACTGTGCGGGGACCCTGAGAGAGCAGGTCCAGCAACTCGAGGCGGCGTGGACTGGCGGCTGCCTTCCCGATGCGGGAAAACTGCTCGTAGATAGCGTCCTTGAATCGGCGACCAGAAGATGCCATAGGCTAGTTAAGTAGTCAACTGAGTACTTGAATACTACCCATCTGCGGCCGCTCGTCAAGTCCCCCGGCACCGCCGCCTCGTCCAGGTCCCGGCGGATCACCGGACGATCCAGCTTAGTGTCATCGTACATGTAGCCCGAGACCCAATACCCGGGGGGCGTCTCAGCCGCCCTCCTCCGAAGCGCCTCCTTGACCTCCGCGACGGTCCGGAGATTGACGTTGACGCCGGTCAGCTCCCTCACCCCGCTGGGATGACAGTGCGCGTCGATCAATCCCGGAACCACCGTTGTCCGGTGGCGTCGATCACGTGCGTGCCGTGCGTCACGAGGTTCCGCACGTCGTTCGAGGATCCCACGGCAACAAACCGCCCATGCTTGACCGCGAATGCCTCGGCACGGGGCTGCGCGTCGTCGACGGTATAGACCCGGGCATTCAGCACGACAAGATCTGGCCCGGGGTCGCGAGATATCCGTCGGCCTTGGCCCGCGGTGGCGTCTCTCGGCCAGCCGGGGATGTCCACACCAAGGGCGACGGCCAGGGCGGCGCTGGACTCGAGGAATTCGCGGCGGGTGTATGTGGGCGTATGACCGTCTCCGGTGCTAGCGACCAGGAAGGTCGCTGCCGACTCTGACCATCGCTTAGCTCTCCCGCACTGCCCGCCAGACGGCGTCGAACTCCTGTTCAGCATCCGGCGGAGGCTGTGTGAGGAGGCTCACGACAATCGTCACGACGAAACCGGCTAGGAACCCAGGGATCATCTCGTACAGGTCGAATACACGCGCCCTGAAGGCCAGCACCCAGACGATGGCGGTGAGAAACCCCGCCACCATGCCCGCCACGGCGCCGGCCCGGGTGGTTCGCTTCCAAAAGAGCGAGCACAGCACCGGGGGCGTGAATGCCGAGGCGAGACCGGACCAGGCGAACAGCACGAACCAGAAGACCAGCCGCACCTGCCCCAACGCGAACAGCAGCGCGCCCGTGCCGATGACCAGGGTGGTGAGCTTGCCGTAGAACGCGATGCGCTTCTCGGAGATGCGTGGCCGGAAGATCTTCTGAATCACGTCCCGCGCCACCGATGACGACGCGAGGATCAGTAGTGAGTCGACGGTGGACATGGAAGCCGCCAGCACGATCACCAGAAAGATCCCGGTGAACACGGCGGGGAACAGCTCGGCAGCCATGGTGGGCAGGATGGTCTCCTGATCGGCCAGCCCGGGGAACAGCGCGCGGCCGGCGATACCGGTGAATACCGCGCCTAGATCGAAGACGATGATGCAGACGACGGCGATGAGACTTGCGTCAACGATCTCCTTGCGGTCACGCGCCGAGATCCACCGGACGAGGAGTTGCGGCGCTCCGAGAAACGCAAACCCCACGGCGACGAAACTCAGGGCGCTCATCACGCCCGCGACGGTGAGCCCTGACGGTCCCATGGGCGAGAGCAGCGCGGCGTCCTCCGCCCCGACGCGCCCCAGCGCCGCCGACCAACCGCCCGCAGCGATCATACCCACGACCGGGAGCGTGAGGAGTCCGAGGAACATCAGCACGCCGTGAAGCAAGTCGTTGTAGGCCACCGCCTTGAAGCCGCCAACGGTGGTGTAGAACAGGATGATCAGCGCACCGATCACCACACCTGCGTTGTAGCTCGTGCCGATGAACGAGCCGAATGCCTTGCCGATGGCGGTGAGTTGTGCGGCGGCGTACGCCGTGACCATCGTGAAGATGATGACCAGCCCCAGGAGCTGGAACACGTGGCGCCGGTCTCTCAAGCGGGCCTCCAGGTAGTCGGGCACCGTGATGGCGCCGTAGCGGTCGGTGTACTCCTTGAAGGGGAGGGCGACGAACACCCAGCCGAGGGTAACGCCGAGCACCTCACCCAGGACCACCCACAGCGCGTGGATCCCGACCATGTAACCCATCCCGGTTAGGCCCAGTAGCAGCCAGGCACTCTCGCCCGTCGCGTTGGTGCTGAAGGCGATCACCCAGGAGGGGAGCTTCTTTCCCGCGACGTAGTAGCCAGCCACATCCCGCGACGCCCGGCGGCCCCACAGGCCGATCGCGAGCAACACGAAGCCATAGACGACGAGGACAGCGAGGATGGCAGCCGAGGCCACGACTATCGGTCGGGAGTGCGGCGTCGGCGCCGGACGTAGAAGACCAGCTCGATCGCAAGGCCCAGCCCCACGGACGCCACGAGCAAGAGCCAGGCGGAGATAGGCAGTGCGGCAACCACGGCGGCCTAGAGCTGCTGCTCCACCCGGCGGCAGGCCCGCTCGAGTCGGCCGAGGGCGTCGGCCACTTCATCCTCCGTCACCAGCATGGACGGCCCCACTCGGATCACCTGGGCGTGCAGTCCTCCCACGCCGACGAGCAGGCGTTCCTCCTTGGTCGCCTCCATGAACAGCTTGGCCTTCTCGGGACTGGGCGTCTTCTGCTCGCGGTCGTCGACCAGTTCGAGCGCCTGCATCAGCCCCATGCCGCGGACCTCGCCGATCCAGTCATGCTTTCGCTGCAACTCCTCCAGCCCCTCTCTGAGCTGCCGGCCGCGCTCGGCTGACCGGGCAGGTACGTTCTCTCGCACCATCACCTCGTTCGTGGCGATCGCCGCAGCCATCGCCACGGGGTTGCCGCCGAAGGTCGAGATCGTCTTGGCGGACCACGCCGCCGCGATCTCGTCGCGCGCGATGGTGGCGCCGACCGGGAAACCGTTGGCGATGGCCTTCGCCACCACCAGGATGTCCGGCTCCACCCCCCAGTGCTCGATGCCGAACCACTTGTCACCGGTGCGGCCGAACCCAGCCTGTACCTCGTCGCAAATGAACAGCCCGCCGTATCGGTGGACGATCTCGGCCATGCGCTGGAAGTAGCCCGGCGGTGGCACGATGTAGCCACCCACCCCCAGAATCGTCTCCGCAAAGAACGCAGCAGGCTTCCCGGTCGTAGTCGTAAGGATCATGTCCTCGAGGTCCCGGGCAAACGCATCGAGGCAGGTCTCGTCACAGGGTGACCGGAATGGGCAGCGATAGGGGTACGGCGACGCGAGGTGCTTGATGCCGGGAATCGCCGAAGCGAGGGGCCGCCAGGAAGCGTGCCCCGTGAGGTTGGTCGCAAGCAGGCTCCGGCCGGAGTAGGAGTGTCTCAAGGCAATGATCTCGCTCCGGCCCGTGTACATGCAGGCAAGCATCAGGGCTGTTTCCACCGCCTCGGTCCCACTGTTCGTGAAGAACGTCTTCTTCAAGCGACCCGGCGCGATCTTCGCCAACCGGCGCGCCATCTCCACCTGATGCTCGGTGAGATAGAGAGTGGACGTGTGGCCCAGGACCGCCACCTGTTGCTGAATCGCTTCGACGACCTCGGGGTGGCAGTGACCCAGCGCCGTCGTGACAATCCCGCTGAACAAGTCGAGGTACTCGCGGCCTTCGGAGTCCGCCACAACCACCCCATGGCCTTTGACGAGCACCAAAGGGTCCTCGTAATAAGGCAATGCACACTGAATGATGAACTCCTCACAACCTGCCTTCACAGCTCTCGTATCGGTCGCGGCCGTCGCTGCTCTGAATCCGCTCACCGCACTATCCTTTCCCAGCAGTACCGTACCGTCGTTGCGCGGCTCTCACCATCGTGAAATGACGACCCTCTGGTCTGTATAGAACTCGATCGCATCCCGGCCCTGCGCCTTGAGATCGCCATAGAAGGAGCCCCGCGAGCCGCCGAAGGGGAAGAACGCCATGGGGGCGACTACACCGACGTTGATCCCGATCATGCTGATCCCCGCCCCGTAACGGAACTCGCGCGCGGCCTTGCCGCTCGTAGTGAAGAGCGAGATTGCATTGCCATACTGGTTCCGGTGCACCAACTCGATCGCGTCCTCGAGGGAATCAGCACGCGTGAGGCCAGCCACTGGTCCGAAGATCTCCTCGCGGCCGACGGACATCTCGGGTGTCACGTCCTCCATCACCGTCGGGCCGACCCAGTTGCCTTCGGGATAGCGCTCAACCTCGACGCAGCGACCGTCCAGCAGCATCGTCGCCCCTTCGCGCTCTCCTTGGTTGATGTAGTTCACCACGCGTTCGCGGTGACGTCTCGATATCACCGGCCCCATCTCCACGCCCTCGTCGAGCCCGTAGCCGATCACCAGGGACGAGGCGCCCTCCAGAAGTCGCTCGCGTACCGGCCGGTAGGCTTCCCCCACACCCACGACGACGCTGCCCGCGAGGCAGCGCTGTCCCGCCGAACCGAAGATCGACGAGACGATTGCGTCAGTCGTGGCGTCGAGGTCGGCGTCTGGAAGCACTATCATGTGGTTCTTGGCGCCCCCCAAGGCCTGCACACGCTTGCCGCTCTCCCCCGCCTTGGCATATACCAAGCGCGCCGTCTCGCTCGCACCCACGAAGGAGACGCCTGTGACGCCCGGGTGATCCAGTATCGCGAGCACGGCCTCACTCCCGCCGTGAACCACGTTGAGCACCCCGGCGGGAAGCCCGGCTTCAGTTGCGAGCTCCACCACCTTCTGATGCGTCATGGGATCCTGCTCGCTTGGCTTCAAGACTACAGTGTTCCCGGTCGCGACCGCGTAGGGCCAGAACCAGAGGGGGATCATCACGGGAAAGTTGTACGGCGTGATCACCGCAAATACACCAAGCGGCTGGCGGATCGTCTCGCAGTCGATGTCGCGGGCGATGCCTTCCAGCGTGTCGCCCATCATCAGCGTCGGGATCCCACACGCATGTTCGACGTTCTCTATACCGCGCTGAATCTCCCCCTCACTCTCTGCAACGGTCTTGCCGTGCTCCAGGGTGAGGCTCCTGGCCAGCTCGTCCTTGTGTCGATCGAGGAGCGCTTTCAGGCGAAACAGCACGCGGGCGCGCTCGACGGCGGGAGTGGCGCGCCATTCGGGGAAGGCCCGTCGTGCGGCCTCGACGGCAGCGGCGACGTCCACGCCTGCGGAGAGTGGCGCGTGTCCCAGACACTCGCCCGTGGCCGGGTTCCGAACCTCGAGGAAATCACTGGTGGCTGCGGCAACCCATTGCCCACCGACGAAGTTGGGGACCGGAGACTGCGTGGTGGTCATGGACCCTCGCACGAGGCTGTGTTGGACCTGATAAGTTGCCGCTGGTTGCCCGCCAGCCGCCAGGTGCGCCCAGTCACCGTTCGCCGCCTTCTGCGAGCCGACCATACTCCCGCAACGCCGCCCGGAGTCGATCATGAGGCAGAGCGTAAACCCGGCGGTCGTCCGCCCCCGTCATCGTCTCAGCAGCGAGCATTGCATTAATGATCGCCTCCTCCGTCGCCTGCACCGTGGCCAGGAATAGGGCATTCATTTGGCGGTTCTGAATCATCGTGACCGTGTCGATACCGGCGCCGCGGTCTGCACCGCGATTCGCAGTGGAAAACGCGATGAAGATGTCACCCGAGCCGTTGCTCGCGATTCCGCCCATCTTAGCGACACCAAAGCTGGCTCGCTTCACGATGCGTTTGAGCTGATGCGGAAGCAGTGGCGCGTCCGTCGCCGCGACGATGATGATCGAGCCCAGCGGAGCGATGCTATCCTCCAAGCCCCGATCCCGCCCGCTATCGCACAGCCGGACGCTGGGCCGGTCGGCCGGCGCGTGGACATAGCACGGGAGAAGATCGGGGATCTCCTGACCCACCGGCACGCCCGCTATGCGCAGCAGAGAGCGGCTGCCGTAGTTGCACTGGACCAGCACCCCTACGGTGTACGCCTGCTGTCCAATCTCCAGCCGGCGTGACGCCGTCCCGATCCCTCCCTTGAAACCATGACATATCATCCCGGTGCCCCCGCCCACGTTGCCTTCCACAACTGCACCGCCCGTTGCGCCATCGAGAGCTGTAAACGCGTGCTCCGCGGTCACGTGGAAGCCGTTGATGTCGTTCAACCACCCGTCGTAGGTCTCGGCCACGACCGGAAGCGCCCATGCGAACTGTCGTTTGCGCTGCACCATCCAGTCGATCACGGCGTCTCGCACAACGCCCACGCTATGCGTGTTCGTGATCATCACGGGTCCCTCCAGGAACCCCGATTCCTCGACCCACGTGGTCCCCGTCATCTCGCCGTTCCCATTCATCGTGAACCAGGCGGCGAACACGGGGTCGGAGAGGTCGTCACCCCGGGGTAGGATAGCGGTCACTCCTGTACGGACAGGTCCCTTCCCAACCACGCGAGGTCCGTCACCCCTGATGATCGTGGTGTGACCGACGCGAACGCCCGCCACGTCGGTGATGGCGTTTAGTGGCCCCGGCGTTCCCTCCAGCGGGATGCCGAGGTCCCGGGCGCGGGGGTTGTCCTGACCGGAGGCGGGGACGGCGAGCACGCCTTGGGCGAGCAGCGCCAGACTGAGGAAGCAGAGGACGCGTCTCATGCTTGGGACTCCTGGGCTCGTGATCTCTTCTTGATGGAGGTCGGTACAATCATGCGGCCGCGGATGATTCTCTGAAGGTGGATACAGCGGTGCCGCCCATCCTTATCCGGACGCGGATCTGAAGGAATCCGCGTCCTAACGAGTATCCGCGGCAGATGCGCTACCCCCCGAACCAGCGCTCGAGCCGCTCGGCTTCGAAGCCGCGTTTCTCCTCGGCGTGCGCTGCTGAGACGTCCTTGAGGGCGATCCGGGGCTCCGGTACAGCGAAGAAATCACCTTCGACTCGCGTCGCAACGGTCTTCCCCATCTCGATGAAGCAGTAACCGCGGCCGTCGAACGGAGGAGGTGACTCCGCGCCGCGCAGCTCCGCCGCGATCGCCGCAGCCACGCGATGGCCTTCGAGTTCCGCAAAGACTCCCGCTTTGGGGAGCGGGAGCCCGTTGGCCAGCTTGATCTGTGTCACGTCGCCGATGGCAAAGACGCTGTCGTACGTTGTCTTCAACGTTCCGGGATCGACGGCGATCCACTCCCCCTCGCCCGTGAGGCCGCTCTCCTTCACGACGGCCGGCGACCGGTGCGGCGGTACGCCGATCAGGAGATCGGCCTCGAGTTCCCCCTCACCATAGACGACCCTGCCAGCGTCTACGCGCTCGACCTTACGGGCCACGTGATGCTCGATCTCACGGGCGGACAACTGCTCGCCGAGCCAGGTGGAGCCCTCCTCGCCTGCGTTCGGCAGCAGCATCGGCTGGAGCGTGGTGACCACCAGCTCGACGCGATCGCGCAGGCCGCGTTGCCGTAGGTGATCGTCCAGCAGCATGGAACACTCGTACGGTGCCGGCGGACACTTGTAGGGTGCACCAGCAATGACGATGGCGATCCGGCCGCCCTCGAAGCGTGCTAGCGCCTCCGCCAGGGAGGGGATCGCCTCCGAGTCGTACACGTTGTGGGCATGCTCGGCGAGCCCCGGGATCAGATCGGGCCGCAGCTCCGCGCCGAGCGCCACCACGAGGAAATCGCCTTCGAGAGTTTCCTGGTCAGTCTCGACGCGGCAGTTGGCGGGGTCAATCCGCCGGACTTGCCGCCGCAGGAAGCGAATGCCGCGCCCGTTCAGCAGCTCCCGTTGGCGACGCCCCCCGTCCAGGGTGCCGAGGCCCACCAGCGCCCACAGCTTGCGCAGTCCCATGAGGAAATGCTCTCGGCGGTCGACCAGCACGATCTCGTGATCGTCGCCGAGCAGGCGTCCGAGTTCGGCTGCAACGGCAAGGCCGCCGAAGCCGGCACCGAGGATGAGGGTGCGTGTCATCGCGGGCATGATGGCAAAAATGCGGCGCAGTCAGGCGGCGCGCGAGAGGCTACCGATCGTGCACGGGCAATTGGTCCTCGTTCCTGGGTGGGTTCCGCGGCACGGCCTCACCAGCACCCAGCACCTGCCTTCCTGGCGCAGAAGGCGGATCTCTTCTAGTTTAGCCACACACTCTCCGGCGGAGCGTCTGCCATGAAGTCGATGCAATGCCTCGACTGCGGTGCGGACAGCCACCCGAAGCTCCTCCACCCATCCAGTCTACGTACTGAGGCGTCGGTCTGGGCGATCGCAATCGTGATCGGCTTGTTCGCCGGCATCTGGAACACCGTCACGTCGTCGCGGGCATCACCAGAACCCCCGCAGTTCGCGCAGCTGGCGAATGCCACGGCGCCCTCGGCTGAGGAACCGAGCGCGGCGCCAACCACGACCTCGGAGGGCCCTCGTGGCATCGTGGTCCAGGTTGGCGGGTGGCTGATCGACAGGATCTGGAGCTTCCTGCGGGTAGCCTGGTGGGTCCTGCCGATTCCGATCCTGTTCTCCATGTGGCGGCAGTTCAGCACGCACCCGGCGTGTGCCCACTGTGGATCGCGGCGACTCACACCGGTCGAGGAAACGTTCCTGGGACCAACAGGCTGATCCGCCGGTTACAGCAGTTCCGCCAATCGCCACTCTGGTACCAGGACCTCCCCCAGGAGGTGGTCACCCAAAGCTTGGCAGTGAGCTAGTGACCCCGTTTCGAACCCGACTAGCAGCGGTGTTTGGCGCGCTCGCTTTGAGCCTCATCGCCGGCTGTGGTGGTGAATCTGCCGGCGAACTCGGCACGTCCCCTGAAGCCACTTTCCCCACCAGCCTCCATGCCACCGGCCGCGGCATGATAACGTGGTACAGTTCCACCAGCGGTGGCTTCGAGCAGTCCACCGGCATCGCATATCCCGACCTGTCCTGCAGGAGCTGCCATCGACCGCTGTGCACGAACTGTCACGCAACTCCGGGCGACACCGTGCCGCAAGACAGCTGCCTGGCATGCCACGGTCTCGTAGCAGCCGAGTGGGCCCACTACTCCGACGTGCATCGAGCATCCGGAATGGAGTGCATGGACTGCCACTCCCTGCGTGAGATGCACGGCGACGGCACGGGCTACGCGTCGCTGCTGGCGGAAGGCGCAATGGACACTGAGTGCGCCAACTGCCACACGCCGCTCGCGAGCAATCCGTATCACGAGGTGCACGGCGAAGCCGTGGATTGCTCCGCCTGCCACGTGCAAGGTGTAGTCACCTGCCACAATTGCCATCTCGAAACCGAGCTGGAGCATCGCCAGAAGAAGTCGTACGGCGAGTTCACTGACTGGATCTTCCTGGTCAACTACGACGGAAAGGTGCACGCGGCCAACTTCCAGAGCGCGAAATACCGGGACAAGTCCTTCCTGGCGATGGCACCGTTCACAGCTCACGCCATTGCGAAGCAAGCGAGAACCTGCGACGAGTGTCACCACAACGCCGCGATCGAGGAGTACGTGGCGACTGGCAAGATCCAAGTGACCCACTGGGACGCCAAGACCAGTCAGCTCACGCACATAGGCGGCGTGATCCCTGTTCCACAGGACTGGCAGGCTGCACTCAAGTTCGATTTCGCAGATCTCGCAGAGGACGGAAACTGGGTGTTCATGGAGGCCGGCCCGGACACATTTCAGATGTTGTTCGGGTCACCCCTCACCCGGGCGCAGATGGACAAGCTCAAAAAGGTGAGGTCACCCTAGCGTGGCGAATCAGAGGTTTGTGTCTAGAACCATGTGCCGAGTAGTCCCGCAGCGTGGGCGGCGCTCCGGCGGTCTCGCGCCGAGGTTTGCCTCAGGAAGCCTGATCCCGCGGGCCGTGGCCCGGCGTCGAGTCCGCCGAGAACGCCACCGCGCGGAGGGACTGCTCGGCGCGTGCGCTGAGCAACGAATCTCTCACTCACCACACTAGCAGCAGCCTGCGCTCTCCTGAGACGGACTCCTCGTAGCTGCGTCGCTCAGTCGTTCTCAGGAGTCCCGCGCTCCCGGTAGCTCACGGCGTGCCGTCCCAGTCACATGCCCCGCTAGGCGTCCCAGCAGGGTGGACAACAGTTCGCGTCGCTTCCTCCAGCTTCCCCGCAGCACGGCGACGGCCCCCACCACCACCGCGCCCATTACCGGCAGGAGCGCCATAGCCCCAACCTCCGCGGCTGGTACGGCGGCTACTCCGATTGCGACGGCTCCCACGCCGGCTGCCACGGCGATGGAGGCGGTCTGATCCTCCACAATCGTGATCTTGGTACGGCCGCCGCGCGGGCTGACCTGTACCCTCGTCACCCGACCGGCGCGCTGCCCAGTGCCCGAGCTCCACGCGAACACGTTGCCGAGCGTGGCCTCGATCTGGCCTTGCTCGCCCAGCGTCTCCTGAATCATCTCCAACAGCGCGGGATACTCGGATTCGGGCAGCTCCCCCTCGACCGTCCGCGCAAGCTGCATCCCCGCCGGGATACCGAGCACCCGCGGCGTCACGGCCACGGGTTGATCCACGGCACCCGCCGCCGCTTCCACGTGGCGCGACGGGATGTCCACCTCGGCTGCTATGCGCTTGACGGTGCTCAGCGAGAAGTCGCGGCCACCAGTGGGCTCGGCAGCCTGCAGCGACGCCGCCCGCTCGATGATCTCCTTCGCCTCCGAGTCGCTGTACGCCCGCCCGGGCGAGGCATCACCGGTGAGTGCCTCGGCCAACGCACTGGGCGTGGCAAAACGCGCTTCCGGCTCGATCGCCATGGCGCGCACCAGGGCCCGCTCCACGGACCTGGGGAGTTGCGCCAATCGTGCCCGATGCGCCGGTGGGGCCTTGAGGATTCGGCCCTGGCGTAGCTCTTCCTCTAGAATCCATCGGGCGGGAACGTCACCCACCAACATCTCGTAGACGACACACGCCAGACTGTAGACGTCAGTCCGCTCGTCCAAGTCCGATCCGCCGGCAGCCTGCTCCGGGCTCATGTAGCCCGGTGTTCCCAAGGCAATGCCCGTGCGGGTCAAGGGCTCGTCACTGGCTCTGGTCACCGCTTTGGCGATCCCGAAGTCCGCAACCAGGGCATGGCCTTCCGACAGGAGCACGTTCTCCGGCTTGATGTCGCGATGCACCACTCCCTGCCGGTGCGCATAGCTCAAGGCATCCGCTACTTCCTGGGCAATCGTGAGCGCGGTGGGAAGCTGCAACGCCCCCTCACGGTTCAGGCGTGCGCGCAGCGACTCGCCCACGACGAACGGCATTACGTAATAGAGGAATCCGTCCGCCTCGCCCGAGTCGTGGAGCGGGAGAATGTGCGGGTGCTGGAGGCCGGCGGTCACCCGGATCTCTTGCAGGAACCGCTCAGACCCGAGGACCGCGGCGAGCTCCTCACGCAGCACTTTCACCGCCACCTTGCGGTCGTGCCTGACGTCGTGGGCGAGGTAGACGGTCGCCATCCCACCCCGGCCGATCTCACGCTCGATGGCATAGCGGCCAGCGAGGGCGGTGTTGAGGCGGTCGAGTTGGTCGGTCATATCGGAAGAAAGGTAGAAACGTGCGTTGGGGGCGCGGGAGGGGGCAGGTCCGGCGGTCAGGCCTCAGACGCCAGGGTCACCTGTGTCATCTCTCATCCTGGCCCACCTTCACCAGATCACCGACCTCCGCCGGCTCCAGCTGCAGGTTGCTGATCTCCTCGGTCACCGCGAAGTCGTACGGCGGATACTCATAGATAGGCATTCTACTCTCGGTCTCGCCCAACGAGTACCCCCAGACGTCCTCGTATTCGGTGACGTCCTCCCCCATCTCATCCATCTGTTGCAGGTATTCGGCGATCGACTTCGACTCGATAATCACCACCTTGCCCATCTGGTCGATGATCGGGCTGTGGGCCCGGGTGCGATCGTAGTCAAACTCGAGGATCCTCCGCCCGTATCGCGTGATGCCGATGACCCGGAAAGTCAGACTCTTCCCGACAGCCGGGAGGTTGAGCACGCTGCGGTCAGTGGACAAGAACGGCAGGTCGGCATTCTCCCGGATCGCGTGCAGCCGCTCCACCATGTTCTCGGCTTCCTCCGGCAGTCGCCGGATGGCGTCGTGGTACTGCTCGGGGACCCGCCCAAAGACCTTCTCCTCTAACTCCTCCTGTACCACCCGCGCGATTGGGGCATAGTTGGCGTTGTTCTCCATGTACCCCTTGAGCACGAACGTGTAGTACGGCAGGACCCCGATTTCGTTCAGCGCCTGACGCAGCCTTGCGGAGTGGCCTCGGCGCGAGGCCGCGGCAGTCACGACGAGCTGGTTCGTCACGATCCAACCTGCCGAGAGTAGCTTCGCCACCGCGTCGCGGGCCTCCGGGGTGACCTCCATCGGCGATTCGACGTGTGTCTGGATCACGAACTGCTTGATGCCGATCTTTGATGCCTTCTCCTTGAACCTGGCGAGGATCGCCGTGAGCTGGGGGGTCATCCGCTGCGGGAGGTAGGTGGTCAGGCGCGTGGCCAGTCGGACCCGCACCATCGCGGCGTACTTCTCACCATCGCGGCGGCTCTTGTTCGCCTCCCTCTTTGCCCGGGCCATCTCGTAGACGGCATCCAACAGCTGCTCCAGTGCGTGATCGGTGCTCATGAGCGCGTCGCCGCCCGTGATCAGGATGTCCCGCAGCTGCGAGTCCTCCTCGAAGTATCGCATGAGCTCAGACAGCTTCTCCGGCCAGCTCTTCTTGGGCTGCAGCTTTTCGAGATCGAAGTTCAGGCGTCCGCGCTGGAAGTCGTACATCCGCTGACACGAGGCGCACAGGCCGCCACAGGCCCGCCCCGTGGTGTCCGGAATCAAGACCGCCACATCTGGATAACGTCGGTGCACGTTGTCGTACGGCGGCAGCAACCAGCCGGCGGCGTTGGGCTTTCCAGGTCGAATCTCGTCTTCCTTCTCCCACGCGACGATGTGGCCGAATTCGCTGACCAGCTGCGCGCTGTACACCACGTAGCAGCGGATCGCCAAGTCGGCACCAGCGGCGAAGTCGGGAACGCGCACCCGCAACAGGGAGAGGTAGTATGGGTTCACGAAGAAGGGGATCCCGTCGTCCCGCGCCCGGAAGAGCACCTTCATCGTGTCCGGATCGAGGGACCTTCCCAGCATCTCGTTGAGCACCTCGGGCGAGCGGACCGCGAAGTTCAAGTGGAAGTACATGTCGTTCCACCACTCGAGGGCCCGCGCGAACTTGTCCTCCCGCGACATCCCGGGCTCAAACCGGAATTTCGGGCTACGGATCTCACCCCGATCCATCCGGTCGATGATGACGTTCAGGATGCGCTCGCGGTTCTCCTGGCGCTCTGCCACGATGCGAGGATCGAGGCCAGACGGATACCGCTCCATCCACCCCTCAACTTCCTCCCGAGTCGGGGACCGTCTGGTGCTCCTACCCGAGAGCTGCCGGAACAAATGCAGTATGTCCTCGAAGAAGAACGGCTTGGCTCCCCCCGTTCCCCGCCGCACGGCGAGCCAGATCAACTTGATGGGGTTAGTGACAGCCAAAAGGCCCCGGAGGTTCAGATCGACGAACTCCCGCCCCGCGTTGTCGATGTAGTCGAGAATCCGTATGGCCGCGTAGTCCCGCCAGTTCAGCGCCTCGAACGCCTCCCGGTCGGCGTGTCTCCCCTCGTAGTACGCCAGCGCCTTGGGGCTCTGCCGCAGCTCTCCCAGCACCCAGGTGCGTACACGCTCGAGGGCCTCGGTCTCGTTGTCGGCGTGGCGCATGATCTCCTCGAGCTTGGGGTTCTCCTCGAGGAGGTCCCTCAGCAGCCGGTGCGACTTCACGCCGATGGCAATGCGGTCGTACTCGACCGGTGCCTTCGTGACTACCTGCTCCATCATGGGCACGCTTCCCGATCTCTATGCGGGACGTTCCTAAGCTATTGGTGCAGTTGTCCGGCGACCAGAAGGGATGTCAGGGCCGAAATACGAGCAGTTCGCTCGGGCTTTGGCGGCGACTGGCGTATGACCGTCTTCCAAGCCAAAGGCGATCAGCGGTCGCCCGACCGCACCCGGCCGATCAACCGATTGAGCTGCCGGGCTACGGGGCTCGCAGCCTGGCTGTAGTTCGATAGCACTGCGACGATGTACCCACTGTCAAGTGATCCGAAACTTGGGACGCGCCGGTACTTGCTGCTGCACCTGAGTGAGCGCGGTGCCGACAAGGCCAACGGCGCCGGCATGGAAAAAGCCACGCCGAGTGAAACTCGGGTTGCCGAAGAGCATGTACTATCTCCGCTTTCGGGAAGCTGCGGTCAATTGTCGTGGCGCAGCCCGACGCTCGGCCTGTGGGTTCTGCTTGCTTCGGAGCACGTATATCACGACCGCGTCTGAGGCTCCGGCATACCGAGCGTCGCGCACGATGGTCGCGATCAACTCAGAGTTACGCGTGTGCAGGAGGACATCGCCACCCACGTCACGTGCCCGTTGCTTGCCCTCCTCCAATACCTTGCCGAGTCGTTCACGGTAGCCATTTCCGGCCCTGACCCGCGCCGAGTACCGTGCCAGGATCTCGTGGTCGCCAAGCACACCCTCGATTTCACTCCTGCTCATGTCTGTAGCATCGATGATACGGATCTCGGCATCGCCAGGCAGTCGGCTGTACCTCTGTGGAGAGAGGTACACAACCTTGCTGCATGCAGCGAGGGCCGGCGCCACCAATAGGGCTGTGAGGAGGATAGCTCGCATCTTCACCCGCACCGGGACAAACGTTGGTCAGTTTCGGTCAGGTAGAAACATGATGCGGGGTGGAAGGAGTGCAAGGCCACGAGGATGGAAGATCAAGGCTCCGCACGGCAAGACAAGGAACCCCGCAACCACGCCTCGAGCTGCGGGGTTCCTTGCCTCCAACCTCAGTAGCCCTCACAGCGTAGGGCCGAAGATCAGGCAATTGAGGAACAGCATGTTCAGCCCATACCAATAGCCCCGGAACGTCGGATCGCCGGCGAAGTAGATCACTGTACCCCGACCCGCCGGCTGGACCACCACGAACGGCCGGCCGGCCAGTCTCTCACGGTCCGAATCCAGCACGAAGCCATCCAGCACCAACCGGGCGGCGTCATCCGTGTAGCGTGCCACCACCCAGGCACGGCCACCTTCGGCCACGTCCAGGAGCACGGGATACGCACCAGGCGCAGCCCACTCCGCTTCCGGGTATCCCGCCGCCAGGAGTGGTAGCCCGACTCGGTCCAGACCCGGTCGCCAGGTCACTGCTCGAGACTCGGGCTCCGGGCCACTCTCCCAGCGTGCTCGCAACGCCGCCCCGTTGGCATGTTCCGCCCATCCCTCAAACGCCACATCTTGTCCCAGAACCGGGTCCTCGGCGAGCATTGCTGCGCTCCCCTGGACGGCAACGAGGGTGCCGCCGCCCGTCACGTATCGCCGCAGGTTTTCCATGTTCAGCTGACCCCGGTAGCCACGGCTGAAGCCCGGTCCGCCCCGAATGTCCATACCCGCATGGGGCAGGACGACGGCGGTGTACTTGGAGAGATCACGTTCGTTGATCGTCTCCAGCATGACCGGTGAGAAGGCGAATCCGAAGTCCGCTTGCAGGACAGTCCGGATGCCGCCAAAAGTGTGATCCTGAGTGACGGGCCAATCGGCTAGCACGGCCACCAAGGGCGCAGGGATCGCCGCGAGCCGGCGATCGTCTCCAAACGCCACGCCGGCGTCGGTGAACGAGCTCGCCACCTCGGTGACGTTACCTCCGTGGGTGTCCGCCAGGGCAGCGAGTCGCTCGGCCAACCCCTCTGGATTCCGCTGCCGAATGGCGACGACGGTACCCTTGGCGTATCGTCGCTCCCCTAGCTGGAACCAACTATGAGACACGCGCAGCCGGTACCCCTCACTCATCAGCCGGATCGCGATGCGGTAGCTCGACTCCCGCCCCGGGGGGAGCAGGTAGGCATAGGGTGGCTCCGCTCTCTCGATCCGCACAACCGCGCCTGGCCGCGACTCGGTTGAGCTCACTGCCTGCCGCTCTACCCCAACGGCCTCGGACGAGGCATAGGCTGGCACTCCAAAGAGGTAGGGTAGTGCCTCCCAGGTGACGTCGTAGTAGGGCATGCTGCGCCCGTACGGGATGAGCACCTGGGGCCTGCCATCATCAATCGTCGGGTCGAGCAGCGTCCGAGCAAGCCGCGCCCGGGGCTGAACCAAGTCAACCAGGTAGCTCCCTGACTCAAAATGCTGCCGAGTATCGGCTTCGAGATCGTAGAAGTCCCTCGCCCTCACGGTGAACGACTCCCGCGCCCGTTCAACCCTGACCTCCTGCAGTGTGAGTCGCTCGATCAGTCGATTCACTTTGTCCGGATCGACGCCGGATCCTCCCGCCGGAATCACAACGGTTCGCACGGTGCTCGAACGAGCCTGATCCACCGCTACGACAGCCATCTCATGCGCATCCCGCAGTAGCTCCTCCCGCCGCTCGCTGGCGACCTGAAGCAGGGACCAGATGCCCTCAGCATGGCGATCCATGGCCATACGCATCGTGGCAATCGTGCCGTCACTGCGCCGGAAGGCAATCGTCTTGCCGGGCCTCCCACCGAAACTCTCGAACAGGAAGCTGCTGACGGCGGGACCCAACATGACCCAGGAAAGCCCAAAGCCCACACTGGTCACCCCCTCGTAGCCTTCCCGGGTGTTGAATGACCACCCCCGGCGCCCGAAGTTCTCCGCAGCGCGCTGGGCCAGGGCTTCCCACCACTTTGATGCGGTCGAAGGCCAAAGTGGGTGATGCGGTGGTGGAAATGGCGGAATGAAGATGACATTCGGTCCGCTGTGGACGTCGAGCATGAGTTGGGGGTGCCAGCGCATGACTTCCCGGGCGAACGCTTGCATCTCCGGGCTCACGAACCAGCCGAAGTCTCGGTTGACATCGATTCCATAGGCGTTGCCGTCGGTGTTCATCCCCCAGTGCGCCCGGTTCTCGACGGCGTTGGGATCGACCGAAGCACCCTCGACATCGTACAACTTGTGCCAGCTGACGTATCGGGCGTGAGAGTCCGGATTGGTCAGCGGCGCGATGATTACCAGGACGTTCTCGCGAATAGCCCGAACATCGGGAGTCTCTCGGGTAGCCAGGTCGTAGGCCACCTCCTGCAACACCTCCACACCGGCTTCCTCATCCGTGTCCACGATGAAGATCCCCACGACAGCCGGGATCTCACTCACCAAGGAGGCGAGTTGACCTTCAGAGAGCCGATCAGTGACGTCGGTCAGTTGCCGCACCCTTGTCTGGATGTTGTCCACGACGGCCAGGTGGCTCTCACTACCGATCAACAGCACAGGTAACGGGTGACCTTGAATGCTGCGACCGTACTCCCGGTACTCGACCCGGGGGCTTCGCCGGGCCAGCTCCCGGTAGTAGTCGTACAGCGCCGCAGTGTTGGTATACGTCGTGCCAAGCTCATACCCGTGGAACTGCGACGGCGAAGGAACGGACGAGGACTGTGCGAGCGCCGAGGGGACGTGCCAACTGGCTACGGTCGCGAGGAGGACGGCCCGTGAGAGATTGGAATTCTTCATGATGACGAACCTTGCTGTCTCGTTTCTCTACCAGGTTGCTGAAAGCGGAGCTGAAACGCGATGGCCCAGCGGCGCAGACGGCTGCTCAACGAAGCCGTACACTCGCCGCCCCGAAGCTGGTGAGCGCCGATCCGGCAATGAACCCTCCGGCCAGTACGTACATGGGGCTCTGAATCGCTTCGCCAAACCTCCTGATCAGTGCGGCCCTGACCGCCAGGGATACCAGTGCCGTCCATCCGGCAATCGGATTGTAGATCAGCAATCCCGTTGCGAACAAAATGCCCAACTGGCGTGCTGGCCCGCCTAGCAGCTGAACGATCGCTCCCGGCACGGCCCACACGAGGAGCGATATCGCTAGCTGCCGATCTGCCCCCGCCGCGATGGTCGCGGCGTACACCCGATCCACCGGCGGGAAGAGATCATTGGTGAAATAGGACTTGTAGAACAGCAACACCACGACGGCGGCCACGGCGAACCCCAACATCTCGGCAAAGAACTGCTGCCGGCGACCCTGGAGTTCGAATCTGGGGTGACCTCCTCGTCCCCGCAGGATCCATCCCGCTTTGAGATCGTATCCCATGTCGGCGAACGCCGGTCCTGTAGACGCGGTGAACCCCACGAGAAATGCCAGGGGCAACGGAGGGAAGCCAATGATCATCCCCAATACGAGGAAGATCAACGCGGTCGCGAATGCCGGAAACCAACCTGCGTGCATGGCGGAGATGCCAACCACCAACTCAGAGGCGATGGCGGCAACGCCCGCGAAGAAGACGAAGCCCAGGAGCATCGGTGCCGACATCTCCGCGGCGAGGCCGCCGAGAACGGCTACAGCGCTGGCGGCGAGCACAAAACCGATGAAACCGCCAGCGAGGCCTCGGCCGAGTTGCCTCCCGCTCGTCTGCTGGACCTGCTGTGCCACCGCAGCCCGATTGCGACCTGCTGTTGCCATGACGATCTGAATCAGCGCAATGATCCCCGCACCTATCATGACGCCGTGCGGCACATATAGCTCGTTGAGATCAACACCGAGAACCTGGGGGGCGTATCCCCGGACCAGTAGGCCGACGCCGAACATCGACAGCGCCCACATGTTGCCGATCCAGCAGACGCCAAACACATCCATCGGACACCCCAGATACTGTCCCACGCCTCCCGCGAGACCTCCCAGGCCCAACCACCTGGCGCGCCTTCCCCCCCGGTCACCGGCGATAATGCACTCGGCGCTGGCGACGCCCGCCGGCCAGAGGCCGCTCGCAGGATAGACCTTGGAGTCAAACACTCGGTACAGGATGGCTGCATCGAGGACCAAGCCCAGAAGGGCGCCCAGCATCATGACCGGCACCAGCTCGACCTCACCGACCAGCCACAGGACCCCCATGGGCAGTAGAAGCGCGTTGGCGCCGCCAAAGGTCGCGCCCGAGATGACCGTTTGCAGGAGATTCTGACGCGAGACGCTGGAGAAGGCTCGACAGAGCGCCAGGGGAACTCGCGAGACGGCGATCGCGATGATCGCCGCGATGATGGAACTGTTAGGTGTTATTCCAACGCGGGTGAGCAACTCCAGGCCGATGACGACTCCCAGAACGGCCAGCAGGATGCCAAAGACGAGCGTCCCGGGTTCGAGAACGGAGGGGTGCCGTTCTGGTACTTCCCTGACCTGATACTCCTCCAGGAGCAGGCGCCGCTGGGGCTTCCCCGTTTCCACCGTCACGGGTCTGTCAGAACTCGCCGAGGGATTGGCATCGACGGACTCAGGGGGACCGAACGATCAAACCAGTTGGCTGACGGCGGCTGCAACGAGGCGCCGCGCCAGCAACACCGGTCGGCCTGAGGCGGACGCGACGGTTTCTCGCATGCCGCCGGTGTACCCCATGCAGTGCATCACGATCACGTCGACGTCAGCCAGCTCTCGTGCTGCCTGCTCCAGCCGCCCGGGTCCGGGTCCGTACGGCGAAGCATGGCTCAGGCGAAGCACCTGGCCCTCCCGGGGCTGAAAGTGGAACTCCTCAATCTGTTCCTCGAGCGGCACCATCACGCCCACCGAGTCTGCCCGCCGCGTCATCGCCATGACAGCATGATCGACGATGGCCTGCGCTTCGAGCAACAGTCCTGGCGCTTGAAGCTCCGGCAGGTAGCCGGTGCACAGCAGCACGGTGAGGTCGAACCGTTCCCGTGCCGCGTCGTCGAGGACGTGTTGCACCCGCTCGCGCACCCAACTCTTCCGGACCACCACCTGACTCCCGTCCGCCAGACGGGTCACCAAACGGTGTTGCCCTGCGCTGGGCGCAAACCTTTCGATCTCCGATCGGCTGATTCCGTCCAGGGCCCCTCGCTCGACGATGTCGAGGGCACCACCGATCCACTTGGCCATTTCGGGTGTGAGATCGACCCGCGGTGTCTGGCCGATGGTGACGAACGCAGCGCGCTTGTTCGAGCTGCCTGCCATGGTCGCCGGCGAATGCTGGGGTATGGATCAGGTATTCTAGTGGAGTGTAGCCGAGTTCGCATTAGCAGGCGTGCTGGCACGGCGGCCTTAGGTGCTGGATGCTTGGTTCCAGTGTCGTGAGTCAGAGATTCGTTACACAGCACACGCGCCGAGCAGTTCCTCTGCTCGGTGCGGCGGCGACAGACGTGAGCGGAGCTTCCGACTCGCGACACTCCCAGGCTGAAAAGTCGGGGCAATAGAGCGCGATCGGGCAGCAATGGCCGAGTGGTGCGCCACCTACCACCGCTCCGTCTTTGGCACACCGGTGGTGAATCAACGCAAATGCGGCATCCGGCCGGCTTCCCCAGTCAGATCCCCACAGACAGATTCTGCGTATGACAACACACCGAGAGATTCAAGAGAACGAACTCGAGCCGCTGGCCATTGGCGCA
>JABAOH010003119.1_pt1 | contig 87630 bp, 69 predicted proteins | sample 7062181 | NCBI WGS metagenome assembly JABAOH01 (sample SAMN14538630, study PRJNA623070) | marine sediment metagenome | biome: marine biome [ENVO:00000428]; feature: marine pelagic biome [ENVO:01000023]; material: deep marine sediment [ENVO:00002113]; isolation source: pool of 5 deep marine... | reverse complement strand
CGCTGCAGCGATCACAGCAGGAGTACATACTTGACAGGCGCTTTCTATGGAAGCGGGAGCGTGGTAAGGAATCTCCTCAGAGCCTCCCGCAACCAGGAATATGCATCTCGACAGAACGCCGGTTCTCAATCTCGAGCCGTCATTCTTCAATAAGAGCTATGGAGTTAAAAATGGGCTTCTGGACCATTTTTTGCTCCTGCTCGAAGAATAGAGTCATGGGATAACCTAAATCCATTGAATACCTTACAGGAGAAATGGAATTGAGCCGCTTCTGGGTCTTACTGCTGGCCTCCTGCATATTGCTATCCTTCACCGCTCCGACGGCACAAACCCAAGAAGCGAGAACGTGCAAGGCGTGCGGCGAGCAGATCACTGGCTCGTATTTCGAGACGGGCAGAAACTACTATCACCCTCACTGCTTCACCTGTGAGTATTGCACAGAACCCATCGAAGAATCTTATGTCGTTTATAAGGGGAAGAACTACCACCGCGCCTGCTTCGAGAAACACGTCGCCATCCGGTGCTCCGTCTGCAACGAGATCATCAAAGGTGAATATTTCCTGGATCATTGGGGAAATGCATACCACAAGCATCATGAGGAAAAGATCATTCGTTGCGATTTTTGCAATCGCTTCATTGTCGGAAACCTAATAAAGGGGATGGTGCGCTATCCAGATGGACGGCATCTCTGCGGGAAATGCAGCGTATCGGCGGTTACGGAACTCGAGATTGCCAGTTCACTGATGTTCGACGTGGCCAAGCAGCTCGGCAAATTCGGGCTTCATGTCGATCCCAGAGAGATTGAACTTCACCTTGTCGGGCAGGACAAGCTCCGGGAACTCTCTTCCGATCGCTCAGGTGATACAACAGGATTCACGGACTACGCGATCAATAAGAATTTGTTCGGTCATGTCAAGTATCAGAGCATAAAAGTATACGTGCTCTACGGAATGCCCAAGGTGCAGATGATTAGCACGCTCGCTCACGAGCTCACGCATGTTTGGCAATTCATCAACGGGCAGTTGAAGCAAGAACAAGCACTGTCGGAAGGGAGCTGTAACTTTGCTTCTTACCTGGTGCTCAGGAAAATTGGAGGAAGGGAGGGCGAATTCATCATAGAGAACATGCTCAATGATAAAGACCCAATTTATGGAGAAGGTTTCCGCCGGGTCAAGCGCTACGCGGAGAAAAACGGCCTTGCCAGCTGGCTGAAATTGTTGAAAATGAAGGATCCTTCGATCTCAACATTTTAATAAGCTCTTGCAAGTTTTCCCAACACAATCCTTCAGTACCCATTTTCATTCGGGCAAGCTCACGTTTCTTATCCGCGGTCTCGAAGGAGAATTCTTGAATTGAAAACGCCCGTTTATATTCCTTCTATTGATTTTTCTTCACAAGCATAGTGCACATCCCGCGCTTTCAAGTCGCTCATGATTTTCTGAAAACATCCCTTCGCTGCTCCCAGGAACTCCGGCGGGCATAGGCCCGTTTTCTTGAACACTCCGCTCAATATCAAGCGGGCGGCCGCCGTACAGGTATATCCCGTCGTCCTGGCCATCGATGAAATTTTCGCCTCTTCATCAGATCGATCGAACAAGTGGTAGGTGTATTCTTTGCTGCCGTTACCTTCTCGGCCTCGTATGGTGACGCGCATCACGGTGAACTCCGGCTCGTCCGGCTCCAGCCGCCATTTCGGGAAGAGTAACTTAGCTGTAACATCAATGGGGCGAATACGGATACCGCCCACATCGATCGGATCTTTGCTGAATAAACCCGTCTCTCTTATCACACGCATATATTCGATGTGTCCAGGATACCGGAGAGTTTTTTCTTTCATGTTGGGGACTTTGATAGTTTTCAATAATGTCCGGAGCCCATCCGTGTTGAAGGCTTCGAGCGTCCCAATGGGATCGAATTCGACATATTCCGCATCTGAAAGGGCGGGCTTGATTACGATCTCCCCATTCTCCACGAAACGCGCAGGACGGTTGTACTCCTCAATGACATCGATGGGCGAAAAAGGCGCCTTATATTGATACGGCCAGCTTCGTTTAACGGGGAGGCCGCCTACCAGGCATTCATAATAAGCCACTTTCATTTGCCTGTTGTGATAACCCAACGTCATATTGCACAATCCCGGCGCAACACCGCAATCGACTATGGCGGTTACTTTTCGTTTCTTGGCCAACGCGTCCAATTCGAATGGATCCTCGTTGAAAAAGGAAATGTCGACGACATTTTTGCCGGATTCGATGATCGTTTTCAGTGTTTGAAAACCTATGAATCCAGGGACTGCACCGATCACCAGATCGCAATTTTTGACAATCCCGGCGACCGCTTTCGGATCCGAAACGTCTACACTGGACGTCGCGATAGGATATTTGGCCTTTAAAAATGCGAGACGTTTCTCACTCACATCAACCGCGGTAACGCGGGTTTCCTGACAAAGGTCAGCGGCGATGGCGCCTCCCACCATTCCTGCTCCGAGGACGACAACTTTTTTCATCTCCTGCACTCTCTCTGGATTGACATCCAAGTGAAGCCCAAGTTTATTCGATCATCCAAAAAGGTTGCAAGCTCAAGAATATAGCCCCCGTGCGGCCCGCCGATTACCGTTGCCCAGCATGTGAGTTAAAACTGTGGCGGCATGGCAGCATCTTGTCATAAACTTTGTTCGATGCGCGATTTCTATCCTTTGCCCGTTTGGATTCAATTGAATTAGGAGGAGCCATGCCAAGATATTCTCTCATAAAGACGGCTTTTTTGATTCTTTCAGTACTGTCTTCGGTCTCCTGCAGCAACAGAACTCAAGACGTCAACAGTGACAGAGTCACGGCTGGCGATTCGATACGGGAGTTAAAGCTAACTCGAGAAACTGCTTCCGGACTCTCACGCCTGGCTCTTAGGTGTATCCAAAAAGAGTATCCCAACAAGCCGGCTCATGTAATGAACGACAAGAGCGAAGTGCAAAGCCCCGGAGCGTTGCACCCTACATTTTACGGCTGCTTCGACTGGCACTCGGCCGTTCATGGGCACTGGATGTTGGTACGTCTCCTGAGACTCTTTCCTGATCTACCGGAGGCCGAGGAAATCCGCAGCGCGTTGGACAAGAACATGGCCGCGGAGAACATCTTGGCAGAAGTAAAGTATCTGCAGCAGCCAAACCGAAAGTCATTCGAGCGCACGTATGGATGGGCATGGCTGCTGAAACTCGCCGAGGAACTTCACGGCTGGAATGATCCCGATGGCAGGCGATGGTCCAGCAATCTAGAGCCGCTCGTGGAGGAAATCGCTGGCCGATATTTGGACTTCTTACCGCGGCAAACTTACCCCATCCGCACCGGGGTGCATCCAAACACTGCATTCGGCATTGCATTCGCTTTGGATTACGCCCGGGCCAGTGGGAATGCCGGATTGGAAAACCTGCTCAAAGAACGCAGTTTCATTTATTACGGCAAAGATGAGAACTACCCCGCAGCCTGGGAACCCGGCGGAGAGGATTTTTTCTCGCCTTGTTTGATGGAAGCAGACCTCATGCGGCGGGTGATGGAGCCCGAACAATTCCGCGAGTGGTTTCATCGCTTTTTGCCCGAACTGATTCGTGGAGAACCCAGAAGCATATTGGAGCCGGCCGTCGTAACGGACCGGACCGATCCCAAGATCGTGCATCTCGACGGATTGAACCTCAGCCGTGCGTGGTGCATGGTGGGCATCGCTTCCGCGCTGCCTGATGATGATTCCTCCAGGGAAATCCTAATCGGCTCTGCGGCGCAGCATGCAAAGGATGCACTGGCCCATATCGCGAGCGGCAGTTACGAAGGCGAACACTGGCTGGCTTCCTTCGCCGTCTATATGCTATCAACAATCAAGGGATTATAGAACAAAGGAGGGGATTGATATCAACAGATTGCTCTTTCTCATCATTCCTGTGCACTCACATCGAAGGGTGAGGTTGTGCGCAATCAACTGGACAATCGACTCGATAGGGTGATTATTCCAGTGCATATAAGCTTTTTCCGCTTCCGAAAAAGACCATGCCATCATAAACAGTCGGATTGCAAACCATGTCGTCGGCTTCGAACCTCCACTTTTCCACGCCGGTTTTGGCATCCAGCGCATACAGATGGCAATCACCACTGCCGAAATACACGACACCGCCGGAGATCGCTGGCTTGGCCCAGACTTTCCCGTCTTTCTTGACGTCCCATATTCTTTTTCCGGTTTTTGCATCCAACGCAAACAAATGACTGTTCGAGGTGTTGAAGTAGACCATGCCATCATAAACCGCTGGATCAGCACTTATCTTATCGTCGGCTTCGAATTTCCATACTTCCTTTCCGGTTGCTGCATCGATCGCATAGGCAAAATGATCATAGCTGCAACAATAGGCAACGCCATCCGAAATGGCAGGCGCATGATAGATTTTTTTGCCGGCTTTGAATCGCCATTTTTTCTGTCCTGTTTCGATATCCATTGCATACACATTCCCATTCCAGTCAGATATAAACAGCGTTTCATCCATCATAGAGGGACTGCAGCACATTCCGTTTTCAGCTTCATACTTATATTTCAATTCGGAAGAAACAATATCCACCGCATACAAGTGCTTGTCATGACTGGTAAAATAAGCGATTCCGTCTTTGATGAGCGGCGGGAAGCACACCGATCCATCTTTCTCCAGCTTCACCCCGTCCGTCTCGAACCGCCATTTTACTTTTCCCGTTTCCAGGTCCAATGCATAGAAATATCCTTCCCTGCTCCCGAAGTAAGCGTGCTCTCTATAAATGGTAGGGGGGCCGGGCACGGCCTTTCCGGCCATGAACCGCCATTTTTCCTTTCCACCCTCCACATCGACAGCATAGGCATAACCCTCCCAGTCCCCGAAGTACACGATGCCATCATGAACGAGAGGCGGAGAGGTCACATCCCCCTCTGTCTCGAATTTCCATTTGAGCCCTTTCAATTCCATCAGGGGTTTCGTATCGTAAACACCTGTATGCTGCGGACCGCCGTTATACAAGGCGACTTTCGCACGCTTTGTGGATTGAGCAGCATCCCCGGAAAGCAGCATAACCAAAACGAATGAACATAATATCGCGCGCATCATCGTCTCCTTTTGCCTGGTCGCGTCTCTTTTTGAACGCCACAATTAGAGAGTCTTCAAGCGATCCTCCGGGCATCCTTTGCGTCCCGAACGTCTCTCCTACAGGTGGATTTTTCAGGTAAGACCGTAAGAATTTATAGTCGATGCGGGCACATCGGTTCCCCCCTTACTTCGACCTTTTTAGCGATTCGGCTTCGATGCACGGAACCTCTACCCAAAGCCGCCGAAGTGGGCTATAATAATCGACATATGACGCTTCTTTCCCTCCGTAGCCGCTGAGATTGCTCATGAGCCTGGCGATAGCCTTTGTACTGGCGATGCCACAAATGGTTGGCGATATTAGGGGGAAGTGACCGGACGCAAAAGGGACGAATGGCCGGCGGGTCCCGGTGGTTTTCCGTTGCTGGTATCCAGGCCTTTTCCCCAGGAAAATTCGAAAGGACCGTCGGTGAAACACATTGCAATCACTGCTTTCATTACAGTTTTGATCGTAAGCTATCTGGCCGGATGTGCATCGGCCCCTGAGCATCATCCCCCCGATATTCGAGTCGATGTTCCTGCGGCGTGGAGCACCGGTGGACCAGAAGGAGCCGGCCTGCGGCTTGGGGACGCGGAATGGTGGCGCGGCTTCAACGACGAGGAATTGAACGGGCTCGTTCAAGAGGCACTGAACAACAACTACGACCTCCTGGGTGCAGCAGCCCGCGTCGAACAGGCTGCGGCAATCGCCCGGATCGCCGGTGCCGATCTTGCTCCCCAGGCTTCGCTCGGTTTCCAGGCCTCTCGGCGAAGGCAGAATCTCATCGGAATCCCGATTCCCGGCCGAGTAGGTATCATTACGACCCGATCCACCTCGTTCGGAGTATCGCTCGACACCAGCTGGGAGCTGGATCTTTGGGGCCGGATCCGTAAGGGAAAATCCGCAGCGCTTGCAGACTTGGAAGCAAGTTGGGCCGATCTGGCTGCGCTGCGCCTATCTATTGCATCGCAAACCGTCAAGGCATGGTTCTCACTCATCGAGGCCCGTCTCCAGGTAGAACTTGCCGAGCAAACGGTAGAGAGTTATCAGGCCTCTGCGGAACAGGTGCGCAGCCGGTATGAAGAGGGAGTGCGGACATCTCTGGATGTGCGGTTATCGCTTGCCAACCTGGCCGGCGCGCAAGCCCTTCTCGAACGGCGACGAGAGCAGCTGGATCGATCCAAACGACAGATGGACATACTGCTCGGCCGCTATCCGGCGGGAGTGCTCGAGGGGGACACCGACCTGCCGGGCATACCGGAGGAGATTCCTTCCGGGCTCCCAAGCGAGCTCCTCGTCCGCAGACCGGACCTTTTGGCTGCGGAGCGGCGCTTCGCAGCGGCGGAGGCACGCGTGTCCGAGGCTCGCCGTGCGTTCTTCCCACGCCTCACCCTGACCGCCAGCGGCGGAACACTAACGGAGGAACTGGAAGATCTCATCGACGGTGATTTCGGAGTCTGGAACATCGCTGCGGGGATCGTTCAGCCGATCTTTCAGGGCGGCCGGCTCCGGGCTAATCTCGCGCAGTCCCATGCCGCGTCCGACCAAGCGCTTGCCCAGTACGCAACGGCGATCTTGAACGCTTTCGGTGAAGTAGAATCTGCACTGTTCTCCGAACAAACACTCGCACGTCAGGAATCCTTCCTCGCCGAAGCGACCAAGCAGTCGGATGCTGCACGCCAATTGGCCGAGCGACAGTACAACGCAGGGCTTGTCGACTACATTACCGTCCTCGAGACACAGCGAAGGTCGCTGACCTCGCAAAGCGAGTACATCACCGTAAGGCGTGAGCGGCTGAATGCTCGGATCAATCTGCATCTCGCGCTGGGCGGCGGTTTCGAATTAGCAGAAGAATGGAATCAGTTTCTGAAATCAATGAGCAGTACAGAAACGGAGGCATCCGTTGAGTGAAAGAACACTAAAAATCATTTTACCGATTGGAATTCTGTTGGTAGGTGCACTGATTGCTGTGGTGATGATCAAATCACGCGCTCCGGTAAAGACCCGCCCTTCCTCGGAGTACGCACCGCTCGTGCGCGTCGTCGAAACGCAGCCGGGTACGCACCAGCTCGTTGTAAGAACACACGGCACGGTGACCCCTCGCACGGAATCCTCCCTCGTCTCCGAAGTGTCCGGTCAGGTTGTGGACATTGCACCGAGTTTCGCTTCCGGCGGATTTTTTGAAAAGGGTGACGTGCTGCTCAAGATCGATCCGCGCGATTACGAACTGGCTGTAATTACGGCACGAGGTCAGGTGGCCCAGGCGAGGGTTCGCCTGGAAACCGAAGAGGCACAGGCCCGCGTTGCACGGGAAGAATGGAAAGAACTGGGCAACGGAGAGAATTCCCCCTTGGCCACTCGCGAGTTGCAGGTACAGGAGGCGCGCGCTGCGCTGGCCGCCGCCGAGGCCGCACTTGAACGGGCCCAACGGAACCTCAAGCGAACCCGCATTCGCGCCCCGTTTGCCGGACGCGTCCGCGAGAAAAACGTCGACGTCGGCCAGTACGTATTGCCTGGAATTCCCGTCGCTACAATTTACGCGGTCGACTTCGCAGAAGTCCGTCTTCCGATTCCAGATGCTGAACTCGCCTTTCTCGACCTTCCCGTCGACTATCATAACTCGTCGAGCAGCAGTGCAGGCCCACAAGTTCGTCTCTATGCCGATTTTGCCGGTGAACGCCGAATGTGGCAGGGGCAAATCGTCCGTGTCGAAGGTGAGATCGATCCAGTGAGCCGAATGGTTCACGCAGTGGCACAGATAGACGATCCTTATGGAAGGGACCACTCAGATAAGCAGCAGCCGCTAGCGGTGGGGCTTTTTGTCGAAGCGGAGATCATCGGTCGGGAAGTGGATAATGCAGTGCTGCTCCCCAGAAACGCTTTGCGTGCCAACAACACGGTGCTTGTTGTGGATGACAACGACAGGCTCCGATTCCGGAGTGTGGACGTTCTCCGGATCGACCGCGAGTCTGTGATCATCGGTTCCGGCCTCGACCGTGGTGAGCGCGTGTGCATCTCTAACCTCCAAGCGGTCACCGATGGAATGAAAGTGCGTACGTCCGGAGTGAGCGGAACACCAACAAAAGAAGCCGACGAAGTGGGGGATGAGACATGAATCGCGCCATCGAATGGTTTGCAGAAAATCACGTCGTAGCCAATCTGCTGATGGCGGTCATCATCGCCGGTGGGGTGATCACCATCCCCGCAATCACAAAAGAAGTATTCCCCGAATTTTCGCTCGACATGATCAACGTTTCGGTTCGCTATCTCGGTGCGGCACCCGAAGAAGTTGAAGAGGGTGTATGCGTCAAAATCGAAGAAGCAATTCAGGATCTTGAAGGGATCAAGCAGATCACTTCCACCTCTTCGGAAGGTGTCGGTACGGTGATGGTCGAGCTCGAACCAGGTACTGATTCGCAAGAGTTATTGAATGACATCAAAGCACGAGTAGACGCAATCGAAACTTTCCCCGAGGAAACTGAAAAGCCGGTGATTTCCGAACTGAGCAACCGGCGTCAGGTGATCGACGTTGCCATATCCGGAAATGCGGACGAGGCCACGCTCAAAACACTCGGTGAACGCGTAAGGGGCGAGATCACGGCCATCGAAGGAATCACCCAGGTCGAGATGGTCTCCGCTCGCCCATACGAAGTATCCATCGAAATTTCCGAAGAAGCGCTCCGCTGTCATAATTTGACCTTCAGCGCGGTGGCCAACGCCGTACGGCGCTCGTCGCTGGACATGCCCGGGGGATCCATCCGAACCCAAGGCGGGGAGATATTGCTTCGAACGAAAGGGCAGGCGTACCGGGGCCGCGAGTTCGAGAATCTCGTGCTCCTCACACGACCGGACGGCACGCGACTGCTGCTGGGTGATGTAGCCCGCGTAGTGGATGGTTTTGCGGAAACGGATCAGTCGGCGAGGTTTTCGGGCGAGCCGGCCGTAGGTATTCGCATCTACCGTGTTGGCGACCAAAACGCGCTCGAAATCGCAAGGAAAGTCAAAGCCTACGTCGAAGAAGCCCAACAACGAATGCCCGCAGGGGTTACACTCACACCGTGGAATGATTTTTCACGAATTCTCCAGAGCCGTTTGGACTTGATGCTTCGTAACGCTCGGAATGGTTACATCCTGGTATTCATCTGCCTCGCGCTGTTCTTGAAATTCCGACTGGCCTGGTGGGTCAGCCTCGGCATACCCATCTCGTTCTTGGGTGCGTTCTGGTTGCTGCCGGTTCTAGGTGTGACGATCAATTTGATTTCGCTCTTCGCATTCATCGTTGTGCTGGGAATCGTCGTGGATGACGCCATCATTGTCGGCGAGAACATATTCAAGCACCACGAACGCGGTGACAGGGGTCACAAGGGTTCCGCATCAGGGGCGAAGGAAGTCGCCGTCCCTGTAATTTTTGGCGTTCTCACGACAGTTGCCGCCTTCCTTCCCTTGCTCTACGTGTCCGGTGTCATGGGGAAGGTCATGAAAGTGGTTCCACTTATTGTTATCACAACGCTTCTTTTCTCACTCATTGAATCACTTTTTATCCTTCCGGCCCATCTCTCCCATGTCCGAGAAAGGAAGAGCAAGAGAGGGGTCAACGGGCTGTGGGGAAGATTTCAGGGCCGTTTTGCAAACCGGCTTGCCTGGTTTATCGAGCACGTTTACAAGCCTTCCCTCGATCTCGGACTCCGATTTCGCTACGCGACAGTGGCGTTCGCCACGTTGACGCTCCTGATAACGGTGGGCATTGTTGGAGCCGGATGGATCAAATTTGTCTTTTTCCCAAAGGTCGAATCCGACTACGTTTCCGCAGCCCTTACACTTCCTCCCGGCACATCGGTCGAAACCACCGCAATGGCAATGGAAACTCTCGAGGAAAGCGCGCTGCGTCTCCGCGACCAACTCTCCCAGGAAGTGGACGAAAACATACCGAATCCGATCAAGCATATCTTCACTGCGGTCGGCGATCAGCCGCTGCGCGGCATGAGAAGGGGCGGCCATGGGAATGCCAGCAGCCTGGCGGCGAGCAACGTCGGGGAGATCGCCATCGAACTCACACCTTCCGAAAATCGCAGGATCTCCAGCCCGGAAATCTCCCGGCGGTGGCGCGAGATGACCGAACCCATTCCCGACGTGGTGGAGCTCGCGTTCGCCTCGTCGATTTTCACCCCGGGTGAGCCAATCAACGTTCAACTAACCGGGCTGAACATGGAGAACCTCCAAGCCGCAGCCAACCGGTTGAAGCTCGAACTCACCGAATTCGCGGGCGTCTTAGACATCACCGACTCGTTCCGCGCGGGCAAACAAGAAGTCAAATTATCCCTGAGACCAGCAGCCGAAACGTTTGGTTTGACCCTGTCCGATCTAGCGCGCCAGGTCAGACAGGCGTTCTATGGAGAGGAGGCGCAGCGGATTCAGCGGGGACGAGACGATGTGCGAATCATGGTTCGTTACCCGGAAGAGCAGCGCCGATCCATAGGAGATCTCGAAAACATGCGCATCCGCACTTCATCCGGCGGTGAAGTACCGTTTTCCGTTGTGGCCGAAGCCGAGTTCGGCCGCGGGTATGCTTCGATTCAGCGGGTGGACCGCCGACGCGCCATCAATGTTACCGCTGACGTCGACCCCACCAAAACGAACGCCGGCGAGGTTCTGGCGGAATTAAGGGCGAGCGTGCTGCCGCTGATTCTCGCCGATTATCCCGGCGTCTCCTACTCTTTCGAGGGCGAACAGCGTGAGCGGGCTGAAAGCATGGGTGGTTTGATACGCGGATTCATATTTGCGTTGATTATTATCTTTGCTTTAATGGCGATCCCTTTCAAATCCTATATTCAACCGCTCATCGTCATATGCGTGATTCCATTTGGGTTCGTAGGAGCGGTGTGGGGTCATATCATTATGCGGTTGGACTTGACCATACTGTCGATGTTTGGCTTGGTAGCGCTGACGGGAGTAGTTGTGAACGACAGCATCGTCTTGGTTCATTTCGTGAACCAGAAACGGCGCGAAGGTTTACCTGTTTACGATGCGGTGTGCCAGGCCGGCATGATACGCTTCAGGCCAATCTTGCTCACCTCTCTCACGACGTTTGCCGGATTGCTTCCGCTGTATCTGGAGAGGAGCGTGCAAGCGAAGTTTCTCGTGCCGATGGCCGTTTCACTAGGATTTGGAGTTGTCTTTTCAACGTTCATCACACTCATGATCGTACCCACGGCTTATTTGATACTGGAGGACATCAAATCGCTCGCTTTTAGAATGTTCAAAGGCCAGCTTGCCGAAGATGAGGAATCTACCGTGCCTTCGGCAGCACCTTCATCCGGGAGCCGACAATAAGCTGCGTCTTTCAAACGCACGCAAGCTACAACATGGATTATCTCCATGAACTTACCTCCTGCGAGCTCTGTGAACACCGATGCAAGGTAGACCGCCTGGCAGGCGAAAAGGGCGTCTGCCGCGTGCTAATACCGGAAGTCGCCTCACGAACACTGCATCCGGCCCCTCCCGAGAGCTACACAATCTTCATGTCCGGCTGCAACTTCAAATGCCTCAACTGTCAGAACTGGTCCATTTCACAATATCCCGACAACGGAATGCGCATTGACGGGTATGTCGCACCCGAACGACTTGCTGCGGAAGCCATTCGTATGATCCGCTCCCTCGCCGGAAAAGCCATGGGTGCAGACAGGATCTTTTTCTCCGGGGGTGAATCCACGATCCATTTGCCATACATCGAGAAAGTCGTCGCCGAAGCCAGGAAGCTCGATCCCTCTTGTAAAGTGAATTTCGACACGAACGGTTTCATGACGGAAGCTTCGCTCGAGAGAGTCCTCGATTTAACGACTTCCATCACTTTCGACATCAAGGCCTATTATGACGAAACTCACCGGGCCCTCACTGGATCACCTGTTGATCCTGTTCTGCGCAATGCCGAAACGGTGGCCAGGAGAGCGCCGGAAAAATTGTGGGAATACCGGATCCTCGTCATACCAGGAGTGAATGAAGAGGACATTGAGTTCCTCTGCCGGTTTTTGGCAAACATATCGGAGAATCTCCCCGTCTGCTTTCTGGCTTTCCGGCCCAACTACATCCTGGATGATCATCCGGGAGCCTCCCGGACGCTCATGATGAGGTGCATTGAACTGGCCTCTAAAGCCCGGCTGAGGAACGCGACATGGTCAGGCGTTACGGATCTACCCGGGCGAATCCGCAGCGTTGGCGGCACACCAGAATCCAGCTACAATAGGGCCGGTGCGAGGGTAGCGGCTGCGTATGCACAGGAGCAAAGATGCGAAACGCACCCGCGGAATTGTAGCAGCTGCCCCACCAATGACAACTGCACTCTAAAAAGGTACATTCCCCGCACATGCTATTGAGCCATGACTAAAGTTGATTGCAAACTCGTTGCCCAGGGCTTCAAGCCGGGAAGCTGTGCCGTAGAAGTCAACGGGAAAAGAAGCGTGGCTTGCGTTGCAACTTTGAGAAAGCATGAAGGCAGCCTTCAGCGCCTCATAAGCGCCGTTCACCTTTCCAGACCTGAAAACTACCTGTCCATCTATCAGTCCGGCTGCAACTTGTCGTGCAGAAAATGCCACTCCTGGTATTTCAGCCAGGAGGCGAAAGGCCAATGGCAGTCGCCGGAACAGATTCTGGAGCAAGCCATCGCCTACGATAAGCAGGTAACATTGCACGAACCCAGAGAAAGAGCAACCGCATGGCACGCATCCGAGAGCTGCAGGTGCTGTGGAAGCTGCATTGTGAACGACAAGAGATCCGACTCGTGCCCCGGCGTCACCCCGCCGGAATCGGTTGTTCTGAGCCCACAGGGCTTTGGCCCGGCACGAAATATCGTGGCGTTCACGGGTGGAGACTTGACTTGTCTTCCCGAGTTCTATGGAGAATGTACCCGGCTCATCAAGGATCGAACGAAACTATGGGTGTTGATCGAGACCAATGGGTACGGCCTCACATCGCGGAATCTCGATTATCTGCAGGAGTCAGGCGTGGATGCCTTCTGGTTGGATATCAAGGCCTTCGATCCCCGGACGCACAAGTGGCTCACCGGATGCACGAACGAAAGTATTCTGCACCTGCCGGAAGAAATGGTCAAACGCGGATTCGTGCTCGAAGTCCTCTCCCTCTATATCCCGAATCTTGTCGAGGGAGACGAATTAGTCAACATCGCCCGCCTGATCGAAAAAGTTGATCGCACTATCCCGTTTACCGTTCTGGCGTTTTTCCCGGAGTATCGAATGCGCGATTACCAGACACCTACCATTGAGAAAATGGTAGAGGCATATAAAAGGATCAAATCACTGGGACTGGAGAACGTGAGATTGGGCAACATCGGCGTTTTCGTCCGCACCGAAGAGGACCGGCAATATCTCTCCAGCCAGCTTGGAGACGAAGCGTATTAGCCTTGATCCGTCTAAGAATTGCTGCGACTTATCTCGTAAGCTGCTTTATCCTTAACATAATTCAAGGTGTTAGGCGTGTCTCGTTCACCCCGAGGCGATTTCCGCAGCGCGCTATAACTTTAGATGCGCGCGAGGACCATGAGCCGAGGGGTGAACGAGACACGCCTACCGTTCATTTTTGACGCATCAAGGTTGAATGTTCTCAGTTTCGCGGGCTACCGAGTAACAACCACTGCGATAGTACCTTGTTCCGGAGCGTCCGGCTGAATGTTTGTTACCGGCTGAACCCGAAGGACATCACCAAGAAGGATGGGTGTCAACTGCTCGATGATTTCTTTGGCTAGACGATTCGCATCATCGAACGTCCGTGCGGATACTTCGATGCGAACAGAGGCGTCTATGCCCTGCTCCTGGTTCAAGTAATTCGCCACCTCGAGCAAGATCTCCGGCGGAGGTGCGGCTGCCCCGTAAGGGCCTCTCTGCGACCTCGAAAGCTCTTCACCAGAGAACAACATCATCAAACCCTCGGGCAAGTTGACCATGTATGAAGGTAGTTCGAATCCATCCCCGACAAAATTCCTCTTATTACCTGCGCGATCGTACGCCTCGAGGACATAGGAATACACCAATCCAGGTGGAACAGGCTTCCCCTCGAGAGAGCGTCCATCCCAGACAATTTCCTTGGGCGGTTTGCCTTTGCCCTCGAAACTAGCTACGGTTTCTCCTTTCGAATTGGCCACCAGTAACCGCCATCGGTCAACGCCCTCGAGCGCAGGTCGAAAACGAGCGACGCCATTGGTCGACAAATGATCTAGCCACGGTCTTGCAAAGCACTGCCGCCGCACACCCGCTGACCTGGCAAGGAATGGGGTGAAAAAATCCAACATATCGCGATCAAGCACAGCATGAATGCTCTTCCATTCCAAACCAGGTGCCGTTCCAGGTTCCAAGCTAAGGATCAATTCAGGGCGTTCGAACTTGATCCTGATGCGATCTTCACCTTCGATTTTCAAGCTCTTGAATACGGTCCCCTCCTCGCCACCACGCAGTTTCATGGTCGAATCTTGTGCGGCTTGTGCTTCGGTCTTTGCTTTTTTTGCTTGCTCTTCTGCAGCTAATCCACCTGAGATCGCTGCAATGATAAACAACGCTGTCGCTATGGACGTTCCGAGACGCCGAGGTCGAAATGCGCTCATGTATCTACGCTCCATCATATCTTCTCCAGTTGCTAATAAGAATCGCTCAGGCGGTAATGAAATGTAATCGTACCCCACTGCTCACCTACTGTACCTTTCTTCATAGGTTCAAAGCGCCAAGCAAGAAGTGCATTGATGGCGTTCTCATCGAAATCACCGAATCCTGAAGTTTTCTGTACCATTACATTCTCTTTGACCCGTCCATCTGGCAGGACGACGAAATATATGGTAACCGACCCTTCGACAGCCTCCTGCTTCGCCCAATCCGGATACTCGGGCTTGGTGAAAGAAATGAGCGGTCGGTCGGCAACCGGTCCCGTGAGGGATGCTCCGGCTATGGTTCGCTGAGCTTGCGTATCGGGTTTATCTGATTCGACCGGTTTGACCGTTTTCTCCGGTATCGGTGTTGCCAGCATCGTCGATCGCTGAATTTTCTCGGGCGAACGCTTCAGCTCGACCGGCGCAGATCCAGTCGGCTTATGACGAGTCAGATCTTTTGGGCGATCCTTCGAACGTGCTTCGTTTGCAAATCCTGCCAGTGTCGGCCTCCCAACAGGGCTGGAAGGCGTCAGAGCCACGACCTTTGAGGGCTTATCAGTTTTTTTGCGCTGCAGCACGGCCAGACGCTCCTTGAGCTTGTCCTCCACCACTTCTTGTGATTGGGGCTCCAGTACAACATCGGCAAGTGGGTGTTCGCGCTTGAAATGCTCGCGCTTTTCGTGAACAGATGGTTTTTCCAAGGGAACATTTTCTATCTCCGCTAATTCGGTTTTGGCAATCAAGACAGGGAGAGATGGAGGAGCTGATTGCACTGGTTCAATCCATGTGATCTCTGTTAATGTCAATTCCTCTTGAGTTATTTTTGGGATAAGCGTGAACCACAGGAACAACAACAAATGGAGCCCGAAGCTAACTGCTATTAGCCGTTGAGTTCGGATTTTAATGGTAGCCATTTCCAAGCTCAAATGCGCAGCTTTCACGGCTTCTCCTTGCCCCGATGGCGCGTTGCGATCGCTATGCGCTTCGCGCCAGCAGATTTTGCATCTTTTATGACTTCTCGAATCCTTATGTAAGGGATTTCAGAGTCGGCACGCACGACCACCAAAATATCGTCCTTCGATGCTTCGGAAATTCGCTTGTTCAGCATAGGAATCAAATCGTATTGAGAGATCTTCACATCATCAACGGCCAGATCCCCGTTCTTTCCCAACGTAATGCTCAAGCGAATCTCATCTTCGACGCTTCTCGTCTTTGCCTGCGGAAGATTGATATCCATTTTTATGGCGGTGATAATCGGTGCCGTTATCAACAAGATTATCACGAGCACCAATGCTACATCTATGATTGGCGTCACATTGATGCCGGCCACAAGAGGAGCTTCTTCCATGAAACGGCGCTTCATATTATTTACCTATAACAGCGATTTCCGCTGCCCCTGAAATTTTAGCCTGATCGAGTACATCAACGAAGGAACCGTGAGACACTCCGTCGCTGCAATTGATCACGACGATTCGACTTGCATTCGTTGCGAGCAGCGGTTGGAGCGTTCGTGTCAATTCGCTCCTCGCCACCAGCTGCCGGTTCACTTTGACGCTATCCTCCGACACCACATAGAGCTCGATCCGTTCCTCAACTTTCTTCTTTTCTGCGGCTTTGGCGCTCGTCCGGGCTTTGCGCACAGCGATACTCGACTCGAAAGCCAGTGGAGTGGCGATCAGCAGCATGACGACCAAAACCAGCGAGACATCGATCAACGGAGTCATGTTGACTTCGTGCACGCCATTTTCCGATTGTCTTGATTTTCCATGAAAGATCATGCCTCTTACCTCTATCTAACGAGCTCCGGGGTTTCGGTGGTTTTTGAACTCTCCCGTGACTCGTAGCTTTTGGAAGTCCCATCCGATTCACTGCGACGGCGATCCTCAGCTCCAGCGCTCGCCTCCACACTCTGCAAGGCACCTTTGATCGTGCGTGTATGGTTCTCCGCTATTGTGAGCATCACGTTCATGCGCCGGGAAAAATTGTTGTACAGTATTAACGCCGGTACGGCTACCACCAAACCGGCTGCTGTCGTAACAAGCGCTTCAGCTACACCAGCCGCAACAACGGTAGGCGCCGCTGAACCGGTCTGAGCCATATCGTGAAAGGCACGCATGATCCCCCATACTGTGCCCAATAATCCAATCAAAGGCGCAATAGCGGCCATGGTTCCTAGAATGTTCAGATTTTTCTCCAGTAAGAGCTTTTGCTGGCTCAGCGCGATCTGCATGCGCTCTTCCAATGACGCCAGATGCTCTCCAACTTTTTGGAACAATTCCCTGGCAACAGATCCCATTGGATGTTCGCTCGATTCGCAAGCCCAAGCTGCCGCTTTGATATCTCCGCTCTTGATCTTCTTCAAGCATTGAGCGAGAGTCTCATCTGGCTTTCCCGTCCGCTTCCAGAAATAATAGGCTCGCTCGAGTGCGATACCTAGGGTGATGATACTGCAACCTACAAGGACCAAGAAAATCCAGCTACTGCCGGTCGCCTCCATCCAATTGAACTCAGATAACATTGTGACACTCCTTTTCGACGTGTGCGTTACTTGGCAAATGCTTCGAGCTGTGACACACGCTCCTGCGCTGCTACGACCAGCTCGGGATCCTTTGCATTCCGGACCAAGTCCTTATAAGCGAGAATTGCCTTTTTATAGTCTTCTTTCTTTTCATACAGAGCGGCACAACGGGCTACCGCCGAAAGTCGAAATGCATCTTCCTTATTTTTTGAAGCCATGGCTTTATTGTAGGCGTTGATCGCGCTATTTATATCCTCCAGTTGCTCGTAACAGACACCGAGGCGATAATAAAGCTCAATCTTAAGATCGCTCGATGGTTTCGAAGAGAGGGCCAGCTTGTACTCTTTTACGGCCATATCCATTCTGCCTGCCGTCTCATGCAGGTCTCCGAGCTGATAAGCAACTTCAGCCGCGCGTTTATCATCTTCTGGGTGTTGTTCGCGGTATTTTTCCAGAGCCGCTTGCGCCTCATCGATCTCCCCCAGCAATTTCTTGCAGAGGGCGAGATTGAACAGTGAGGCCAGCGCCATCTCATCCGATCCGCCTTCGTCGATCACCGCAGTGAAATCAATGGCGGCCCCCATGTATTCCCCATCTCCGAATCGAATACTGCCAAGGCGAAAATGCACCGTGGAGCGCAGCTCGCTCTTGGGAAAGAAAATCAAAAACTGCTCATACGCGACTTTCGCATCATCTATCGAATTGCCTTTGTTATAGGATTCTGCCATTAAAAAGTGCGCCCGGTCAGCTGCGGAATATGAAGGAAACTGGCTCACAACCCTTCGAAACTCTTCAGCCGCCTCGAGAAATTCGTCTGCCTGATAATGACGCATCGCGATCTCGAACTGAGCATCGGCGGCAAAAGCGCTTTTGGGATACTTCTCTACGAGTTCTCCCAGAACTTTGCTGCCGTCTTCTTGCTGACCCAACCGATACAGCGACATCTCCATCCCGCGTTCGGCCTCCCGGGCCACGCCCGTTCCTGGAAAGCGGTTGGCCACTTCTGAATACAATTCCAACGCTTCGCGGTCCCGTCCCGCATTGAATTCACACTGCGCAAGGCGCAGCACGCCAAGCGCTGCAGCACGGCTGCCCGAAAAATTATCCAGGAGACCCTGATAGCATCTCTTTGCGTCATCATAATATTCCGCATGGAAATACAAATCCCCGGCCCTTACCCATGCCCTCTCTGCAATCTCCGCAGAAGGGTCCACAGCGACCACCCTTTCCCATCTGTCCACCGCATCCCCGTTCTGCTCCAAGCGGTAATAGCAGAGCCCCGATTGGTAGAGCGCGAGCAGGTGATCCGGGTGAGAGGGATAGCGCCGAATGAAATCATCGTAGGTTGCCGCCGCATCTTCGTACGCCTTCTTGTTGAACAAAATATGTGCTTTATGAAGATAGGCCGTGCTCAGGTGTTCGGTGGAACCATGAGATGCATACCGCGCCAGCATGCGCTCCTCTATCTGAATCGCCATGTCATCCCTTCCCTGCTGGGCGTACGTCCAAGCAAGCAGCCGGTTGGCCGATATGCCGATCTCATGTTCTGGGAACTCATCGATGAGCGTTTCAAGAACATCTTGCGCTTCATCGAAACGGGCTTGAGCTGCAAGAGCGTCGGCGTCTATGAGCAGAGAGTATGCACGCCACTGGGAATTGCTTGGAGGCATTTTCAGCAGCATCAGATGGGGAACGCCTGATAGTTGCCCCATATTTCCCAGTTTATGATAAGACAGCTCGAGCAGGCACAGTGATGCTTCCACCAGTTCCTGATGTTCAAGCGAGGCAAATACGATCGTGCTGTCCCCCTGATCCTGAGCGTAACGGTCAAGAACCAGTTGGAAATAGGGGATTGCAGCTTTGGGACGAGCTTGTTCGAGCAAGCCTGCCCCAGCAAGATAGGCTGCAGCTGGTGCCTGAGGAGCCAAAGGATATCCCGAGACGACTAGCTGGTACGCACTGGTTGCTTCATTATGCCTGCCCAGCTCATCCAGACACCGCCCTACTCGGTACTGAGCGCTTGCTGCCAGTTCGTGTTCAAAGTAATCCGTGAGAACGCGGTTGAATTCGAGAATCGCTTCCTCATGCATCGAACGGAAAACAAGGACCTCGCCAAGAAGCAGTTGAGCGCGGGCAGCGTAACTCTTACCCCTATATCGCTCAGTTACCTCGCGAAGAAAAGCGGTTCCGCTTTCGGCATCTCCGTCCAGAAACATGCACGTCGCCCTGCGCAGTTCGGCTTCGGCACGGACATCCTCGTTTGTCGCACTGTCGATCACACGAGCAAACTCTTCCACTGCGCTTTTGTAGGCCTTGCTGATCAGAAATATATTGGCCTTCGCCAGCATCGCATAATCACGAAGCGTCGACTCGGGAAAGCGTTCGTAGACTCTCTGGTAAAGAGACGCAGCTTCCAACATTTCTCCGCGAGTTTCGAAACACAGCGCACGCAGATAAAAGGCCGCCGCCGTGTTCGACTCGCTGCCCAATATAGAATCAGCTTCCGAGGGCAGGCCGTTGAGATAAGCGATCGTTGACTTGGCCAACAGAACGCGCTGATCTTCACGCATAAATGGGAAACGTGCTTCGAGGTCGGCCAGTACTATCGACGCCTCTCGCAGCGTGTCGCGCCGAATCGCATTCCAAGATTTCGCAAGCAAAACTTCGGATAACAAGGGACTTTTTCTATACCTTTTGATCCATCTATCCCATTCCTTTGCTGCATCGTTATCGCGGCCATCCGCTTCCATAGAAACAATCCTTAGAAATCCAGCATCGTCTGCGAAAGGGCCTTTGTCATCTTCATTCTCTGCTTTCTTGAATAGCTCCAACGCTTCACGAAAATCTTTGAGCGCGTAGTGAATCTCTGCAGAGAGATAATACGCAGCCGTTCGTTGTTCAGATGGGACTCCCGCATCCAACAGCTCCTCGATCGCCCGTTCCAAGCTCCCGAGGCTATCCCTGCGTTCCGAAGTCGGAAGAAGTCTCGTCCAATCCAACTCCATACCGATTTTGGTGAGCGTCACCATTGAGCTACCGTCCACTGACTCATCATCGCCCGTCGCGCTGCTTGGGAGTGCGAAACTCAAAGCGGAAGGCATGATGAGCGCCGCGCAGGCTAACGCAAGAAGCTTATACGAAGGATTCAAGCTCAGACGAAACATGCCCACAACTCCTTATTAGTCATCCTTTGTGAAGACAGGCACCGCGCCCCGGGGACCTTCCGTCGTAATTTCCACTTTTCTCTCATGACCCACGAATTCGCGGCCTTCCAGATCGATCACGACGAGCCGATATTTATAGATGCCGTCGGGAAGCGACAAACCGCTCTCGTCTTTGCCATCCCACATCACGTGAGCAGGCGGCGTGCCCTTACCACCGAACCTGCGCACAATGTGCCCGGACTTGTCTTCGATGTCGAGACTCCACCTTTCAGCATCCGCTTTGGTCTTGGCCTTCAGGTAGAACTTGGTTACAGACTGCTGCCCCAGCGGGGAGAAAATGGGTGGCACGGCTTCGGAAGATGCGAAGAATCCTCCGAATTGATAGGACATGCCAAAGCGATGAGTCACACCCAGCTCGTGGTCGGTTGCAGCATAATCGAACCGCATACCTGGCATAATGCGATAGCTGAATCCACCCGAGGGAGATGATTCCGTATAACCAAAGCGCAGCGCCATGTTCCGATGAACCCAGAACTCGGTGCCGCCGTGAAAGCTTGCGCCGGGGCCGGAACGGTGATTGATTTCACCCGTGATGAGCGCGCGGCCCGAAAAGAATTCAAAGGAAAAACCACCTCGAAACTCAGCTGGATAGCTCTCATCTATAGCTCGAAGCGTCAACGTCGGTCCTCCCACGTTCAGCACAGAGGCACCAAACCGGAGCGAACGGGTGATGTTGTAGAGCAATCCCAGATCAAAACCCACCCCTGCAGCGTCGAACTCCTCTATCGACTGCCTCACAACTTTGACATTTGCTCCAAGCGAAAATCTGCGGTTCACGCTTTTGCAAGCGGACAATACGAATGCGATGTCCCCTTCACTGAACTCTCCCATCGACTCGTTGAGCTCATTGGTTCTTTCGAACTCCCCGGATCTCAGATTAAGTATCGTTAATCCAAAGCTTGGGAATCTACGCGCTGGGAAAGCAAAACTGACCCCGTTGATCGAGGTGCTTTCAAACAAACGCGCTGTTTCGACGTAGACCTGATTTTGTGACAGCAAAGAGAGTCCGGCTGGGTTCCACACGACGCTGATGGGCTCCGCGGCCGCCGCGACAAAAGCGCCACCAATTCCCGCGGTTCGCGCGCCCAAATATGTAGATAGCCAATCTCCTGGAACGCCTCCGTCTTGATCCTCTGCTCGCACGGTACCTCCGCTGCAAACGACCAACCCGATGTTCAGGATTATGGCCAAGGCGACCCCGCGAAAGCTGCATGTTGAGAAACGAAACATGGGTCCTCCTGGTTACCGCACCAAAGCAATCTTGCGGCGCATGACATGAATGGTTTCACCGTTACGTACTGCCTCGACGACCAGAATGTATCCACCACTCGAAACAAATTCGCCCTCTCCGTTGCGCCCGTCCCACTGAACCTCGTTAAGGCCGCCAAGGCCCCCCATCACACCGGGTGGATACTCCTCGCGGAATACAAGTCCACCAGTCAGAGTGTAGATTTTCAGGGTGACTCTTGCGTCATCGGATAGCTTGTAAGCAATTGTCGTCGGGGCTTCCCCGGGATGGAATGGATTGGGATAGTTTGTGATCGTGCCTGCTGGTTTATTTGGATCTACTAATGCAGTTTCAATATCGTACTCCGCGATCAGTGCGTTCGATGTGGCCCGAATGCGGCTGATCCCAGGCTCGCGCGGGCTGAGAAAATCCGCCCTGGCGAGCCCGCCCGAATCCGTTAAGGAATCGATAGGGGTCAATGTGCCTGTCCCGCTTATCAGTTCGAATACCACAGGTTGATCGGGTACGCCATTGTCATATGCGTCCAGAACGATTGCGCGTATCGCGGCGTGTTTGTTACCACCAATCCACGATGGATTGCTGGTCAATTGAATGACATCGGGTGCTCCCGGTGTTACCGTAATCACTTCGGTGATGGCGGGATCATTGCCGGCATCATCGGTTATCACGAGGACAATCGCTTCAGCGTAGGTATACGTCTCCGCTACCGTTCGTTGTCCCTGAAGGAGTTGGAACTGGGTTGTGAGAAGCGTGCCCCTTCCGGGTTGCTGCGTGGATGCGTTTTGAACCTCGACCGAAATGAAAGAGTTGATTTCCTGGATCACGCTCCCGGCATCGTTCGTCACTTTGACCGTCAGATTGAAAGGCTCGCCGGCCTGGATGTTCGTCGGACTGACTTCCGCCTCGAGATGAAATCCACTCGAAATGGCCCGGACCTGCGTCATACTGGTCGGCATCAATGGTTGAGTGACATTGCTGGCCATAATCCATTGATATCCACCCGTCGATAATCGGACACTCAGCTCGACCCGACCATCTACGAGTGGCGTATCGGGTGGTAACTCGGCCATTGGGTCCCCTGATGTGATGCGAATCACATCGCTAATACCGGTCACTGGATTGAACCAGGCATCTGTCGCATACACTTTGACATTGAATGAGAAGTTTATGGATTGATCCGTCGCTGCTCCCGTGCGTCCCTCTGCGGTTCCCGGCGCGAGCTGCTCGCCCGGTGCTAAAATGAGAATACGCGCGTACGGTCCGGAGATAATGTTTACCGGCAATGATGTGTGCGGATTGATTCCGGTAGAATCCATGTCGATTGCAGTTATCGTCTGGCTGCCTGCCTTGAATACGACCACCGGCACTACTATCTCCCCGTTCACAAGATTGGTATCGCTTGACATCGTCGCAAACGAATCGCTGGAACTCAGGCCCACGCGGTTCGTGATGCCCGGAACGCGATTCCAGAACTGGTCAACTGCACGAATCGTGATATTGAAACTCGAACCAGCATTCTGATCCAACGGCTTTCCGACGTAACCCGAGGCAGTCCCTCCCTGAGGTGTTTGACCGGGCAGGAGAACCTGGAGCCCCGAGTACCCCGCCGGCAACACTTCGAAGTTGTTGCTCACTCCAATATGGGGTGGCGTGGAGAAATCCGAGCATGTAAACGCAACAGCTCCCCCCGCGCCCCGAAAGACCATATCACCGCTCCAGACGCCATTGGCAAACGTGATGGCTTCAGGATACATGCTACCCTGTCCCGTGTTTGCCATTAGAATCGCATCACCACTGTAGTCGGGAATGGTGTTCCCCCCGACATCGGTCGCTCGAATCGTAACCAAGGTGGTTTCCCCGGCGACGACAGGGGAAGCAATTGGATCGATCTCAAAATGATCCGGTGCACTTGGAATCACCTGAATGCCGTTGCTCGTCATCCCTTGTATAGCGCCATTTGTGATGTCGTTTACTGTCAGTGTTTGAGTGCCGATGGTCGCCAGCGCAACGGTGAACTGCCTGAAACCGTTCGAAAGGTTTCCGGACACAGGAGTACTCGCTCCCGGATCGCTCGATGTGATGCGTACAAGATCAGTGCTCGGAAGAGGATTCCAATAAGCGTCCGTGGAATAAATGTCGACTACGAAAGTCTGGCCGGCACTTTGGCTGGCAGGCGCGCCCGTAATACCGCTCACACTGCCCGGCAAAGGATCTTCTCCCGGCACAATAATTTGAAGGCGCTCGAAGGGACTGGGGTGCACGGTAAACGGATCGCTTGTGCCGTTCTTAGTAGGATCGGCATCGAGCAGAGCATAAATGTTGACATTGCCGCGGTTGATGCTCGTTTCATCAGCGCGGTACATCGTTACCGATCCCGACCACGTGCCATTGGAAAGCGTTACAAGATCCGGTGTAATTCGTCCTTCACCGTAGCTGGTAATCTCTCTCAAACGCACCTGGCCGGAGAAGCCGCTCACAATCTCGCCCACAGGATTTACGGCCCACAGCGTTATGGACATCGGCTGCCCTGCATATTGATTCTTTTGGTTGATCCGTGAAAATTCGAAGCCATAAAAAATATAAGCCGTCGCAAAAGCCGAAGTAGCTTCCGGAATTGTCGGATCCGATTGATCATCGGCCGAGATCGTGAATGAGCCTGCCGCATTGAACGTGACAGTAAGGTTCACTTCCCCATCGACCATAGCGGCGGGGCCTGGCAGCGTGGCGCTGGCATCAGAGGACGAAATCTGAATGACGTTTGTTATGGATGTATCGGTGTACCACGAATCATCGCATGCTCTGACCGTAACAATGAAAGGTATCCCGACGGTTTGCGCGAGCGGCGTGCCGAGTTTTCCCGTGGTTGTGCCCGGTGCTGGAGACTCCCCAGGTAGCAGAACCTGCAGTTGCGTATAGGCGGCCGCTGCGCTCGTCATGAACAATGTGATCACGAAAAATATGCCCAAGAAATAAAGCGCAAAGGGGGCGCGAAAATGCCTGGAATCGCTGTTCACGATAGCCACCCTCTTCCAGTTAAATGTCCTAGCCTATCTTGGAATGCCAGACGCTCTCGAGCGTCAAGCTGCACCCATACGGATACTCAGAAGACGGCAGCAAGCGTTGTGCCTGTCATCGATACCAGCCACATCTAACTCCTTATGCTTACCTATAGTTACCTGTACTGACGTATACCGGATCAACCGACCGGAAGATTCGCGCATTCTAAGCTCTTTCGGAAAAGATGAGATTCTGCTCACGCTGGAACGACCAGTTGACACCAGGAATCTCTTCAACTTGCAACGATTTGAGATCGCAGAATGCAATACATGCGCTGCCAGACAATGGGGATTCATTTCCTCGCGGACCTGATGGTTCCTGGGGATGGCGGATTTGAGCACAGGGAGCGGGCTTCCTCGATCTATCGTCTTCATACCCGCTTTACTCAATCGGATATTAGGGGAGACCCCTCATGTGGTTGATGGATGTTAAAAAAACAGAAGCAGCATGTGGCTGCCGTGCCTTCCCATGATCAATACTGGCCAGCTTCATCAAGATTGGCGTAGGACTTGCACGATTTTGCCAGTCGTTTACTTCGCTACTTAGGATTTTAGTCGGCTAAAGTCTTTTTGCTTTTCGTCGAAATCAACAATCTTCGAGGCTTGTACTGTATGAACGCTCTTCAATTCAAAAAAGATGAATTCAAGGTGACAAAACAACTCCTGTCCCGCGAATGGTTCCAAAAATGGTTGGAAGAGGAAGGCACAAGCGTTCTGTATGATCTAATGAAATACACGCGCATCCGATGGTTCTTTGGAAAACGCCGGGCGAAAAGATCCCTCTACCGCTCTGCTAAAAAGGCGCTGAAGCCACGCACACCTTTTGTGCTAAAGCTCGAAAAGCATCTCAACCAGCTCCCGAACATCATCCGGAAGATCGGCATAGTCATCAAACGGGAAGGATTCAAAGATCTATACTCAGCTGATTCGACCCAGGCTCTCGTTGTTGTTCCCCGCGGTATAGTTCAACACGACTTCACCCGCCATTTGTTAAAGGAGTTGGCCGATGCAGACGATCTCTCGGGCTTCTGGGGACTGTCAAAGCGGATTCTCAAGGAAATTGCCACGGAAAGCGAACAGCTGTTCTTCGAGCATTTAACAAAAGGCAAGCATTTTGTCGATCCCGACTGCAAGGGTGTATTTCTGGAAGCAGACCCGGCTTACGCCTGGAGACTAAATGAAGCCGATGGTCACTATTACTATGCTTACTCTACCAAACATGGGAAAAATCTTAGCAAGAAGAAAGAACTCAAGCAGTTCAAATCAGAAATGGGCGAAGTGCTCGTTGGGCAGAAGAGACACTTGAAGCGCCTGGAGCCTCATCAAATTTTTGAAATTGCAGAAACGTTCCGAGGGCGATGAAACTGTCTATAATATTGCAACTATCCAGGAATATCCCTTCTCTGAAATTGTTTCACACTGATTATCAGACACAGTCCAATCAACACCGACAGTACACACAGATGAAGCCAGAAGCTTCGTTCATCGAACATTAGTTTCTGGGGCTGGTAGTAAGTGAAAATATTAAACGGTTTGATGGCTTCTAAAAATTTCCACAGCGTACCTAAAAAATGAAGGAAGTAAAATATAAGTATCACGGCTGCGCAGCGCATGCCCACTCTGCTGCCCTCCTTCCCAAAAGCTGATATCAGTATCGAAAAGCTCAATACCAGAACAGAAAGCAGCCAGAGATTTGTACCGATCTGGAGCATTTTCACGAAGGTCTCGTAAGTGTAATGATGCGTCGCGGCAAGAGCCAGAAATGATCCGGTCCAAGCGCCGCAGATAATCAAAAAAATGAGAAACCCACCTGAGATCCACAAAGAGCCGAGGATCCTCATACGTTTCATTGGATGGGCTAACAGCCATTCCATCGTTCCAGACTCGATCTCTCCGGCAATGTGTCGAGTGGGTATGTTGATCGCGTTGATCACCAGTAGCGCTAGAACGATAGGGTGGTTGAATCCGAAAGCCGCAGCCCCCTCGGCTGACATTCGGGCAATAAAATTCTCGCTAACGAGCAGTCGAAAGCGCTCGGGAAGCTGGCTGAAAATTGTATTAATAAAAGCATCCGTATTCAACGTCGTCATCAGCTCGATGATCAAATACTGAAGCGCCGCTATGACGACCACACTGAATAAAGCGAATCCGCGGTGGTTCTTCAGGATGAAAAGAGGATATGCCAAGCTATTCATGTCTCTCAGACCTGTAATATGCCATAAATACTTCTTCGAGATCGGGTTCCGGGAATATCACGTTTTCCAATGGAAGATGCGATAAGCGCCTGATCAAATCATTCATGTCACCCTTAACCAGAAATTCGTAATCCAAGTCCTTGTGCTTCAGCAGCTCGGCGCCAGGCAGCTCCAGATGGTCAACCCTCTCGCGCAATGATATGAACAGCCGCCTGTATCGTTTCTGCTTCAGACCATCTAGCGTTTCCAGAGCCACCAGCTCCCCATCGCGGATTATCGCTACACGCTCGCATACTTTTTCGACTTCTGCAAGATTGTGAGAAGAGAAAAAGATCGTGCATCCTTCTTTTTTTGAGTCTCGCAAGAGAGCGTAGAACTTCTCCTGCATTAGCGGATCGAGCCCTATAGTCGGCTCGTCGAGAATAATCAGTTCTGGTTTGTGAAAAAAAGCCTGGATGATTCCCAACTTCTGGCGAGTGCCGTGAGAAAGATGCTTTATTTTTTGCATTAATGTGTCTTCGGAAATCTCAAAACGATTCAATAGACCATGTTGAAGTGGCGGTACCGTACCTCGTATGTCTGCCGCGAGGCTCAGAAAATCCGATCCTGTCATATGTCCGTATCCAGTGAAGTTTCCAGGAAGATAACCGCATCTCCGACGAATTTCATATGAATGCTTGAGAACTGCAAGACCGAAGATAACGGCGCGTCCATTCGTTGGGCGAAGCAGATCCAGCAGAAGCCGGATGGTGGTGGTTTTGCCCGCTCCGTTTAGACCTAAAAAGCCAAAAATCTCCCCCTTTCTTACATCGAAGCTAATTTGCTCGATCCCGACGGTGCGACCGAAATATTTTGTCAGTTGTTCGACTGATATAACTACGGGAGGCAACCCTTCTCACCTTTGCGCAATAGAACGACGATACCTAGTATCTTGCACGCATCGAGAGTTCCCCATTGATCTCCATTAATTTTGAATGCGAATTTCGCCTTTTAAACATCGTCATTCTAAAGGAGCGCAGCGATCCTGTCAAAATTATATGAAGCTGCAAAGCAGGAGAATTGCACTGCAACTTATTGAAGAACGCCAGCTGATGTGGCGATTAATATCATTTGCTCTTCCATCCGAAGGCAGCCGCTGGCTGCAGACAGGTCCGAAGACACGCCAAATAGATACCCTGGAACTTGACAAGAGAGGGTTTGGCTTGCCAAAGTTATTCTGTTATATTTTCAGCACTTAGCCCTGGAGGGGGAGGGTCACCAACTTTAACCGCACAAGACTGTACTTCATTAAGAGGGCGAGAAGGGTTACGTTTGTCCAACCCAAGGAGGTGAGAAGAATGAAACTAAAAAAAAAGGAAATTTCTTGCGCAGTGATCGTGGAGGTGGAAGGCAAGCTTATCGGTGGGCCTGACAACTCGGATAAGTTTCACAGCTTTTTTAAATCGCTGTTGAGTGAAGGCAAAAATAAAATTATTGTCAATCTTCGCAAAACACCATGGGCCGATAGTCGGGGTATCGGCATGCTCATTGGTGCTCACACAAGCCTCAAAAAAGCTGGAGGAGAGTTGGTACTTGCCCACGTCATAGACAGAATAGGAGATATTCTTGTTATAACGAACCTAAACCTTCTCTTTAAAACATTCGACAACATTGATGAAGCTGTAAAGTATCTATGTGTGGAACTGCCGAAGAAAGAGAAGAACACAGCCAAAGCTTGAAACTCCCGGAAAAGTTCGCCTAAGTGAAGAACACTCAACAAATCATGATGTACATCAGATCTGTTTTTATCTTAGTGCTCGTGATTTTGATTTCAGCTTGCGGTGACGATCCAGTCTCCGTCTCTGCCAAAAAGTACTCAGAGCTCATAGAGAGCAGCTTCAAAGTCAATGAGCAGTCAACTCTGACGATTGAGAACTTCGTTGGCGGCATAATTATCCGTTCTGGCGATCCTGATACGATTCAGGTGAGCGCAACCAAATGGGCTCCCCGCCAGCAGGATCTGGGATTTATCGAGATTGAGATGACCGCACAGCAAAATGGCGTGCGAATTGTAACCAGAAAACCCTCCAGTCTCCAGAATGCTTCAGTCGACTTCGAAATCTTTGCACCTCCAGATGCTCGGATGGATCTATACTCCGGTGTCGGCAGCTTTGATTACCTGGGCCGGCCGGGGGGCAACAATTTTTTCCAATTGGGCGTTGGATCCATCATGTTTCAACTGCCCGCTGGCGTAAACATTCAAGTAGAACTGGAAACCGGCGTCGGCTCCATTGCTGTTGAATTCCCTGTAGATGGATTGGTGTCGGATCAAATGGTCAGTGGGACCATTGGAAGTGGCGATGAAGGGGAGGTTCATGTCAGCACCGGCGTAGGCAGCATTTATCTGGCTCGCCTGCAGTATTCGAATCCATTCCTTCAGTCCTCGTTTAAGAACATCCTAGCCGCAGATAGGTGCGTTATATAAATAGTCTTCGGGCAGATGAACGCAGGATCACTAGGCCCAGCGGAACAGGCCGGCGAAAAAGCTCGTGTTGACCAGCGCAGCAGCATCCGATATAATGATATAAATAAGCCGATCCTATCCCTGGGGACCGGTTATCGACGGGGGTCAGCCCCCCACCTCTGTCGACGCCCGTTGTTCCAGGAGGGTGTTTGTGTCACCCAACCGATTTGTTATCAATCTCGCCCTAGCCTCTCTCGTGCTCCCGATCCCCTATGCCGCAGCTGGCTACTCCGTTGTCTCACCCAATGCTCAGTGGCGGAACCAGAAGCCCAGTCTGGACTTCCCTATCCTGAATGGTCTATGGGATATTTCCAGTGGGGGCTTCTGCGCTGCCGGGAACCGCAGTAGGAGGTGAAGCGACCTACACATCGGCTGCATATCTCGTTTTTGACACCTTCGCGCCCGTTTTTACCATCGACAGCGAGCATCACGTCGGCATTGATACAGTAGTCACGGATCCTGAAGGAAAGGTTTATGCGCACTTTCGGATTACTCCTCCAATGGGAGATGTTAACGTGACATGTCATATTGGTGGAGCGAATCCCGGTGAAGATACAACAGAAAGCGACAATCAAGGAAGGGTCGAAATCTGGTATGCCGCTCCTAACGGTGGAGTCGATACGCTGGTCGCTACGGCTCACTTCTTGATCAATGGGACCACATACGAGCCAACAGCGGAATTAATCTTCGTGGTAACTCAAGGCGCCGACATTCCGTTAGCATTAGACATGTCGACCGCATTCGCACCCGGAGAATTCCGCACAATTGACGTTTCGCTATCCAGCAACAAGAAACTCGATTCACCGAGGGCGCTGTTTCGCTTCCAGGCAGCTACAGGCGGTGGGTCCCAGGTCCAAAAAGAGATGACGCTAGGCCCTGAAGGAGGATGGATCTACCATGCGCGTTACCGGAGAGACGACAACGGCCGGTTGGAGGTGTCGATTACTGCGGCCGATCTTTACGGCAACTGCGGAGAGATGTGTGCTGTCTATGACATCTGCCGGACTGATCAGTACTCGCCGCTAGATTGGGCCTCCAACGACTATGTTGGTCACCTCCATGCACCATGGAACGCAGTGACAACAAGCGGCTTGCTGTTGGTCGTGCGCGACTCGGCACGAACAACGCCCACGCTAGACGACGGAACCCAGCTCACGCCCGTCTCCGATGTGCTCGGCATCTCCACTAGCTCGAATTTCGTCGCCAAACCGACTCTCACGATCCGGCACCTCAGCGGAACTATACCGGATGCCCCATCGTCACGCTCCGATAGTAGAAAAGTTGGAATCTATCAGCGCCAGGGAAGCTACTGGGCCTACGTCGGTGGGCAAGGCGACGGGACGAAAGTGATGGCAAAAGTTGACTTACCATGCGAGTACGCTGCATTCTACAACGAATCGCACGAGGTCATTCCCGCGGCAACAGCGCTATACCAGAATTATCCCAACCCGTTCAAATCATCGACGACCATCATCGTCGATCTCCACGTTCATAGCAATGTGGAGCTGGCTATATATAATGCAGCCGGGCAGCGTGTGAGAACGCTCGCGAACGCGCCGCGCAACGAAAGCGTGCATGAGTTCAAATGGAATGGCCGTGATGACGCCGGCCGCCTGGTCGCGAGCGGCGTATATCTATCCCGCCTTAAGACAGCCGCGATGACGCAGACGAAGAAAATGGTTCTTCTGAAATGAATCAGCGCGGGCCACTGGCGGCAATTCCACTGAGCAAACGAATGGAAGTGCCGTGTCGTACGGCTGACGAATCTTTACGCGGAAACAAGTAGGAAGACTCCGTGGGGGGGACGAACCTTTACGCGGAAGCAAGAAGGAAAGCTCCGCGGGGGCGATGGACCATCGCGTGGAGCGAGCAAAGAGTGCTGTGTGATGGGGGTGATGAACCATTGCGCGGAGCGAGGGAGGATCGCCCGCCGCAGGCGGGAAGCCGGCGGAAGCGGGCGCAGGTGAAGAACCCCCATCACACAGCACTCATAAAAGGATCCTCCGCCAAAGCCGGCCAGCCGAGCGAAGCTGGCGTGTGGTGAGGAACCCCCGCGGATTCGAACCAACCAAGGATCTCTCGCCCACTTCCATCCACAACTCAGGTTTTATATTTCCTGATCACCCAATTCCAATGAAATCTTTTGAATAGATGAATATATACACACAGTTTCACAAAATTGGCATTCAACTTCCTTTTGAATTTGATAGCTGGAGTGTTGAACACTTCGCTCATGCTGTAGAAGGAGGACCGCCCCATCTCCCTTAGAGCTCTATAGCACTCAAAACGCAGGTAAGCCGCCATGTCTTTCCCACGATACTCTTTCATTGTATACATATGAAATAAATAGGCTTCGTTATCTTTCAACCGATAATTGTTGCCAAAGTGACGAATTTCATCGAAATCAATCCAAGTATACGCAATAATTTGCCCACGACGTTTCACCCCGAAGCATTTCTTCCCTTCTTTTAGCCATGAATTATATTCTTCTTCTTTGCCCCTTCGCTCCTCTGTTGCTCCCAACATTCTCATTTCTTCAGCCCCGAAAAATTCGAATGAATAATCATCAGGATTATCTTTGAATTCTGGTAAAGCGATGTCACCTAATCCCTCCATCATCCAATAATAAGGTCGAATGTTAATTCCAATCGATTCAAAGCGGTCCTGGAAGGTAAGAAGCACAAGCCCGTAGAGGAATCTGTCTCGTATTTTTTTTGCCGCTCTTATCATTTCGAGATATTATGACCGAACCCTCATAATTATTTTATCGCAATCCGCAAGAGTAGCACTTTAATTCAACCCTAAGACTTCCCGGGTTTCTTTGTGGGAATACGGAGTGCGTCCCAACGCTTTGGCAATCAAGAGGAGACGTTCTATAAGTTCCTTGTTTGTTGCCAAGTGCGTTTTCTCTTCATCAAAATAGATATTGTCTTCTAATCCAATACGAACTCCTCCCCCGGCAATAATACTCATTGCATTCATGCTCAATTGAAATTTCCCAATTCCACCTCCGGACCAGATGGAATCCTTTGGAAGCTCATTGACCATGAGACCAAAGGTCATAAGGTTCGATTGAGCGCTGGCAATATTTCCAAGAATGAGATTGAAATAATATGGGGGCTTGACGAGCTTTTTGTTGATCAGGTAATGCGCATAGTTAACCATTCCGAGATCGAATGCCTCCAGCTCGGGTCTGATGCCTTTATCCAGCATCTTTTTGGCCAGCGCCTGGACCATTTCTGGACTGTTAATACTGGCTTGCTTAGGGAAATTCAGGGAACTCAACGTCAAGCTCCCGAAATCAGGTTTCACATCGCCGGTCAAATCAAGGGGTTCAGATCTCTTTTCCAATTCGGGAAATGTCCTTCCACTTAGGGACACACAGAGAACGAGATCTTTGTGTTTTTTTTTGATTCCGCCGATGATTTCTCCATAGATCTCCTTCTTATACGTGGGCTCGCCAGTATTTGGATCACGAGCATGGATATGCACCATATTAACTCCGATATCCGCGGCCTCAGTCACCTGTTCTATGATCTCATCGGTTTGGATAGGAACTGCCTTTGTCATTTCCTTAGTGGGAATCATTCCTGTCGGTGTGAAATTGAGAATAAACTTCTTGGACATATTCATTACCTCCAATCCTGAGGTATTTGTGTATTGGCAAACCAACCATATTAATGAATGACTTGCTCTGATCTATCCCCAGTTTCCATATCACTTTTTATGCCAGGCAAGGTACGATTCGTGCCCAATTTTGGATTCCAAAATGTGCCGGTATTCTAATCCCTAGTCACACTCAGGAAACTGCCCTTCCAGCCCGATCCGGAGTCACACGTCCCTGGCTCGATCTTTGCAGAGGTAACGACATGCTTAGCAAGTGTCAAGCAAAGATCTGCGTCCCCAACCAGAGCAGCGGGGGACAACATCTGAACCTAAAGCCAATGCAACAGTTACAGGGGAGGTTGGCAATGGACAAAATAAAAGTTGGCTTTTTTCTGATCCTTATCGCCTCGGTCGGTATTGCATTTTCCGCCTGCAGGAGCTCGGTTCGGTACACCCATACCGCGACTCCCAAGTACAAGGCAAAGCACACCGGTCCTCCACCGCATGCACCCGCCCACGGCTATCGGCACAAGCACCCCGATGGTGTCGAGCTGGTGTATCAATCGTCGATCGGCGTGTACATCGTTACAGGTTACTCCCACCATTACTTTTGCAAGGACAGGTATTACCGTCTGAACAAAGGATATTGGCAATACAGCGTCCATATCAAGGGACCGTGGAAACCTGTCAGTGAAAAGAAGCTGCCGCCGGGCCTCAGGAAGCAAAAGTTCAAAGTGACAAAGAAGAAAACAAAATAGACGCGTCGCGCAGCAACAGCTGCATGTCAAGACCGGTTCACGGCAGCTTTCGAATGTATCGTATCAGCAAGCCGGCGGCTTCATGCCGGAGCGGCGGCCGACGGGCTGGCTTCGACACGTTGCCTCCAGCTGAGTTCGAGAAAAATCGCCTCTTCCCGCTGTCAATCTCGTGAGATCAAGTGTATCTTGTCGACGATCCTCTCCCCCGGCCCTCACTGAACACTTGAAATCATAGTATCTAACCGATATTGTAATGTTCAAAAGAGAAGCTGTACGTTTTTTCGTGAAACGCAGTACTCGTTCGACCCTCTGGCTGTCCCCCGTTGAAAGGATCGTTATGAAAACCTGCCTTGGCCGTTACTTCCGTGCGTGTATGCTACTTAGCATTGGGAGCCTTGCCATTGCGCTCATCGCAGCAGCCGCCTATAGCAAAGAGGAGAATGCGGAAAAATCGTCAAATGCAAAAGTTCCTATCGGGCGTTGGCTCATGCTCGGTCCCTTGACGTCTCCTTTTCCAGCGTTCAACGAAGAGGGAAAAGCAAAAATAGAAGCCTCGGATCTCCTGGCGTATGAACACCTACGTTGGGAGAAACTGAAACCCATCGCTGGAGCTAGAGTCGATCTGATCGGCGGGGATCACGCCGATTGGCGAGAGATTGCAGCGGATACGCTGGGCGTACTGATTCCGGAAAATGGAGAACTACCGAACATTGCCTATCTGGCGACATACGTCGAAGTACCACGCTGGACGGAGATCGATATCGAAAGCCGTTCGAGCGGCCTTTTCGAATTGAGGATAGACGGGTCATCGATATTGACGCAAAAAAAGATCGGCAAAATGGATGCATCTGATGACAAGCAAACTGGCAGCGCCAAATTGCAAAAGGGGAAGCACCTCCTTATCGTCAAAGCCGTATACGTTCCCAGCGATACGCTGGCAGATTGGCGTCTGGATGTTAGAGTATCCGTGAAAAAAGATATTTATAGTAATCCCCAAATGTCTTTGGAGCCGTTGCGGGCCATGAACATCGGCGATATCCTCGATGTTCCGGTAATGAACAATGTCGATCTGTCACCGGTTGGAAAGTACTTTGCGTTGACGATGTCGAAGCGCAATCCCCCGGAAGGCGAGTCCGAGAGATGGCTGGAGATCCGAAGGTTCGAGGACGGAAAGCTGTTGAGGACTCTCAAAGACATGTCCGGCGCTTCGAACTGGCAATGGTCTCCCACCGGAAACCGTCTGTCTTACTCCGTAGTAGAGAAGGAAAAAGGGACCGTTCGCGTTTTGGATATGGATATAGGCGAGGTAGAGTCGATTATCGAGGACGTCAAAGACTTCTCCGGATATGAGTGGAGCCCTGACGGTACCTTCATTGTGTATTCGATCAGGAACCGCGCTGAGAAAGACGAATCAGGAGTAAAACGGCTGCGAGGGATCAGCGATCGTAGGCGACACGAACGCGACAGAACTTACCTGTATTTATCGTCAGTACCTTCCGGGATTACCCGGAGATTGACGGCCGGCGAGCACAGCACCCAAGTATACGACGTTCATCCCGATTCGCGCTCGGCACTGATCAGAAGATCTTACGAATATCTGTCCGAGAGACCCTACTCAATGACGGAACTGGTCCTGCTGAACCTCGAGGACCAGAGCACCGAAACGCTGTGGAAAGGACACTGGCTCCGCGGAGCGAAATGGTCTCCTGATGGAAAGAAGATCCTGATTACCGCCGGACCGTCGACTTTCGGAAAGACTGGTCAGAACGTGCCCGAGGGAACGATCGCGAACGATTATGACGCCCAGGCGTATATATACGATCCGAAGAGCAAAACCGCCGAACCGATGACCAAGGATTTCGATCCAACGGTGCTATCCGTTTACTGGCCGAAACCGGGAACCGACATCTATCTGGTGGTCGAGGAAGGAGAGTACGTAAGGCTGTATAAATATAACGTCAAGAACAAGGTTTTTAAAAACATCGAACTCGGATTCGACATCGTGCACAGGCGGGACGTAGCGAGAGACAAACCGGTGGCCGTGGTCACGGGTTCGAGTGCGGATCATCCGTGGCGCCTGTATTCGATCGATTTAAAAAACGGCCGTGTTCGAATGCTATTGGATCCCTGCACCGAACGATTCGCGAACGTCGAGCTGGGCAAAGTCGAGGACTGGAACTTCAAGACAAGTAGTGGGAGGGAAATCGTAGGACGGATCCATTACCCGCCCGATTTCAATGCTTCCAAGAAATGGCCCTGCATCGTTTATTACTATGGCGGCACGTCGCCTGTGAGCAGGAGTTTTGGGGGCCGGTACCCGAAGAATCTTTGGGCCGCCATGGGATACGTCGTTTACGTCCTCCAACCGGGCGGAGCTACGGGCTTCGGACAGGAATTTTCCGCCCTCCACGTCAACGATTGGGGAAAAATCGTTGCCGATGAGATCATCGAAGGCACGAAAAAATTCTTGGAAGCGCACACCTTCATCGATCCCGAAAGAATCGGCTGTATCGGCGCTTCGTTCGGTGGATTCATGACTCAGCTGCTCATCACCAAGACCAACATGTTCTCTGCTGCCGTCTCGCATGCCGGCATCAGTTCTATTTCGAGCTACTGGGGAGAAGGATACTGGGGCTATGGATACAGCTCCGTCGCTACGGCCAACAGCTTCCCGTGGAACCGGCCTGACATCTACGTCGACCAAAGTCCCCTATTTTCGGCAGATAAAATCAACACGCCATTGCTTCTGCTTCACGGGGCATCAGACACAAACGTGCCGCCCGGAGAGAGCGATCAAATGTATGCGGCACTCAAACTTCTTGAAAAGGAAGTGGAATATATTCGCTTCGCCGAGCAGAACCACTTTATCCTCGACTACAAGAAGCGAATCGCCTGGTCTGATGCAATTCTCGCATGGTTCGACCGCTGGCTGAAGGACGAGCCCGAATGGTGGAACGACATGTATCCCCCCATTATTGAAGACAAGACCGAGGAGCTGGAAGAAATAGGCGTTTATCGTTTCGAGCTGGAGAAGTACGGCGTGGTACTTCTTGGCGAAGTCTCGAGACAAGACATCGAAGAACATCTCGACGATTGGTTCGCGGATTATTTCGACTACTCGCCGGATGGTGAAACGCTATCGGAGCTGGCCAAGTATATCGACGACGTGAAGATTACCTGCGTCCTCGGCACCTGGTGCGGCGATTCCAAGAGGGAGGTTCCGAGGCTCTATAAGATACTGGACGAACTCGGATATCCGGTCTCCGAGGTTGAGTTATTTGCAGTGGGCGGCTCCAGGTTTACTCGTGAAATGTCGATTCCGCCGAAGTTCTTGGAATGGTCGAACACGATCAAGGCATGGTACGATGTCAAGGCCGTTGCGACCATTATCCTTTTGCGGAACGGTGAGGAAATCGGCCGCATTATTGAAGCTCCAGACCAAACGCTGGAAAAAGACTTGCTCAAGATCGTTAAAAAGTGAACAGGGAGGGAGATTCAAACTCCGTTGCAGCTTACTAGCCGAAGTTCTCAGTTTACTTATTGCAAGACGGACTCAAGTGCTGGAGGACAGCCAACACAGGGGGTGAAACATTGGCAGCATACTTGATCGCCGATGTGGAGATTACAGATCCGACGACCTACGAAGAGTATAAAAAGGTCGTACCGCCGACAATCTCGGCCTATGGCGGAAAATACTTGACTCGAGGCGGGAGAGCGGAAAAGCTCGAGGGCGAATGGATTCCAAAACGAGTGGTGATACTCGAATTCGAGAGCTTGGAACAAGCGAAGAAATGGTGGGCATCCGAGGAATACAAAGCGCCAAAAGCGCTACGTCAACGTACCGCTCTTACAAATATGATTGTTGTTGAAGGAATTTGAAAGCTATCGATGCTGCCTTCATGCTACTGACCCAGAGCGGTTCACAATCTACCCAATGATCCAGTGAGGCCGATCTGCCTTCCACTTTGCCAGGATCTCTTCAAGCCAGTTTTCGAGCCCCTTGGCCAGGTAGAAGCGGGGGAAAAGAAGGTCATCCTCCGGAGCAACAACGCCTTCTTCGACGGCAATGTTCGCCAACTGGGTATGGGGATAAACTCGGATGCCCGCAGTTACTCTTACCGCTTCCAGTCCAAGCGAATCGGCAAACGCGAGGCTTTCCTCGACCGACTCTTTCGTCTCACCCGGGCCCCCCAAGAGCAAGAAGCCCATCCGCCGCATGCCGTACCTGGCCAGCAGCCAGGCACTTCGTCGAATATCTTCCACAGAAAACTTTTTGTTCATATTCTTCAAGATCTGCTCGCAACCACTTTCAAAACCAAGGCTAACCTCCCTGCATCCCGCACTGGCCATGGCACGGATAAGCTCTTCATCTACGTGCGAGGGATGCAAGATGCATCGCCAGATAAAATCCAGGTCCCTATTGGCTATACTTCGACTGACCTCAAGGGCATAGGATTTAGGAATGTTGAAGTTGTTGTCTACGAAAAAGATTCGACGAAAGCCTGCGTCGACGTACCGGGAGACACATCCGACGACCAGCTCGGGCGAACGCTGCCGCAGCTCCTGGCCTTCGATGGTCACCGTGGAGCAGTAGCTGCACTTCATGAAACATCCACGCCTCGTCTGAACGGGTAGCCACAGCTCCGGGTCCGCCGCCTGGTAAGGCGACAGCATGCTGCCCTCTGGAAAGGGCATCGTATCCAGCCTCTCAATAAACCTCCTATTGCCCTGGAGACCACGACCCCGCAGATACAAGCCAGGCAATCCCGACAGATCGGCGCCCTGCTCCATTCGCTCCAGCAATTCGAGAAAGGCCGTTTCCCCTTCTCCTTGAATGCCCATATCCGCGCCCAGGTAATCCAAAGCGCTATCTGGAAAAATGCTGTAGCCAGCTCCTCCCAGAACGATAGGCGCTTTGGTCAACCGGCGACATTCAGCTACGGTTTGCTTGACTGTTTCCAAGAAGAACGCAGGGCGCTCCCTGTTCTGATCGTCGATATTTCTCACGGAAATACCGATCACATCAGGAGCCACACCCGAAATGGCTCTCGATATGGCGGCGTGGGGATCTTCTTCTGTGAGGAGATCCAAGAAGGACACTTCATGGCCTGCGCTCTGAGTTGCCCCGGCCACGCATGCCAATCCCCACGGCACGGTAAGCATGTTGATACGCTCTGTGTTGGCAGAAATTAGAAGGACTTTCACGTCAAGGTCTCTCTGGGTAAAGATATCAAAGCCCATCCACTTAGCAGCAATTGCTCGCCACGAGTTTACCATAACGGCTTTGTTTAAGCAAAACTTTGCTTGTAGAGTAAACGAAGAAGAGATGCTCTCCATCTATCCACCTTTTATGCGAGCGCTAAATGCTCATACTGGAGACGTTGTCCTGCTGCATGCAATTTCCATCGATTACCTAGCGGAGCGAGGGAGGATCGCCCGCCGCAGGCGGGAAGCCGAGCGAAGCGGGCACAGGTGAATAATCCCCATCACGCGGCATTCCAACAAAGCTCCTCCACCGCAGGAACAGAAGAGCTTATTTGAAACCCCACCAGCAATGGCGAGACGGAACTCACCAGGTGAAGCTGCTGTATAACTTTTTCGGACAAGGACGGTGGTTCCCAGTGATGTCTTATGAGGGATTGAGATACCCAATAGTGGCTTATGACACCTGTTTCAATCCTATTCTATCTCAAAAGCAGGGGAGCCCCAGCAAATTCGCAGCTCTCCACGCCTGTGATCGAGGGCAAGAAATGCATCATATTGGGATGATACTTGCAAGTGCGCCAGGCGAATCGGAGATCAAACGACAACTCAGGCGCATGCGGTGCTCAACCCCAAAGCACAAAAAGCGAATTACATTTTCATACATCTTAGCTGGGACCAGCGTGCGAGACATCTATTTCGATTAACCGACGTGATGTAAGCAGCCAGCAGAGGAGGCCGACGCTATGAAACGGATTTTATTGAGTGCGACCATGATTGTGCTTCTAGCAACTACTGCATTGTTCACCGTCGCCCAGCCACAGGACAATCCTGATGATGAAGGCAAGTTGACCGTTCCCTGGAACGAGTTCAAGAAATTGTTGAACCTCGATGAGGATCAGATCGTCATTTCCCTGGAGACGTTCCAGAAGCTGTTGGCTCAGACAGGGACTCGGACGACGCCACCTCATACCATGATGAATGGCAATGTGGTGCTAACTCGTACGGAGTTCAAGAAACTAGTTGCCCAGATGAAAACACCTGTGTACCCGGACGTGACGCCTCCATTTGATCACTTGATAACAAAGGCGATCTACGCGGGAAAGATGCAAGAGAACAGTACTGCGTTTACAGCCGTTTTCAACGTGCATGTCCTGAAGAAAGACGCCTATGTAAAAGTGCCGATTTTACCTCAGAGCATAGCCCTCGCTGACATGAAGGTCGACGGCGAGCAAGCCTTGGTAATTTGCGAAAACGGTTATCACCACGTCGTGCTCCCCAAGCCAGGTGAATTCGTCGTAACCGCCTCGTACACTCTGAAATCGTCGCTAGAAAAAGGCCCGCACAAGATTGACCTGGCCATACGGCAAACCCCAATCACGCTTTTGAAGCTCGAATTGCCGCTAAAGAACATCGACGTGGAGATCCCCCAGGCACAGCAGGTGCTGACAAGTCCAAGAGGAAACACAACCGTTGTTTCTGCTGTGATTGGCCAAGGAACCTACGTTAGTGTCCGCTGGAGGAAAAAAGTCGCGGTTGCTGAAAAAGTCCCCCCCAAGCTCTATAGTGAAGTTCATCATCTTATCTCCATTCAAGATGATGCGCTCAAAACCAGTTCAGATATCAATTACACGATTCTTCACAGCGAAGTCGACGCTGTTCAACTGGTAATTCCGGAAAATGTGAATGTGCTCGCCGTATCGGGCGAGGGTGTCGGAGAGTGGCAGGAAGCCACTAAAGGGAACCAGCGCTTACTCCTCATTCCCTTCACTTATGGGAAAAAGGGAGCCGCCACAGTACGCGTGACCACGGAAACGGCGTTTTCTGAATCCGGGTTATCGAATGCGTTTTTCGGCATCAAAACACTGGGCACCGTTCGAGAAACTGGATTTATCGGGATCGAGCTTGCCACGAGCGCGGAAGTAATCGTAAGGGAAAGCGAGGGATTGGAAAAAGTCGTGGTCCAAAAACTACCCCAACCTCTCGTCAATAAGTCCGCCAGACCGCTCATCATGGGATTCAAATATTTAAAACATCCATATAGCCTCGTATTCGACATCCAAAAGCATGAAAAAATCGGCGTGCCCGTTGCGTCTATAAACTTCGCGAGTGTTGTGACACTATTTACAGAGGATGGCAAAATTGTTAACCGCTTGGTGTATCAGATAAGAAACAGCGCCAAGCAATTTCTGGAAATTCAACTTCCCGAGAATGCGGATGTGTGGAGCGTATTTGTGGGCAACCAACCTGTTGAGTCATCCATGAATGGACAGGGGAAACTACTCGTACCGCTCATCCGCTCTCGCTCCGTGGACAACCGACTGGATACGTTTCCCGTAGAAGTCATTTACTGCACGGTCCAAAACAGATTCTCGCCGTTTGGCTCACAAGTATCCGCACTCCCGGCCGCTGACTTGTTGACCAGCCAGCTTATCTGGTCCGTTTACCTTCCCAATGACTACTCTTATGTCTATTTTAGAAGCACACTCGAAAAAGAGGAAATCATACGAGGACTGAACATTTTCGCTGGAGCTCGCAGACAATATGACGAAGATGCCATGAAGGAATTCAGTCAGTTAGGCGACGAGAAAAGCCGAGCCGAGATGCAAAAGATCTACAAAGGAAAGGATTACAGGAGCTACTTCAGAAATGTTCCAATGGAAGAAGATCAGATAGCCAGCCAAGTCGACGCCGAGCTCGAATTCAGCGGCCGCTTGGAGGGACTTTCCAGTAATGAAGTTCCCCAAGCGCCAATCTCTGGCGGAGCGGTTTCGACCGGCGTCTTACCCATTCAAATCCGTGTGCCGACAAGTGGTCAGGTTTATCGATTTGCAAAGACTATCATAAAAACGGATGATCCACTCACTTTTAGCGTCATATATACGCGCTTGTGGATTATCAGCCTGCTCAAGTGGATTAGCAGCGCATTGATCATATTATTCATTTACCTGAATAGAAAACGACTGATGAGAATTGCTCGGTGGTCAGGCGAGAAATTGAACACAATTGCCGGCTGGCTTAAAAAGCATGAAAGTATCATTAAGAGATATGCCCAATCCAACATGATGCCCTTTGCATTATTTGGCTTGGTCGTCATCTTTTGGAATATTTCCGCGCAATTGACGTTGCTATTCTTCTTTCTATTCTGGGTAAGCGTGGTTTATCAAATTCATCGCCTCTGGAAGAAAAGAATGCAAACGAGAGCGGCGTCGAAGACTCCAGCAGGACAACACGGAACTCAACAGTAGAGTTCTTTACGCGTCGAGATTTGAGGGAAGACTGATACATTCTTCAAGAAAAGCAATAAGGAGGAAATATGGGGAAGCAACTGACTGCTTCAGGCGGCAGTCAGTTGTTTTCGCCTGATGAGCACCAGAGTGAAGTCATCATGATAACTTTTTGAACCACAAAAATCTTGAGTTATCCGTACGATCTCACCAATAATCTCCTTAACCGGTAATTCCAGAGAGCGGCATACCACCTCCTTCAATCTCTCGACGCCAAACTCCTCGCCCTCCTTGGCGGCAACATCGACAACACCATCAGTATAAAGAAGCAACATATCTCCCGGAGCGAGCGTTACCTCAAAGGCATCGTAGGACACGTCCTCAAGGATACTCAAGAGAGGGCCACCTACCTTCAGGCTCTCCGTGCTACTGTCGGCGCGAATAAGCATTGGTGGATTGTGGCCACAATTAACATATGTAAAACGGCCATCCAAGGGATTCAAAACACCGTAAGTAGAAGTTACAAAATCCTCCATTCCAGTGAAATCCGGGAGTAGCCGGTTCAGCGTATTGGCGATATGTGCCGGTCCTGCATCGCTGCGGGCTTGAGTGCGCAGAAGCGCTCGAAATGCTGCCATCATCAACGCAGCAGGGATGCCTTTCCCGGAGACATCCGCTACTATGATGCCTATTCTGTCGTTTGGCAGTCGGATGTAATCGAAGTAGTCTCCACCAACTTCATATGTCGAGATGCAGGTTCCATCAATGTCGTACCCTGGCACATTTGGAGATTTATCAGGGAGCAGCCGGGACTGCACATCTTGCGCGACGCTAAGCTGCTCCTCCACCCGTTCTTTCTCCAAGATTTGCCGGTGAAGCATAGCTTTCTCAATGGAGATAGCAGCCGCATCGGCGAAAAAACGAAGAATTTCGACGTCTCTGTCGTTATAGGCTGCGGCTTTGTCGCTTTCGAGATTCAGCGCACCAGTTGCCCGATCGCCCCGCACAATAGGTACGGTAATTTCCGAGAGCGTCCCTTTGCGACCTTCGACGTAGCGAGAATCAAGGCGAACATCGGTAATCACAACGCTTTCGCCGGTTCTTATCACATGACCGATGATACCTTTACCCAAACTCAGCATTGGATCAGCGCCCGGGGGCCGTTGATCGAAGCCGCGCCAGACAACGCTGGCGATCAGGTCTCTTGGCTGTTCATAGGGCGGATGTACGAGCTCCTCGTTGAGCACGAAGATACCGGCCGCATCATAGTCTATAACAGACTGAACCATGTCCAGCAGATGGTTCAGTATCTCGTCCAGGTCCAACGTGTCGCGGATCTTATGGGAGATCTGTAACAGGAGTTGATATTTGGTCTCAGCCGTCAGTTCCATATCTTTAGGATACCACGATAAAATCGTTTTTGCCACCTGCCATAAGTCACTTTCGGTGAATTCTTGTTTTTATAAAGGGGTTCATGCTGCAGGATTGCCACCCAAGGACATCAAGCCCCTGGGATAAGAAACGTCCTTAGGCTCAGTTGGAGAGCGCCAAGCGCATATCACTTCAAACAAAGCATCCACCAGAAGAGGATAAACGCTGTTTATTAAACGGAAATAAGTGATAATATCGGGAGCAGGATAGAAGATCCTCCTTATTCTTATTCTACCAATCGAGGTGCCGTACATGGCCGAGCACTATTTCGTGGTTCGCGTTGAATGCTACGCCGGCTACCGTGGTGAAGAGGAGCCGCGGCGATTTACCTGGGGAAAGCGCGAGCTGGAAGTAGTTGAGATACTGGACCGGTGGCTGGATCCGAACCACCGCTATTTCAAGACTCGTGCAGATGACGAGGGCATCTACATACTACGGCACGACGTCAATGCGGGCGTATGGGAGATAAGCGTCTATCTCAACGGCAGATATCGAAGCCCGCATCCTTCCGGAGGAACGCCGGATTCCGAAGAATGAGTTCCTAAGACCTTCAAGCGGCAAGCTTTCTATTAGAGAATTCTACCTCCTGTTACATTTTCCCGAGCCAGCTCTACAACAAGGACCTCGCCTCGTTATGCCTCTGGTCCCTTTACTTTTTTCGTCCTGCTCGCCTTCGGCGCGACCGTGATAACCACACGCCGATTTGTCGCCATCCCCTTTTCTGTCATATTGTCCGCAATCGGCTGATGCTCTCCACATCCGACGGCCATGATTTTTGACGGATCTGTCCCATACTTCTCACGCACGTAATGAAGTACCGAGTGGGCACGCGCCGACGATAATTCCCAGTTCGATTTGAATTTATATTGATAACTTGGTGCAATCGGCCTGCTGTCAGCATGACCTTCGATTAGAATCATGCGGTCAGGATATCTTTCCAGCACCTGCCAAATGCTGTCGATAATACGTTTGCCCTCTGTGCTCAATTCCGCGCTTGCCGTTGCGAAGGTTGCAGAACCGTCCAGCGTGATCTGCATCATCCCCTCTTTCTCCTCCATCCACACCTGTTCTTTCTTTTTGTACTCACTCAGCATCTGTTCCAAATCTTCGTTCATCTGACGCTGTGTCGCTAGCTGGTTCTCCAGTGATTCGACCTCTTCTTGCAACGAAGCGATATTTTGATCTTTTTGGGCGATGAGCTTCTTGTTGGAACAGCCCATGGTCAGAACGCCCAAGATCAACACAAGGGAAACCACACCGAGCATTCGCATTATGCTCCCTCCTTTCAAAGATCCCAACGATTATAGGACCTCTTTAATCACTTTTATATGATCAGCTCGGATATAGGCTAGATGAGGACGCCGCGGCTGTCAAGCACTAGTAATATCCCGGATTCATTGTTCTGCAACGAGTTGAATTGGATACCCTTTTCAGCTTGGCAGGTAGCGAGAGGCTTTGTCCGGACACCTTTTCACATCATCCACCGGCAGCCGTAGGCGGCGAGCAACCCGAGATAGTTGCCTAGAGCATAGCCTACGAGCGCTAAAAGGATCGCAACGGGCACCAATTCTTTGCGGTGATAAGCGGCTACCACCGGCGATGAAGCAGCACCTCCGATATTTGCGATGCTTGCGATCGCAGTCATTTGCACATTCACTCGGAACAACTTTGCGCCCAAAATACAGAACGCTATGTGGAGAACAATACAGATGATTCCTGCTAAGAGGAAATAAGGAGCGGTGGTTGCCTGGCGGATGTCCGCCTGGGCACCGATCATGGACAGATAAACGTAGACGAGAGCCATCGAGAGCGTTTTTGTGCCGTGGATCCTCCGAAGCCGGGTTGTAGACAGAGCGAGAGCCACCGTCGTCAGAATCAAAATCTGCCAAGTTTTTGCAGTGACTACCCCTTCCTTGGCTGGTAAATACTGGGCGATATATCCGACGATCCAGATCAGCAGGAATCCCATCCCAAAGAGCGCTAGCACGTCCGGGAAATGGATTTCACTCGATTTTTCTTGTAGTTGGTTTACCGCTTCATCGAATTTGCGTGCTTCTTCTTCGCTCACTTTGGTGAATCTTGCAAACGGCTCCGCCCATCTCTTGCACGCGAAAAGCAACGGGAAATACAGGATGAAAATGAAGGTGTCGGCGATCACCACAATGCCAATCATGGTAGGCGGTGTCTCCACGGCTTCGGCAACGGCGGCCAGATTCCCCGTGCCTCCAATCCAGCTCCCTGCCAGAGCACCGAAACCTCTCCAAGCCTCGGGATCCAGCTGCCCTTTAAGTAAGAAGAAAGCAACCATTCCCCCTATCACGACGCCAATGGCTCCCATCAATAAGACTCCCAAGCTGCGCAAAGCAACCTTCATCGTCGACCGAAGGTCTACATCCAACAGCATAAGAATAATGAACATCGGCACCCCGAAGGCTTTGAATGTATCGTAAGTGGGGGATTCGGTTGGAATGACCCGGATACTACTCAACATAATTGGGAATAGAAATATCCATATAATCGGAGGGAAATAGTCGAACAGCTTCCATTGAGTCCACCGCTCCAAGTTGAGAAACAGAACCGGAACGAGCATCATTATGGCAAGAAGTGCGTAGGGATGAGAGATAAGAACCTGTGTGTTCTCCATGTGTTATTGGCTTTCTCGTTTGATCTCGGATCTTTTTACTTATCGATACTTGGGATAAAATATATCGCAAGTCCAATAAAAGCCAGAGGAAGATTGCAGCTGGAACGGTTCTTTGAGGTTATGATGGCATTACGATGGCGGCTCAATGCTCGACGGGTCTTAGATACCTATCCAGCCAATCCCACCCTCACCGATTTTTTCGAGGATTTTGTAATGGGAAATGGTCTTGCCGATCATTGTTATACCTCAAAGCGTTTCCAGTTATACTTGATTTTCTCGACGAGTTTCTCGAATCGATCCTCACCGCGGATGTTTTCGAGAAAAGGATCTAACTTCGAAATCAGTGGATAGTTGATAAATCCTCGGATGCATCTTTCTTCGACTTATCAAAAAGTGTGAAAGCTTCTTCGAAACGGCCGTTATGTGCGAGAACCCACCCATACCAGAATTTTGAAATGGCAGTATCCGGTTCCAGCTCATATCATCCCTTCTCCTTTTCGAGAGCGAGATCGAATCGTCCCTCACAGATCAGCGCATAACCAGGAGTAGCGTGATTGATGGGCGTCAGAGGATCGACCTCCAGCAGTTTTTCAGCATATTGCATGGCAATCGATGTCCTCCCCGCGCTGGCGCAGGTCAAAAGTAGCCAGAACAAAGCATCAGGGTCGTTCGGATCCGAGGCGAGTGTTCGCTTCAGGTGCTTCACTGCCTCCTTGGGATTCCCCTCGTTATATTGATCACCCCTTGCAGCATGTGCCCGCGGGAGGATTCGGGTTCCAGCTTGAACACCTTCTCTGCGTAAGCCTCAGCCCCCGGAAGATGTACCTCGGGAGCTTTGATTCCGAGATTGACATAGCTCCAATATGCATAACCAATACCTGCATAGAGAAGGCATTCTCGCCAACGATATCCATTGCCCTCTGCAAGTGTTGTAACGCACGCTTCAATCCCTCTTCTGTAAAGAGCATGATTTTCTGCCCGGCCCTCAGGTAGCTCTCGTACGCATGAACGTTATCGATTGGCCCCTCGGTAATCCGGCGCTCTTCTTCCGGACTGAGCTCGAGCTTCAGCGCATCCACAATCGATTGGGAAACACGTTCCTGCATTTCAAAAACATCCTCAAGTTCTCCATCGTATTTTTGCGCCCATAGGTGAGAATCTCTCTCCACATCGATGAGCTGCGCAGTGATCCGGAGGTCTTCACCAAGCTTCCGTACACTGCCCTCGAGCAGTGCGTTCGAGTTTCGTATCCTTGGCTCTATAAACCACGCCTATCCCCCCACCTCCGAGTTTTTCTAGCATCCTGTAATGCGAGATGGTTCGGCCAATCACTTGTCCAAGCCCACTTTCTCGAGCATCGTGGAGAATCTTGGATCAGATCGCAGCACATCCCAGATTGGATCGACTTTAAGAAGGGACAACCATGGATCGCGCTCTTCATAAGCTTGCTCCAGCCATTCGAATGCCCGGTCTTTCTCACCAAGCCCTGTACATATTGCCGCTCTGTAATATGACGAAACGTAGCTTTTCGCGGACATTTTTTTCAATTCATCGAGTGCTTGCCTTGCTTCGCTTATTTTACCCGACAATGCATGAATGTACCCTTGGGCTGCCACGGTCAGTGTCGAGCCTTCAAAAGAGGACTGTGATTTTTTTATATTCTCAAGAGCGTCTTCGAATTGAGATGCTTGCACACATGCCATGCCGAGGAAGAAAAGTGTCGCGGCGAAACCAGGATCCATCTCTAGGCCTTTTTGGAATCGTTCTATAGCTCGATCGTAATCACGTTCGAAGTGATAAGTCCATCCCTGTAACGTATATAGGATGAGTGATAGAGGATCGAACTCCAGAGCTTTTCGTGCTTGGGCGTGAGCCTCATCCATCCGCCCTGTCATTATGAGATATTCGGCATACCAATGATTGGCCGTTGCGCAGCTGGGATTGAGTTCCAATGCCCGCTTGAATCCTAGCCCTGCCTTTTTCCAATCCCAGTCGTGATACATGTGGACGTATGCCAATGCGGTATGCGCCTCGGAGATAGTATCATCCAACTCCAGCGCCTTGGCCGCCAAGATCTTGGCTCTTGGGAAGGTATCTTTAGGGGGAAGGACGCTATAATTTCCTAGCAAATTATAAGAGTCGGCCAAGCCGGCATAAGCCAAAGCGTAATTCGGATCTTCCGATATGGCCTGTTCGAAGCACTCCACACCTTTATTGAATGCCTCCTCAGTCCTCTTGTTCAAGTAGAAACGGCCCTTCAAATACAGATTGTATGCCTCGAGATTCTCGGTATAACGCTTTACAAGCGGCTCTCTGGCAGCACCTATAAGCTTCACCTTGAGCGCGTCCACAACAGCTTGGGAGATTTGGTCCTGGATGGCAAATATATCCTCCATCCGACGATCGTAACGATCGGACCAAATATGAAAACCATCCTGTACGTCAACGAGCTGCGCTGTAATTCGTAAATTATTTCCCGCTTTCCGCACGCTCCCTTCGAGCACTGCGCTGGCACTGAGTCTCCTGCCAATCTCGCGTATGTCCTCCGTCTTGCCCTTGAATGAGAACGCCGAAGTTCGGGCTACAACATGCAAGCCTTCTACTTTTACGAGAGCGTTGATGATTTCTTCCGCTATCCCGTCGCAAAAGTATTCTTGGTCCTTTTCCGGGCTCATGTCCGCAAGCGGGAGCACAGCGACTGAAGGTCGGGGTGGGCTTACAGAAGTGGGTTCAGCTGGCGGTTGGATAAGTAGCTTCTTTCTCAATGACTCCAACTGGGTAAGTAGTTCATCGACGGATTGACGCCGCTTATCCAAGTTCTTAGCGAGCGCTCCATCTACAACGCGCCTCAGCTCGGCCGGAACATTGGGCTGAAGCGCGGATAACGGTATGGGATCCTCGTTCAAAACAGAATAGGCTATAGCCGCATCATATTCACCCTTGAAGGGCAGCTGTCCCGTAAGCATTTCATACAGACACACACCCAACGCCCAGATGTCCGCGCGTTGATCGACCACTTCCCCACGCGTCTGTTCAGGAGACATATAAGCCGCCGTGCCTATGATTGCCCCTCCTCTACTTATCCCGCTCTGACCGGCCCACTTGGCCAGTCCAAAATCCATAATGGTCGCCTGCCCCTTATCGGTGATGATTATATTTGCGCTTTTGATATCCCGATGAACGATTCCATTATCGTGCGCTTCTTGCAATCCTTTAGCGATCTGAACTGTGATACTTAGAGCTTCATCGAGATCCAAAGGACCCTTTTTTAGTTTCTCCTTCAGGCTTTGACCGGATATGTAGGCCATAGCGATGAATATCTGGTCTTCTGCCTCCTCGATTTCATAAATGGTGCAGATATTGGGGTGATGCAGTGCAGCAGCGGCTTGAGCTTCGGAAACAAAGCGATTTTTCTCCTCTTCGCTTCCGACGGCATGGGGCGATAAAAATTTGAGGGCGACGGTCCGCTTGAGCTTGGTGTCTTCGGCCTTATAAACGACGCCCATTCCTCCTTCGCCCAGCTTCTTGAGGATCTTGTAATGGGATATGGTTCGGCCGATCATACTGTTCTCTTCCGGAAGCCTGAAATTGAGGGTGAGATAGAATCAACTAATATGGAATCCCTGGATGCACTGATATTTTACCAAGGCGGGAAGCGGGCGTCAAAGAGGATAAGACAAGAGAATGGCCCCTCTTGCCACTAGAGGTTGTTTTCTCAAAGATCCGCTGGACTGAACGAATGTTCTGTCTTTATGCCAAGCAATATCAGGATAAGCCGAATCCGGCCCATGCTGGAATTTGGAAACAGGTTTGAACCCGCTACCCGGTGAGTTTATAAACCTCATCCCCCACACGGGCATGCTCGGCAACGCGGATCCCGATGGACTGTCCCTTTGATGCGTGATCCACATTCGCTTTATCTATTTGCATCGATTCGACCTGTTGGGTGAAATCCGATGTATGCCCCTTGATGTGAATCGTATCTCCCACGGATAGCTCCCCATCGGTCAGCTCGACAGCGGCCACTTGAATCTTCCCGAAGTAGTGACTGACATGGCCGATCTTGACTTCATCTGCCAAGACGTTTCCCCCTTTCTGGTTAATATCCTTTTCTAACGAGTCCAGCAATAATTGCACAATCGAGATATATTATGCAACGCCGACCTGCAGCGGCGTTGCAGATGACCGATGGAGCGGATTTGTAAGTTCAAATTTCCTAAGAGGTTCCCAGCGCATCCCAGGCGGCAGCACAGCTCGTCAGGGGCCCATTAATGGTTTGGGACGACGGTAACAACTGCGTTGGATAAACGATTCATCGGAGTCTTTCCAGAAGGGTTTCGTAGCGGGGATCGCTGCGGATCGCTTCGAGGTCGGGATCGTTTTCGAGCCATTTGCGGTGGGCAAACCCTTTGTCCACTGCCTTTTCGAAGCATTCGAAGCACTTGTCGTATTCCCCCATTACACTAAAGAGGCAGGCGGCGTTGTAGAGAGTTGCCGGATCATCGGGGCAAAGCTTCATAGCCTGCTCATTCCACTCGAGAGCCTTTTCCTTCGCACCCAAAGCTAATTGTGCGTGAGCACCAAGGTAATAGGCCCTCGCATCTTTCGGATGGAATTCCAGATGCTTTTCGGCAACGGCTAATCCACGTCGAAACGTGTTTCGCATTTCTTCAGGCCGTTTCAACCCGCGAATAGTATCCGCCATCAAGATAGGTGCTTGATAATCTTCCGGCCGCACCTCGCTTGCTTTTGCAAACATTTCGATAGCCTCTTCGAGCTTGCCTTGTACCCTGCATGTACGAGCATAAAAGTAGTAGGCTTCAAAAAGCTTTGGAGAAATTTCGATGGCCCGTTGCAATTCTCTTTCCGCCTCTTCGTAGCGGCCGTCCAGTGAAACAGCGAGACCATAGGATGCATGCGCCTCAGCGAGTTCACTATCCAGTTCCAGAGCTTTCTGGCTCGCCGTCACTCCATTCTCGATGTTTGTCTTGTCGCTATCGTAGTACATGTAGATCATTGAATAGCAGTCTGCGAGGCCGCAGTAGGCGAGTGCATAGCGCGGATCTCGGATTATGGCACTGGTGAACATGTTTCGCGCATATTCGAGACCTTTAACACCGAGCCCTTGAAAGTACTGCCTGCCACGAATATAAAAATCATATGCTTCTATGTCTGTCGTTGGAACTTTCTCAATAGCACGCCTCTCTTTCTCCGTCAGCCGTACTTTCAACGCATCGGCGATATTCTCGCTGATCTCGTCTTGAATGCTAAATACATCTTGTAAATCTCTATCATATCGGTCGGACCATAAATGGTAACCATTTTTAACACTGACTAGCTGTGCTGTAATTCGTAATCTATCGCCTGCTTTGCGAACGCTTCCTTCGAGTATTGTATCGACACTGAGCCTTGCGCCGATTTCGCGAATATCCATATTTTTATTCTTGAACGCAAAGGATGACGTGCGTGACACGACGCGCAGACCTTCGATGTGTGCAAGGCTGTTGATGATTTCCTCGGCCATTCCGTCGCAGAAATACTCCTGTCCTTTATCGGAGCTCATATCCGTAAATGGAAGAACAGCAACAGATGGTTCGCTCCCGGGCACCGCGGAGGCTTCGGCACGAAGTGTTTCCCGTGTAAACTTCAGCTCTGCGAGCATTTCACTCACATGCTGATAGCGGCTGTAAGGATCACTCGCCATGGCTTTTTCCACGATCCGCAATACTTTTTCGGGGACATTCGATCGAAGTTCAGACAAAGGCGGAGGGCTTTGATTGAGGATCTGGTAGATGATGGCGGACCCTTGCTCTGCTTCGAATGGAAGCCGCCCGGCGATCATCTCGTACAAACAAACGCCCAGTGACCAGATATCGGTCCGATGATCCAGAACGGCTCCCCGGGCTTGTTCCGGGGACATATAGGCCGCCGTACCTCCTTCCTCGGCCAGCTCCGCTTGCGTGGACGGCTTTGCAAGACCAAAATCCAGAATCGTCACCTGTTCGATCTCATCGATCAAGATGTTGGCGCTCTTGATATCCCGGTGCACAATGGTTTTCTTGTGTGCCGCTTGAAGCCCCTCAGCGACCTGTATCGCGATATCCAAAGCCTGCTCGATTTCCAGCGGGCCTTCCTCGATAACTGTCTTTAGACTCTTTCCTGGCACATGAGCCATCGAGATATAGGAGATGCCGTCGTCCTCGCCAATCTCGTACACCGTGCATATGTTGGGATGTCTAAGCGCAGCTGCTGCCCGAGCTTCTCGAAGTAAGCGTTCCTTGTCGTTCTCGGAAACGTGCTGTTCCGAGGACAACACCTTGAGCGCGACGGTTCGCCCGAGCTTGGTGTCTTTGGCCTTATACACAACGCCCATGCCGCCCCCGCCGAGCTGTCCAAGTATTTTATAATGCGCTATGGACTTGCCTATCATTGGGTCACCCAAATAATGTACGGATTAACGCGGCCAGAGATTCAGCCAAAAAAGGAGGATTTAAAATCAAAAGGAATATAATAACTTGATCAGGCAGGAGCCATAGAAATTTAACTGCTGGCATGACAGCAACTGACGTAATGAACCTATTCTTTTTCCCCATTGACTATTCAACTAAAATTATATTATTATTATAAATAACAAAGACCCTAAAACACCCCACCCGGAGTTTTGCAGCTCTGCTTTTCTCCATATGACCGTTTACAGCCTCTCAATGCGCCAGCGCACCATCTCAATGCTCGAAAGGATCACGTCATGAAGCAATCTCGAGTGCATATCCTGGGTTTTTTCATCCTGTTACTTATTTCGAATTCAGTGATGGCCGGAGAAGAAAAATTCAACTCCTCGCTGAGATTCCTGCGGAAGCTAAAGGAAAAACCTCCGGCGACGGAACGGCTGGCCGAAGAGATACTCGGCGTGGTAGAAGCCGAAAAAGTCGTTGTGACGATGAAATTCAACCATGTTCTATCCGGTGCCGAGATTGCAGAGTACGAACGGCTGGGCGTGTCTTTCTATTATATCGATGGGCAGGTTGCGAGAACGAGGGCTATCTATCCGCTCCGCATCCCCTGGTTGTTGATCGATGAGGTAAGCGGCAGGGCGGATGTCCTCCGCATGGAAGCAAACTGGAGACCGGCCATTTATCCGACCTTGGACATCAGCGCGCACGAAATCGAGGCCGACTCGGCCTGGAGCTATCAAGATCCACTTGGCTACCCCTTGACCGGTAAGGGAATGCGGGTCGCCGATTTCGATACCGGGATCGATGTCTTCCATCCCTCTTTCTTTTATGCAAACGGGGATACGTTCGACTGGCTCGATCTCAACCAAAACGGCATTTTCAATGCGGGCAACGACGCGGTTGACCTGGACAGAAACGGACAATATACATCGGGAGAGATACTCCGCTTTTTAGATGGGTGGATCTACGATGTTGCGCAAGTATGGAGCGGCGACGCCAGAGGCAATGATGACAACATCTATCAAACCTACTGGGACTGGCTGTACAATGACCAGAACGGCAATGCCCAGCGCGACTTCGGGCCATCTGCGGGATACACGGAGAGCGATCCGACGTTTGGCGAACCCTTGTTCATAGCACTCGACGATAACGATAACGGCGCACTCGATGTCGGTGAAAAGCTCGTTGCCCTCGGAACGCCGAAAATATACGCGACGATGAACGCCGATAACGTGGAGCGCGTGCGAGGCGATGATCTCATTTATTCCGACGATGACAACAACGGGCACGGCACGGCGGTGAGCGGCATTCTCGCCGGCGGAACGACGGGGCGCCACATATTTACAGGTATTGCTCCGGATGCCGAGATCCTTGCCGGATATTTCTTCTCCGGCGTTCCCATCTCCTATCTCATACCTTGGGCGAGAGCGAGAGGTGCTGACGCGATGCTGTACGAGTTCGGCGGATTCATATATGAATTCCTGGACGGTTCTTCGCTCGACGAAGAGCTGATTACCATCGAGAACTCCACGATCATTCAGATCACTCCTTCGGGCAACCTCGGGCGCGGGGACAAGCACGCGCTCGCCGTTTTATCCGCCCGGGATTCCCTCACGCTGGGCATCTATGTTCCTGTTTACGGGAGTCCTATTCTCCGTATCTATGGCTCGACTCTGTGGAGAACGAATCTGTCCGATTTGATCTTTCGCCTGAAGACTCCTTTAGGATCCGAAGTCACGCTCGACGGCGGAGTCTGGTATGTGGACAACTACTATCTCTGGTACGAATATGGCTCCAGCTCGAGAGGTACTCACAAGTTCGATTTATACATCGATAGAAATACAAACCCAAACGTTCTGGGAACATGGCAACTCAAAGTGGTCAATAACTCCGATGCGGTAATCGAGTTCGTCAGCAATATAGCCGATCACCTGTCCTCATGGGCCGGTGGGGCGGAATTCACCAATTATGTCTCCGACACCAAGAACGTAACCTTCCCTGCAACCTCCGACAGTTGTTTCGTCAACGGCTCCTATTCCACCCGCGGATTCGAAAGTTACAATGGGGTGGGTGGAGGTTCCATAGATATCGGTGAGATCAGCAAGTTCAGCGGTCGTGGTGAACGCATCGACGGTTGGCATCTCCTCGACATCTGCTCGCCGGGTAATTACGACGTCTACACGACGCGCTCCCATACCGACTATGCAGGTTACCCGCTCGGCAGCTACAGACAGTTCAGCGGAACCAGCGCCGCAGGGCCGCACGTTGCTGCGGCTGCGGCCATCGTGCAACAAGCATTTCCCATGGCGACGATGGGTCAGGTGGAATATCTGCTGACCTCGCACGGCGCAACGGACGCTTTCACGGGCACCGTTTACAACGATACCTGGGGACACGGAAAGCTCAGGATCCTGGGAGCCGTGAACATTGCATCCGCAGTCGAAGACCTGGCGGACGGCCGGACGGCTCCGAAGCTCTTGCTCGATCAGAATTATCCAAATCCGTTCAATCCAATTACCTGGATCCCCTTTTACCTGCCGAAGGATGGGAGGGCCAGCATAAAGATTTACAACGTGAAAGGTGAGCTCGTTAAAGTCATCAGGGACAGATCGTATAAAAAAGGCCCGCACAGCGTCCTCTGGAACGGCACTGATGAGAAAGGGCACAACGTCGCATCTGGATTGTATTTCTGTGTGCTCAGGCAGGACGGCGAACAGCAGACGAGGAAGATGGTTTTGATCCGATAGAAACAAATGACCGCATGACGCAATGTTGTGGATTCAAGCATTCAGGCGGTGCTCGGTAGATTGACCTCCAGCACCGCATTTACTTGACCGCCCACACATTGAAATGCCCGCCCCCGGGACTATAAGAATGATCGATACGCTTGATTTTGAATCCTGCGTCGGTCAAGACACCGATTAATTCCCTCTTGTTATAATGCCAGATGTGATCGTCGAGCCACTCCGCCTCAGGATTGACAGCGGGGATATCGGAGAGTCTCTGATAGTGCTTGTAATTTCGTCCCCAACCGGCGTCTGAATCGGGCGTGGAGAGAAAAAGCGTTCCTCCCTCCTCCAGCGAATTCCAGATTTTTAGCAATGTCGGCACCGGCTTGAAGTTGAGATGTTCCAGAACCTCCGTAAAAATGATCACACCAAACTTTTCCGGACCCGGCAGAGGATCCCGCTCGATGCTTCCTTCGACGAATGACAGATGGTACAGCTCTCGAAGATTATCCTTTCCCTCGATATAGGGAACAACATCCACGCAGACTCCTTCAACGCCGTAAATCGTCGTTGCAAAAGCCAGAAGCGTCCCGAAGCCGCACCCCAGATCCAAAATCTTGGCAAGCGGTTTCGCCTTTGGGTACTGGCGCTCAATCGCATCCTCGACCATCCACCCCGCGATCTTCGTCCAACGCAGCGGTTCCTCCGGACGGTATTCTCTTTCATAAAACTGTTCATATGCGGAATCTGTCTTGGCGACCGCGTCCTGGATAACGGCCAGCAGCGGTTTCAACGGCTGAGGCTCCTCCTCTTCCACCGGCCCCTCACGCAGACAACCAACCAACACGGAAACACATGCTGCAATTGTAACCAAATAAACAACGCGCATGATGAAACGCCCCCTCCTTTGGCAGATACGGCGCATAAGTTCATTCTTTCACGCGAAAGATGTAGATGTTATCGAACTCGAGAAATCTCTCCATCCTGACCAGCTCAAAGCCGGCTTCCGTTGCTTGTTCAATCACGGTCTCTTCCGGCGTGCTGTGTCCCGGCGATGACATCTTCTCCGGGGCATGCTCGATGATGACCAGCTGGCCGTCGGACTTCAGGGCCGGGACCGTGTTTTCCAGCAGTTCCACCGGTTTTTCAATGTGGTGATAGGTGTTGATGAAGTACACGAAATCCAGCTTTCCTTCCGGCAGCCGGGGATCTGTCACCGTTCCAAGAATCGTTTCCACGTTGGTGATGCTGTCGCGCTCGCATCGGAATCTGAGATACTCCAGCTTGGTTGAATTGATATCGTTGGCGTATACTCTGCCCTTCGGCCCAATCCTTTCGGCAACCTGCACCACATAACGGCCCCGTCCGGCGCCGATCTCACCGATCATCATACCCGGCTCGATCCCAATCGCGTCCATTACTTTGTCTGCTGGCTGACGGCTGTTCCAGCGTTCTTCCCAGGCATCCGGATCGCTCTCCTCCGTTTCTTTCTGCTGGGCCGGGAACGCGTAGGAAGGATCGAGGAGGCCAAAAACCAAGAGGAGAAAGACTACAATGAGAGATACTTTTTGCATGGGTTCTACTCCTTTGTCGAAAGGACTCATATGTGTATGGGAACGGATTTCTGATTGATTATTATGTAAATGTATAGCGCTTGGGTTCGCCAGTCAGTTATGATTTTGACCAGCTGCCCAGAGCAATACAAGTGTTTTGTACCTGCGGAGGACCCTAGCATAGTTGAAACGAGGTGCACCATGCGGCGATTCCTCTGGATTTTCCTTCTTCTTGCCTGCTTCGGAGGACTGATCGGTGCGGCTCCGGCCGGGGATGAGATACCGCTGCGTTTCCCACCGGCGCCCCGAATCGTAGCGATCGGCGATCTGCACGGTGATCTCGAGGCGACCCGGCGGGCCCTAAGGCTTGCCGGCGCTATCAATGACGAAGATCAGTGGATCGGCGGCAAACTGGTGCTGGTGCAGACCGGCGACCAACTGGACCGCGGCGATGACGAACAGGCCGTTCTCGATCTCTTCGCCCGTTTGGCCGAAGAGGCAGCCCGGCCCGGGGGCACGGTACACGCTCTCAATGGAAATCACGAGCTGATGAATGTGGCGCTCGACCTGCGCTACGTTACGCCGGGCGGCTTCGAGGATTTTCAAGACGCCGTGACGGTTACAGGGATCGACTCCGTGCTGGCCGGATACGAGGAATGGCAGAGGGCGCGTGTGGCCGCGTTCAGGCCCGGTGGGATCTATGCAAAGGTGCTGGCGCGGCGCAATACCGTTGTCATCATCGGCCAGAACGTGTTTGTTCATGGTGGAGTGCTGCCCGAACACGTGGATTACGGGCTGGAACGTTTGAATGCGGAAGTCAGGGTCTGGCTGGCGGGGGACGGCCCATGCCCGGAATGGATCCTGAAGAGGGATAGTCCCGTGTGGACCCGCCGTTATTCATTGGATGTGGATGAAAGTGATTGCGAAATGCTTGCCGAGGTCTTGATTGAACTCGGCGCCAAGCGCATGATCGTTGGTCATACCGATCATGTGAAAGGCATCGCCTCTTATTGCCACGGCAAAGTTTGGTGCATAGATGCGGGAATGTCCGCCCATTACGGCGGTGAGCCGCAGGTCCTCGAAATCAAGGGTGATACGATTCGGGTGCTCACTGAGAAGTGAGGATTCGAGCGGCTCACTCCTTTTTTATTCAGTCGCGGGCTCGATCATGTCATGGACAGGCCTTGAGCGGTATTGAGGAGTAGAAATCTCACATGAAAAGTACGTGATGATGATACCTCGTCCAGTCTTATTCAGAGACTATAACGAAAGAACGAGCCGGATCCCTTCCTCGACGGCCCGAAGTTCTCCCCGGGTCAATTTACCCACGCGATCCGCTAAGTAGGATTTGTCCAGTGTTACGATTTGCGACACGTTTACGACCGATGATTTGGGCAAGCCGCTCCGCCGGCGAGTCAGGGACACATTTCCTGGAGCCTTTGACAGCTGCATATTGGAGGTGATGACCACTGCAATGACCGCTCGAATCTTGCTGCGGTTGAAAGCATCCGCCTGGATGATCAGCACAGGCCTCCGGTATCCGCGCTCGGAAGCGTGCGGCCATGGAAGGGCAGCCCAATGGCACAATTTATTGTAAAAAGATCAGTTTCCACCCCCGTTGCGAATTGTGACCGTTCTGCGGATCCCCCTCTCTCCTCACCAGTGAGCGCTTCCAAACCGGCGAGAAAAATGGTATAGCTTTGATAGCTCCATCAAATCCCAACACCCAGATGTAAGATCCAAAATCCCCAAAGCGAAGCCGGAGAGAGGTCCCTACCTCCATCCGCAGAGGAGTATGCAATGAAACGTCTGACGCTATTGATCATCGGAATCGTTCTCGCGAGCATCGCATTCGGTCCGATATACGCGCCCACACTGGCTTTGGAGGCGACGCTGGCCGGCCATTGGGAAGGCTCGATCAATCTTCCTCAGATGGAGCTCAAAGTCCTTATCGACTTCGTGCAGGGTGAGGATGGAATGTGGACCGGCTCGATCGATATCCCCCCGCAGGCCGCAGAAGACTTGCCGCTCAAGGACATCTCGTTTGATGGGTCCAAAGTGATCTTTTCCATCGAAGGCCCTCCAGGAAATCCAACTTTCGACGGCATATTTTCACAAGAAGGCTTGACTATCGCAGGTGAATTCACGCAAGCCGGTCAGACCTTTCCCTTCGAACTCACACGCACCGGCGAAGCGGTAGAGAAAGAGGAGAAGATATCGCCGGAAGAAGCGCTCAAGGATTTCGATGAATTCGTCCAATCGAGCATGAAAGAATGGAATGTGCCGGGAGCGGGTATTGCGATTGTAAAAGACAATGAAGTGATGCTGTGCAAAGGCTACGGCCATCGCGATATCGAAAAGGAACTGCCTGTGACAGCAGAGACACAGTTTGCAATCGGCTCATCTTCAAAAGCCTTCACCACATTGATCCTGGGAATGCTGGTAGAGGAAGGAACAATCGAATGGGACAAACCCGTTCGGACTTATCTGGCGAACTTCGAGCTCGACGATGATTTTGCAACCGAGCGGATGACCCCTCGAGATCTCGTATGCCACCGTTCGGGTCTTCCCCGTCATGATTTCATGTGGTACGGATCCTCGTTTTCACGTGAAGAAATATACGAGCGCCTGCGCTACCTAGCGCCCAACGAGGACTTCCGGACCGAATTCCAATACCAGAATCTCATGTTTATGACCGCAGGTTATTTGGCCGGTCAGGTAACAGGTAGCAGTTGGGAACAGCTCGTGACGGAACGGATCTTCGAGCCCCTGCGTATGCGCAACAGCAATCTGTCCGTAAAAGACATGGAGCGAACGCCCGACTTCGCTCTGGGTTACGAAGAAAAAAAAGATAAAGAGAGCAAGAAAAAAGAGATCAAGCAAATGCCCTTTCGCAATATCGACAACGTGGGCCCCGCTGGTTCGATCAATTCGAGTGCGGCGGATATGGCAGAATGGGTGAAATTTCAGCTCAACGAAGGCAAGGTGAATGAGACACAGGTGGTATCGCCGCTCACGATACAGGAGCTCCATCGCCCTCACATTGTCGTGCACGGAGGTCTCCTCGCCAGGCTATTCACGCAACCCGAAATGCCGCATATGATGTATGGTCTAGGGTGGTTCGTGCAGCCGTATCGCGGTCACGAGATGATCCACCATGGAGGAAACATAGATGGATTCTCAGCACAGGTGGGCTTCATGCCCAAAGACAAGATTGGGCTTGTCGTGCTCACCAACTTGAACGGGACTCCATTCCCTTATGTCATCGCATTGAATGTCTTCGATCGACTCCTTGGCCTCGAAGAGATCGATTGGAACGGCCGCTACAAATTGATGTGGTCTCAGCTCGAACAAGCGGAGGATCAAGCCGAAGAGCTCGAGGACATCAATCAAAAGAAAAACACGAAAACATCGCACCCGATGGAAGATTATGCTGGCGTTTACAGCCACCCTGCCTACGGCCCCATAAAAATCGAAAAAAAGCACAAAGCACTCGAGGCCGAGTACAACGGCATGACATTTGAACTCGAGCACTGGCATTACGACGTATTTCGCTCCAAGACCGAGCCGCTGAAGGGGTTGAAACTCGCTTTCCTCACCAATTTGAACGGCGACATCGACCGCGTGTCCGTGGTCCTGGAACAGACGGTTGATGCGATCGAGTTCGAGCGCGAACCTCCGGAGGAAATGTACGAGCCCGATTATCTCGAGCAGTTTGCGGGTGACTACGATATGATGGGACTCACGCTCGAGGTGAGCCTGCGCAGCGACAACACGTTGACGATGACGGTTCCGGGACAGCCCACTTATGAGCTGGAACCCTATCTGGGAACGGAGTTCAAGCTGAAGACCTTCAAAGGATACAGCGTGAAGTTTGTCATGGAAAAAGGCAAAGTGACGCAGGCGGTATTGATCCAGCCGAACGGGGTGTTTCCAGCGAAACGCAAAGACTAAAGCGTGCCTCGATTCCTCGATTGACGCGAGGCGATTTTTGCAGCGTGCTATAACTCATTCAACGCAGGCTTTCGGCGCGTAGCAGAGTGCAAGTGCGACACCCGCCGTATGCATTTCCGAAAACAGGACCGCCTTGGGTGCCCCCCGGCTCATGGTCCTCGCGCGCGTCTAAAGCTGCAGCGCGCTGCGGAAATCGCCTCGCGGCACCCAAGGCAGTCTCAGTGATCAATTGCAATGAGGCCAGTCCTCATGCGAAGACTCATCCGCATACGCCCTGAACGCTCTCAAATATCCTTCTAGACTTCCCGTGTCGAAACGATGCTGGCTCTCACCCAGCGGGAGAGCGTAGATTCGCTGGCCTTGGGCCATCATGTGCTTGATCGCATCCACCAGGAGAATCTCACCAGTCGCTCGGGAAGCAATATCTGCCAGCGAATCCAATACGGCAGGGTTAAACGTATAGCGACCGGCCACCGCCCAATTACTCGGAGCTTCAGAAGGGCCCGGCTTTTGCACAAGATCAGCTACGGGGCTTGCAACACCCGGCTTCAGCGAGCCTTCAGGCTTAACGACCGCTCTCAGAGGAATCTCGTTCAGAGGAGCCCGTGCCACCGCGAGCACTGCCGAGGCCTGGAGTGACTCATGAGCGTTCAACAATTGTAAAAGGAACTCGTTCACGCGCGCTCCCCGATAAGGGGCGTCCCCGAATGCGACAAGAAAACTCTCGTCTCCGAGGAACTCGCGCGCGAACATCACGGAATGCCCGGGCCCCTTGGCTCCTTTTTTCATGAGAATCCGAATGTCGTTCTCGCCGGCAAAGTGATTGGCTATCGCCGATTTCCCCTCTCTCGAAACGATGATTATTTCCTCGAGCCCAGCCGTTCTCAACTCTTCGACAATATGCTGCAAAATTGGCTTGGTACCCAGAGGCAGCATTTCCTTGGGAACCGCTCGAGTGAGCGGCAGGAGCCGAGTGCCACGGCCTCCGGCAAGAATAATAGCTCTTCGAATACGGCTCACAAGAACGGCCTCAGCGAATTATTGCCGCAGACGCCGATCGCCACAAGGATCCCAGTTCGTCTCCGCCGGCGTTACTATTCCTCCTGTTCCTTGAATTCTCCCGCAACCTTCTTGAAAATCAGCAGCACCAAGATCGCCAGGATGCAATGGGCCGCAAGTACGTACCAGACATAGTCGGGGTGGTTCAAGTCCCGGAAGTGCCCATAAAGAGTCGTGTAGATCACGCCGCTGGTGGCGCCGCCGATGCCAACCGCCAGGAAGTTGGCACCCATGTAAAGGCCTGCCTTCTCCTTTGGAGCGATCCAGGTGATGTATTCCTGGATTCGGGGCGAAGAGATCATCTCCCCCACCGCGAAGAAGAAGATTCCGAGAAAAATGAGGGCGGGCACGGAGACATGCGCAAGGCCAAGGATCACCAATCCCACTGCCGCCGCAAAGATGCCGACGAGGAACGAGGGGAGTGCGGGGAACTTTTCGAAGATTCTCGATATGAAGACCTGCAGAACTATGATGATGTAACCGGTGTGCGAGATCGTCTCTCCCAGCACGCGTCTCACTCCCTCCTCGTCCTCGTGAGAGAAGAAGTTTGCAAATGACGTTCCGAACACGCTCTTGAGATTCAGATAGAGTTGGGCGGTATCGACATTGCGATCGACGAAGATCGCACACAGATTGAAGAATGCCCAGAAGGGAAGCCAGAAGAAGAGACCGAGCAGTACTAAAAACACGGAGAACTTCACGTCCGACAGGGCAATCCCTATATCACGGAATTTACCCTTGAGTGTCGCTCCCTCGATCTCTCTCTTGGGCTCCTCATAGAAGAAGATAGTAATGAGCAACATGAGGCCGATACCAATAGCCGCTGCGAGAAAGGCATAGTTCCAGGAGATGGCCCTTAGCCTGCCTGCGATGATCGGGCCCAAGGAAGCGCCAACATTCACCATGGCGTAGAAGATGCCAAATCCCAGCGTCTTGTTGGTCGGGTCGCTGACCGCCCTGACCGTGCCCGCGATGAGCGGCTTGAAGATCCCTGCCGCCAGTCCAATGCTGAGCATCGTGAGAACGATGCCAGAGTACGTTTTGGTAAAAATCAGCAGCAAAATCGAGGGCAGATAGGCGAGATACGAGATAATGAGCACCTTCTTGAATCCGTAGCGATCGGCAAAGGTGCCGGAGATCACGGGGATCACGTAGGAGAGAAAAAGGAAAATGCTCTGGACGAACCCCAGCTGAGCCCGGGAGTAACCGAGATACTCCATATAGATTCCGAAGCCGAAGTAGATGCCGTAGTAGGCGAAGCGCTCGAGAATCTCGATACCATTGGCAACCCAAAAAACCGGCGGAAAAGGTGTCCTTTCTTTCATTTACTCCTCCTGGGCAGAGTAAATTGCAAGCTGGATAGATGGCGGAGATTGTACCACGACGCGCTAACTGAGTCTTGCTGAAAATAGCTAGTCAAGACGTCCGCGGACGCGAACAGCACATTGGTGAGTATTTAGAAAACCGCTTTATTGGGTGGTAGGGATCTGCCGCGATCAGATGGTAATAGCGTCTAATGCGTCCTGGAAAGCTGCGAGGTCCTCGACATATGTCGCCCCGAGCTCGTGGAAGAGTGAATCCATATGCCGGGCCCCCCTGCCACCGATGAGCAACGCTACATTGGGATCCAGAAACCGCCGGATCTTCCTCAACTCTTCGGCTAAATGTCGATCACCGGTGCTGCACACGATGCTCAGACCAACCGCACGAGCTTGGAACTCACGAGCCGCCTGAACAATCTCTTCGGCTGGGAGGTTGGGACCAAGATAAACAACATGCCATCCAGTTTCTTTGGCGGCCGAGGCGGCCATAATCGCGCCGAGTTCATGTAGTTCCCCGGACGGGGTCGTCACGATGAGTCGCGGTCCCGAAAGCGAACCGCCAACCCCATTCGTCGCGGATCCCAAGATCGAACGGATAATGGCGCTAACGAGGTGTTCATGCATAATACGGACAGTGCCGTCGCGCCAGCGATCTCCTACGATCGTCAGCAATGGTCCGATCACGTCCCTCCGCATGCTTTTGCTCCCGAGGGAAATGGCCGCTTTCGACAAGATGTTCTCCAGCTCACGGTTATCAAGACGATATAGCGCCTCTAGACTCTCCTGAAGGTATCGGCTCACCCCTTCCGCCTGCGGGGATTCGAATTCCACCTCAGGCTCGGCCCTGGACCGATCGTCTCCGGTCAAGGCCTGAAGTTCGGTCAGCTCGAGAGCCGCCACGTCGCTGATGCGCCGTCCCCCTGCAACTGCCTGTCTAAGAAGCCTCAGGCGCTCGATGTCCAGGTCTGAGTAAAGCCTCCGCCCGGTTGGCGTCCGCGCCGGAGTTACCGCCCCGTACCGTCGTTCCCAGACCCGCAGGACGTCCTTGGAAATACCTGTCCGAATGGAGACGACTCCAATGGGATGTCTCGGCATCGTATGCTGCCTATCTTTTTCCATATTAACAGAATAGACCATCGTCAAAATTATGTCAATATAATTTTGAAAATATTCTTGACATTATCAATTTGTTCAATTAATTTCTATGACAGAAAATAGATAACGAGGCCCGCAGCTCTTAGTTGTACCGGACACGCAAAAAACAAAGGAGACGGATGAGATGAAGAAACTCGACATTCTTGCAGCAGTTTTACTGATCGTCGGCGGCCTCAACTGGGGACTCGTCGGCCTGTTCCAGTTCGACCTGGTGGCCGGGCTGTTCGGCGGTCATTCCAATTTGATCGCCCGAATCATTTACAGCCTGGTTGGACTGTCCGCGTTCTATCAAGCCGCACAGGTAAAAGGTATCCAGCGCCGCTGGGGCTTCGCGCGTTCCAGGGCATAAGCGATTTTGCACGCGTCCCCGGGAGAAGATCTAACAACATCGGCTCCCCGCAACCATCTTCCGGGGTACGCGTATTATGATTTCGCGAATGCACTCAACTCCTTGAATTGCTACACTGCTATTTGCCTATTTCACTGGACAGCGTTACGATGCCCAATCTTGTTTCAATCATGTGGTTTCGTCAAGATCTGCGTGTAGCTAATAATCCCGCTTTTGTCGCGGCTGTTGAAAGCGGCAGGCCAGTCGTCCCGTTATTTATCTGGCACGCGGGCAAACGCAAATCCTGGGCGCCCGGGACAGCAAGTAGATGGTGGCTCGTCAAATCTCTAGAAAATCTTGCCAGCGAATTGGCTAAATTGAGTTCGCGACTGATTGTTCGTGAGGGTGAGCCCCACATGGTACTCGATCAGCTCACGAAGGAAATCCAGGTGAACTCGGTTTTTTGGAACCGGAGGTACGAACCCAGCGAGAAGAGGATTGAATCTCGAGTAAACAAGCTGATTCGCCGTGCTGGTATGGAGATCCAGGTTTTCAATAGCAACCTTCTCTTCGATCCGGACGAGATAAAGACCGGCAAAGATGAGCCATACAAGGTTTTCACTCCATTCTGGAACGCTTGCCTATCCCTTCCATCTCCCATTGGACCGCTCCCTGCACCGCGTCGCATTCAGAATCCCGAAAAATGGCCTGCTTCCGAGTCGCTCGATGAGCTCGGCATTTCCCTTCAGCTGAATTCCAACAAAGGCCGTTTCGAAGAGTGGAATCCGGGAACATTATCCGCACAGCGTCAGATGGATCGATGGATTAGCAGGTTCATGCACAATTATAGCCAAGAACGTGATCGCCCCGATCACGACACGACCTCGAGACTCTCACCGCACCTGCATTTTGGCGAAATCAGCCCGCACCAGATATGGCATGCTGTGAAGAGTCGCATATCAAAAGCCGGTCCGAAATCGGCTCGTATCTCGGCCGAGGCGTTTCTCAGACAAATTGGCTGGCGTGAGTTCGCATATTATTTGCTGCATCATTACTCCAACACCGTGGACGAACCTATGCGTCCGGAGTTCGATCACTTCCCGTGGCACCGAGACATACGCGCTCTAAAATCTTGGAAGAATGGCTCAACCGGCTACCCTATTGTAGATGCAGGCATGAGGCAGCTTGCGGAATCCGGATGGATACACAATCGAGTTCGAATGATCGTTGCTTCATTCCTCGTCAAACATCTGCTAATTCCATGGCAGGAGGGAGCCAAGTGGTTCTGGGAGAACCTCGTCGATGCGGATCTTGCAAGCAATACACTCGGTTGGCAATGGGTAGCGGGATGTGGCGCCGATGCTGCGCCGTACTTTCGCGTTTTCAATCCAGTCCTTCAAGGCGAAAAATTCGATCCCGACGGCAAATATGTTCGCAAATGGATTCCTGAGATCGCGAGCATCCCCAACCAGTGGGTGCACAAACCCTGGCAGGCACCTCCAACCCTCCTGTCGAGATCGGGTGTTCGATTGGGAAAAGACTACCCTCGCCCAATCGTCGATCATTCATCTGCTCGCCGTAGGGCGCTCGATGCGTATGACGCAATGAGAAAACACAGAAGATCATGAACAATACATTGAACACTGCAGATGCAAAGCAAATCGTCCTTGTGACTGGTGCCACGGGGTATATTGGCGGTCGATTGCTGCACAAAATAGACCGCAGCAAATATCACGTCCGCTGTCTTGCCCGAAAACCCGAGTATCTTCTCGACCGGATTGCCACGGACATCGAGGTTGTTCGCGGTGATGTCCGCGACAAGCACTCCTTGTTGAGAGCGCTTCAGGGCGTCCATATTGCCTTCTATCTGATTCACTCAATGGGATCGAGTGGGGATTTCGAAGAAGAAGACCGGAAAGCCGCCCAAAAATTCGGCGAAGCCGCGAAAGAGTGTGGCATACAGCGCATCATCTACCTCGGCGGATTGGGAGACCCCGGCAGCAAGCTATCCTCACATTTGCGGAGCCGCCAAGAAGTTGGAGAGATCCTGCGTTCATCGGGTGTTCCCATCGTTGAACTGCGCGCTTCAATAGTAATCGGATCTGAAAGCCTGTCTTTCGAGTTGATACGGGCGCTGACGGAACGCCTTCCCCTCATGATAACACCACGCTGGGTCGCCGTACCCGCTCAGCCCATCGGAATCGAGGACTTGCTTCAATATCTTCTGGAGTCGATGACAATCGATACCGAAGGTAGCGCGGTTTATGAAATCGGCGGGCGCGACGTCGTCTCCTATGGGGATTTGATTCGTGAGTATGCCCGTCAGCGGAATCTCAGGAGATACTTGATTCCAGTGCCGGTTCTCACGCCCCGACTGTCCAGTCTCTGGCTGCGCCTTGTGACGCCTCTGCATTTGCGAATAGGCCGGAAGCTCATTGAAGGTATGAGGCATCCCACCGTGGTTCGAGATTCTAGAGCAGGTGATGTGTTCAAAGTAGTGCCGATGAGCGTTCGGGAAGCGATCGTGTCCGCCCTGCACAATGAAGATCGTGAATTCGCAGCCACACGCTGGACAGATGCTCTATCATCCTCGAACACGCAACGGGATTGGGGAGGCGTACGCTTTGGAAACCGGCTCGTCGACTCCAGGACCATTCGAGTGCGCGCCAAGCCGGGGAGAGTATTTTCCACGATTGAAAGAGTTGGGGGCAAGAATGGCTGGTATTACGCCAACTTGTTGTGGCAACTGCGAGGATTCATCGATCTACTAGTGGGTGGCGTCGGTTTGCGACGCGGACGAAGTCACCCCACCCAGCTTCGTCCCGGTGATGTCGTGGATTGCTGGAGGGTAGAAGCTGCTTCCAGCAACCGGTCGCTTCGCCTCGAAGCCGAAATGAAGCTCCCCGGTCGCGCCTGGTTGGAATTCGAGTTGTCGGAAAACGGAGAAAACACCACTTTGCGGCAAACAGCCATCTTCGATCCTGTTGGGCTGTTCGGTTTGATTTATTGGTACGCGCTTTATCCTATCCATCAAATCATATTTGCCGGCATGATCAGAGGAATCGCATCAGCTTCGCAGCACTCCGCCAAGCAAGACAAGACAAACACAACGGAAGTGCCACCACACTCACCATCGGCAAACGTACCTTCCTAACTTCTCTGGATACCCTCACAAATGGCATTGGAACTCGGTCGGTGGTCGTATTACGGCGACCGGGCACCGGCCACACAAAGATGCAATGAGTTGAAGTGGACAGCCGGGAGTAGTAGAATTTATATAGATCCGGAGCATAAGAAGGCGGTTCCCTAACGTTCACATCAGTCAGGTTCATCAGAGAAAACATGATCCTTACTACGCATCAACCAATCTTCCTACCTTGGCCCGGTTTCTTTTCCAAAGCCACGCAATCAGATTGTATGGTCCTCCTGGACGACGTCCAATTCCCCAGGGGAAGATGCTGGCTAAATCGAAACCGGTTGAAAAACGAGGATGGAGAACTTTGGCTGACCGTCCCCGTCTGGAAGAAAGGGCGCGGCCTGCAAGTTATACGAGAAGTTGAACTATATAATGGACGAGACTGGCGGAAAAAGCATCTGAGGAGCATCCAACAGAATTACGCCAATGCACCCTATTTCGGCGAATATCATAAAACCATCGAATTCATCTACGCGAAAAATCAAGCCCTGCTGGCAGAGCTCAATGTTGATTTGATTCGATTTTTCTGGGAAGTATTTTCACTGAAGACGCGGCTGCTCCTCCAAACCGATCTGGGAATCAGCGGTAAGGGAACAGACCTGCTCATCAAGATCTGCAAGTGCGTAGGAGCCAAGCGGTTTTCGATCTTTCCGATGGTGGAGAAGCACATCGACGCCGTCTCGATGAAAAAGAACGGTATAGAGCTCGTTTTTCTCGATTTCCACCCGCCGGTGTACCCGCAGCTTTGGGGAGATTTCATCTACAATCTTTCAACCCTGGACATGCTGTTGAACTGCGGACCGAAAAGCAGAGAGATTGTTGCTAAAGCCTAGTCGCTGTTGGGAGCTAATAGTACTGCGGATACTTCCCTTTCGGATATAGGCGTCGCATGTTCTCATAACGGTGCTTTTGCTCGCGGTATTCCGGCGATTCCTTCGTGAGTTTGCCCTGCTTGACGAGTTCATCAATAAGGGCGCCGCAATGAATGGAAGCGCGAATGTGCAGGTCTTCCGTGGTGAGTCCGAAGTCTTCCATGAATTCCGGACAAATATGCCCATACTTCGGGCAGCTGCGCGGATCTCCGTTGACGAACGGCATCCCCTCGATGTCGCGTCTCGGGTTCTTCTCATAATCATAAGAGCAATCCCCTTCCGGATGCTTTTCGCACGGGAGAATACGTTGCTTTGACGCGTATTGATCGCGCAACTTTTCCGTTGCCTTCCGGACCGTTTTATCCGACGCAATCCCCATAACCTGCGCCGATCGTCTCACTTCTTCCTCTGTGACGCCGCCGCGGTTTACTCGCCAGTCCATCTCCTTCGCGTAAGCCGCCTGAAACTCTACGACGAAGTTCGACGCGTCGATCCTCTTGTGCGGACCAGCGGGGCGATCCTTCAGAATGAGATCGTACAGATCGGACACTGTCAGGGTCTTGTCGATGATCTTTTCCCGTCCCGGCGGTTGATCGAGCTCTTCGCCTAGAGGCGCACTGGATACGGTGAGACTTCGGCTTTCCTCGTTCTCCGAAAACATGTCAATAAAACAGCCGACGATTGGGTGATTGTAAACGACCGCGCAGACGTTTTGGTACGGTTGGGTAAACGCCGTCAACATGAGGCCAGACATTTCGGGGATCCGGAATGTGCCGATCTCATCGAAGCTCCTGCTGTCGAGTTCACGCCGGTGCTGTTCAAACACCTTAGAGCGACCCTTGCCGGCCGCCTCTGGAACGAGATGAATTCGGAGTGGCGGATTGAATAAATATGAGAACTTCTGGATCAGATATCGAATGAAACCGGCAATCACCAGAACGATCGCACTAATGACCATGAATATTTTCAAGATGAGCCTCCCCGTGTTGCTGGATCTGTTGCTGCGAAGCCAATTGGAAGACTAGCGATCTTCGCTAACTCCTTATGCTATATAATATTGTGTGGCTGCCTCAACAGCCGCACGGATACCTATCATGCTGTCGGGGACATGTATAGCATAGGCGGTGCCAGAATGGGGAGGGTTAACTCATTTAGATTCAACAGAATTGTCAGACAGACTGGGGTCAATCGCCGTAGAATCGCCGTGGAGTTTGCCCGTGAGGAGCGCATTCACGGCGCTCCGTTTCACTTCAGGGGATGAATGAATATATTTCAATGTCGTACGGACATCATTATGACCTGCTAAGCTCTGGATGGTTTTTACGTCAACCCCCAATCGTGCCAGACGACTGCAAAAATTATGGCGCAGGGAGTGAAATGTTATCTTAGGGATGCGGGCTCGCTTCACCGCTCTATGGAATATTCGGTCGAATTTCTTGTTGTCCCCGCGTGCCCAATCGAATATATAGCCTTGACGATTGTCTGGAAACTCCTGCAATGTTCTAACTACTAGCTCATTCATCGGGACAATCTTGGTTTTACCAGTTTTCGGCTGCACTATATTAATCACGTTTTCCTCAAAATCAATATTTTCCCAGGTCAAATCTAACAATTCTGACTTGCGCAACCCACAATACAAGGCAACCGTAATTATTCGCCGTAGTGGAAGTTCAGATGCCGCCAGCAAACGACCCTCTTCTGCTTTGGTCAAAGGACGAAATGGCTTTTCATCAATCCTATAAGTTTGCGTTCCCGAAAGCGGATTGCTGTCGATATAGTCATACTTGACGGCTAGCGAAAATAAACCGCGAAGTACAGCCTGGTGACGGGCAAGCGTTGCGTTTGTAGGCTCCTTGCCGCGAATTATTTTCATGCTGCTCATTTTTATAAAGTAAGCATCCATATCCTTCGTTGAGATTGTATCAATCGCTCTGCCTAAAAAAATGCTTCTCTGCCCGTTTAATGATGCCCTCTGAACGCCAGTAGGACTTGTGACGTTGGATTTTTGCCAGATACCCCGCAGCAAGCTTCTCAAATTTGATGGCCTTCCTCTTGGGCCTGATCTTATATCGGCCTTGAGCGATTTCCGCTTTTTTAATCGCTGGAGCTTGCCTGGCCAGCTCGACCGTATCCCCAACGATTTCACGCCACCGTTGACCGTGTAATCAATCCCATACTTGCGCTTTCTATCCGCTGTCAGGTAGTAGAAAATGCCGCGCTCAACTTTCTTATATGTCCGCTTTCGCGGTCTCATGATAAACCTCCAAAAGACAGTGGCCCATCAGGGGGCCGAAGGCGCCACGAGCGAAGCCTATTCTCCCAACAGGCCACAACCATCCGCCGAAACGGGCGGCCTTTTGTCGGATAAAAGAATACTCGTGGTTTTTTCGGCATTACATTTATTTTATACAGCAAAAGCGATGCCTCGTCACGCCTCTTGGTGCGTATCTTGTTCTTGCAGGATTCTGCCGAAAACCTTGAATATGAGCATCTGCCATTCATGTAGAACCTGCCATTAGGCATTAAGGGGGTGTCTTCAAAACCATGAAACTAATCTCTTATTCAATAACCGGGCAAAAGCTTCAGTCAATCCCAGAGAACGACAGGGTACTTTTTGTACAGCTAGCAAATCTGGGTAACCACATTTCTATTCTTCACAAGTTGCTATATTATACGCATAAGAAGTCATCGAACGAAATAATTCAAAAAAGTTATACAGCAACGGGGTCCTTGATTATATATCTTCATTGTGGAGTTCTTTTTAGAGTTGGAATGTTATTAGAGCCTCGTTCTTTGGAACACAGATGTCGAAGAAATACGCGCTGATCCTCCACCATGAAGCAAACAAACCCTTGGACTCGTTGAAGGAGTATTTCGATAAGAACGAAAGCATGATTGAAAGAGTTCGCAATAAATTCGCATTTCATTATGACACGGAAGATATTAAAGAGTATATGAAGCTTATTGATCCCAAGAACGATTATTATCTTTATCTGTCTGAGGTTTGGGGTAGTAGTCTTTATAACATCGCAACAGAGATTTCGGGAATGTCAATGATAAACGCCATAAGTGAGTTGACGGAATCAAAAGACCCATATAAGGTACACCAACAACTGTATAAAGAGTTGGTAGACGTGTCTCGTGATTTCAATACATTCATTAACCACTGCATGATTCTTATTATAGTAGAACACCTTGGGGAAGATGGAAAATTCCCGGCTGATGAAGTAGAGATTGAAGATGGTCCTCCTATGGATCATGTGATTGTCCCTTATTTCGTGGAAAAGCCTGAATCCAACAATTAAAAGAATTAAGCTGCTACACCTCTATTCCTGCAATGGGTCCAGCTCACAATGTTTCTGGCCCTTCGGGTTGCTAACTCCCGCCCGCCCGAACGGAATCCCAAGAGACAACAAGCCCCCATCAGCAACGTTAATCTATGAGTTACCATAGCTCCTACTAACTGGCCCGCTAATTGCTCAGCCTCCCCAACAGGTACAGTGGCCCGTTTTGGTTTAGGGGAGGTGGACAACATGAGAAGACAGTTCATAGCTCTAACGCTCACATTTTTGCTGTTCATTTACGGATGCAGCCAAGACCACAGCCCGGTTGCGGCAGATTTTGAGAAAGACATCAGCCCGGTTATCTCGCTTGCTCAATTCCCCGAATTGCCCGATGATGCCGTTTGGAAATATGCCTACAAAAAATTCTGGAAGGTCTGGTTCAATTGCAAACTTGTTCAGGCGGCAGCGGAGGAATTCGCTGCTCGGAATAACGGTATTTATCCAAGTAACGTTGATTGCGACAGGAACCTTGATGGTAATACCCTTATTGACTTGCTCCCAGGCGGCCATCGGCTCGAAAATCCATTTAGCAGGTATCACACCGAACCGGTGGACGGCGTTGCTGCCAACCCTGGTGATACGGCTTATCGGCTGTGCATTAATGATGGGGTTGCAAGAGGGTACACGATAACTGGAGCCGGAGAGGCCGGTAATATCATCGTCCTCATCTATAGGGACTGTCAAACCGGCGAAGTTGTTGAACGCGTCGGACGAGATCCTTGGCGTCTGTAAAACCATCTTTACTCCAATCCGAAAAACGCTCTCAGCCAAAGAACCAGGCAGTTGGCCTCACTGTGCCGGGGAGCGAACACGGCAGGGGTACAGCAAGCCCTACCAGGAGGGGTCACGGTTTCATCATCTGAATCCAATAGGGTCGGGTATCCGTTCTGGTTTCTTCGTGCAACCGTCGTGCTTCCGCTTCCTGTTCGACAATATAGTCGTAAGCATTATTGTCAAGTATGTCCTTGACGGGCAAAGTGAATTGTGATACAATACCGTTTACTATCGCTTTAACTACTTGCAGTATGGGGAGGTCGTTATGAAAAGGGTACTGCTATTAGCTGTTTTCTCAATTCTCATTGGAAGCGTCGTGACTGCACAGCCAGGTAGCATTGGGTTGTTTGCCGATCCGGGGGGAACCACGTGCGATGTCTATGATGAACCCGGAACGGTAACCGTGTACGTGCTCCACCTGTCGTCACCCGGTGCAACCGGCTCTTGCTTCAGGGTCGATTGGCTTTCGTGGGGCGTCACAATGATGTATATGTGTGAGACGGTAACTCCCCCTTACTTAAGTATCGGGAGTTCCGATGCGGGCATTGCGATTGCTTATGGGAGTTGCGTTGTTTCTCCGCATATGATCCTTGCGATCCAATTCTGCGCACTAGGAACGACGCCTCCGTGCAGCTACATCCAGGTCGTTGCAGATACCACATATTATGACGTTCCGGGAATCTGGGTCAGAGATTGCGGCACTCCGCCGAGCACGCTCAGGGCGAGAGGCGGCGATGCGGTCATCAATCCGGACGCGACCTGTTATTGCGACGTACCGGTGGAGGAAACAAGCTGGGGCCGTGTCAAGTTGCTGTATCGGTAGCGGGAAGATCACTCACCGGGTATCAACAGCCGCTTTTACTTATCAAACATCTGCACGTAGAACGGTCGGGTATCTACTCTGTGCTTTTCGTGCAACCGTCGTGCTTCCGCTTCTTGCTCGGCAATGTAGCTATATCCTTCAAGCTGATTCACCGGGAAGTCCGGAGAATCCAGAGAATCAATCTCTTTTTTCTTCCGGCTGAGCATAAAAGAAATATCGCCTAAGTCGATGTCAAGCTCTTGCTTGCTTGGGATCTTCTTTTCCAATTCATCCAGTGCGCTCTTGATTTCCTCGATAATCTCTTGCGCTTTTAGATATTGGTCTATCTGTTCGTTGGTTTTTTGGATGCGTGCCGCTCGTTACCGATCTGTTTCGCCCGGAAAGTGTGCCTCAGCCGGGCCAATACCTTCGTACAGGGAAGCTGACCGAACACGTCCTTGCCTGTATGCTTTTTCGATTATTGGTCGGAGTGCTTCATACTCTTTCCGCCCAACCTCGCTGTAGTGATCCACGTTCAAGGCCTCCCTTGCAAAAACATGATCGAATATCGGACCCTTGACGCCTTTTGCTTCAAGGTATGCCTTAAACTCGGGTAGTGTCATTTGATGAACATATTTAAATCACCCCTGGCGTTGGATTCCTGGAACACTTCGCGCCAAACGGCTTGCGCTTTTGGATCGTCTTTCGTTTCCTGAAGGATTTGCTCCACTTCTTCGAGTGTCCATTTCCGTTCGTGTAATTCTTTTTCTAGTTTCAACCGTTGTTCGCGGTCATGGTACAGGTCTACTGCGTCGGGCAGTCCGCCCTTGGCCCGAAGCTCGTCGAGGATTTGCTGATTGAGTGCCTGCGTTGCCGTTTTCTTGCTCTTAATGGTCATGTTAAAAACCTCCATTGCTAATCGACCGGGTAGCCCTTACGCTGGAGTGCTTCGAGTTCCTCATATCGCTTTATTACTCTCGGATCAGATGGGTGTTTTGACGTTGCCAGGCCCGCCTTTTTCCGGCGAAGCCAGTGCTTAAACCAGCTCAGTCGTTTTCGAAACTCCGTATAAGTCTCGCCCTCGACCACTCCCGGGTCAGGTGGTACTTTGGGAATCCGAATTGCGCTCGGGATTTTTGGTTTTACTATTTTCCGCCCTTTCAAAATGCCCATTGCTCACCTGCCAGATTAGTAATCTGAAATGTTATACTCGTCCTCCAGCACACAATTTCGTCCAATTTGCATTGCGCCTCCCGCCCGTCGTCCTCCAGTCTTACCCGCTGCCGTGCTTCAAGTGTTCGCTGTTCTCGCTGTCGCTGTGCTTCCCTGAAAGCGGTTCGGAAAGCCTCCGGGTTCTCCTGGTATGCGTGCTGCATAACATTTGTTTGCGCGTTGACCCCGGGAGCAATTTCGCCGCTTGCCCTCAGTAACAATTCGCAAGCTTTCATGCCTCCATTAGCGGCACGTTCCAGCAAGCTTTTATATATGCGACCCAGGTTTTCCCTTAGGTGTGATTTCATTCGCTGATAAACCGCAGCTGCAAAGTGCGGATCGCGTTGCAGGCGGTAAACCTGTTTGGGAGCAAACCCCGCAGCAACGCTTTTTTGGTCTTTGCTCCGTGTATCATCTAGATTAGCTAAAAGCTCGATAAGCTTTAGCTGTCGTCCTGAAAATTTATTCATGGGAACCATTTATATCCCCTTGTCTTATGGTTTGTTGTCTACTTATTTCGTTCCAGCTCTTCCGCCAGCTTTTCAAAAACCGCGCATATCTCAGGAGCTTGGCGTATCTCAATCGCAATGCCCTTTGCCGTTGGCTTGTATTCGCTTTCATCTTTTCGCCGGACAAATTGCCTTACATGAATGTAGTCCCGGCCAGAGTAGGATTTTTTTGTGACTCTCACTTGCATCAGCTCGTTCTTTTGAACCATCCCGATAACTCTCTCTTCGCTCATGATCATCATTCCTTTTGTTATTTGGCTTCGCCAGGTCCATTGAGAAACCCGAAAATAAACCGAAAGTCTCAGCAATACCGGGACTCATCTTCGAGGCTCTCCGGGCATTACAGGCGGTCGCCTTGGCAGATGGTACTTTCAGTGCCAAGGTTGAGAGGCTGCATGCCCGGCGGCGCCGCTGTGCATTGGCTCATGTCGGAAAATCCTATCGATTGCGATTTAGCAATTGAAAATCATTTATCGCATTCAATAAATTTATTATGAAAAACAAAGTCCTTTGATCCCGATGCACTTATCGAAAAAAAGCGGCTGTCATCACTCTTACTATTCTTGCTCACCTTGTCATCCCAGCCTGCTTTAATCGATGTTCTGTTTGGAAGATAATGAGAATCCTGGCTATTCATAGCGCGCTCGTCATTATTGCTATGACTTGCGCAGCAAGCTTCAACTCTCCTTTACTCGCAACAACTGAGACATATGTGCCTCCCCAGAAATACGCACTTAAAGTGTTCCTCGATAACGTCCCACATCAGCAATATGTCAAAGAGCATATTCCGTTTATTAATTACGTTCGGGGCAGAAAGCAAGCGCAAGTGCACATCCTATATACCTCTCAGAGAACCGGATCTAGGGCAACGGAACGTACCGTGACTTTCACCGGGCAAAAGGAATTTATCGGTGTCAATGATACGCTCTCGTGCACGACGAGAGATATCGACACAACAGATTTCGTTCGTTCCGAGATCGTACGGATCATGAAACTCGAATTGATTCGATACGTATCGAGAACCCCACAAGCGCAAGGCATCGATATCAACTATTTGCGCAAAGCCGAACCAGCCGCCGTAGCCGATAGATGGGATAGCTGGGTATTCAGCATTTCAATTGGCAAAGGTATGTCCGGACAGGAGTCGATAAAGAGCATTTATTTCAATGGCTCGATTACCGCTGATCGCGTCACTGAGGCTTGGAAACTTGACTTCGGATTATGGACGGATTATAGCGAAGAACGATTTGATACTGACGATCTGAATATAACCAGCATTTCGAGAAGTAGCGAGTTTCATGGATTAACAGTGAGAAGCATCAATGATCATTGGTCCATTGGAGGATATCTATTAGCATCGAAATCGATATACTACAATACGGACTGGTCAGTCTATGTCGCTCCGGCAGTAGAGTTCAATATATTTCCCTATTCCGAATCCACATACCGAAATCTCAGGATACTCTATAAAGGCGGTTACAAACACAACAAATACGACGAGGAAACGATTTACTACGAGACCGAAGAGGATTTATTCCTAGAGAGCTTATCAATAACAATGGATTTGAAACGAACGTGGGGTTCTTTCAGTGCTTCATTGGAGGGATCTCACTATCTCCATGACTTCGAAAGAAACAGGCTCGTGTTCTATAATTCCGTATATCTGCGACTCTTTGAAGGCCTGTATTTAACGCTGGGCGGCAGCTATTCAAGAATTCGTGATCAAATCGAACTACCAAGAAGAGGATTATCTGAAGATGAAGTGCTCCTCAGACGCAAGCAATTAGCGACACAGTATTATTATTCATATTCCATTAGCTTCTCGTATCGATTCGGATCCAAGTACAGCAATATCGTGAATCCCAGATTTTGAAATAGACTTTGCGTGCGCGGTTTGAACCAGCACCCTGAGATGCCAACTCTCCGCCCACGCATCGCAAGTCGGCATTGCCCAAGAAGCAATCACCCACGTCGGCACCTTTAAGCCGACTAGAACAACGCGCCCTTCGCTGGGCGCTCACTGGAGAAGCACCATTTTTTTCGCCTGTATACGACCGTCGAACACGAGTCGTACAAAATACACGCCTGAAGCTACTCGTGGACCGTGATCGTTCTTGGCATCCCAGCTTACGAAGTATTCTCCCGCCGGTTTATTTTCATTTACGAGCGTTCTAACAAATAGCCCTTGTACATCGTAGATAGAGAGCTTCACCAAACCCGATTTCGGTATGGAGTAAATAATTTTAGTCTGCGGATTGAAAGGATTCGGGTAGTTCTGGTGAAGTTTGTACACGAGGGGTCGAGGGATCGGCTTATCTGGATTCTCCACTCCGGTTAGCACTGAGGAATCCCCATACGCATAATAAAGGGCGTCCTCGACGGTGTTTAGAAAAGAAATATGCCAGCTCCAATCCGGCATGATTGTCAGATCTACATAAACACCATCATTTGCGATGTCCCGATAGAGTCAGCAACGACTCGCACTATTTCCTCCTCGAATTCTTCTAACAAAACCATGTAAAGGATGGTCCCCAGCGATACTGCATCGTACTGATAGAATGTTCCAGCCAAGCGGCCATTTAGCAGCCAAGCCAGCGAAATAAAACGCCCCGCATCGCCCGTCTCATAGATCGTCCTCATGTACCAAGGACCCGAATGGAGCACCGGATCGGCGAACATCAACATCCCTCCATCCGATGCGTATTCGCTGAAAGCGTATCCCACACCCGGCCGATAGGCATGGTTGCTACAGGTCAGCAGTGATTTGAAAAGATAGAAGAGATCGACGACTTGGCGGGATAGAGTATTGTTAATTATACATACTACCTCCATTATACACATGGGAGATACGTCATCGGACTCGAGGATACACCTTATCTCAAGAACATCGAGCAGATCGGACGGGAAGTTTTCCCTCTCCTGGCGAATCCAAACCTTTCGTAAACGGGAATGCCGGAAGGACATGCCGTCACAACACTCGACCAAAACGCTTCAGGCGTTTCGATGGCAAGCGGCGTTTTATTCAACCATACGTAGACATAAACGGTTGTTCATGCAAAGCTGAGGCGCCTGCTCCGAGTATTCTTATGGACATAAGCACGATAGAAGACTACACTGAACAATCGAAACAGCGGAGGTGAACATAAAAGAAATAGTTCGATTTAAACTCAATGATAAACCCATGGAATTGACGTTGGACGGAGATCGAACGCTCCTATGGGTTTTACGTGCAGATCTAGGTCTGACAGGTACCAAATTCGGGTGCGGAGAAAGCCACTGCGGCGCCTGCACTGTTCTTGTCAATAAAGAACCAGTTAGGTCATGTCAATTGGCGATAAAAGATATTAATAACAAAGAAATCATCACCATTGAGGATTTAGCCAAAAATGGAAATCTACATCCTCTACAGACAGCATTTGTAAGCCATGACGCTATGCAGTGCGGATTCTGCACACCAGGAATCATCATGAACGCGTACGGTCTATTGCAAAAAAATCCCAAACCTAGTCGAGCAGAAATCATCGAAAGCATGGACAATAATCTGTGTCGATGCGGCTCTTACGGCAGAATAATCCTGGCCATCCAGACCGCCGCGCAAGAAATGAGGGAAGGGACGAACCGATGAAGGAAGATAAATTTTTGGAAATGGATTTTTCTGATCTAGATATCAATTTCCCTTTTAGCCGCCGAAAGTTCCTCCAAGGTCTTGGGGCGGGAATCATCATCTTATTTACTTTTGGCGATTCTTCAATACTTCAAGCGCAGGAGCGGCGGAGAAGGCGTTTCGAGTATCCCTCGGATTTTAATGCTTATCTTCGGATCGGAGAAGATGGTCGTGTTTCATGTCTCACAGGTAAAATCGAGATGGGCCAGGGAATAATTACTTCTCTAGCGCAGATGTTAGCGGACGAACTTGACGTACCTCTGGATGCCGTTGACATGGTCATGGGCGATACAGATCTTTGTCCCTGGGATATGGGCACTTTTGGATCCATGAGCACACGCTTCTTTGGGCCGCCTCTCAGAGCGGCTGCTGCTGAAGCCAGGGCCATCTTGATAACGCTGGCGGCTGAGCACCTCAATTTGCCGGTCAGCCAGATGAAGACGGAAGCGGGAATTATATACGACAAAGAGAACAGCGAGAATCGGGTGACCTACGCGCAGTTGGCAAAAGGGAAGAAAATCGAAAGACTTCTCGAGGAAAAGCCGCCGGTGAAAGATTTCTCGGAATTCAAAATCATGAACACGCCTGTTTTCCGTCGAGATGCACCAGATAAAGTCTCTGGCAAAGCCGAGTATGCCGGAGATGTTCGCTTACCTGGAATGTTATACGCAACAATCCTGAGACCACCGGCACACGGCGCAACATTAAAGAGCGTAGACACGTCCGCCGCAGAAAAGATAGAAGGTGTTCAAATAGTAAAGGACGGCGATTTTGTTGCCGTTCTTCACTTGCATCCGGATGTGGCCGAGAAAGCCATCAAAAGAGTAAAAGCCCAATATGACATGCCTGAATCGAATGTGGACGACAAAACGATATTCAAGCACTTACTGAGCGTTGCACCAAAAGGAGAAATAGTCTCGAGCGGCGGACACCTGCTAGATGGGAGGAAATTGGCTCATATTACCTTTGAGCATAAATACTTTAACAGCTATGTCGCTCATGCCACCATCGAAACTCACACAGCCTCGGCTCAAATAGAGAGTGGCAAAATCACAATCTGGGCATCGACACAAACGCCTTTCAGGCTCAAAGAGGAAGTCGCTAACAGACTGGGATTTCCCACTCAAAATGTTCGAGTCATCACTCCCTTTGTCGGTGGAGGATTTGGCGGCAAGACCAGAAATCAGCAAGGAGTAGAGGCAGCTCGGTTGGCCAAACTAACCGGAAAGCCGGTCCATGTTGCCTGGAGCCGAGCGGAAGAATTCTTTCACGATGCCTTCCGGCCTGCAGCCGTCGTCAAAATAACGTCGGGAGTTACAAATTCCGGACGCATTGCTCTGTGGGACTATGGGGTCTATTTTGCAGGCCAACGAGGTTCGGAACATTTTTATGATATACCGCATCATCGAACAATGGTCCATGGATCGGGATGGGTAGGTCCCCCGGGATCGCATCCTTTTGACACCGGCCCATGGCGTGCACCTGCCAACAACACCAATACCTTCGCCAGAGAATCACAGATCGATATCATGGCAGTCAAGGCAGGGATGGATCCGCTGGAATTCCGTCTGAAGAATCTAAAGGATAAGAAAATGATCGGAGTTCTCAGAGCCGCCGCAGAGAAATTCAACTGGACTCCGGCAAAAACGCGGAGTGGTCGAGGTTACGGCATAGCCTGTGGCATTGATGTAGGCACCTATGTGGCTCACATGGCCGAAGTCGAGGTCAACAACCAAAGTGGCCATGTGCAAGTAAAGCGTGTTGTATGTGCTCAGGACATGGGTTTGGCGGTAAATCCACAAGGTGCAAAACTCCAGATAGAAGGGTGCATCACTATGGGGATAGGTTATGCTCTGACTGAGGAGGTTCATTTCAAAGGTGGAGAAATCCTAGACCTCAATTTTGATACTTATGAAATCACCCGATTTTCCGGGACGCCAAAAATCGATACTGTACTAATTGGTGGAGCAGATTCCGCTCCACAAGGAGGCGGGGAGCCAGCAATCATCTGCATGGGCGCAGTAGTGGCTAACGCAATCTTCGATGCGACCGGGGCGCGGTTGTTCCAGCTCCCAATGATCCCGGAGCGAATCAGAGAAGCGTTGCAACGAGGTTGAACAGGATGAGAAGCTAAGTAAGGGCGACTCGCTTCAAACGGATTTAGAAAAACTTGTTCCCCCGGACATTGTGTCAAGAACTCAGAAGATATTGGATCACATAGATTCATCGCGAGGATAATTCCGGACAACACGAGAACGTTGACCTCGCATCACTCCCAGGCATTCAGCGATATCTTCGCGTCCTCAATCAAACATTTGCGTTAGGACCATGGACACATTCAGCTTACTCGCCGTATTGACGACCATCGCCGCTCTCTTCAGCTGGCTGAACCATCGGTTCATCAGGCTTCCCAATACGATCGGGCTCATGGTCCTATCTCTCGTTTTTTCACTCGCACTCGTTATCATGGGCAAGTTGTACACGGCCGCAGCGGATCCGTTGAGACGGATGCTTGTGGATGTGGATCTCGACCGCACCCTCCTCCACGGCATGCTCGGAGCCTTGCTGTTTGCGGGCGCGCTGCATCTCAACATCAACGACCTCCTTGGCCGGAAATACATCATAGGATTGCTCGCTACGACGGGTGTTATCATTTCGATCCTGGTGGTTGGGTTCGCGTCATGGGGGATTCTGCGTGGACTGGGTTTCTCGATCGATATGACGTGCTGTTTGCTCTTCGGCGCCCTGATTTCACCGACGGATCCAATTGCCGTGGGCGCCATCCTCAGGAAGGCCGGAATCCCTAAGACATTGGAAACCAAAATAAGCGGCGAGTCGCTTTTCAATGATGGAGTCGGCGTGGTCGTCTTTCTCACTCTTCTCGAAGCAACCGCGGGACATCATGTCTCGGCTGGCAGCATCGCCATATTGCTCGCTGTAGAAATAATTGGCGGCCTGGCTTTCGGCGCAATGGTGGGTTGGGTCGTCTACCTGATGTTGAAGTCGATCGATAGCTACGAGGTGGAGATTCTCCTGACGCTGGCCATCGTCACGGGAGGTTATGCGTTGGCGCAGCAACTCCATGTATCCGGGCCCCTCGCGATGGTCGTAGCGGGACTCCTCATCGGCAACCGCGGGCGGAGCCTGGCGATGTCGGAAAAAACCCGAGAGCGGTTGGACGCTTTCTGGGAGCTCGCAGACGAGTTTCTCAATGCCGTTCTCTTCGTGATCATCGGTGCTGAGATTATTGTCATCACCTATACGGCGAACTTTTTTCTTGCAGGCGTGATCGCAATCCCACTCGTTCTATTTGCCCGCTGGATCAGCGTGAGCGTTCCGATTTTGGTGCTTCGCAGGCGGCGAACGTTCAGCCCGCACGTCATCAAGATCCTCACCTGGAGCGGCCTCCGCGGAGGGATCTCGGTGGCACTGGCGCTTTCGCTGCCCAAAGGTCCGGAACGATCGCTATTCGTTGCGATGACCTATATCATTGTGATCTTCTCTATTGTTGTTCAAGGATTGACAATCGGCCGCTTCGTCGAGCGTCTGTACTCGCGAGAGCCTCGGTATTAATTGGAGCGCTGCTCTATAAATCTTTGAGAGAAGAGTTCTCGACACCAGGTGCTTCTATATCATTTTAAAAGTATCATCTTCTTCGAAAGCGTTTTCTTGCCCGCAGTCAAACGGTAGAAGTACACACCAGAAGCTACTGCATACCCATTTGCATCGTGGCCGTTCCAGTCGACGCGATGGCTGCCGCTGGCCTGAGCTTTATCCATCAGAACGGTGACTCGATTTCCCACCATATCGAATACTTCAATTTTCACATAACATGGCTCGGGAAGGAAGTACCTGATTATTGTCCTTGGATTGAACGGATTGGGATAATTCTGATACAGAGTAATATCGATAAATAAAGTATTGATCGGGCCTGTTTCAAAAAGATTTTTCCTCTCGCTACCGTCATGGATATCAACGCGATAGTAGTAGATGACACCGGGTTCGACGCTCTTATCGATGAACGAAAAGGACAAGCCGTCTCTGATTAGGTCGTTCGATGGTATTTCCTCGAAAGTCATCGAAGGCTCGCTCGCTCGTAAAATCAGGAACTCTATCCCGTCGTCTATGTCGGATAGAGTCCAGTCAATCCTGATATCGGGTCCGCTAGCAGCAACGGAATAATGAGACAGCAGGGTTGGGGTTGGAATATCTCCTGCGGCATTGACTCTATGGCAATAAACCTTGTAAGTTCCGCCGCGATTGTCCGCCCACGCTATGACTGTTCCATTGGATCCATCGGTCGTTAGCTGCGGTGTCCTCTGGTTTCCTGCAGCTCCGCAGATAACCTCCCCATTTGCCGTCCAGGCTGCCGTTCCGTCTGCATTGATGTTCTGAGCAAATACATCGACGTTATCTGTGCCGTTTCGTTGATCATCCCATGTTATAAATGCTCCTCCGGACCCATTCGAGATGATCTGAGCGTTAAGCTGGTCACCGGTCGCCCCGCATACGGCCACCCCGTTTGGCGTCCACTGGGCCACTCCGCTCGCATTGATTTTCTGGGCATACACATCAGAGGAACTTACGCTGCGGTAATCGATCCATGTCACAATCGCTTCGCCCGATCCCATGTGCACGAGACGGCAATCCATTTGGTTATACATCCTCGCGGAAACGGCTGAACCGCTTGTTCCCCAGAGGAGGTTGCCGTTCGCATCGACCCTCTGAGCGAAGATATCAAAATCTATCGTATTGCGGCGATCCGCCCATGCGATGATCGCTCCTCCGGAACCATCCTCGATGAGCTGGGGATATCTCTGCTGCTGCTCGTTTTCGTAGATCACGATTCCATCCGGCGTCCATTGAGCACTTCCCGATGCGTCTAATCTCTGGGCATAGATATCATCCATGTTATTGCGATCATCCTGCCATGCGATGATAGCTCCGCCCGCCCCGTCATAGGAGATCGAGGGATTTTCCTGATGCATGATCGCGGTACATACGGCCACGCCGTTTGCAGCCCATTGGATCGTACCGTCTGATCCGACTCTCTGTGCGAAGATATCATTGTAGAAGTTCCGTCGGTCCTGCCACGTAATGATAGCGCCGCCGTCGCCGTCCGAGACCATGTGCCCCAGCACCACACTCGTCTGTCCCGTACAAATCGGCACCCCATTGCCAGTCCATTGGATGTAACCATCCGAATTGAGTTTTTGAACGTATATATCCAGACTGCCACCGGTGCGGGAGTCTTGCCATGCGATGATTGCTCCACCGGAGCTGTCCGCAATGATTATCGGAGTCGACTGTGAATTCGAAGCTGTGCAGACGGGCATTCCGGTTTCGAACCAACGGATATTTCCTGCAGCGCTGATACCTTGAGCATAGATATCAGTATTGACGGCAGGACGAGAGTCCCTCCATGCGATGATCGCTCCGCCCGAACCATCCGAGGTGATAACGGGGTAATCCTGCATGCCACTCGCCGTACAGACCGGGATCCCGTTATCCGTCCAGTCGGCGTACAGCTGCGGCACGCAAATCAATCCGCTAAATACGGCAAGAATGGCCACTAACTTCATATATTTCAACATGGAATCCTCCTGAAATCGGATGCAGGAAAACCATGCATAAATGTGCAAATTCGATGCCGACTATTTGCCTGGAGGCGGTTCGAGTCCGATCCGGCTTGACACGCGTATTCCCACTGCTGCGGGGGTCATCAAGTGGCTCGCGGTCCCCACCACCGAACCTTAAATCGTATCGGTAACGATGATGCTGACCGTGCAGTCCCAGCAACGAGTCAGGTGTGGCTGATCCGTTGGCAACGTTGACGTTCCGTGGCTTGATTCTTGCTTTATCCAGGCATTTTGAGGGCTGTCAACCGAGTGCGCTAAGCGACCGGCCGGCCGCGGAGGGAGATATCCCACCGCGCCGGTACAGCTTTGGTAAGATGATCGCAAAATGCACTGGGAGAATGACCATGACCGCAAAAAACCACACGGACCATGAAACCGGCGCAGAAACACGCAAGCAGCTCCCCGACGGCAGTGACCAGACCACTCTCGAAAACGAGGTCAAGCGACTGCTGGATTTCAAATTACAGCATGTTCATGATGGCAACCTGACACCATGCCCAAAGTGCAGCCAGCTGGTTCACGTCGACTCCATCGAATGCTTGCACTGCGGGGCCGATATCGCGGGCCACGTTGCTACCATCAGGGAGGAGCTCCAGAAACTCGATGCCATTGGAGCTGAGTTGCACAAGCTCAGGAAGGCGACGCATCCGGAAAACGATATGGCGAAGTCGATGGAACACACGTTTTGGGAGAGAGTGAAATCCGCACTTCCGAGTCGTCGCGACAGAGAGAATCTCAGTGTCGCTCTTCCCGCATTCATCCTCTACTTCTCCCTCGTGGTGGCCCTACGCGTGCTGTCAAACGGAGCGCTCTTCTGGTCGGTCTCACTGGCTGGCGGAGCCGTCGGCTATTCGATGCTCCGAAAATCACGCATCAGGAAGCGCGTGACGGTCGACGCCTATCGGGCTGCGTTGGTACTTGGACTGCTCTTTGCGATGTCCACGGCGATTGTTCGCCCCATCCCGTTTTGGCCATCAAATCTCGCTACAAGTATCACCGTTGTAAGCATCGAAGCGAATATCAGGGAGACCCCGACTACCGATTCGCCGATTGTCACCACGCTACGCCGAGGTGCCACCTTGACGGTCGTCGACCGAGAGGGAGCCTGGTTCAAGGTGCGAACGGAGGAAGGCACTGTGGGGTGGGTGTACTCGGGGCTCGTGTCAGATTCCGGGCAATAAGACACTATTTTATCAACCGGCACACTGCCGCGCGCCATAATCTCGTCGCGGGCGCCGCAGGCCCCGGTCGGCACCAATGAAGTACCGAGGAAGCGGCTGCTTGCCAGGGAGAATCCTCTTACTTGCCACACCACGCTCACCGGCCGGAAGATAGAGCAACCACGCACCTGGAGAGACGTTTCCAGCGAAGACGGTAACACAACGCTTCATGAGTTCCTTCTTGGTCGAGGTTTGCCTTGCTCGCGGTGACCGCATACGGTGTGCAAGGACTGGCATTTCCATTTTTCGACGTGGACGTGACAACCCAACGACACGCCCTGGGAACACCATCTACTGTTTGGAACGGATTTTGCGACCTAGTTGGTTGGTGCGTTCGCCGTCACCAAAATGCTCAGTAAGTCGAAATTGTCATTATCGATACTCGAAGCTGGACCAAGCACGGCCAACTACAGGTGAGGTAGGTACCATGGTAGTAGAAACACAAATCCCGACACGTCAGGAGACGATACGTGAGTATACCAGTCTCAACGCTGAGGCGAAACGGCTTTTGGACTTTAAAAAGAAGAACGTCAAAAAGCATAACCAAACGCCGTGCCCTGAGTGCGCCACCCTCATTCAAATCAATGCGAACAAGTGTCCTCACTGCAGCTCAGACATTGGTGACCATACAGCAAAAATTCGGGAAGAGCTGGGAAAACTCAAGGGGATCACCGTGGAGCTCCATGAACTTCACAATCGGTATATGGAGTGTCATGAGGAAGAATCGGCGGCCCATTCATTTTGGGAAAGGGCCAAAGGTTTTATCTCGGATCCTCGAATGCGCGAAGATCTGAAAATTGTTCTGCCTGCTTTTCTTCTTTTCTTTGTTCTAATCGCTGCTCTTCGAGTCATGGGCAACGGACCACTATTCTGGAGCACCACCCTCGCCGGTGGATTTATTGCATATTATCTGCTCAAGAAGTCGAATTTCAGGAGATATGTCACGATTGATCTCTACCGGGCGGCATTGGTCCTCGGCCTCATCCTTGTCATAAGCGGAGCGACCACCCGTCCCCTGCCGGGATGGCCTGATATGTCTCTCAACACAGTGGAAGTGCAGCGATCCGTGGCGAACATTCGAGAATCGGCCACTACGAATTCTCAAGTCGTGACCACCGCCAATCAGGGAGACAAGCTCAAAGTGCTCGACCGACAGGGCGCGTGGTACAAGGTACAGACCAAAGATGGTCAGACTGGCTGGGTGTACTCATCGCTCGTTAAGGACTGATGGCGTCCCTTTGTCACAGCTCACTCCCAAAACTGACTCCATCCCTTATGAGGCAAAGCGCTCTTCACAGAAGTTATGGCTATTGAACAGACCGCGTCCCCAGTCTGGTCAAAATCAAGAACTTTCAGAGAAGTGTTTGAGATGGCAGCGTAGCGTGTTCGAGTCCAGCCCGGGTCCCCGGTCTGGACGTTTTGAGACTATGAAGCAAGCCCCCTAGTCGGATAGGGTTTAAATCG
>JABAOH010004991.1_pt3 | contig 87721 bp, 89 predicted proteins | sample 7062181 | NCBI WGS metagenome assembly JABAOH01 (sample SAMN14538630, study PRJNA623070) | marine sediment metagenome | biome: marine biome [ENVO:00000428]; feature: marine pelagic biome [ENVO:01000023]; material: deep marine sediment [ENVO:00002113]; isolation source: pool of 5 deep marine... | reverse complement strand
GTTCTACCTGCCTTCATAGACAACCTGCTCCGCCCACAGTCACCGGGCGGGGCCGCACCGGGCTCGGGCCTCGAGCCCTGACCAAAGGGAGGTGACGATGCGCGACTACGAGATCGTCTACATCTTCGATTCCGTCCTCGATCGTTCCGTCATCGATCAGAAGCTGGAGCGTTTCAACCAACTTGCCACAGGCAACGGCGGGGGCGAGATCCTGGCCGTCGAGCACTGGGGCAAGCGGCAGCTTGCCTATCCCATCAAGAAGCACGACAACGGGTACTACGTGGTGGTCCAGTTCCGGACAGATCCCACGAACCTGCCGGAATTCGAGCGGGCGATAAAGCTCGACGAGGAGGTGCTGAGGCACTTGGTGGTCCTCTCGGAAGGCGAGCTACCTATGCCGCGCTCGGCTGCGGAGGCGCCGGCCAGGTACCGTGGGGATGAGGATGACGAAGACGGCGACGATGAAGACTGACGGGCTACAGCGAATTCGGATTGAGATAAGGCGGTAAATAATGAAGAGAAGAAGGAAACCCTGCCACCTCTGTGAGTCGAAGATCGCCGTTATCGATTACAAGGATGAGCAGCTGCTCACCCGCTTTGTAACGGAGCGTGGCAAGATTGTACCGAGCCGTATAACGGGTACCTGTGCGCCGCACCAGCGGCAACTGACGCGCGCCATCAAGCGAGGTCGCTACCTGGCGCTGTTGCCGTACGTGGAAGACTACCGCCACTAGGCTGGCTGTGATGTCTGACCGCAGGGCGCTGGCCCGGGTCGTCGGCTTCGGGTTGGTCACTCTGGTCTTCGCGCCGGTGCCGCCGCTCATCCTTGTAGGTTTGCCGCTGGTGTTGCTGCTGGTTGCGACCGGACCGCGCGGTGTATGGTCCGCATTTGTGGTGGCGGCCGTCGTCGGATTGGCGCTCATCGGCGAACGCACCGGTCTCTGGTGGTTCGCCCGCGGCTGGCCGCTTTTGTTGGGCGGGGCCTATGTGATAGTCGCCGCCTGGCGACCGGGGTGGAGCTTCTCGGCGACGGCCTTGGCCTCACTCGGCTTTGCCGTGCTGGTCGCGGTCGCGGCCTTCGCGCTTAGTCCTGGCGCCTGGCTCGACGTCGACGCGCTGATGGCCACGCAGGTTGCCAGCGAGACGGAGGCCTGGAGCGCTCGACTCGGCTTGGCCAGCGAGGAGGGTGCTCAGGGCTTATTACGCCAGGCCGCGGGACTGCAGGTGGCCCTGTTCCCCGGATTCCTAGGTGTCGCCTCGCTCGGTGCCATCGGCCTGGCGGTGACCGTGCGTGATCGGCTGGCCGGCGAAGCCGGCCGCGGGTTCGGTCGGCTGCGTGGCTTCAGCTTCAACGACCACCTGGTGTGGGTGTGGTTGCTGGGCCTCGCATTGATCATCGCACCGGTCGGTGCCATCGCCGACCGGGTTGGCGGCAACGCGGTGCTTTTCATGGGGCTGCTCTACGTGCTCCGAGGGTTTGCCGTGATGCTGAGCCTGGTGGGAGGAATCTCGGTGCTGGCCGGGTTCGTGGGTGGGCTGGTAGCGCTATTGCTTTACCCGCTGCTTGCCTTCGCCACGGCGGTAGCGCTGATTGTGGGGCTCGGTGACACGTGGCTGAACATACGGGCTCGGGTCCGCTCCCGAGACGCCGGGCGCTGACGCGCTGACTTGTTGATGTGACTTCCGACGCACTACCTGGAGAGATACCGTGGCGAGAAACCAAGAGGTGATCCTGAGAAGAAAGGTCGACAACCTCGGGGATGTTGGCGATGTTGTCACCGTGAAGAGCGGCTACGCCCGCAACTACCTGTTGCCCCAGGGGCTAGCCTATCCGGCGACTGACCAGAGCCGCAGGCTCCTGGAGCAAGAGCGAACGGCCGCCTTGTTGGCGGAGGAGAGAGACCGCAGCAACGCCAAGGAATTGGCAGGACGGCTGGAGGGTAGCTCGATTACCTTCTCGATGCTGGCGGCCGACGAAGGAAAGCTCTACGGCTCGGTCGGGCCGCGGGACATCGCGTCGAAACTCGGCGAAGAGGGTTTCGCTGTCCACGCCAAGCACGTAATGCTGGTAGAGCCGATCAAGGCCCTTGGCGTCTACTCCGTGCCGATCAGGTTGTATCCAGAAGTAGAGGCATCTGTGAAAGTCTGGGTGATCAAGGAGGAAGGCGAATAGGCTCGGGCATCTCGTACTGTGACGGGCGGCGCCTGAAGCGCTTGTTTCTGGCCGGCTCGGAGCATGTCTACATGCACCGCGCCGAGCTCGATCGCATTAATGTCTTCCCGATTCCCGACGGCGACACCGGAACCAACCTGGCGCTCAGTCTTCGCGCGATCGCCGCTGCACTAGACGGCGTCGAGGACGCGAGCGTCTCGGGCGTGGCGGGGCGGATCGCCGAGGCTGGTGTGCTGGGCGCACGTGGCAACTCCGGCATGATGCTGTCGCACTATTTCCTGGGCTTCGCCGACGGTCTGGGTAACCGGAGCCGGGCGGGTCCCGAGGAACTGACGGCTGCGATGTGTTCGGCCTCCAGCTCCCTCTACCAGGCCGTCGATCAGCCCGTCGAAGGAACGATCCTCACCGTCGTCCGCGAAGCCACCGAAGAAGTGGAGCGGCTAGCAGGCTATTTGCCCGATCTTCGAGATCTGGCCAGACGACTATTGCAGGCGGCACACGCATCGCTGAAACGCACACCCGACCTGCTGCCCGTGCTGCGGCAGGCGAAGGTAGTCGATGCCGGCGCCAAAGGTTTCGTCTGCTTCGTCGAGGGGATGGTCTCGCTTATCGAAGGCCGCACCCGGCCCACCTTCGCTCACGTGGTCGCACCGCAAGTGCCGGATGCCGCCGCGGCCGCTGTGTACCCCGAGGAAATCGATCGCAACTACCGCTTCTGCGCCGAATTCGTTGTCCGTGGGCACACGCTCCCCGAACGGCGGCAACTTGCCGATGCGGTCAGGAGGTTGGGTGGCTCGCTGATCGTTAATCGCGCGTCGTCGGTTGCCAAGATCCATATCCACACTGACGAACCTACGGAGGTCGAGCGCGCGCTTGGCGTACTGGGTGGCATCGTCGAGTGTGTGAAAGCCGAGGACATGCGGGCGCAGCACCGCGGCAGACGCCTGAGGCCGACGCAACGGGTGGCGGTCTTGACCGACACGACGTGTGATCTGCCTCCCGAGTTGATCATCGAGCACGACATAACGATCGTGCCGCTGACGGTCATGTTCGGCGACGAGGCGTTTCTCGATCAGGTCGATATCACTCAGGAAGAGTTTTTGGCCCGGCTCAGCGATCCACAACAGCCGCTGGCGACAACCTCACAGCCGGCTCCAGCCCATTTCGATGAAGCTTACGGCCGCGCCGCCGAGCACGCCGACGAGGTGCTCGCTGTCATCCTGTCCGGTGCCCTGTCGGGGACGCTGGCGCAAGGGCAGGTCGCCGCCGGGAGGTTCCAGGAGGCGAGGATCACCGTCCATGACTCTTGCACGGCGTCTCTAGGGTTGGGGATGCAGGTGCTGCGGGCCGCCGAGCTCGTTAGGCAAGGCCGCGGTGTGGATGAAATCGTGGCCGAGCTGGAACGGTTAAGGGATCGCTCGGGCCTGTACATCACAGTAGACAAGCTCGACTACCTGCAGCGCTCGGGTCGCCTGGGTAAGGCGCACGCTTTCGTCGGCAACCTCTTCGATCTCAAACCCATTCTGAGCGTCGATCGCCAGGGCCACGTCGTGCCGGTCGATCGGGTTCGCCATCGCGAGGCGCTGATCCCGCGTGTGATGGACCTGTTCGCGGAGCGGGTTCCGGTCGAACGAACGCGGCTGCGGATGGGTGTCGTGCACGTGGCGTGTGGCGATGTGGCGGACGAGCTGGCGAGCGAACTGGACCGCCGGTTTGCACCGGACGAGATCCTCGTGCGCCCGGCCACGAGTGTGATAGCTGCGCATACCGGCCCGGGCGCCTGGGGCGTCTTCTACCAAGCTGAGTAACCACGGGGGCTCGATGTCCAGACTCGAGTCGAAGGTTTTCGGTGCAGGGCTTCGACCTGCCGACCTGCCAACGGATGTCCGCCGGGCTTTGGAACTGTGTCAGGAGCGAAATGCTCGCGAGCTAATGATCCTGGACCTGCGTGGGCTTTCCGACGCGACCGATTTCTTCATCATTACTTCGGGTGACTCGGAGGTGCATGTCCGGGCGATCGCCGATCACCTGGTGGAGGGAATGTCGCGCGGCGGCGTACGACACTCGGGTGTGGAGGGTGAGCGAGCGGCCCGCTGGGTGCTCATAGACTATATTGACCTCGTGGTGCACGTCTTTCACCCCGTGGTTAGGGAGTTCTATCAGCTGGAACGGCTGTGGGGTGACGCTCCCATGGCCTTGATCGAAGACCCAGGCTCGCGATGAGAGGACTTCCCGGGCGTAGCGCCGTCTTGCCGGCGCGGGCGGCTCTGCGAATTGCATCGTTCATGGCGCTACTGCTGGTCGCAGTCGCCGAGCAGGGAACCGCCCAATTCGGGCGGAACAAGCTTCAGTATCAAGTCTTCGATTTCCGGGTCCTGCGCACGACTCACTTCGATATCTACTACTATCCGCGAGAGCGCGAGGCCGCGCTGGACGCCGCCCGTATGGCGGAGCGTTCCTACAGCCGACTGAGCCGCATCCTCGGGCACGAGTTCGAGGAGCGGAAGCCGATCATCCTCTACGCATCGCACAGCGAGTTCCAGCAGACCAACGCGCTGCCCGGCATGATCTCGGAGGGGACGGGCGGTGTGACGGAGTTTGGGAAACGGCGAGTGATCCTGCCGTTCACCGGCTCGTACGCAGACTTCGAGCACGTGCTGACGCACGAGCTGGTACACGCATTCCAATTCGACGTCATCGCGCGCGGGCTGACGAACCAACTCAACCCGCGGCTCTACGAGCCGCCGCTCTGGTTCATGGAGGGGATGGCCGAGTACCTGGCGATCGGGAAGCTGGACACGCATACGCACGCATGGCTGCGTGACGCGGTAACCTCCGGCTACTTGCGCACGGTACCTGAGATGTCGCTGTACAGAGACTACCTGTCGTACCGTTTCGGGCAGTCGTTGTGGGCGTTCATCGGTGCCAAGTACGGCGACCATACCATCGGTCTGTTGCTGGGACGCACGATGCGGTTGGGACTGGAGAGTGCGGCCAAGATCACGTTGGGCGTGACGGTCGAGGAGCTCTCGGCCGAGTGGGTCGAGACGGTGAGGACGACCTATCTGCCGGACGTCGCCAGGTTTGCCGGGCCTGAGGAGGTTGGCCGGCGGCTGACCCGCCACTCGTTCAAGCCCGGCTCGAGCGAGTTCGCCTCGTACATAGCCCCGGCTCTCTCACCGGACGGCCGCCAGATGGTGTTCTTTTCCGACCGCGGCAACGACCTCTACTCGTTCTTCGATCTCTGGCTAGCGTCGGCGGAGGACGGCAAGATCATCACTCGGCTGGTTCAGGCAGCCCGCCAAGCCGACTTCGAATCGTTGCGCTTCATGAACTCGTCCGCCGCCTGGTCACCCGACGGCCGCCAGCTTGCGTTCGTCGCCCAGGCGGGCGGCCGGGACGCGCTCTACATCTACGACGTGGGGCGGCGGCGAGTCGAGCACCGGATCAAGCCGGATCTCGATGGACTGCAGAATCCGACGTTCTCTCCTGACGGCCGGCAGATTGCCTTCACCGGTCTGTTGGGTGGTATCAGCGACTTGTACGTCGTCGATGTGTCGGGCGAGCGCCTGCTACAGCTCACGGACGACAAGTACGCCGATCTTCACCCGTCATGGTCGCCCGACGGTCGTCATATAGCCATCGCCACGGACCGTGGGGCGGGGACGGACTTCGGGGAGTTGGTCTTCGGCGATTATCGCATCGCCCTCTACGGTGTGACGGATGGCACGATCGAGCTGCTACCTCAGCAGCAAGCCGGGAAGAACACGAATCCCGTCTGGTCGCCGGACGGCGAAGCCGTCGCGTTCATCTCCGATCGCACGGGGACGAACAACGTGTTCATATGGTCGCGAGCGGAAGGGCGATTGTACCAGGCTACCGACCTGCTTTCGGGCGTGACCGGGATCATTCCACTCAGCCCGGCGATATCGTGGGCGACTGGGTCGGATCGCCTGGCTTTCACGTACTTCGAAGGTGCGGGCTACAACATCTACGCGATTGACGACCCACGCTCATCGGCATGGCCGGTGGTGGCGGCGGTGGAGTCGACGATCGTTACGCAGGTCGAGACGGATGCGGGAGCCCGCGGCGAGGAGTCCGTCCGTGGACTGCTCTCTCACGACCTAGCGGCCGGCGCGTCGCGTACGCAGTCGTACTACAGGGTTCTGGGCGGTTTCCGTCCATCGGCGGCGCAGCCGGAGTCGGGAGAGGTCGTCGTCCGCCGCGAAGTCACGGTGGCCGACCTGCTGGCCGATGCGCAGGGCGGTCTTCCGGACACGACGTCGTTCGAGAGGCGGGACTACGAGCTCAAGCTGACACCGGACATCATCGGGCAGCCGGTAATCGGCGCGCAGGTGGGTGGCCATTTCGGGAACGGAGTGTACGGCGGCTCGTACATTCTACTGTCGGATATCCTGGGCGATCACAACGTGTTGCTTTGGGGGCAGGTGGCGGGCTCGTTCGACGATGCCTACATCCTGACTCAGTACGCGTACCTGCGCGAGCGGGCGAACGTGTCGATGGCGTACCAGCAGTTTCCGCTCTATCGCTTCCGGGGAACGATCCCGGCGCTCGACCAACACAACCAGCCGTTCTACGAGGATCGCTTTGTACGAGATGTCTATAGGACACTGAGCACCGATCTTCACTACCCGGTGGACATCTTCCAGCGGCTCGAGCTCTCGGCCGTCGGCGTCTATATCAGCCGGGACAGCGTGATCGATCGGGTCGTGCCGGGCTCGACCGGCGGGTCCGAGCGGTCCACCGTGCGGTTGGAGAACCTGATGTTCGCGGGCCCGTCGATCGCGCTGGTCTTCGACAACGCGCTTTACGGTTACACGGGTCCCATCGCGGGCCGTCGCCTCCGGATCGGGGTCGGCCGCTATTTCGGCGATGTGGGCATTTACGACCTGACGTTCGACGTACGCAATTACTTCAACTTGGGCGGCCAGTTCACGCTGGCGGCACGGCTGACTGCCTACTCGCGCTCGGGCCATGGCGAGCGCCAGTTCCGGCTATACTGGGGCGGGCCCTATTACCTGCGCGGTTATGACGGCGGCTCGTACACGGCGGCGGAATGTGAGCGGTCGATAGCGGGAGTGGCCGACCTGGCAACGACCCTGTGCCCGGTCCGCGATCAGCTCATCGGTAGCAGCATTGTGCTGAGCAGCGCCGAGTTTCGTTTCCCGATCTTCAATTTCCTGGACCTCGGGTTCGTGCCGCTGGGTCTGCCGCCTATCGATGGGGCCGTCTTCTTCGACATGGGTGTCGCCTTCAACCGGTTCAGCCAGCTGGCCTGGTCGCGGCAGCCGGGAGCGGATCCCGTCGATGTGAGGTCGCCGCTGGCCTCAGTTGGCGCGTCGCTCAGAATCAACATTCTCTACAACGTCTTCCGCGTCGACTACGCCTATCCACTGGACCGCCCCGCGCGGCGGGGCGGTGTCTGGTCGCTGTCGTTCGGACCGACCTTCTGACTCCGAGCCAAGGCACGTCCTGCCTTGCATATTCGGCACAGCCCCGGCTATTTTGGGCTATGCCCACAGTACTCCAGCCCCTCCGTAACGAGATCCGAAGACCACGGATACCGATCTGAAGTTGCACCTGTCGAAACGCTCCATAAACCTGATCGTGCTGGCTTCAGCGCTGGCTGCGAGCCCGTCCTGCGGTGACCGGGAGGAGTCGCCGGCCGGCGGGGCGGTGAACCTGGACCGGACCGCCTGGTTGGGCAGCGCCGAGGGTTGGGGGCTCCTGGGATTCCCGCTCGACGGGGGACCGCTGACTTATCGGAGCGCCGAGACGCTGGAGTCTCCGACGTGGGCGCCGCCGGAGCTGGAGCAGCTGACCCAGGCGTGGCCCGGTGAAAGAGCGGTTTGGCTGCAACTGAGCGACTCGCGCATCGCCCGCTACGACTACCGTACCGGCCATCTGCTCGGTTTCGAAGGATTCCAGGGGACGGAGATCGCCGCTGCGCTGGGCAGGCGCGGGCTGCTGATCGCCCCCGACCCGAGTTCGCTCGAACTGGTCTCGGAAGGCGAGCCCTGGCAGCTCGTTCTGGATGGCTCGGTGCAACGGCTGGTCCCGGACGGCGAGGGGCGGGTCATCGTTGTGGTTGACGCTGGGTCGGGAAACGAGCTGCTGGTTGTCGAGCCGCCGGCTGAAGAGCCTGTCGGGCGGCTTAGTGTCGCTGGAGTCGGCGATCTCGTCGTCGCTCCGGCGGGCGATCGTCTCTACTACCTGACGCGGGACGGCAGCGACTTGAAGCTGCACGGCCTCAGCGTGCCGGAACTGGAGGACGCGGAGGAGCTCGACCTGCCGCAGCCGGGCCGGGCCGTCGCCGTGACGCCGTCCGGACACCGGCTGTACGTGTCGGCCGGCGACAGTCTCCACGTGTTCGACCGGGTCAGAGCGACCGAGGTGCGGAGTGTCCCGCTGCCTGGCGCCGCCAGCGCGCTGCGCTTCAGCTTGAACGGCACGCACCTGATGGCGCTACTCGACACGCAGGGGCAGGCCGTCGTGTTGCAGGTTGGTGTCGATTCAATACTGGGCTCTGTACCGCTGGGGTGGGACGAGAACTTGCCGGTCGCGGTACCCGGCGGTCGGTTGATAGCGATGGAGGGAGACGAGCTGGTCCTCTACGATGCGCTGCGGTTGGTCGAAGTCGCCCGGGCCGAGCTGGATGAGCACCGGCTATGGCTGGCGGTGGAGTGGCGACCGCCGCGACCGCGAATGGAACTGGCGCAACGTACGGTGCGACGTGCCTCGGGAACCGTGACGGCCGATCCCCAGGTTCGAGCGGAGGCCGCCGAGCCTCGTGACCCCGAGGCCGGTGCAGAGCCCGGCGCCTACGCCGTGGTTTCGGCAGCACGCGAGCGGGCGGGTGTCGAGAATCTCGTCTCCTGGCTCCGCAGCGTTGGCTACCCTGGGACCGTGGACCGTCACGAGGACGTGATGGGCGTCGTCTGGTATCGGGCGATGATTGGCCCGTATCCGGAGCGTGAGCTGGCGGAGGAGGCAGCGCGTTCCCTCACCGCTCGCTACGGCTACAAGCCGTGGATCCTTACGGTGACGGAGTCCGCTGACACGACGGCGGGCCGCGACGAGTCGGACCGGGCGGGTGAAAACGAAGGCGCAGGTGCGGCCGCAGAAGCCGAGGCCGAAGGCGGGTAGGAAGACCCGCATCTCTTGGGAGCTGGGGAGGTGGTGAGCGTGGAGTCATCGGCGCCTAAGACTGATGTGAACTGGCCACACGCCGCGACGCTGGTCCTGGCGGCCGACAACCCGCGCCAGCGCCGCTGGGCCGTCAACACGGCGGTCGAGATCGTCCGTCGATTGGCGGACCAGCGTCACAAAGTCGTGCTGGCCGACCTCCAGACGAAGCGGCCGTCCGCTCTGGCCGCCGCTCTGGGAGTCGAGGACGGGCCGGGTATCTCCGATGTGTTGTTCCGAGATGCCGCCTTCTCCAAGGTTGCAGGCCGACCGGAGGGCGAGGCCTTCTTCTTCCTGAACCTGGGCGAGTCTCCGCCGCCACTGCAGATCCTGTTTCGCCATCCGCGTTGGGCCAAAATCGCGACGCGCCTCGAAGAGACCGATGCTCACCTCTTGCCTTGTGTGTCGGCCGCGGACTGGCTCGAGGCCGGTCCGATCCCCGGGTTCGAAGCCTGCATCGTGCTGAACGCCGCCGCCCTCGAGGTCGAGCTGCCCAGCGAAGCGCGCAGGCTGGCCGAGTTCCTGGCGCCGCCGGAGATCCGCGAAGAAGAGACCGACGCCGTCGACTTGCCTTGGTACGCCTCGGCCGAGCCCGAGACCCAACCGATGCACGGGGCAGCGCGGTCGGTCGGCGAGCCGGCCGACCGCGCCGAGCCGCCGGAGGAGCCGACGCCGAGGCCGAAGGCCGTGACACCACCGTCTCCGCCTCCCATGCTGGCCCGAGAGCCGCTGACGCCTCCGCCGGCGGCCCCGCCCATCTTCCGTCGGTCCAGCCGTCGCCGCATCGCGCCGTTCGCCGTCGCCGCTGCCGTTGCCGCGCTGATCTTTACCTTGTGGCAGACGGTCGGTAGCCGGCAGGTTCCCGAGGGTACCGCAGACCTGGAGGCCGCGGCCGAGGCGGCGCCTCCAGAAGAGCCGAGCACACCGGGGGCTGAGACGGCGGGGCCGACGTCGGGGCCAGAGGAGAAGCCCGAGGAACCGGCGGCCGGGACTCGCCTCTTGGAGGTCGGTCTGCCATATTCGGTGGCCATCGCCGCCTACAGCTCGCTGGACGACGCCGTATCGCGACAGCGGCAGTGGACGCGGGCCGACCTGCCGTTCTACGTGGCGCCCACGGTCGTGAGGGGCGTTGTATACTACCGTGTGTTCGCCGGCATGATGCCCGAGCGCGAGAACGCTGAGCAGTTGATGGCTCAGCTGGTGCGCGAGGGGATAAAGGACACGATCCGTGGCTGGGACGTAAGGCAGGCAGGTCTGGCGTTCAACTTTGGGACGTATGCGAGCTCGCCGGAGGCGCGAGCCGTGCTCGAGACCTTGTTCGGTCACGGTATACCCGCTTACATGGTGCCAGCCGCTGGTGTTGGGGGCACCGACAGTATAGCGTACCGTGTCTACGCGGGTGGTTATGAGAGATCCGAGGACGCGGCCCCGCTACGGGAGCGCATCGAGCGTGCAGGATTCGACGTTGAACTTGTAGAAAGGGTGGGATTGCTGCTGAAATGAAGCTAGTCGGCATCGAGTTCCACGGCTTCAAGTCGTTCGCCGATTCTGCGGACATCCGGTTCCACGACGGCATCACCGCGATCGTCGGTCCCAACGGCTGCGGCAAGTCGAACGTCGCCGACGGCCTGCGTTGGGTGCTCGGCGAGCAACGGCCCACCGCGATCCGCGGGTCGCGGATGGAGGAGGCGATCTTCCAGGGCACGGCACGGCGGAAGGCGATCCACCGTGCCGAGGTGATGCTGCGTCTGTCCAACGAAGACCACCTGCTGCCCGTCCCCTACACGGAAGTCGAGATCGGCCGAACCGTCTACACCGGCGGCGAAAGCGAATATCGGCTGAACGGCACACTTTGCCGGCTGCGCGATATCCAGGATCTGTGTCGCGATACCGGGCTCGGCACCAACGCCTACGCGATCATCGAGGGTCGCATGGTCGATGCGATTCTCAGCGACAAGGCCGAGGAGCGGCGCGCGATGTTCGAGGAAGCCGCGGGTATCGGCCGCTACAAGGAGCGACGGAGGATCGCCACGCGTCGGCTCGATGAGGCGGATGCGGACCTGGCACGCGTCGACGACCTGATCTCCGAGGTGGCGACGAAAGTCCGCAGCCTGGCGCGTCAGCGGGGCCGCGCCAAGCGCTACCTTGACATGAGGGAGCGCAAGCTCGCCCTCGAGCTGGCCCTAGCCCACGCGGAACTGACGAGACTGCAAGGCCGTCACGGCGAGATCGACATCGAGTTGGAATCGCTTGGCGAAGCCCGTGTCAGGGATGCCACGCAGATTCGGACCACTGAGGCTGAGCACGAGTCGCTGAAAGCGCGGCTGGCCGACCTGGAGCGCGAGCGCGCCGACAGCGCCAGGCAGCTGATGGCGGTGCGCGACCGGTTGGCGGAACGGGAGCGGCAGCGACTCTTGGCGGAGGAACGGGGCCGCAACGCGAGCGCGCGTCTCGACCAGTTGTCCGCCGAGCGGCGCGAGCTGGAAGAGCAGCAGGTTACACTGCAGGCGGAGATCGACCGCCTAAAGGAAGTCGTCGCCGAACGCAAGTCGGCGCTCGGCACGTTACGCGACGAGCTCGGTCGGCACGAGATCGAGCTGGCGGAGGTGAGCGAACGCCGACAGGCGATGGAGGCGGCTGAGGCGGCCGTCGAGTCGGAGCAGCAGGCCTACAGGGAACGACGTGCAGAGCTTCAAGCGCGCGGGGAAGCGGCGCGTGCCGAAGCTGAAGAGCTGGCCCGACGCCTGAAGGATGCCGAGCGCAGGTCTGCAGCGGCTTCGGCGGCGCTCGATGAGGTCATACAGGCGGAGGAGGAGGCGCGCCGGGAGGCCGGGCGAGCGGAGGAACGGCACGAGCAGCTTTCCCGCGAGCTGGAGCGTGCGCGCGAGCGCCTGACCGGAACCCAGGCGCTGCAGGAGGAGCTTCGCGGGCGCCGCGCGGCGCTGGCCGAGCGGATCCAGGCTACAGCGGCGCTGATCGAAGATCTGACGCCTTTGACGACGGGCGATGAGGGACTGAACCCGGCGGTACAGGCGGCGCTGGGACTGACCGACGAGCTTGGCGTACTCGGGATCTTGGGCCGTGGGATCGAGGTGCCGGAGGCGTATGCAGACGGCCTGGAGGCCTATCTGGGCGCCTACATGGAAGGCCTGGTCGTAAACGATGCCGACGCTGCCCAACGGGTCCGGCGATGGTTTCTCGACGAGTACGACGGCCCCGGTGGGCTGGTAATCCTCCCGCTCGATCGGCTCGATCGTTCAGCGGATTTGGGTGTCGGGCTGCCGCCAGGCTTCAAGGTGAGCGGCCCGGGCGCGCCGTGGATTAAGCACCTGCTGCGAGAGGTCTCGCTGCGGGGTGACATGCCCGAGGGCATCGAGGCGTGGATCGGGCGGCGTGAGAGCCTGGATTCCCAGGGCGTGCTCCGCCTCGGCCGGCCTTATGCCGGTGGGGGAACCCTCGCCCGACGAGCCGAGCTCGAGCGGTTGCGTACCCAGCTGGCCGAACTGGAGTCCGAGAGCGATAGCATCGCGACCCAGCTGCGGAGCTGCGAAGACCATGTCGCGACGGCGGGCAGCGAGGTGGGGCGCCTGGCGGCGGAGCACCGTGTGGCCGAAGAGGATGCGGGACGACTCGCGGCCCGAGCCGAGGCGGCGGCCGAGCGGATCGCCAGGGCCCGGGAGGAGTCGGGAACCGCCCGTGAGACCGTTGATCGCCTGCGCCGGGAACGTAGTGCGGCGCTGCAACGGCGCACGGCCGAGCAAGACGCCCTGCGAACCCTGAGGCCTGCCGGCGACGAGACGGCGCCCGACCCCGAGGAACTAGCGGCCGTCAGGTCCGAGTGGGAAGAGCAACGCGAGCGGGTAACAGAGATCCAGTTGAACGAGGCACGGGCGGCGGCAGCGCTCGATCGTGCCGAGCGGGAGTTGAGCTCGCAGCAGGGGTCGCTGAAGGAAGTTGGTGAGCGCTTGCAGCGGCTCAGCCGCGAGTCGGAGGAGCTGAGCGGCACGCTGACCAAGTCCCAAGAGGATATCGAGGGTGCCGCGGCCGACCTGGAGACGCTGTTCGAGGAACGGGAGGTTTCGGAGCGCGGGGCGCGCGAGATGGACGAGCGCGCTGAAGAGATGCGGCTCAAGGTCAACGAGCTGGAATCACTGCTCCGTAGAGCGCAGCAGGAGGAGCGCGGTCACGCTGAGCGACGCCATGAGCTCGAGCTCGAGCGTATCCAGATCGATGCCGACCTCAAACGCACGCGCGAGCGGCTGGAGGACGAGTGGGGTCGGCCCTTCGAGCAGCTGTCGCGGGAGGTCGAGCCTGCGGATGGCGATCCCACGGCGCTGCGCGCCGAGCTTACCGAGATCGCCGGTCGGCTCGGTGGTATTGGCCTGGTCAACATGCTCGCCGAGGAGGAATACCGGGAGGAGAAAGAACGACTCGAGTTCCTCGAGGGGCAGCGAGCCGACCTCGCCAAGGCGCGCGACGATCTGCGCAGCACGATCCGCCAGATCAATGAGACCGCGTCGGCTGCGTTCCTCGAGACGCTGAAGCAGATCAGGGTGAACTTCAAGCGCACTTTCGCCACCCTGTTCCAGGGCGGCGAGTGCGACGTCTGGCTTGAATCTCCGGACGATCCACTCGATTCGCCGGTCGAGATCTCTGCGAGCCCCGGTGGCAAGCGCACCCAACGCATTCATCTGCTCTCCGGCGGTGAGCGAGCGCTGACGGCGCTGGCGCTGCTCTTCGCCATCTACCTGGTGAAGCCGAGCCCCTTCTGCGTGCTCGACGAGGTCGACGCACCGCTCGACGAGACGAACATCAGACGCTTCGTCGCCATGCTCGAAGAGTTCAAGCCGAGCGTGCAGTTCATCGTCATCACCCACAACCCGGTGACGATCGAGGCGGCCGACTGGATCTACGGCGTTACGATGGAAGAGCCCGGAGTGTCCAAGGTCGTCGGCGTCGAGTTCAGCGAGTACGCCCGCGGGGCCGTGGCCTGACCGGCGATGCGGCTCGTAACCGTAGGGACGGGTACCGTCGTGCCCGACCCCGAACGCGCGTCGGCCTGCCACTGGATCGAGCACGGCGAAGCACGTCTTCTGGTCGATTGCGGCGCCGGCGGCCTCCAGGGTCTGGCGCGGTCCGGCCTCGTCTGGGGTGACGTCGGCCATCTGATCATCAGTCACTTCCACACCGACCATATCGGCGAGATCCCTTCGCTGATCTTCGCGCTACGGCATGCGCTGGAGACGCCACGCCGGGCCCCGCTCGAGGTCTGGGGGCCCACAGGTACCAGGCGCCTGTTCGCGGCCTGGGCCGACGCCCTGGGTTCATGGCTCGTCGAGCCAGGGTTCGAAGTGGCGATCCACGAGTTGCAGCCCGGGGCCTCAGTCGACGTGGGCGGTGTGCAGGTCAGGGTGGCCAAGACGCATCACACCGATGAGAGCATAGCCCTGCGGTTCGAGGCGGGTGGATGGGCGCTGGGCTACACGGGAGATACTGGACCGTCGGAGGAGCTGGGTGAGTTCTTCCGGGGGGTCGACCTTTTGCTGGCCGAGTGCTCGCTGCCCGACGAATTGGCGGTGGACATCCATCTCTCACCGACGAGCCTCGCGCGCCTGGCGACGGATGCTGAAGTGAAGCGAGTCGCCGTCACGCACGTGTATCCGCAGCTTCGGAGGCTCGACGTCCCGGACTTGGTTCGGCGGGCGGGGTATTCGGGGGAGGTCATTATGGTGGCCGACGGGTCGGAAATACAGATCTGAGTTCGGGGGGTGGGCGTCGGGGCGGGTCGTCTCGCTCCGGCCTCCCCCGCGCTCGCGGCTGCGCCGGGATCGCGGGCTCGCTAACACCAGCTACGCTTCCATAGAAAGCGATAGCAAGAGGATACTCCTCCCTTTGTTCGATGGCTCTCGATATCGAATGTCCGCGCTGCGTCACCCCTGCCCGCGGGGATGGACTCCTGGATTCGTCCGGTCCGGCTGCCAGCCCGTCGCCTCACTGGCCGTATCAAGCCTCTCTGTTTTTCCGCCCTGCAAGAAGCTGAACCATGCTTCCATCGGGACCTCAAGGGCCATGGCTTCCTTTGGTTCTGGGAGGGGGCATAGCCTCGAACGTGGGGCCTCCGGTCGAACTGCTCTCCGGGGCCAAGCGTAGCTCGGATACTTCCCCTCGGACCTCTGGGCCGGGAGGATCAGCGGGCTCACGGACCGTCCCTTCTCAAGTCAGCCTTCCGCCAGGACGTCGGGTCGCGCTGAGCACTCGCTTCTCCTGGGCCGGTAACGTTCCTCCTGTTTCCACATCGCCAGTACGATCGCCGCGATCTTCCGCGCGATCGTCAGCTTCGCCAGATTCGGTTTCGTCCCGTTGGCCAGCAAACGATCATAGTCGTTCCGCAGAGGATTCGGCCGCGCATGGGCGATCATCGTAGTGGCCGCCCCCTTGAAGATAGTCTTCAGCTTCCGGTTGTAGTTGGCGCTGAGCCCTCGCATCTGCACCACCGGGGCCTTAACCCAGCGGCCGCCATACAACACCCAGTCAGACGATGAGCGAGTCACGATCCCAAAGCCGCAGTAGCCCCAGAACTGCCGCTTCGTTCGGAAACGGTGCGGGGTCACGACGATCGGCAACAGTTGCGCGACGCGCACCGGGCCCAACCCCGGCGCCGTCTCCAGGATCCGTGAGATCCGGTGGCGGTGCGACTCCCGCACCATCGCCGCCTCCGCCTCTTCCTTCAGGGCCTCGAGCCCTTCGAGCTCGCGGCTCAGCAGCGCCACCGCCTGCCGAGTCGCTGGAGGGAGCTCACTCGTCAACCCGGCTCGCTTCTCCGGACGGTACACCGCTTCTCCCGAGCACTTCACGCCCCGACCCCGGTAGAGGCTCTTGAGCCGGTTCTTCGTGCGCACCACGTCCCGGGTGACCATGTCCTAGACCCGCGCCAGCTCCCGTAGCGCCGTGAACTGCCCCCGACAATCCTTGAAAACCACACGGCCCAGCTCACCCGTGCGGATCCGCTCTGACAGCTCGTCCGCATCGATCGCATCGCTCTTCGAACCCGGCTTCCACTCCGGCTGCCACACCACCAGCTCCGCCACGTGAGGCGAGAGGATCTCGGCCAGCCACTGACTCCACTCGCCCTCCTCCAGGCACAGGTGTAGATTGCCTGTGAGTCCCTGCAGGTATGAGATCAGCGCTTCGCCGTTGGTCTCGACGACATCACGCCGCAACCGTTTCCCGGCCGCGTTGCGCAGGCTGAGCGTACAGCTGGCGGCGTGAACGTCGCACCCGATATAGCGTTCCATGGCGGTCCTCCTCCGTTGGGGGTGATGCTCGGACTACGGGTAATCTAAACCCGGTAGCACTCCCCCTTCGGAGGAGGTCGCCATACCCGTGCTCCCAACCGCATGTGCGATCGGTCCCCCGGCTCCTCCCAATCAACTGATCTGTTGAGATTCCTTTGACGGCGCGCTGTTANNAACGCCGGGGACCTTGCCCCCGCAACTGCCTGATACGGTGGTCGCGGCCCACGACTTGGGTGTCTTAGGAGAGCGGCTCGCGGCGCGATACCTTCGCGAGCACGGCTACACGATCCTGGCGCGTAACTTCCGCTTCGGTCACCGCGAGATCGATCTCATCGTGACGCGCGACGGTCTCGTCGCGTTCGTCGAGGTCAAGTCCCGCGCCGGGACAGGCTACGGCCACCCCCTGGAGGCGATCACCGCCCAGAAACGCCGCGAGATCGAGCGGGTCGCTCGCTTCTGGCTCCACCGGCACGGCCGCCCCGCCACCCGCTGCCGCTTCGATGCCGTGGGCGTAGTGGTGCGGCGCGGTCAGGCGCCCGTCATCGAGCACCTGCCGGACGCCTGGCGGCTCGGCGAGTAGCGCCCGCTCCGCGTCGCAGCCCGGCACTTGCCTCCCTGTAGGAATGTCCGAATAGTACAACGCGGTTCACAAGGTGCGGGCCGCGTCGGGGAGATCCCTAAAGCCATGAGAGAGGTGAAGATCGTGTTCCTGCGCAAACCGCCTTCTTTCTGTCACGTCGGCAGCTCTCTGTATCTTCGTGCTGGGAGTGCCGCATCGCGCCGAGGCCCAGGCGGGCCGCTCGCTCTTCGAACTGCTGGATCCCGAGGGAGAGCTGACGGTCGGCGCGGAAGTGTGGGGCGCCCTTTCCGCCGCCGACGTCCGGGGCCCCGGCGACACCTACCTGGAGGCGTGGGTGCTGGAGGGCCGGGCCGGTGCATCGGTAACCGTCGACATGATCTCGGACGAATTCGACTCGTACCTTTATGTGGTCGGGCCGGGTCTCGGGGAGACACTAAGCGATGACGATAGCGGCGGCGCTTGTCATGCGCGGATCACCTTCACATTCCTAGAGAACGGTACGTTCCATGTGATCGCCAGTTCAACGTCTTCCCAACAGACGGGGCCGTATGTCGTGCGGGTGTCGGATACTCCGGGACCTACCGCCGGCTACTCCTGCGGCGGGATGAACCCGGCACTGCTAACCGATCTACCTACAGACGGACGGAGGCTCGCGCTGGGTGATGTTGTCTCGGGCAATCTGAGCGGTGCGAGTCCGACGATCGGCGACGGCCGCAGAGCAGAGGCCTGGCTGCTGGAGGGACGTGCTGACGAGTCCGTTGTGGTGACCCTGGAATCGGATGCCTTCGACGCCTACCTGTATGCGACGGGGCCCGGGCTCGCCGACGTACTGTCCGATGATGACGGAGCGGGCGAACTGAACTCGAGGTTGACTATAACGTTTCCTGCCGATGGTGACTATCTGGTTGTGGCGAGTCAGCTGAGCGGTGGCGGCGCGGGAGCGTATACGATCCGGGTGGACGAGCCGGTCGACCTGGCTGAGCTTTCCACCGAGGATCGAGCCGTCGTGGTCGGCGGCGCAGTGGACGGTTACCTGACGCTGAACGACCTGCTTATCGCCGATGGGCGGCGCGGCCAGGCTTGGGCGCTGGAAGGACAGGCCGGCGAGATCTATGTCATTGACCTGATCAGCGACGATTTCGACGCCTATCTCTACTTCGCGGGACCGGGGCTTTCGGAGCCGCTGACCGATGACGACAGTGCCGGTGACCTTGACTCCCGTATCACCGTCACCTTGCCCGAGGACGGCACCTACCGGGTCGTCGCGTCGGCTCTCGACGCTAGTGGCTCGGGCAAGTTTCAGTTGCTGGTGAATCGCGGGGAACGGTAGGCCGGCAGCTGCGGGTTCCGTTGCTGGCCTGCAGCTCTGGGGATAGATTCCTGCGGACATAGCCCTCAAACATGGCGCCGGTGCGGATGGCGGGAGGGAGGGCTGACTCCTCCGCGCAGCGGCTAACCCTTTTGACCCACGAAGATGCATCGTCCCGCACTCGCACGTGTCTACCGGCCGCGCAACTTCTCCGAGATCATCGGGCAGGACCACGTATCGGCTACGTTGAGGACGGCGGTAGAGCGGGGCCGAGTCGCGCATGCCTATCTGTTCTGCGGGCCGCGTGGCATAGGGAAGACGACGGCCGCCCGAGTTCTGGCCATGGCACTCAACTGCGAGGCCCGCGAGAATGGCGAGCCGTGCGGGAAATGCGAGAGCTGCGAGCGAATCTGGTCCGGTCGCACCTCTCTCGACGTGGTAGAGATCGACGCGGCGTCGAATCGCGGGGTCGATGACGCCCGCGATCTGCGGGAGCGAGCGATGTACGCCCCCTCGGAGGAGTCACGCTATAAGGTCTACATTATCGATGAGGCTCATATGCTCACGCGCGAAGCGTGGAACGCGTTCCTCAAGATCCTCGAGGAGCCGCCGCCGCGCGTGATCTTCGTGCTCGCCACCACAGAGCCGGGTAAGATCTTTCAGTCGGCGCCCCCCATCCTCTCGCGCTGCCAACGGTTCGACTTCCGGCGCATAACCCTCGACCAGATCCGTGGCCGCTTGATCGAGGTCCTACGCGCAGAGGGCGTAGAGGCCGAGGAGGCTGCATTGTCGCCGATCGCGCGGAAGGCGGACGGTGCGCTGCGGGATGCCCTGTCGGCGCTGGATCAGGTCCTCGCTTTCAGCGGCGACCGCATCACCGCCGAAGACGTCCACCTCGTGCTCGGCCTGATCGAGGAAGAGCTATATCTCGAGCTATTCGAAATTCTCCGTGAGAGACGGGCCGCTGACGTCTTTGCCTACGTGCAGCGACTGGTCGACGGTGGCTACGACTTGGAAGAGTTTTACAAGGGGTTGGGAGATGTACTGCGGCTCCTGCTTCGCATACGACTCGAGGACGGTGAAGCGATCGCCGGCGTGTCGGAGCAACTCTCCCAGCGCTACGTGGAGCTGGCCCGGCACTTCACACCGGGTGACCTGCTGCGCATGCTCTCGGCGCTCGCCGAGCTAGACACCGACGGGCGTTTCCGCAAGAGCGAGCAGCAGCGCATCCTCGTGGAAGTCACGTTGCTCAAGTTCGCGATGCTGGACCGCACCGTCGAGCTCGAGCAGCTGCTAGAAGCAGTCCGCGGCGAACCGCCCTCTAACCCGAATCCCAGCCTGCAGGGCTCGGCTGCGCCGCCTCGGACGCGAGGTCCCGCGCCCGAGCAGAAGCGCGGGAGGGGCCCGGAGTATGCAAGGGCAGCTCCCGAACCGCCGCTCGGCGGCGGCGAAGAACCGGCTGACCCACTCCGTTCCGCCTGGCTGGAGATGATCGCGGACGCCAAAGTTCTGCGACCCGGGCAGGGTATCGCTCTCAGGGCGGTGCAGATCAGTGATCTGGACGCCGACGGCGAACTCAGCGTGCTGGCAGCCAATGGCACGCCCGCCGCGGAAGTTCTCGACGACAAAGTCACCCGACGGCGGATCGAGGAGGAACTTACCCAGCGGCTCGGGCGTCCTATACGGATAAGAAAAGAGGCGCAGGGCGAGTCGCTGCCGCCGAGGGTAAGCCAGGAGACATCTAAGCAGCAGCGGCTGGCCCGGTTGGTGGAGGGCGACGAGGGGCTGCAGCGGATCGTGGAGAAGCTGGATCTCGAGTTGATGGACTGAGGCGGAACGCCCCGAAGGGCCTGAAAGGACTGGCCTTGCGTGGTTTTGGGCGATTCGTAAACTTCAAGCCTGATGATGGGTGAGCGGGAGTAGCCAGGATGAACAGTCTCCACCAGTTGTTCCAGCTGGTCCAGCAAGGTCAGGCAAGACTGACCGAGATCCAGACGCAACTGGCATCTAAGACGGTCACGGCCAGCAGCGGGGGCGGCTTGGTCAAGGTGGTGGCGGACGGCCAGGGCCGGATTCGTGAGATCAAGATCGATCCGTCCGTGGTAGATCCCTCTGACATCGAGATGCTGGAGGACCTGGTGCAGGCGGCCGTGTCCGATGCACAGGCTCGCGCTCGCCAGCTGTACGAGGAGGAGATCGGTCGCATGGCTGGCGGGCTCGGCCCGTTCAACCTGGGCAATCTCTTCGGGGGTTCGTAGGCCCAGGCATGTCGGTGATCGATGATCTGGCCAGAGAGTTCACACGTCTCCCTGGCATCGGTCGCAAGACCGCCTATCGGCTCACCCACTACTTGCTAAAGATCCCGCCGGAGGAGGCTTGCCGGTTGGCCCATGCCATAGAGGCGGTGGCCGAGCGAGTGAAGCACTGCTCGATCTGCAGTAACTTGAGTGAGTCCGATCCGTGTGAGTATTGCACGGATTCGGGTCGCGATCGAACCACGATCTGTGTTGTCGAGGAGGCCTCGGACATAGCTGCGATCGACGCATCAGGCGCTTTCAAGGGGCTCTATCATGTTTTGGGAGGTTGCCTCTCGCCGCTTGACGGAGTCGGCCCTGATGAGTTGAACATCGAATCGCTGATCGCTCGGCTGAACCGTGGAGTCAGTGAAGTGATCCTGGCGACTAACCCCAGCGTGGAAGGCGAAGCGACGGCAACGTATCTGCAGAAGGTGCTGGTCCCGCGCGGAGTGGCGGTAACGCGCCTGGCGCGCGGGCTGCCTGTGGGCGGTGACCTCGAATATGCAGACGGCGTGACCATTGCGCAGGCGTTGGCCGGACGCAGGGGAATGTAACGAGTACTCGAGATGGGTAAGAGGACGATCACCGCGAACAGGCTACTGCGGACCCTTGGTCTCACGGCCGCGGGGGTGGTGGCAGTTAGTGCGCTGGGCGTGCTGCTCGTCCGTGACCAGGTTCACCGTCATCGGCGCGATCTGTTCAGCCCGAGGCCGCTTCGCCGGCTCGCGGCGCTAACGTATATCGGCAAGCACCCCGACGTTGAGAACGCGCATCTGCTACGCGACTTCCTGAGCTGGGAACAGGAGCCGATGCTGCGTCGACGCGCGGCATCGATTCTCGGGCGAATGGAACGCCGCTTGGCCGGCTCCGAGGAGGCGGAAGGCAACAGCGGGAACGGACGGGCTGCGGAATGGTAACCGGCGGCGCGCCTAGTTGGTCGTTTGGACCCAGCGATTCCCAGCGGATAGAGGAGATCCTCAACAATCTCCTCTACGAGTCGAATGCTCGCTGTGCGCTGCTTGTCGACCGCACCGGCCAGTTGGTGACAACGGTCGGCGAGCAACCGAGTTTTGATTCCGCTGCGTTCGCCAGCCTGACGGCAGCGGATTTCTCCGCCAACGATCAATTGGCCTCGCTGATAGGGGAAGAGGAGTTCAGCTCGCTCTTCCACCAGGGTCGAACCGAGTCGATGTACCTCGCCGACGTCGGCAAGCGCCTAATCCTGGTGGTGCTGTTCAATCAGCAGACGACGTTGGGCCTCGTGCGGATCAAGATAAAGGACGCAGTCGCTGGCTTGAACAAGGCGTTCGAGGAAGTGTTCGGGAGAGCAGCAGATGAAGAGAGTCCGGCCCTCGAGCGCGGCTTTGTCGACGAAGCTGAGGATGAAATTGACCGACTGTTCCGGGAATAGGGGATCTCGACCATGTCGATGATCAACTATGCGTCCCGGGAGATAAACTGCAAGATCGTATATTATGGACCCGGGCTCGGCGGCAAGACGACGAACCTGGAGTACATATACAACAAGGTCGCACCGACGACTCGTGGTAAGCTCATCAGCCTGGCCACCGAGACTGAGCGCACTTTGTTCTTCGACTTCTTGCCGGTCGATCTGGGAACGATCCGGGGCTTCAAGACTCGCTTCCACCTGTACACGGTGCCCGGACAGGTCTATTACAACGCGAGTCGCAAGTTGATCCTGAAGGGCGTTGACGGTGTTGTCTTCGTTGCTGACAGCCAGGTAGAACGTCTCGACGCGAATATCGAGTCGATGCACAATCTCTACGAGAACCTGGCGGAGTACGGGTACGACCTGCGGCAGATACCCTTCGTGATCCAGTACAACAAGCGGGACCTGCCGAACGTATCGCCGGTGGAGGAACTGGAGCGACACCTCAACCCCGACCGGGTGCCCTCTTACGAGGGGGTGGCGACGACGGGCATCGGCGTGTTCGACACGCTTAAGGCCGTTGCGAAACTCGTAATCAAGTCGCTGGGCTGAGCGGGGGGTCCCTCCCGTGAATCTACCGAACGTTATTACGGTCGCGCGTGTTCTGGCGGCGCCCGTGATCTTCGCGCTCATCTTGGGCGGAGGGTTCGGCCTCCTCCTAGTGGCCTTCATTCTCTTTCTCGCCGCTGCGATCTCCGACATCTGGGACGGCTACCTGGCGCGCCGCCGCGGTCAGATCACCGATTTCGGCAAACTGGCCGATCCGATCGCCGACAAACTTCTCGTTGTCGTAACCTTCGTACCCTTTTACATCGTGTCGCTACGCGCGCCTGTATCGGAGGTTCCGGTCGTCTTTGGCTGGGATGTCCTGCCGCTCTGGGTATTGATCGTAGTGCTGGGCCGCGAGCTGCTGATCACCGTGTTCCGAGGCCTGGCGAAGCGGAAGGGCGTGGTCATCGCCGCCGGCAAGGAGGGCAAGTTCAAAGCGGTATTCCAGAACATGTTCATCGGTGGCGAGATACTCTGGCTGGCGCTGCGTTCCCGCGCCCTGGAACGCGCCTGGGACACCCCGTTTTGGTCGTTCTGGAAGGTCTTCCACGGCTCCTACGTGATGATCACGCTTACTATCGCAGTCGTGTTGACCGCCTACTCGCTCGCTGTCTACCTCTGGCGCTACCGGGCGTTGGTCGCGCGGCTCGCCGAGTGATGGTGCGCGAGCTCACGGGCGTCGAGATCGTCGCGATCGGCGACGAGCTGCTCAGCGGTGCCACTCTCGACTCGAACGCAGCAACTATCGCCCGGCGACTCGAATCGCTCGGGCTACGTGTCGTGCAGAAGACCACGGTCCCTGATGCGGAAGCGCAAATCGAGGAGGCGGTGAGATCGGCGCTGGCGCGCAGCGGCGCGGTAATCACGACCGGAGGGTTGGGACCGACGAGGGACGATGTCACGCGGACCGCGGTTGCGGGCGTCTTCGGCCGCGGGCTAGAGTTCCGTGAAGATCTATGGCGTGCTTTGGAGGCGCGCTGGAAGCGCCTGGGCAGGATACCGGAGACGAATCGGGTCCAAGCCGAGGTGCCGGCGGGTGCGGAGGTCTTCCCGAACCGGCGCGGCACGGCGCCCGGACTAGCGGTCGAGGATGACTCGCTGGGCCTCTGCGTCATGCTGCCGGGGCCGCCGCACGAGATGGAGGCGATCCTCAGCGAGCAGGTCATCCCCTACCTCGAGGGTCGTGCCGGGGTGGGGGACCGTCGATCGTTGCGCCGCACTCTGCGCACGGTGGGAATAGCCGAGTCGGCGATCGCCGAGCGGCTTGCGAATCGGCTCGATGATCTACCGCTCGATGTCGCCCATCTCCCGGAGATCGACGGCAACGACATCCGTCTGAGCGCGTGGGCGGCTGACGAGTCGGATGCCGCCGCTGCGCTCGACGAGGCGGTGAGCCGTCTGCGTGAGCTTCTCGGTGCGCACGTCTACGGAGAGGGGGAGGCGGACCTGGCACAGGTCGTCGGCGAGCTGCTCCGCAGGCGGGGGCTGAAAGTCGCTGTGGCTGAGAGCTGTACCGCCGGTCTGATCGGCAAGCGGCTGACCGAGTCCCCGGGCTCCTCAGATTACTTCTGGGGCGGTATGATCGTGTATGACGACCGGGCCAAGGTGGAGCTGCTCGGCGTCTCGGAGCAGACACTGCAGCGGCACGGCGCGGTCTCGGAGCAGGTCGCGAGCGAGATGGCCGTAGGCGTCTATCGCCGGTCGGGTGCCGAGACAGCGATCGCCGTGACGGGGATAGCCGGCCCAGCCGGCGGGAGTGAGGACAAGCCTGTGGGCACTGTCTGGCTGGCGGTAAAGGTCAAGGATGTGGCGGTGACCGAGCGGCGGTTTTACCCGGGTGCGCGAGACATGGTCCGGGCGCGGGCGGCGCAGGGCGGCCTCGATTTGCTTCGTCGCACATTGCTGGAGGAGCTACCGTGAGGGGAGCGCACGCCTATTTCTCGGGTTCCGGTAACATCCGGCTCCACTATCGGTGCTGGGACGTGCCGACGCCGCGGGCGGTGGTCATTATCTGCCACGGATTGGGCGAGCATTCGGGGCGCTACGAGGAGCTGGCGCAGGACTTCGCCCGTGCAGGCCTGAGTAGCTACGCTCTAGATCACCGGGGCCACGGTCGCTCGGACGGTCGTCGAGGGCATGTGCGGCGGTTCACCCGCTACGTGCACGATTTGGAGAAGTTCCGGCGGCGCGTGTTCGGAGCCGTAGGACCCGACGTTCCGCTGATCTTCCTCGGCCACTCGCTCGGCGGTCTGATCATGATCCGCTACCTGCAGGAATATCCGGCGGTGCCGGCGCACGGGGTGGTGCTCTCCGCACCACTCCTCGGTATGGCGATGGAGGTTCCGCAGTGGAAGGAGCTTTTGTCGAGCATCCTTTACTACGCGATGCCGGCGTTGCCTATGAGCACGGGGCTGGATCCGGAACACCTCAGCCACGACCCAGAGGTGGTAGAGGCTTACAGGCGCGACGCGCTCGTACACGACCGAATCACGCCGCGCCTCTACGGAGAGATCGTCGGCGAAATCGAGCAGGCGTTCGCTAAGGTCTCGCAACTGCGGTTACCGGTCTTGGTGCTGATACCGAGTGCTGACAAAATCGTTCGCCCGGATCTGATGCAGCAGTTCGCGGCGGAACTACGAAAGGAGAGCCCTGTCCAAGTCAGGACCTTCGCTGGCCTTTACCACGAGGTCTTGAACGAGACGACGCGCTCGAGCGCGGTGGCCGATATCCTCGGCTGGATCGAGCGCCGCATACCGCAATACTCCGGGTCGCCGACGACCGCCGAGTCGGCCAGCTAGGGCGGCGGCGTGGCGGCCGACAGCAGCGGCGGGACTTGACGGCAGACGGGAAAGCGATGACTCTCAGAAGCAACCTTGTGACGCGCTAACGAGACCAAGATATGGAGCCACGAAAGAGGGCAAAGAAAACCAGGGACACGGCCGCCAAGGATGCCCGCGAGGCTGCGGTCCCGGAATCGGAGGCTGAGGTTCTCGCGGTGGNNNGACACCCGACGAGGTGATCGCGACGCTGAGCTCGGAGTTGGAGGCGCTTGAGGACCGCCACCTGAGGCTCGTTGCGGAGTTTGACAATTTCCGCAAACGGACCGTCAAGGAACGCTCGGAGCAGGCGCAACGCGCGCAGGGTGACCTGGCGCGTCAGCTCCTCGAATCACTCGATGACCTGTCGCGCGTCTCTGAGCTCGGATCGTCCGACCACGATGCGGCGACCATACTGGAGGGCGTTCAGCTCGTGGAGAAGAAGCTCCAACGGGCGCTCGAGCAACTGGGGCTCAAGCGCATCGACGCCCTGGGTCAGCGATTCGATCCCGAGCTGCACGAGGCGATGGTCACCGTTGCCACCGAGGACCCGGAGGAGGACGAGGTCGTCTCACAGGAGTTCGCCAAGGGGTACACCTTCGGGAATACGCTGTTGAGGCCTTCGAGGGTCGCGGTGAAGATGTACCGACCGGCCGAGGAGAGCGGTGGCGCAGAGCCCGAAGAGGGCGAGGACGGATCCTGAGTTATGCCTCGCGCCACGACCAAGGATTACTACCAGATACTGGGGGTTTCGGAAAGCGCCGACGAGGCTGCGATCAAGAAGGCCTACCGTAAGCTGGCCAAGCAGTACCACCCCGACGCCAACCCGGACAACCCGACCGCAGCGGAGCGCTTCAAGGAAGTCTCCGAGGCGTACTCTGTGTTGTCGGACGGGGGAAAGCGGAAACAGTACGACCGCATGCGCCGGTTTACGCCGTTCGATGACATCGCGGCCGCAACGGGTGACGAGGAGCGGCGCGGCTTCTCGTTCGACGACCTCGGCGGCATCGGCGACATCTTCAGTTCGATCTTCGACTTCGGCCGCGGCCGCCGCAAGCAGGCGGCTCAGCGTGGTCGCGACGTCGAGCATTCGGTTGAGGTAGACTTCAGGACGGCTGCCCGCGGCGGCCACATCACCATCAACGTGCCGGTAACCGAAGAATGCGCAACTTGCGACGGCAGCGGTGCCAGGACGGGAACTAGCACGACGCGTTGCCCGGAGTGCGGCGGCACGGGTGCAAAGAGTTTCGGCCAGGGCGACTTCGCCATAAACCGACCGTGCCCAGCATGCTTCGGTCGCGGCGAGATCGCCACCGATCCATGCCCGAGCTGCCGTGGCACGGGCCAGGTCACCAGTCAACGGACCGTCAACCTACGTGTGCCTGCCGGAGTTGAGACGGGGTCTCGCGTCCGGATGTCGGGTATGGGTGAACGGGGCCCCGGAGGCGGCCCACCTGGCGACCTGGACATCAAGTTCGAGGTGAAGAAGGACCGGTTCTTCCGCCGCCGCGGCCTCGACGTCTACTGCACGGTGCCGATCAACATCGCCCAGGCGACGCTCGGCTCGAAGCTGCGCGTGCGAACGGTGGATGGGAAGCGCGTCGTCCTTCGCATACCGCCGGGTACGAGCAGCGGTACCAAGTTCCGCATCCCCAAGATGGGGGTCGAGAAGGATGGAAGGATCGGCGATCAGTACGTCGAGGTGAAGATCGTCGTGCCGGAGGTGCTGGACGAGAAATCGCGCGAGCTGCTGAAAGAGCTGGCCGAGAAGGAAGGTATCAAGTACTGAGGCCGCTGGTCGATCCTTTGGTGGCCGGTAGCCAGTAGCCGGTAGCCAGTAAGGTCAAAGTGCAAAGTCACAATTACCGGCTACGTACGGTCACCGACTACTGACCACCGATTACCCCGCCCCCCAGAAGTACATCCCCTTCGTAGATCGCCGCGGACTGACCAGGCGTTACCGCCCTATGCGCCTCGTGGAGTCGGATCAGGGCGCGCTCGCCGTCCAGGCAGTCAATCGTGCCGAGAACCTCTTGTCCGCGGTGGCGGATCTGGACGCCCACCGCGTCGCCCGTCGTCGGCGGATCGCCCAGCCAGTTCGTCCCAGCGACCGTTATCTCCGTCGAATCGAGGGCACGCGAGGGACCGATGATCACTGACCGGGTGCCCGGCTCGATCCTCACTACGTACATCGGGGCCGTGAAGCCGCCAGGCAAACGCTTTCGCTGACCGATCGTGTACCGGCAATAACCGTCGTGCTGGCCGACCTCGTCCCCGTCCACCGTTAGAATCGGACCCGGCCGGAAGGCGGGGTGGTCGCCGTCCAGGCGCGTGGCCAGGAAGCCGGCGTAGTCGCCGTCGGGGACGAAGCATATGTCGAAGCTCTCCGGCTTGTCCGCCGTCGTCAAGCCGAGCTCGCGGGCCCGGCGCCGGACCTCGCTCTTGCCGAGCTCACCCACCGGCAGCTCGAGCCGCTCCAGTACCTCACGGTCGATTCCCCAGAGGAAGTATGTCTGGTCTTTCGCTCTGTCGGTTGCTCGCATGAGCTGAGTGCCGCGGCGGGAGCGGAGACACCGGGCGTAGTGGCCAGTGGCGATACGCTCGCACCCCAGCATGCGGGCTCTACGCAGCAGGTCGCTGAACTTGGTGTACGAGTTGCAAAGTACGCATGGATTGGGTGTTCGTCCGGCGGCGTACTCGGTGACGAAATTGCCGATGACGTCGTGGGTGAACTCGTCCTCGAGGTCGAAGACGTAGTGAGGGATGCCAAGTTTCTGGGCCACGGCGCGTGCGTCGGCGATTCCTTCGAGTCCGCAGCAGGTCTTCGACGAGCCAGGGACCTCGGCGTAGCAGAAGGTCTTGATCGTGGCAGCGACTACGTCGTAGCCGTGCTCGACGAGCATTGCAGCGGCAAGCGACGAGTCGACGCCGCCACTCATCGCGACGAGAACTCTCTGACGATCTAGGTTCTTTTCAGGCACAGTCGATGCTAATCGGTTGACGCGACCCTCGACGTCAGTCGCCGGGAAACTCCCTGACTCGTTGCACGATCTTGGGGAACACCTCTAGGACGTACTCGATATCCTCAGCTCGAGTTCCCCAGCCGAGACTCAAGCGGATGGCGTTGCTGGCGAGTTCGCCCTCACGACCCATCGCCGCGATGACGTGGGACGGTTCCACGCTACCGGTGCTGCATGCCGAGCCGGAGGAAACACAAACTCCTTCCAGGTCGAGGGCCGTGAGCACGCCTTCCAGGTCGATATCCGGCACCGATATGTTGAGCATGTTGGGTAGCCGCTGGGGCGCGTCGCCGCCGTTAACGACGATCCCGGGCAGCGTCTTGTGCAGACCGGCGCTCAGCCGATCCCTGAGGGCGCTCAGCCGGTCCGTCTCCGCCGCGAGCTCCGAGGTCGAGGCGGCCACCGCCGCGGCGAAGCCCACGATCCCGGCTACGTTCTCGGTCCCGGAGCGGAGCCCGCTCTCCTGGCCGCCGCCGTAGACGAGGGGCTCGAGCTCGACCGCGCCCCTGACATAGAGTGCGCCGACCCCCTTCGGGCCGCCCAGCTTGTGAGCGGAGAGGGCCACGAGATCGATACCGGTCGCGTCCACTTCGAGCGGTATCTTCCCCAGCGCCTGCACTGCGTCCGTGTGGAGTGTCGCTGCGCGCTCGCGACAGAGCTCCGCCAGCGCACTAAGCGGCTGAATGACCCCGGTCTCGTTGTTCGCCCACATCACCGATACCAGCGTCGGACGGCCGTCGTCCGGCAGCAGACCGGCCAACCGCTCGAGGTCGACGGTCCCCTCGGCCTTAACGGGCGCCACACGCACATCGTAACCGCCGGCCGCGAGCATCTTCGTCGACTCGATGACGGCTTTGTGTTCGATGCTCGACCGGATGACACAGCCGCCAGGGTGCCGTCTGGCGAAGCCCAGGACCGCCAGGCAGTCCGCCTCGCTTCCGGAGCCGGTGTAGACCAATCGGCCGTCCACTGCGCCAAGCGCGGCCAGCGTCTGCCGCCGGGCATCCTCAACGGCGAGGCGCGCCTCGCGGCCGAACGAGTGGATGCTGGACGGGTTCCCGAACTCATCATCCAGGTAGCGTGCCATCGCCTGCGCCGCTTCGGGGCGGATCGGTGTCGTCGCCGCGTAATCTAGATAGACGCGTTTCTTCATCGCCATCCCTTCTCCATCGCCATCGTAATCGTGATCGTAATCGAGATCGTAATCTGCATTGTCGTCGCGAGCCGATAACGATCGCGATTACGATAAGAAACTATCCCCACGTGGTGCGGAGGGAAGTCGCCCGTCCTAGAAACTGCTTACCGGCAGGCTTACAACGTCGTCGACCAGCATCGTTTCCCGTGCATAGAACGGCTCGCCGTAGGCCACGCGGATCAGCGACCCGTAGTGCGCGTCCTGGATCCTTACCAGATCATAGAGCGGCACCTCGGCCGGGTAGAGTTCGCCTAGCGCCTTGACGCCATCGAACTGGGAGGCATAGCAGCGAATCGCCTCGAGCTTCCGCTCGAAGGCATCGCTGATGTCGACAACGAACGTCGGTTTGAGCGCATGTTCGCGATAGGCGAGCGTGTAGAGGATCTTGGTTGGACGGTGTGGGTCGCCGGCGGCGGGGAAATTCTTCAACCCCGCCAGATAGCAGGCGTCGTAGCCTAACTCGGACGCGACGCGATGATCGGGGTGTCGGCCCTCGAAATAGGGGAGGATCACCGTGCGCGGGCGCAGCTCGCGGATCGCCTCGACCAGTTGGACCCGGCTCTCCTCGTCGTTCCGGATCCGCGCGTCGGGCAGGTCGAGCCCTATCCGCGCCGTTAGCCCGAGAATCTCGGCTGCCCGTTCCGCTTCCGCTCTGCGCCCCTCCGGTGTCCCGTGCGTTCCGAGCTCGCCGGCGCTCAGATCGAGAATCCCGGTCTTGTGGCCCAACGCGGCGGCGCGGATCAAGGTGCCACCACAGAGGAGCTCGGCGTCGTCGGGGTGCGGCGTAATAGCGAGTAGATCGACCATGGGCTGTAGGATGTCAGTCAACGGGGCCCACCCGCAAGTCAGACCTCAACTCGTGCACATCGGGGTTCGGTGCTACTCGTAGCGGAGGGCTGCTACCGGGTCGAGGCGCGAGGCGCGCACGGCAGGGAAGAGGCCGAACACGATGCCGGTGAAAGCGGCTGCGACGATGGCGAGCACTATCGACCAGAGCGGGATGACAGCGGGTACCGGCGTGAAGGAGTTGAGCAGCCAGGCGATGAGGCCGCCGACGCCCAGTCCGAAAGCGCCGCCGATGGTCGTAAGCGTTACCGCTTCGACCAGGAACTGCCAGAGGATATCGCGGCGCGTCGCGCCCAGCGCCTTGCGGACCCCGATCTCCTTCGTGCGCTCCGTCACCGAGACGACCATGACCGCGATGACCCCGATACCGCCCACCATGAGGCCGACGCTGGAGAGCGCGAACATCACCGTAAAGAGAGCCGCAGTGAGCTGGTTCCAGACGTCCTGCATCGATTCCTGGGTCACGATATCGAAATTGTCTTCGTCGCCTGGGCCGAGGCCACGCAGGCTGCGCATGCGGCCGGTGACCTGGTCGATCGCCGTCGTGATATCGACCACGGGCTTGGCCACGACCGTTATCCAGACGAGCTCGTCGAACGAGATCCAGCGAACGTCCTTCATCAGGTACTTCTGGCCGGTGTTGAACGGTACGAAAACTCGGCTGTCGCCCAGGGCGGCAAAGAGATTCGGCGGGTGTTTGTAGACGCCGACCACGAGGAAGCCCTGATTCCCGATCCGAAACGTCCTACCCACGGCGTCGAGTGGTGCGAAGAGGTCGCGCGCCGCAGAGCTGTCGATCACGGCCACCGGCCGGCCTGCCTCCTCCTCCGTCTTGGTGTAGAAACGACCGGCTACGATGTCGCCGGCGTCGGTCTGCATGAAGTCGGAGGGCACGGCCAGGATGCTCGCTTCGGTCTCGTTACCCCGTGCGGTGAGTGACACGTCGAGCCAAGAAACATCGGCGGACGCGTAGGAGTTCGCTACGGCGGAGAGAGCCTCGAGCGAGCGGGCGAAGCGGGCCGGTATCGGGGGCCGCCGCCGCCAGGTCGGTTCCTCTTCGTCGAGCCCGGTGCTCATCTCGACGCCATAGGATCGGGTGACGTAGAAGGTATTGGCGCCGGAGGCCTCGACCAGCACGTTGAAGCTTTCGTTGACCCCCTGAATGACCGCTGCCATCGCCACCACGACCAGAACGCCGATGCCGACTCCGAGAATGGTCAGGCCGGTACGTACCTTGCTCTGCCTCAGCGCCTGCAGCGCGATCGTTACACCTTCTTGGAGTGCTCTGGCCCTCATGGTCTCGCTCGCTCACTCGTATCGCAGGGCGACTATCGGGTCGAGCCGCGAGGCGCGTAGTGCGGGGTACACGCCGAACACGATCCCAACAAGAAGCCCCAGCGCGACTCCCATGACGATCGCGTAGAGCGGTACCGACGCGGGCAGCGGGGCCACGATATCCACGAGCTTGGCCAGTCCCGTACCGACGGCTACGCCGATCGCCGCACCCAGGGTGGAGAGCGTCGCCGATTCAGCCAGGAACTGCCGCGTAATGTCGATGCGTCGCGCGCCCAGCGCTTTGCGGACTCCAATCTCGCGTGTCCGCTCCAGCACCGACATCAGCATGATATTCATGATCACTATGCCGCCCACCACTAGGGCCACCGCCACCAGACCGGGGCCCGCGGCCAGCAGTACGTTCTTGATCGTGTTCCAGGCGTCCAGCACCTCGCTGGCCGTCTCGATGTCGAAGTCGTTCTCCTGGCCGGGCCGCAGCCGGTGCCGCGCCCGCAGCGTCTCCTCGGCCACCGCCTGGCCCGCCAGCATCGCTTCATCTGTCCTGAACTTGATCTGGATCCCGTCTACAACGTTGCGGCGACGTGAGAAATCGGCCTGATAAGCGCCCCAGGGCACGACCACGGCCGCATCGCGAATGACACCGATGAAACCGCCCTGCCGCTTCAGCACGCCAACGATCCGGTAGCGGAACGGCCCTAGTCGGATGTCGCGTCCGATCGGCGACTCGTCCGGGAACAGTTTCTGGGCGATAGCGTCGCCGATCACCGCAACTCGAATCGCCCGAACGTCGTCGATACGGGTCAGGCCACGGCCGTCCACGATCTCCCAGCCCTGCAGTTCCAGATACTCGTCGGTCACGCCGATGAGCCGGACGTTCTTCCGCTTGTTCTGGCCGCTGCGAACCTCGGGCATGAACCGGTCTGTGCTGTACGCCATGTACCAGATGTCGGGGATCTCTTCCCTGAGCGCCTCGGCCTCTGCAGTCGTGATGTCCGGATTGCGCGACTGCTGTCGGCGTGTCTGTGCGTCCTGACGGCCGCCGCGTCCCGACCAGATCCGTTCGATGGTTATCGTGTTGATCCCGAAGATCGAGCCGGCGAAGTCGTCCTGCACATAGCGGTTCATCCCTTCGACCACGGCGAACACCGAGATCAGAAAGGTGACGCCGACAATCACGCCGAGCAGTGTGAAGAAGGACTTGAGCTTCTGAGCCCAAACCGTCCTCAGCGCCAGGATTACCGCATCGAGGATCTTCAAGCCACTGGCTCTCCAATCGTATGCCGCTGGTCGGTCTCGATCACGCCGTCCCGCAGCGTGATCAGCCTGTCCGAGTAGGCGGCGATATCACGCTCGTGCGTGACCAGCAGGATCGTCTCGCCGCGATCGTGCAGACTGACGAGGATATCCATTATCTCCCTCGACGTCGCCGAGTCGAGGTTGCCCGTCGGTTCGTCCGCCAGCAGCAGCGATGGCTGGTTGACCAAGGCCCGGGCCATGGCGACCCGCTGGCGCTCACCGCCCGACAGTTCGTTCGGGTGGTGGGTCATGCGGTCAGCGAGCCCGACGGCGTCGAGCGCCGCCTTTGCCTGCTCGTGTCGCTGTTTGGCAGGCATACCGGCGTAGATCAACGGCAGTTCGACGTTGTGCAGCGCCGTCGTCCGCGGCAGCAGGTTGAACGTCTGGAAGACGAACCCGATCTGCCGGTTGCGGATCCTGGCGAGCTCGTTGTCGTCGAGCTGCGAGACCTCTTCGCCGCCCAGCCAGTATTGGCCCGAAGTCGGCGTATCGAGGCAGCCGATCAGGTTGAGCAGCGTCGACTTGCCCGAGCCCGACGGCCCCATGATGGCGACGAACTCGTTCTTCTCGATCTGCATGTCGACGCCGCGCAGTGCGCGGACCGTCTCGGCGCCGAGTTCATATTCCTTCTTGAGGTCGCGCGTCAGGATTACGGTGTTGTTGTCCGGAGGCATCATCATTTATTGCCGCTCCCCTCTTGGGCTGCTGCCATTCTCGTTAGTGGGCCTCACCAGGTCGCCTTCCTCGAGCGTGCGGATGGCCTGGTAGCTGCCTGCCACGATCACTTCGCCTTCTTCGAGTCCTTCGATCACTTCGAAGTGTTCGCGCCCGGCGACGCCGACGGTCACGGGCCGAAAGCTGATCGTGTTATCATCGTTCAACACGAAGACGCCCTCTAACTCCTGGGGTTCCCTTTCCTCGACTAGTTCGATCTCTTCGCTGCTCGTGTCGCCGGCGGTCTCTTCCTCTTCGGGCTCGGGCGTGCGAAGCGTCAGGGCGATGATCGGGATACTGAGCACGCTGTCCCGTACCTCCGCCACGATGTCAGACGTGCACGAGAGGTCGGTGCGCAAAGACTCCGGCGGGTCGTCGATCCGGATCACGACCTCGAAGTCGACCGACTGATCGGAGGTGGTGCCGCTGAAGCCGAGCGTACCGCCCTGGATCGAGCTGTGGGCGATCTCGGTGACCACGCCAGTGAAGACATCGTCGGGGAAGGCGTCGATCTCGATGTCTGCACTGTCGCCCAGCGCGATTTGCGGTACGTCGGTCTCGTCGACCTCGACCACCGCCTCCATCTCCGATAGGTCGGCGACGGTCGCCAGCACCGTACCCGGGTTGTTCATCGTACCGATGATCGCCGTCTCGCCCTGCTCGACGTTGAGACGTGTGACGCGGCCGGTGAGCGGCGCTGTGATAACCGTCTTGGCCAGGCGGTCGCGGGCCTCGCGCAGGTTGGCGCGCGCCTGATCGACCGAGTGCTCGGCTGCCTGGTAGAGCGCTTCCTGTACCTCGAAGCTGGTCTCGGCGTCTTCGAGCTGTTGATCCGATATCAGCTCCGGGTTCTGGTTGCGGATCCGCAACGTCCGATCGAACATCCGGCGGGCTTGATCCCGGTTGGCCCGGGCCTGTGCCGCGGTCGCCTGGGTGGAGCTGAGCGCCGCTTGAGCGCGCTGTTCCGCGGCCAGGTAGGTGGACTGATCGATGATCAGCAGCGTATCCCCTTCGGTCACCCACTCGCCTTCCAGGATACGGAGATCGATGATGCGCCCGGAGACGTCGGCTTGGATTTCCACCCTTCGGTAGGGGCGGATCCGGCCACTGGCCGTCACAACCGATACGAGGTCGCGCCGCTGCACTTCCTCGGTGCGAACCTCGGTCCCTCCGCGGCGACCCTGTCGCATAGCCAGCACGACGAAGACTAGCAGTATCAATGCGCCGGCGGCCGCGATTAAGAGTTTCTTTCTATTCACAACTTGGCTCCCGTAGGACTGCCTCGTAAGGTAGTACCCCTTACACTCCCGGTTTATTCGCTTCCCCGCNNCTTACACTCCCGGTTTATTCGCTTCTCCGCAGTTCGAGCGGGCGCCCAACCGCCGCCTCGAGTTGGGTCAGAGACTGATAGAAGCTGAACACGGCATCGATCTGGTCAACCTCGGCCTGGGCGGTCAGCGTTTGCGAGTCGAGCAGCTCGAGGAAGGTGCCGGCACCTAGCTGATAGCGCTCCTGTGCCAGGCGCATTTCCTCGCGCGCCGTCGCCGTGTTCTCCTCCTGGAGTAGGACCGTCTGGTAGGCGGTCTCCATGTTGTGGACGGCCTCGGTGACGTCGGCGCGTATCTGCAGCTCGAGGCCGCGCACCTGGTAGTCCATGTCGTTGCGCCGTGCGATCGCCGCCTCGACCTGAACCTGACGGTCGAATCCGGTGAAGATCGGCAGCGAGAAGGAGGCGCTCAGCGAGACGGGCGAGTTCGAGAAGTCGAAGGGAAAGACGTCGTTCTGGCGTCTGATCCTGTTGTCGATGTCGATGGAGTCCTGCGGCTCGTCGAACGCGAAGTCCGAGCAACTATTAAACTCGGGTGGTATCGAGCCGGTGGATGCGTCGTAGAGCTCGGCGAACGTATTACAGAGAGCGACCGTTCCCTCCGCGTTCAAACGGGCGCTTCTCACCGCAGACTCGATCGAGAAGTTCGGGTTGGTCTCCTCACGGGTGAAGCCGCTCCAGCCGGCGCGTAGCGAGAGGGTCGGGAAGTATGATGCCTTCGCCACCTTGACACTCGAGTTCGCCGCTTCCCGGTCGGCCCGAGCCGCGATGAGGGTCGGGTGAGCCGCCATCGCCTCGGCGACCCAGGCCTCCATCTCAAGCATGGGCTCGAAGACCTCGAACTCGCTCACCAACTCGATCTGCTCTGCAGGCATCTGGACGCCCAACGCCTGGATCAGCCTGAGCTTGGCTACCCGGGCGGTGTTGCGGGCCTGGAGCAGGGCGACCTCGGCCTGGCCACGGGCCACGTCGGCCTGCATCGTCTCCAGCCGCGTCCCGGCACCCACCTCCTCGCGTGCCTCGGCCAGGCGCAGGTGTTCCTCGGAGCGTCGCAACTCGCGCTCTGCCTGGTCAGCCCGGGCCTCCAGTCTCAGGACCTCGATATAGAAGCTAGTCACCGAGTTGCGAAGTTGAAGCTCCGCGTCATCGATCCGACGCTCCACCGCCGTGCGCTCTGCTCGGCGCTGGCCCGGCGCGAACAACGTGTTGCCGTTGAGCGCGTAACTGAGGCTGAACGAGTAGTTCGAGATCAGCACCGACGGCTGGGCGCTGGTGAAGCCGCCGAACTGCTCCTGTCCGGCGTCCTGCCAAGAGGTGCCGAAGAACAGGCTGGCGTCCGGCAGGAACAGGTTGGCGTTCGCCGCCCTCACGTTCCATTTGGCGGGCGCCAAGTCGGTCAGCGTCTGCTGGAACAGTGGGTTGTTCTGCCTGGCCAGCTCGATCGCTTCCTCCAGCGTCATCCGTGTTAGCTGCTGGGCGTTGAGGCCCGTTACGGTAACCAGCAGGCACGCGAGAAGCGCGCTCGGGACTGCTGTCCACTTCATAACCAACTCCACGCTTGGGTTAGCTAGGGCTCTTCGAATACAGTAAACAGCTTGCTGCAGTGGACCGATGCGAATTCCACACCGGGCAACGAGCACCTGCTGCACCCAACCGCTCCGGCAGCCGGCACGGGAGGCCGCTCCCGGCGCTATCCGCTTGTGTGCAGCGCTCTTGCCTACTCGTACGAGGCTGCTCAGTCAAGAGTTTCGCGGCATCTGTCGCTCTGTCGCTCAGCCTTGCCGCGACGGGGCCGCCCGGCCCGAATCCGCCGTGACCCAAAGAACACACGGCGGCGGCCGGGGCCGAGACCCCGGCCGCCGCCTCAGATCGTTGGCCTATGGCGCTGGCCCGGTGCCCAGGCCCCGAATCGGTCAGGCGCCGAACAGCGTCTGGCGTGCCGCGCTGAACAGCACCCAGACGCCATAGAGTGCGAGAACGGTCCCGATGCCTTTGCCCGTCGATAAGCGTCCGCCCGAGAGGCCGGCTTCCACCGCGCCGAGGGCTGCCGAGCTCCAGAGTCCGAAGAGCGTAACGCTGTTCAGTAGGTAGCCGACAAACGTCTGCGGCGCCTCGGCGAGCAGGAGGCCGAGTCCAAGCTGTGTCGTCATCTCGCCCTTGGAGATCCAGACCGGCAGCACAACGAAGAAGCCCAGGAGGCCGATCCAGTAAGCGTGGGCTGTCGCACTCAGGTGCTGCTTGTAGGTCGTGTCCTGGCCGAACGTGACATTGAAAGCGAGGTACAAAACGCCGGCGACGACCGCTGCTGCGACGAACGACCCGACCAGTGCTCCGAGTGGACCAAAGATGCGCGCCATCCTGAGCATCTGCTCCGGGTCGGGCGGCTCCTGTCCCTGCGGGCGCGCCCGCGCCTGCGCCTCCAGTGTGCTTTGCAGGAGCTGTTCCGGGAGCAGGAAGTATGCGACGGCACTGATTATCGCCAGGATCGCCAACGTCCAGAACCAGGGCGCGGTCCGACGCAGGGCCGCACCCAAGCCGGTCGGCGATGTGAACACCATGATGACGCGCTGAACGAGGTTGGGTGTCGCTTCGACGCCGGTGGGCTCAGCGCTTTGGGGTTCGAAGTTCATTGATCCCCCTGTTCAGTTGAACGAATCGCCATTGTCGGAACGCACGGCGAGGAACGCATGCTCGGGGACTTCAACTTTCATTACCCTGTCACCGTCCAACCACACATGGTGGGTTGCGTCGGTTTGTGAGACAATTGTGATATGACGTAGCTCGAGTTCGGTCGAGCCGATGCTTACCGGCTCTACGCCCTGATCTACGATCCGCACCGTCTCCTGGTTTCGGTCGCGGGGCACGATGATGCTCGCCTCGACGTAGCGCTCGGCCGCCAGCAACTTGCAGGCGAAGAAGTAGTGGTGCGCTACGTACTTATCGAGCAGTGTTACCTGTCCCGGCACTAGGAACTCTTTCATTTCATCGCCGCGCGGCGATCGGACGTCGAGCCGGATTCGGTCACGTGACAGCGTGCCGACTATCGTCGTCGCCGAAGAGCCGTTGATCTCGGACTCGTAGCGCAGCGGGCGATAGCTTGGTCCAACCGTCTCGAGCGCCACGCTGACGCGCATCGTACTGCCTGCGAGCTTTAGGCTGAGCTCGGCCCCCGCTCGGAAAACGAACCCAGCGGAGCCCGCCCGCTCGCGGCGGATTATGAACCTTTCCACTCCGATCCGCGCACCCTCCAGATAGAGGGTGAAGGTACCGCTGTCGACCACGTCCGATCGCTCACCTGCTGGCAGACCGGTAGTAGTCCCCAAGTTGATCAGGAGCAAGAGCGAGACGGTGCAGGCGCGGCCGATTCTCCTAATCGGCGGGCTCCAGAAACAGCCTCGTCTTGACCTTCTCGAGGACGTAGCTGTAGATCTCTTCACCTTTCTTGGCAGTGGCAGCGGACGGATGACCGATGGCGCCCTCGCAGCCCGGCGGTGGCTTCGGCATCCGGCCACGAAGGTAACGCCGCAGCTCTTTCGCGTCGAGCGGGTAATCGTGGATTTCCTCGCGTCGCACGAGCTCAGGGAACAGGTACATCATCACCGACGTTTCCACCTCACCCGCATGCTCCGGCTGGCGCTGCATATCCAAGAACTGCCCGACTCTCACGCTCTGCAGGTCAACGACCCGTACCCGGGCATGCTCGGTCACGACGGTGGTGACCGCATCGAGATGTGGGTCGTGGAAGTGCGCCGTGATCAAGATGAACTCCTCGAAGCCGTGCCCCTCCCAAGCGGCCAGCAGATCGTTCAGGGCCCGGTGCAGGGTCTTGCGGCGTAGAGAGGCAGTGCCGGCGTATCCCTGCTCGGTATCCACGTTCACCCCGTAGGCCAGAGTCGGGGCGACGAGTACGCCAAACTCCGCCGACAAATCGTGGGCGAGTCGCTCAGCGAGTAGCGAGTCGGTCCCGAGTGGGAGGTGTCTGCCGTGTTGCTCGCAAGTCCCGATCGGGATGATCAGCCGGCGATCTCGCTCCAGGTATTCAGCGACCTCCGGCCACGACATGTCCTCGAGCAACAGCGGCTCTCCGGCTTTGCGCGAGTTGGCCACGCGGCCTCCAGGGTAGAGCATTGTGGGTGGCCTCGACTTCGTCGCCACGTTGCGCCTGGGGTCAGGCGGAGTCAAGGCTTGGCCGAGCTGGTGCCCGCCTGTGGTGCGGGAATCGCACTCCAGGCGGCCGTTGATCTTCCTTTGATCCCGCCCCGGCACAGTGGACGCGGGGTGTAGGAAGGGAGGTCAGCGATTGCTCGCGTTCGCTCGTAGTGCTGCGATACTGGGCATCGACGCGTACATCGTCGTCGTCGAAGTAGATGCTGCGGCGGGATTGCCGGCGATCGCGACGGTGGGACTCGCGCAGAGTGCCGTGAAAGAAGGGAAAGAACGCGTGCTCTCCGCGCTTCAGAACTCGGGTTTCGAGGTCCCGCCCCGGAGGATTACCGTCAACCTGGCCCCGGCCGATGTCAAGAAAGAAGGAAGCCACTTCGACTTGCCGATTGCCTGTGGCCTGCTGGCGGCCAGCGGGCAGCTGTCCCCTGATTCTTTCCAGCGCTACGCTCTGGCTGGCGAGCTTGGCCTCGACGGTTCCTTGCGGCCGATACGCGGCGCGCTATCGATGGCTCAGGCGGTGGCGCAGGCGGATCTCACCGGCTTCATCGTCCCGGCCGCCAACCTCTCCGAGGCCTCGGTAATCGAGGGTCTGGATGTCCGGGGCGCGGGATCGCTGAGCGATGTGGTCGCATTTCTGAGCGGTGGCTCGGAGCTTCCGGCGAAAGACTTCGATGCGGCCGCCGCGCTCGGCCGGCGGGCAGGCTCGACTCTCGATCTGGCTGACGTGCGCGGCCAGGAGCACGCAAAGCGCGCCCTCGAGATAGCCGCCGCCGGCGGCCACAACATACTGTTGGTGGGGCCACCGGGTGGTGGCAAGACTATGCTTGCCCGCAGATTACCCGGCATCCTGCCGCGCCTGAGCCTGGCTGAGGCAATTGAGGTCACCCGGGTCCACTCGGTCGCTGGCCAGCTCGCGCCGGACCAGGGACTCGTCAGTCGACGGCCGTTTCGCGCACCACACCACACGATCAGCGACGCCGGCCTGATCGGCGGCGGAGCTTTGCCACGGCCGGGTGAGGCATCGCTGGCCCATCATGGCGTCCTCTTCCTCGACGAGCTCACGGAGTTCCGCCGCAACGTCCTGGAGGTGCTGCGACAGCCGCTGGAGGACGGCGAGGTCACCATCGGTCGCGCCTCGCGGTCGCTTAGCTATCCGGCACGCTTCGTTCTGGCCGCGGCGATGAACCCATGTCACTGTGGACTCCTGGGCGACAGCGGGAAGACATGTCGCTGCACGCCCCGCATGATCCAGCGCTACCGCTCCAAGGTCTCGGGTCCGCTGCTCGATCGCATCGATCTGCACATCGAGGTGCCGCCGGTCTCGTCTCCCGAGCTTCTGGATTCGATCGACGGGGAGAGCTCGGCTGCAGTGTCCGCGCGTGTCGAGGCCGCCCGGAGATTGCAGCGGGCGCGCTTCGCTGGCCGTGATCGGCTGTACGCCAACGCCCAGATGAGGGCGCGCGACGTGCGGAAGTTCTGCGACGTCGACGAGACAGGGTTGTCGCTCTTACGGTCGGCGATGGCTAGGTTCGGGCTTTCGGCCCGCTCGTTCCATCGGGTGCTGAAGATCGCGCGGACGATCGCGGACCTGGCGGAGAGCGAGACGATCCGGTCCGCCCACATCGCCGAGGCGATCCAGTATCGCGGCCTCGACCGTAACGTGCTTTGATGCTGCCGTGCGGCCGCGCGCGAGCGGGGACATCCTACCGGCGGCACAATTGAGACACGAGCGGCTCAGTGGCCCTCGTGCTCTGGAATCGCGGCCGACAACTTGACAATCACCGACCGCTATCCTGAGTATTCGCCGACGAGACAATTGCCGACGACTGGCTCATGGATCCGGAGAGAGACGTCCTACAACAGAAAGAGCGGGCGCTGCATGCCCTGCTCCGCGAGTGTGGCTCGGTTCTGGTCGCCTACAGCGGAGGTGTCGACTCGGCCTACCTGGCAAAGGCGGCGCTGGACGCGCTGGGCCCTGGCCAGGTGCTCGCCGTCACCGGCCGTTCGCCCAGCTATCCGGAAGCGCAACGAAAGGTCGCGGAGGCCGTCGCCGATTCCATCGGGCTGCCTCGGGTCGAGATCGACACCCACGAGCTCGACGACCCCAGCTACGCAGCCAACCCGCGGGAGCGCTGCTACTTCTGCAAGGCCGACCTCTACGGCCGGCTCGTGGCGTTTGCCCGGGAACAAGGCTGCGCCGTCGTGCTCGACGGATCCAACGCCGATGACCTCGACGACCACCGGCCCGGCCTGATCGCGGCGCGGGAGTTGGGCGTCCGTTCTCCGCTACAGGAGGTGGGTCTACGGAAGGAGGAGATCCGTGCCCTCTCGCGGCACGCCGGCTTGCTGACGTGGGACATGCCGGCCTCGCCGTGTTTGGCCAGTCGCATTAGCTACGGAACGCCTGTCACGCCCGGCCGCCTGCGCCGCATAGAAGAGGCGGAGTCGCGTTTGCGGTCGCTAGGGGGTTGGCGTGACCTCCGGGTGCGACACCATGGTGCGTTGGCGCGGCTCGAGATCGATCCCGGTGGACTGGCCGGGCTAGTCGAGCCGGGACTGCGCGGCCAGGTCATCGAGGCACTGCGAGATGCCGGGTTCTCGAGCGCCTGCCTGGATCTGGGCGGGTACCGGCGCGGCGCGCTCAACGAGGGGCAAAGTGCAGCCCCCCGGATAGGCCTGGACCGAGAGGGTGGCCGTGCAGGGGAGGCGGAGGGCGGCCTGATCGAATTGGGCATCGATGCCCGGGTCGAGGATGGCGGCGCCGACGGCGAGATAGCGGTGCTGGTCGGCGGTGGCGATTGTCTGGCCACACTGCTGGTCGGGGCCCGCGAGGTGGTCGTCGAGAACTGTCGGGCGGCAGGCTTTCGCTACGTCGCCTTGGGGCTGTACTAAGGGATTCGGGGATTCGGGGAGTAGGAGATATTCTAGCTCGTTACTGTTGATTGCGTACCTTTGTCGCACTGGTCCCGTCCGAGGCGGAGCAGCGGCGGCTTGCCGATGCGGCCGCCGGCTTACGTGACGCCGGCTTCCCCATCCGCTGGGTCCGACCGGAGAACGTCCACCTCACGCTCAAGTTCTTGGGCGAGGTGTCAGAGGGGCGAGTGCGCGAGGTGTGCGCCGCCGTCGACGGCGCTGCCGACGGAGTGGCGCCGTTCGAGATGGCCGTCGCTCGCTTCGGCGCCTTCCCATCGCTTCGCCGGCCGCAAGTCGTCTGGGTCGGTGTGGAACTCGAGTCGACGTTGCAAGGGCTGCAAGAGTCGCTGGAGGAGGCGCTGGCGGCGCTCGGCTTCCCACGCGAAGAGCGAGCGTTCCGACCGCACCTGACGTTGGGTCGAGCCCGTAAGCATGTGTCCCCCAACGAGTTCAGGGGGCTGGCCGGTCTGGTGGAACGCCTCAAGTACCGCGATGCGTTCCAGGTTCGATCGGTGGATGTCGTTAGCAGCAACCTCATGCCGACGGGAGCCATCTACGACGTCGTTCATAGCGCGAGACTCGAATCGTGATTCCTTTGCCTCGCGTAGTGAGAATATGCGAAGCTGCCTGAAACTGATAGGATTCGGGACGCTGCTCGTGGCTGGCCTAGTGGCCGCGTGGCTGGCCCGGGACCAGATAGCGTCCTACGTGTCGGATATCGTCGGCCGACGTGATCCCCCGTTCGAGGCAGCGTCATCGAACCGTCCCGCTCTAGCGCGGCGGGCAGAGGAGAAGATCGTGGCGCTGGGCCAGGGCGAGTTCGATGAAGCCACGCTGAACGCCGACGAGCTCAACGCCTGGATACAATACGGATTGCGAGGTTTCTTCCCGTCGTACGTTAGCGATGTCGCTGCCACGATCGAGGAGGAAAGGCTGGTGTTGGCGGGCCGTGTGGTGCTGCAGGAGGTGCCGGGGATCGAGGGGATGGGTCCCTGGGTCGCGTTCCTTGGCGACACGGCCAGCGTCTCGTTCAGCGGGCGGCTGGACGGCCTACGGCCCGGCGCGGGGGTCTACTTCGTCGACGACGTACAGGTGGGAGCGCTGCCACTGCCGGTAGCGATGCGCGACCAGCTGTTGGCGCAGTTGAAGGGTGGGTCGAGCGGCGAATTGCCGACGAACGCTGTCGCCTTCGAATTGCCGGAGTTCGTCACGGACGTCGGCGTGCGCGAAGATCTGATCTTCCTGAGAAGCTCGATCGACAGGAGCCACTAGACGACTTGGTGCTGCGCCGCGGTCGTGCTAAGTTCAGCAGTCAGCAAGTAGCGTGAGTGGAGAGCTAGCGAAACCGGAGGGTGCCGAGATAGCTTCCGACTGATGCCGCGCATCGCGACAGGTGGAACGCGGCGGATCTTGAGGCGCCCTGGGAGGTAGGATAGACAGGCGCCCACGGCTTCTTGCCCGAGGGCCGGGGCAGTTGATGGGAATTCCAGGTAATGGCCAAGAAGAGACGACAGACAAAGAAGAGGCAGGATGCGCCAGAGCACGAGGAGCTGGGCGCGAGGCGGCGGCGGGCGGAGGAAGGCACCGGTCGTTGGCTCTGGGAATGGGTAAAGTCGATATCCGTTGCGATCCTGCTGTTCCTCGTCATCAGGACTTTCGCGGTAGAGGCGTTCAAGATCCCGACAGGATCGATGGAGAAGACATTGCTGGTCGGTGACTTTCTCCTGGTGAACAAGGCGGTCTACGGTGCCCAGGTACCGTTCACCGGAGTCCGCTTGCCAGCGATAGAGAACCCCGAACGGGGTGACATCGTGGTCTTCGAATACCCACTCGACCAGTCGAAGAATTACGTAAAGCGTGTTGTCGGTCTACCGGGCGACAAGGTCGCCATGCGTGGCGGTCAGTTGTACGTGAACGGTGAGCGACTGGACGAGGATTACGTGCAGCACACTCAGCCGGGCGGCGACTACTACGATCCTCAGTTTGAGTGGCAGAGAGGCTACGTCGCGCCCGATGTGGACGGTGACAACTATCGCCCGACTCGCGACGACTGGGGCCCCATCCTCGTGCCGGTCGGCAATTACTTCGTCATGGGCGACAATCGCGACAACTCGCAGGACTCTCGCTATTGGGGCTTCGTCGATCGGAATCTGATCAAAGGGCGGCCTTTGTTCATCTACTACTCGTTCGATCGCAGCAAGCTGCGGCCGCTGCCGTGGCTGACCGAAGTCAGATGGAGCCGGGTCGGAGACCTGGTCCGATAGATCGCCTGGCGCTAGTCTAGGCGCAGTGCAGAGCACCAATCGGGGGGCGGAGTTTCGCGATTGAGTCGAGAGGGGAAGCAGTTCACAACTGACGGCGGAAGCAACGACGACCGTCGCGAGGAGCGGGTGCCTTTCCTGCCGGCGTTCGAGCCTGCACACCGCGCCGCTACGCCCCCGGGCTCCCTGGATCAGTATCTGAGAGAGATCAGCGCCTACCCGCTCATCGACCGGGATGAGGAGGGGCTCCTGGCGCGCAAGATCCGGCGCGGTGACCGGGAAGCCCTGGAGAAGCTGGTCAACTCGAACCTGCGCTTCGTCGTGTCCATCGCGAAGAAGTACCAGAACCAGGGTGTCGCGCTCGCCGACCTGATCAACGAGGGCAACCTGGGCCTGATCCGGGCCGCCGAGAAGTTCGACGAGACACGCGGCGTCAAGTTCATCAGCTACGCCGTCTGGTGGATTCGCCAGGCGATCCTGCAGGCGCTGGCGGAACAGTCGCGGATCGTGCGCGTCCCGCTGAACCGGGCCGGTGAGCTGCACCGGATCGGCAAGCGATCCAGCGCTCTCGTCCAGGAGCTGGGGCGCGAGCCCACCGTAGGCGAGCTGGCCGAAGGCCTCGAGGTCGACGCCGACGAGCTGTACAAGACGATGTCGATCGCGATGGCCCACCTCTCGCTCGATGCACCCCTCGTGCCCGGCGAGGACAACAAGCTGCTCGATTACCTGCCGGACGACGTCCGCCCGGGCCCCGAGCAGGAGGCGTTCGAGAAGGCGCTGAAGATCAATGTCGAGGCCGCACTCTCGACGCTCAAGCCCAGAGAGGCCAAGATCCTGCGCCTCTACTACGGCCTGGACGGCGAGGAGGCCATGACCCTGGAGGAGATCGGGCAGCAGCTGGGGGTCACCCGCGAGCGGGTCCGGCAGATCAAGGAGCGGGCTCTGGCTCGCCTGCGCCACGTTTCCAGGGCCCGGTCGCTCGAGAGCTTCCTGGGGTAGAGTTCTCAATTGAAGAGGCCGGGAAGTGGTTTGGGAATTCTCGAATGTCGATTCGAGAATTCCCAGTAGAGATCCCCACTTCCCCCAATGAGAAATCCCCAAACTTCCTTGACATAGCTGCATCCTCCGGATATCCTACCACGCTGTTCCAAAAAGCGGTGAACCCCGCTACGGAAATCCGCGCCGGCGCGGAACCGGTGCTAATTCGACGACAAGATGGCAGGACTGCTGACGAATTCGATGAAGACCCCGGTGGCGAAGCCTGAGGAGGTCGCCCGGCAGTGGTACTACGTGGACGCCGATGGCCTCGTCCTGGGCCGCTTGGCCGCTGAGGTAGCCAAGGTGCTGCGGGGCAAGCACAAACCGACCTACACCCCCCACGTAGACTGCGGTGACGGCGTCATCGTGGTGAACGCCGAACGCGTCCGCCTCACCGGTAAGAAGGCGGAGCAGAAATCCTACTTCCGCCACAGTGGTTACGTTGGCGGTGCCAAGCTTATCCCGTTCAAACGGATGCAGGAACGGCGTCCCGAGTGGATTATCAGGCGGGCGGTGCAGGGCATGCTGCCGAAGACGACCCTAGGGCGCCAGATGCTCAAAAAGCTCCGTGTCTATGCGGGGCCCGAGCACCCGCACCAGGGCCTCGAGACGCAGCCTTTGAAGATCAAGAGTTAACAACGCGCTAATAGGTCGGAGCATGGTCGGAAAGAAGCTAGAAGACGGGCGGGTCCACGCGGTTGGTCGCAGAAAGACGTCGGTCGCCCGCGTTTACCTCAAGCGGGGGAAGGGCGAGTGGCAGATCAACGGCCGCTCGCTTGCCGATTACTTCCCGCGTAGTGCTTATCAGACGGTTCTCGAGAAGCCGTTCCAGGCTACCGAAACGGTCGGCGAATACGACGTCACCGTCAACGTGCGGGGCGGTGGCCTCACCGGTCAGGCAGGCGCCATCCAGCTGGGAATCGCCCGCGCCCTACTTGTCGAGGATGAAGACCGACGCACGACCTTGCGCCGTGAAGGGTTGCTGACGCGCGACCCGCGTCGGGTGGAACGCAAGAAGTACGGTCAGCCGAAGGCCCGCAAGCGCTTCCAGTTCAGCAAGCGATAGCCGGCCGCCAGTCAGGATAGAGAGAATATGGCAGTAGGACTCGAAGACCTTCTACAAGCAGGTGTCCATTTCGGTCACCAGACCCGTCGCTGGAACCCCAAGATGCGCCGCTACATATTCGCCGAGCGCGGTGGCATCTACATCATCGATCTCAGGAAAACGCTTCGTGAACTGGAGCGGGCTAAAGCACTGATCCGCGAAGTCGTCCACCGCGGCGACTCCGTCCTCTTCGTCTGCACGAAGCCGCAGCTGAGCGAGACCGTGCGGGGCGAGGCGGAGCGTTGCGGAGCGTTCTACGTAACGGTCCGTTGGCTGGGTGGCATGCTCACCAACTACCAGACGATCAAGAAGAACATCCGGCGGCTTAAGGAACTGGAACGCGGTGCCGAGGAAGGCGCGTTCGAGTTCTATACGAAGAAAGAACGACTGCTGCTGGATAGAGAGCGCGAGAAGCTCGACCGTTACCTCTCCGGTATCAAGGATATGTCCCGCGTGCCTGGCTGCCTCTTCGTCGTCGACGCCCGCAGGGAAACGATTGCCATAGCGGAAGCGAACAAGCTGGGCATTCCGGTCGTCGCGATCGCGGACACGAACGCCGACCCCGATCTGTTGACGGTGCCGATCGCGGGCAACGACGACGCGATCCGCTCGGTCTCGCTGATCACGAAAGAGATCGCCGATACCGTCGAGGCCGCCATGGCGGAGGTGCCCGAGGAGCTGCGGAAGGCAGCGGCTGCCGAAGAGGAGGAGGTCTTCACCTACTCGAGCGATGGGGCTGTGGGTGCGGTCAGCGAGCGCGAAGGCGGCGGCCGGCGATCGCGCAAGCGGAGGCGACCTCGCCCCGAGGTCATCGCGGCCCACCAACGGCCCGGCGAGGCGGAGGGCGGCGAGCTGGAGAGCCCGCCAGAGGAGCACGAGGGGGGAGGAGCGGCGGAGTCGGAGGAAGTCACCGGTGAGGACACCGGCGACGCATGAGCGCTGGCAGGGCCACTTCGGTGGCCCGCTTTTTTAGATCAACCAACCTTGAATTTACCAGAGATGAGCGAGATTAAAGCAGGAGACGTAAAGCAGTTAAGAGAGCGGACTGGCGCTGGAATGATGGACTGCAAGCGCGCGCTTCAGGAAACGGGTGGCGACATGGAAGCCGCCGTCGAGTGGCTGCGCAAGAAGGGAGCAGCTTCGGCGGAGAAGCGTGTCGCGAAAGAAGCGCGAGAGGGTGTCGTAGAATCATACATTCATCACTCGCACAAGGTCGGCGTACTCGTGGAGCTGAACTGTGAGACCGACTTCGTCGCTCGGACGGAGCAGTTTCAGGTCTTGGCCCGCGACCTGGCCATGCACATCGCAGCCTCGGACCCGATTGCCGTGGCTCGCGAGGATGTACCCGAGGAGATCGTTGAGCGCGAGCGCGCTATCTTCCTGGCCCAGGTCGAGGAGCAGGGGAAGCCCGAGCACGTCGCGGACAAGATCGTCGAAGGCAAGCTGCGCAAGTTCTTCGAGGAGCGCACGCTGCTCGAGCAGAAGTACGTTAAGGACCCCGAGGTCACCGTGGCTGACCGGATCTCGGATACGCAGGCGCAGCTCGGCGAGAAGATCGCCGTCGGCCAATTCGTGCGCTTCAAGGTAGGCGGTTAGTCGGTGTCAGGACCGAAACTGCGTTATCGGCGAGTTCTGCTGAAGCTGTCAGGTGAATCGCTGGCGGGCAGCGAGGGGTTCGGCATCTCGCTTCCCGCCATCGATCGCCTGACCGAAGAGATAGGGGCCGTCAAGGAGGCTGGGGTCGCTCTCGGGCTGGTCGTCGGCGGCGGCAATATCGTGCGGGGCGCAGCGGCGGCCGAAGGTGGAATGGACAGGGTGTCTGCCGACTACATGGGCATGCTGGCCACGGTGATCAACGCGCTCGCCGTTCAGGACATGCTGGAGAAGAAGGGCGTTGAGAACCGCGTGCTGACCGCCATCCGCATGGAGGAACTGGCCGAGCCTTACATCCGCCGACGGGCGCTTCGCCATCTCGAGAGGGGGCGGGTTGTGCTCTTTGCCGCCGGCACCGGCAACCCGTACTTTTCGACCGACACGGCTGCGGTGCTGAGGGCGATCGAGATGGAGGCAGAGTTGATCGTCAAGGCGACCAAGGTCGAAGGCGTATACTCCGCCGATCCGATGACCGACCCGAGCGCCGAGCTGATACCGGAGATCTCGTTTCTGGAGGTCATGACGCGAGAGCTGGGGGTGATGGACGCCACGGCGATCTCGCTGTGCAAGGACAACAACCTGCCTGTGGTTGTGCTGAACATCGAACGGCCGGGCGCGGTGCTGGCGGCGGCTCGCGGTGAGCAGGTCGGCACGCTTATTTCCGGGGAGGTGAGCTCATGACGTTGATCAAGGAAACCCGGAGTCGGATGGAAAGCTCCATCGAGGCGGTGAGGCGGGAGTTCGCATCGGTTCGAACCGGCAAGGCATCGCCGGCGCTACTGGAACACGTGCGAGTCGAGGCCTACGAGACGCACATGCCGCTCGAGCAGCTCGCAACGATTAGCGCCCCGGAGCCACGCCTTTTGCTGGTGCAGCCATGGGACAAGAATCTGATGGGCGTGATTGAGAAGGCTATACAGAGTTCGGATCTGGGGCTGAATCCTTCGAACGACGGCACCGTCATTCACGTGCCCATCCCACAGCTCAACGAGGAGCGCCGCCAGGAGCTCGTAAAGATTCTGCACAAGATGGCCGAAGAAGGGCGCGTCTCTCTCCGTGCCGCGCGCCGCGCAGCGAACGACGACATCAAAGTCAAGATGAAGGACGGTGAGGTGTCCGAGGATGAGGGCCATCGGATGCTCGAAGAGGTGCAGAAGTTGACCGACGAGTATGGGGAGAAGATAGAAGCTCTTCTGAAAGCCAAAGAGGCGGAGGTACTCGAGGTCTAGCGGGAGCGTCATCCCCGTCCACAGAACCGGCCGCCGACGTAGTAGGGGTCAATGCCTTCTGAGCTTCTCCAGCGAATAAGAGAGACCGAGAGCGATGTGCCCAAGCACGTTGCCATCATCATGGATGGTAATGGCCGGTGGGCGAACGAGCGGGGGCTGCCCCGGCGCGAGGGCCACCGAGCGGGGATGAGGTCCGTGCGTGACGTGGTGGAGGGCGCGATCGAGGTAGGCGTCGAAGTGGTCACGCTGTACGCGTTCTCACAGGAGAACTGGCAGCGACCGAAGCCCGAAGTCGCCTTCCTGATGGCGCTGCTGAAGAGCTATGCGAAGTCGGAAGTCCAGGACCTTGTCGACAACGGCGTCGAGGTCCACGTAGTGGGTGACATCGACCGCTTCGAGGCCGCCGAGCGTAAGGCGATCGATACGATCCTCGATATGACCCGTGGCGGTGAGCGGCTGCAACTCGTGCTGGCGATCAGCTACGGGAGCCGCAGCGAGATCGTGCGAGCCGCACGCAGGCTCGCCGAACGAAGCGCCTCCGGCGACCTGGAGGCGGCGGCGATCGACGAACCCACGTTCGCCGCGGAGCTCTACACGGCACCCTGGCCCGACCCGGATCTGATGATTCGGACGTCCGGCGAGTATCGGATATCGAACTTCCTGTTGTGGCAGTTGGCCTACGCCGAGCTGTACACGACCCCGGTCCTGTGGCCGGACTTCACCCGCGAGCATCTCTTCGAAGCGATTCTCGACTACCAGAGACGGGAACGCAGGTTCGGCAAGGTAACGTAATGGCGCGGTCCGGCGGCGAACTCGCGAAGCGCGTGGGCGTCGCGCTCATCGGCATACCGGTCGCCGTAGGGCTCGTCTACTTGGGTGGCTACTGGTTGGCCGGGTTTGTAGCGTTGCTGGCTATGGCAGCCGCCTGGGAGTTTGCCGTCATGCATCGTGCGAGCGGTGTGCCGGCGGCGCCGCCGGTCGCGGCCGGCTTGGCAGCGGCCTATGTGCTCTTGGCCGCCACCCGCTCGCTGGAGACCTACCTGGTATCGGTTACGCTCGTTACCCTGGTTCTGATTGCAGCTCTGGCCATAGTAGCCGCAGCGCAAGCGCGGCCCGGGGCGCTGGTGATGAGCAGCGTGTTTGGTGCGCTCTACACCGGGGCGACCCTCGGCTTTGCGCTCCGCTTGAGAGCGGAGGGCGGTGTGGCGCCGGGGCTCGCGGGAGCTGCCGTGTTGATGCTGCCGGTGGCGATTACCTGGCTCGGTGATACCGTGGCCTACTTTGTGGGAAAGGCGATCGGGCGGCACGAGCTGGCGCCGGTCATCAGCCCCAAGAAGACGTGGGAGGGTGCGATCGCCGGGTTCTTCGCCACGGCCGGCGGCGCCTTACTATATGTGGCCCTGACGCGATCGCTGGTGCCGTGGGCGATGAGCGCCGGCGAGCTGCTCGGGCTGGGAGCGCTGGTGGCCGTGGTGGGGCAGGCCGGCGATCTGGTCGAGTCGCGGTTTAAGCGGGAGTGCGGCGTGAAGGATAGCTCCGGGCTGTTACCCGGGCATGGCGGCATACTTGACCGGCTTGATGCGATGTTCTTTGTTATTCCGTTCGCCTACGCTTACATCGCCGTGTTGGGAGTCTAATGGGCGTGCGAACCGTTGCGATTCTGGGCTCGACTGGCTCGATCGGCAAAACAACGCTGGAGGTCATCAGCTCCTACCCGGACCGCTACCGTGTGGTCGCGCTGACCGCGAACCGGAGCGCCGACGCGCTGCTCGACCAGGTCGAGCGATTCCAACCGGAGCTGGCGGTGCTCGCCGACGGCTCACCGCCCAACGGCGGGCCCGCGGGCACCAGGCTGGCTGCGGGTTGGGACGCGGTACTGGAGGCGGCGGCGCACCGCGACGCAGAGATCGTGGTGAACGGACTGGTCGGCGCAGCCGGCCTCGAGCCGTCGCTGCTGGCCTTGCAGGGCGGGAAGCGCCTGGCGCTGGCGAACAAAGAGTCGCTGGTGGTGGGCGGGCCGCTGGTTATGCAGGCGTTGGAGGAGGGGGGCGGCGAGTTGATACCGGTGGACAGCGAGCACAGCGCCGTCTTCCAATGCCTTGAGGGTGCGACCCGGGAGAGCGTGCGGCGTGTGGTCCTCACTGCTTCTGGTGGACCTTTTCGGGACCGCGATCCGTTGGACCTGTCAGGGGTAACGCCGGATGAGGCACTCCGTCACCCGACCTGGGATATGGGGGCGAAGATCACAATCGACTCCGCCACCCTGGTCAACAAGGCTCTCGAGGTTGTCGAGGCCCATTTCCTGTTCGGGCTCGAGTACGACCAGGTGGCGGTCGTGATCCATCCCCAGTCGATCGTCCACTCGCTCGTCGAGTTCCGGGACGGATCGGTGCTCGCCCAGCTGGGATACCCGACGATGGCGTTACCGGTGCTGTACGCGCTGGGGTATCCGGAGAGGGTCGAGGTCGATGCGCCGTCGCTCGATCTGGCTGAGATCGGCTCGCTGGAGTTCGAGCCGGTGCCCGACGGTCGCTTTCCTGCATTCGATCTGGGGCGCGCGGCGGCGTTGCGCGGTGGCACAGCGCCGGCCGTGTTCAACGCCGCTAGCGAGGAGGCCGTCGCCGCGTTCCTACAGGAGCGGCTCCGTTTTACGGGGATCCCAGAGGTGATTCACGGTGTACTCGACGCGCACGCGGTCGAGGATGTGACGGAGCTGGAGGGTGTGCGGCGCGTTGACCGGTGGGCGCGTGAGACGGCGCGCGCCAGAGTCGATGAGATAGGAAACCAAGCACCGCGGTCGAAATAAATGAACTCGATCATTGCATTCATCATCGTACTGGGCGTCTTGATCGTGATCCACGAGCTGGGCCATTTCATCACGGCCAAGCTTGCCGGGATTGCGGTCCCACGTTTTTCCATCGGGCTCGGACCCAGGGTGTGGGGCTTCACGATCGGCGAGACGGAATACGTCGTCTCGGCTCTGCCGCTGGGCGGCTATGTGAAAATGGCGGGCATGGGCGAGGACGAGGCGCTGGAAGCGCTGGAAGGAGGCAAGTCGGATCTCGAGGTCCCACGCGAGCGGCGCTTCGAGTCGAAGTCGGTGGCGACGCGGTCCGTGGTCATCTCGGCCGGAGTGGTGATGAATTTCGTGTTCGCGATCTTCGCCTACGCCGGGATCGCCTATTACCAATCGTGGGTGCCGCTGATTGGCTCGGTGGTCGAAGGCAGCCCGGCCGAGGAGGCCGGCCTACAGGCGGGCGACCTGGTCACCGCGGTGGACGGCCAGAAGGTCGACATGTGGATGGAGTTCCGCAACCACGTGAACCGTCGGCCCGGCGAAGAAGTCACCTTGGGCGTGCTGCGGGATGACCAGGAGATCGAGTTGCTGAGCCGGATCGAGCGGGCTGCTGTGTTCGATTCGGTCAGTGGCGATTCCGTCTTCTACGGACAGATCGGGGTCTACCACGACACGATCAACGCCGGCCGCGCTCTGGGGCTGGGGGGATCGCTGGTTGCCGGCACGGGGCGCACGTTCGAGCTGACGTGGCTCATCCTGAGGTTCGTTGGGCGGTTGATCACGGGCGCGGAATCGGCGCGCGACATCGGCGGCCCCATACTCATCGGGCAGCTGTCGGGTCAGGCAGCGCGCGCCGGTGTATTGTACTTTGTCGCTTTCATGGCCTTTTTGAGCGTGAACCTCGCGGTGCTCAACCTGCTGCCGATTCCTATACTCGACGGAGGGCACCTCGTGTTCCTGGCCATCGAAGCGGTACGCGGGCGCGCTCTGTCGCTGCAAACGCGTGCTCGTCTGAGCCAGGTCGGATTCCTCCTCATCCTGGCAATAATGGTCTGGGCGATTACCAGCGATGTCCTGCGGGCGGTTGGGAACTGAGGGAATCCCACAGCGTCAGCTGTGGTGAGCGGACGGCGGCGGCCATCGCAGTGACGTTTAGCCCGGCCAGCGGCTCATCCTGGGTCGCGACACGTAGCGGAGCGGTGTAACCCTTCCTCTCCAAAGCCTCACCGACGACCTCGGCAGCCAGTTCGGGCTCGTTGCACTCCTGGCTGAGGTGTGCCAGGACGACACCCGCCAACTCGGGGTGGTGGAGCTCGGTGCCGAGGAGCGCCGCGGCGCGGTTCGATAGGTGCCCGTGCCGCCCGGCTATGCGGCTCTTCAGCGACCAGGGGTAGGGGCCGGTCCTGAGCATCAGCTCGTCATGGTTGGCCTCGAGGATGAGCAGGTCACAGCGCTTGAGGGCGTGACGCACAGAGACCGTCGGTGTGCCCAGGTCGGTGGCGATACCGACCTTCAGACCGCTCGAGCGTTGCTTCACCGTCACCGCTACCGGATCGATGGCATCGTGGCAGGTGAGAAACGGCTCGACGCGCAGGTCGCCCAGGTCGACCGCTCGACCGGCACGGTAGAAGCGGAGGTCCTCGTCACCGCCGAGTAAGGCGGAGCACGAGGCTGCTGTAGCGCGAGCGACGTATACGGGAATCTTCCAGCGGCGCGCGACCACACCCATACCCTGCGTGTGATCCCGGTGCTCGTGCGTGATGAACAGTGCCGCGATGCTGTCGGGCGCGACCTCGACCGCGCTGAGGCGCCGTTCCAGTTGCCGGCCGCTGAAGCCGGCGTCGACGATGATGCGTGTTTCGGAGGTCTCGAGAAGGATTGAATTGCCGCGACTGCCGCTACCCAGAACGTGCACCCGGAAGGTCATCCACCCCGCCCTTTGCGCCAGCAGCTCTCCAAGTATCGCCGCCCGCGCTCGCCTAGTTCAACGCCGCGCCTGGCCATCGATCGCTCCGCCGTATCCAGGAACTCGGCCAGGCGATACTCACCCAGATCTGCGCCTTCGCCCCAGCTGAACGGCTCCACGTAACGGGGCGGCATAGCAGTGCCGTACAGATTACTGCCGGCACCCACGACGGTGCCAGTACCCAGTAGCAAGCCGATCCCCGTCTTCACGTGATCGCCGAGGAAACAGCCGATCTTGAGGCTACCGCTGTCCAGTACACCGGCGGGCGTCCACACTCGGACAGGGCGGTAGTTGTTCTTGAGGTCGCTGTTGGTCGTCAGGGCACCCAAGTTGACCCACTTCCCGACGTAGGAGTGGCCGAGATACCCCTGGTGAGCCTTGTTTGTGTAACCGAGGATCACGCAGTCAGCTATCTCGCCCTGCAGGTGTGAGAAGGGCCCGGCGACGACGCGTTCGAACGAGCCTCCCAGCAGGCGCGAACGGGCGCCGATCGCCGTCGGGCCCGCCAGGCGTGTGCCTGTGCGAACCTCGACTCCGTCGCCGAGCCGGATCGGTCCTTCCCGGGTATCGAACAATACCCCCGGTTCGACGTGAACGTCGGCGGCCAGGATCACCGCGTGCTTTCCCTCGTGATAGACGCCGTCGGGGACCTCTGTCGCCGGCTCCGCTTCCGCCAGGTCGCGGGCCAGTTGCTCGGGGCAGTCAGCGAGCAGGTGCCACGGCCACTCCAGTAGCCGTCCCTGGACCGTGATCCGCGTTTCCGGCTCGGGACCGAGGCGCAACTCGCCGAGGAACTCGGGATCGGGCCACTGCCCGGCCGGTAGGTAGAGGCCCACAGGCCGTTCGTCGATCAGGTAGACCGCTGGGCCCTTCTCCGACTCAGTCTCGGGGCTACTCTCGGGCACCGCCCGCGAGCACCAGAAGAGCAGTCCATCACTCGGCAACTCGTCGAGCCTCACAACGCCCGGAGCGCCAGCCTCGCCGAACTCGAGCAGGTGTTCGGAAGTCAGATAGCCGGCCACTTCGAGGCCGAGGACGCGCCCCGCGCGTTCGGCCAGCTTCTCGGCGCCGAACAGCAACTCGCCCGTTGGCCGCGTGAGGGCGAAAGGCGCCCAGCGTTGGGCTTGGAGATCGTCGAACAGGACGAGTCCGGGGTGTGCCACGGCTCAGTCGTCCCCCGATCGGAGGTCCTCGGGCAGGTCGGCGAGCAGCTGCTTGAGCTCGAGCGCCCGCTCGCGCGGTGCGACGAACGTGATCCCCGAAGCACGTACGATGACCAGATCCGAGGCCCCGTAGGCCACCACCGGGCCATCCTCTGCCCAGATCAGACTGTCCTGACAATCGACTGCGTGCGCGTCACCAGTCAACAGGTTGCCCTGCGCGTCGCACTCGCGCACGCGCAGCAACGCCGTCCAGGCACCGACGTCGTCCCATTCGAACTCGGCTTCGACGACCGCGATGTTCGGACTGCGCTCCATGAGACCGTAGTCAATGGTCAGCGTTGGTGCGTGCTCGAAGAACTCGGCTACCTCACCTTCGGCCAGATGCTCCAGCTCGCCGGCGAGCTCGGGAGTGCGGGCGTCAAGCTCGGCGAGCAGCAGCTGCGGCCGCCATACGAACATCCCCGAGTTCCAGAGGAAGCCACCTCGTGCCAGGTAGCCTGTCGCAGTCTCCTTATCGGGCTTCTCGACAAACCGACGCACTTCAAAGACCCCCGGCGTCAACCGCTCGCCCACCTCGATGTAACCATAGTCGGTTTCCGGCCGGTCAGGTCGAATGCCTACGGTGAGTAGCCTGCCCAAATCGCCGGCGGCTTCGACGGCGAGCTCGAGAGTCGAGACGAAATCGCCGAGTGGCCGTATTACGTGGTCCGTGTTAAGTGACACCATCACGGCTTGCTCCGTGCGCTCGGCCCGGGCGATGATCTCGCTGGCCGCCCAGGCCAGGGCCGGCGCCGTGCCTCTGGCCTGCGGCTCGAGGAGCAGCTGGTCCTGTGCGAGGTCAGGGAAGTGGCTTTCCAAATGCGACCGCAGGTGCTCACCGGCTACGATCAACACACGCGACGCGTCGGTCAGCGCCCGAGCGCGTTCCATCGTGTCGACGATCAGCGGGCGGCCGCTGGCGAGCGGCAAGAGCTGTTTCGGGCGACGCGGCGTACTGGCTGGCCAGAACCGCGACCCGATGCCGCCTGCCAGCAGGACGACCCAGCGTTCGAAGCGGGATTCCTCGCTCACGCCGGAACCTATCGCGATGGGTTGAGCGTTTGGGGCGGCCGTCAGACGAGTTTCGCGATCTGTTCGCGGTTGTGCCGCAGTTCGTACAAGAGGCCGCCGAACGGAACACCCCCCTTGACGAAAGTCACGAGAATCATCTCCGGGGGTACGTCGGTGACGATCGCCACTCCGTCGGCGTACTCCACCACCGCGGTGACCAGCCCGTTGTGGTCTGCGGCAGAGCCCAACTCGCGCGCACTCTGCAGGAGGTTAGGCGCCATGGCAGCCACGGCGTCGGCATCGGTGTGCATAGGCCCGATCCGATCGATCAGCAGCCCGTCCTGGCCCACGGCGAATACGGCTTCCACCTCAGAGCGGCTCGACAGACGACCGAGAAGATCTTTTAGCGTTGGCATCCGGTACCTACGGTCTGGTGGGTACGGGGGAGTGCGGCCATTGTATCTGCCGGGCCCTACAAAGTCAAGCGTAGGTTAGGGTTCGCAGCTTGACAGTCAACCTCCCCTCGCGTAAGGTTCGCCCGTTACCATGGTGAACTATGATCATCCACGTAGCCACATCGCGCTGCTCCTGACAGTAGCGTTGGGGCTCGTTGCCTGCAGCGATGAGCTGGGCAGGGATATCCCGCGTCCAAGCTCCCCCATCGAGGTAGCGCTCATCGATCTCGTTGACGGCCCGCTGGACCGCGCCAACGCTCTCAACCTCGTAGCCGGCCGCGGGTTCAGCGCACCTCGCGTCACGCGTGTCGACAACACCAATGAGTGGGATTACGCCTTCGCCGTTGTCGACGGCGAGCCGGCGTGGTTGCCGCGCGGCTTCTTCGACGGCATCGAGCTGTCGGCCGGCATCAGGGTGATGCAGATGGACTTCGAGGACGTCGAGCTGGTGCCACCCGACGAGGAGTCCTACGAGCTCGAGCAGCCGCTGCCCGCTACGGTCGGTACTACCTACGCTCTCCGCAGTCGGACCGACCCAGCACTCTCCTTGCCCTGCCACGTCTTCGCGAAAATGGTCGTGGACTCTATCGTGGGTGACCCGGCACGCGTATGGTTCCGCGTGCTCTGGAACCCCAACTGCGACAACAATAACGTCACCCCCGGCGTCACTGACTAGCCGGTCGATCCAAGCATGCTCGACCTCAAGCGGATCCGTTTCGAGACCGACACGGTGAAGGATGCGCTCGCCAAGCGCGCCGATCCCGATCTGGCTGGCTACATCGAAGAAGCGTTGCAGCTCGACGAGGAGCGGCGCCGAATCATCCAGACCGTCGAGGAGCTGAAAGCACGTCGCAACGAGGCTTCCAAAGTCATCGCTGAGCGGAAAAAGGCGGGTGAGGACGCTTCCTCGCTGATCGCGGAGATGCGAGATGTCGCCGCGAGCATTGCGGAGTTGGACGCGCGGCTCGACGCCGGCGCCTCCAGGATCGAAGAGCTACTGCTCGAGATCCCCAATACTCCGTTGCCTCCCGTGCCCGCCGGCGATGAATCGGCCAACCGCCATATCCGCTCTTGGGGCGAGCCGATCGAGCCGAGTGATTGGCGGAAGCCACATTGGGAGCTCGGTGCCGCCCTGGGGATTCTCGATCTCGAGCGCGGTGCGAAGCTTTCCGGCAGCGGGTTCCCTGTATACTTGGGCGCCGGCGCCGTCCTGCTGCGAGCGCTGATCAACCTGATGATCGACGTGCACCGGAAGGAGCACGGGTACGTCGAGGTCCAACCTCCATACCTGGTGCGCAGCGAGACGATGAGGGGAACGGGCCAGCTGCCGAAGTTGGCCGACGATGCTTATCACATCGGTGGTGATGATCTTTGGTTGATACCGACCGCTGAAGTTCCTCTGACGAACCTCCACGGCGGTGAGTTGCTGGGCCCAGGGGACCTGCCGCGCCACTACGTTGCGTACACCGCCTGCTTCCGGCGCGAGGCCGGCGCCGCCGGCCGTGATACGCGCGGCGTGCTTCGCATTCACCAGTTCGACAAGGTCGAGCTCGTCCGCTTCGAGCGACCCGAGGACTCGGAGACAGCGCTGGAGGACTTGACCGGCCACGCCGAGAAGATCCTGCAACTGCTCGGCCTGCCTTACAGAGTGGTGCTCTTGGCGGCCGGCGACATGGCGCAGTCGAGTTCGATGACCTATGATCTCGAAGTGTGGTCGCCAGGTGTCGAGCGCTGGCTCGAGGTCTCCTCGTGCTCGAACTGCACCGACTATCAGGCGCGACGTGCCGGTATCCGATTCCGGCGCGCGCGAGGTGCCAAGCCGGAGTTCGCGCATACACTCAACGGCTCGGGCCTCGCACTTCCACGGACGGTGATCGCCATCCTCGAGAACTTTCAGAACCAGGACGGGAGCGTGGAGCTTCCTGAAGCGCTGCACCCGTACATGGGCGGCGCGCGAATCGAGCCGGTGTGAAAGCTCGTCTCTGGGCTACGGGACTGATTCTGCTTTTCGGGGCTGTTCTAGCCTGGTACCTGATCTACACCCGTCAACTAGTGAACGCGGTCAACGCCGACGCCGCGGCACTGTCGCGCATGTACGCCCAGGTTCTGGAGGGTGTGAGTGATCCGGATCGGGAGAGCTTTTTGGTCCTGTTCGACATGCTCGAGGAGATCGAGTCGCTGGGTGTGCCGGTCGTGGTGATCGCCGAGGACGGGCAGATACATGCCGCGCGCAATCTGCCGTTCGTGCACGACCCGAGCGATCCCAGCAGCACAAGGCGCGTGCTCGAGTATGCCGCGCGGCTCGATGAGCGGAACGATCCGCTGGTCGAAGAGGGGATCGGTGTGATCCATTTCGGGATGCCGGCGGTCGTTGAACGACTTCGCTGGGTGCCGTGGACCCAGGCGGCAACGCTTATCGTCATCGTGCTGGTGGCTACCTGGATTTTCCGCTCGACGATTCGTGCCGAACAGGAACGCATCTGGGCCACCATGGCGCGGGAGTCGGCACACCAGCTCAGTACGCCGTTGAGCTCGCTGACCGGCTGGGTCGAGATCCTGAGAATGCCGGCGGACGAGCGGTCCGCTGTGGCCTCGCAGGATCGGATCACCGAGGAGGTCGAGGTCGATGTCGAGCGCCTCAATAAGGTAGCTCAGCGTTTCGAGCTCATCGGTCGACGGCCCCGGATGGACACGGTGGACGTGGGTGAGGTCCTCCAGCGGCTCGAGGGTTACTTCGCAGCTCGACTCCCGCGCCTCGATCGCTCCATCGAGCTCACCGTGCACGTCGCTCCTCAGCTGCAGCCGGTAGCTGGCAACCCGGTGCTTCTCGAATGGGCTTTCGAGAACCTGATCAAGAACGCTGTCGATGTATTGGCTGGTCGCGGAGGTCGGATCGCGGTGAACGCCATGCCCGACGACGATGGCCGCTGCGTCACGATCCACGTCGTCGATGACGGGCCCGGTGTGCCGGCCGAGCTGCGCAAGCACATCTTCGAGCCGGGTGTGTCGAGCAAGGAGGGTGGCTGGGGCGTCGGCCTCACCCTGACGCGCCGTATCGTAGAGGACACGCACGGCGGGTCGATCGTGCTTGGCAAGCGTCGAGACGGGGCCGAGTTCATCGTGACCTTACCCGTCGTGCGGCCCGACCGGACAACGTGAGTCGTGCCGCGGGGTGACGTGAGGAAGGGGTCCTACTTCGAATCGCTGAATCCGGAGCAGCGAGAGGCCGTCGAGCATGTCGAGGGGCCACTCCTGGTGCTGGCTGGCGCCGGCTCCGGCAAGACGCGGGTTCTCACCTGCCGCATCGCACACCTCATCGAACACAACGGGGTCGACCCCAACCTGATCATGGCCGTCACCTTCACCAACAAGGCGGCCGAGGAGATGCGGAATCGCGTTCAGCGATTGCTCGATATCGAGCCGTCGGGGATGTGGATCGGGACTTTCCACTCGATGGGGGCGCGAATTCTGCGACGTCACGCCGCGCGCCTCGGGTTCGGGCCCGGCTTCACGATACTCGACGCCGATGACAGTCTGCGCGAAATCAAGCGCGTGATGGAGGACCGTAACGTCCCCAAGCGTTGGAAGCCGCAGGCTGTGCAAGGCGTAATCTCGAGTGCCAAAAACTACCTGGTCACGCCAGACGGATTTCGGGAAACAGCCTCGGATCCATTCACCAGAATGGTGGCCGACGTCTATCCCGTATACCAGGCACGTCTGCTTGCCGGGAACGCCTTCGATTTCGACGACCTTTTGGTGAAACCGGTGGAACTGTTCGAGTCGTTCCCCGAGGTGCTCGACCGCTTCCAGCGGCGCTTTAGGTTCATCCTGGTCGATGAGTATCAGGACACCAATCACGCTCAGTACCGCTTTATCGAGCTCCTCGCTAGAGCGCACGGCAACCTGTGTGTGGTGGGTGACGATGACCAATCGATCTATGGTTGGCGCGGTGCGGATATCCGTAACATTCTCGAGTTCGAACGCGATTTTCCGGCCGCGCGCACGATCCGCTTGGAACGCAACTATCGCTCCACGCAGGTAATCCTTCGGGCAGCCAATAGGGTGATCGCCGAAAACGTCAACCGCAAGGGAAAGAATCTTTACACCGACAACGAGCTGGGCGAGTCGATCACGCTGGTCAGGACAGCAGACGAGATCGATGAGGCCGAGTGGATAGCGGGAGAGATCTTGGCACAAATCGCCGATGGGTCGGGCCTGGACCACCGGAGCTTCGTGGTTCTCTACAGGACCAACGCCCAGAGTCGCGCCTTGGAGGAAGCCTTCCGAGACGTCGACCTGCCGTACAGGATCATCGGAGGCGTCCGCTTCTACGAGCGCCGCGAGATCAAGGATGTGCTCGCCTACCTGAGGCTCATTTCCAACGTCAAGGACACGGCCTCGTTTCTGCGCGTTGTGAACTACCCGCGCCGCGGGATCGGCGATGCTACGCTCAGCGCACTGCTTACTGCCGCCCACGAGGCGGATTGCAGCCCTCTGGAGGCAGCAGGCACAGCGCGCTCGATCCGGGGCATCGCGGCGGCGCGCGCGGCGACGCTGGAGTCCTTCTCCCAAATGATCGACCGTTACCGAGCGCTGGCATCTCAGCTGCGCGTGCATGAGCTGCTGGGGGGGCTGATCGAAGAGCTGCGCCTGCTTGAGCACCTGCGCGAGGAAGGCTACGAGGGGATCGACCGGGCCCAGAACGTTGAAGAACTGGTCGCAGCGGCCTCTGAGTTCGATGCTGCATCGGCGCTGGAGGCGGAGGATCTGGAAGAGGTCGGCGCGGTCACCGAGCTGGATCTCTTTCTGCAGAAGGTTTCGCTCGTCGCTGATGTGGACAACCTGGATCCCGAGGCCGACGCGGTTACTCTAATGACCCTCCACAACGCCAAAGGCCTCGAGTTCCCCGTGGTGCTGATCACCGGCCTTGAGGAAGGCCTGTTCCCGCTCTCCCGCTCGCACGACAGCTTGGAAGAGCTCGAGGAGGAGCGGCGGCTGTTCTACGTCGGGATCACCCGGGCCCAGAAGAAACTCTACCTGACGTACGCGAAGCGGCGACGCCGAGCCGGCGACTGGATGGTTTCGAGCCCATCCAGTTTCCTGCACCCTGTACCCGAGGAACTGCTCGATGAACGGGAAACCGGCCGTTACATCGATCGTGTATCGAGCCGCCGTGGGCGCGGCGGATGGTGGGAGCGCCCCTGGCGTCTGGAGCGTGAGATCGTGCCGGGGGATCTGACATACGATTACTCGGTCTCGCAAGAGGTTAGCGAGCTGATCGAGCTTGCCGAGGGCGTTCGAGTCAGGCACCCACGGTTCGGAGCCGGCACCGTGGCGGCGCTCGACGGCTGCGGTGTAGAGCTCAAGGCGGTTATCGACTTCGAGTCGGTGGGCAGGAAAAAGGTGGTTGTGCGGTATGCGAATCTGTCGCTTGAAGAGGCCGAATAACCGTTGACACCGGCTGGCAGGATTTTCTTGCTCCCACGGGTATTGAGACTTGATACTTGCTAGCTGAGTATACTTTGAACATCTGATCAATGGATGTCGGATATTGGATATTGGGATAGGAAGATGACGATCAAGCGGGAACATGTTGCTAAGGTCGCCGAGCTCGCCCGGCTCGAACTGGGCGATGACGAGCTCGAGGCTTTGACCCGCGACTGCCGATCGATCCTCGAATTCTTCGAAGCGATCCGCGACGTAGATGTGAAAGGAGCAACACCCGCGGGCGCACTGGAGCACCCAGCGCCGGCCCGGGAGGATCGGGTCGAATATGATCACCTCGAGCGACAGCCGGCGGAGATGGCGCCGGACTGGAGGGAGGGCTACTTCGTGCTACCGCGGCTGCCGGCGCTCGACGGCGGTGACGCCGCCGCCGGTGGCGAGACGTAAGGCGCGAGACGAACCTTGATGTCTGGGGCGATGAAACCACGTGTCCGCGAGCTGCGAGAGGCGTTGCGATCGCGACGTCTGCGGGTCGACGAGCTTCTGCGGTCTGTGCTGCAGGCCATCGCGGGTTCAGATGCTCAGGAGCCGCCGCTGGGTGCTTTCCTCTCGGTGGCGGGCGAAGAGGATCTGCTGACGCAGGTAGCCGACCTAGATCGTGCCTTCGAGAACGGTGATGAGGTCGGCCCACTCGCGGGAATACCCGTCGCGGTCAAGGACAACATCTGCACCACGTCCCTACCTACGAGCTGCGGATCGCGGATCTTGGAAGGGTACATGGCGCCCTACGAGGCGACGGTGGTGCGCAGGCTGAGAGCGGCGGGAGCGCTGATCATAGGTAAGACCAACCTCGACGAGTTTGCCATGGGCTCGTCTACCGAGAACAGCGGATTCGGTCCAACCCGGAATCCGGTGGATCCGGAGCGAGTGCCCGGCGGCAGCTCCGGTGGTTCGGCTGCGGCGGTGGCGGCGGGTCTCGTACCGCTGGCCCTAGGTTCCGACACCGGTGGCTCGGTTCGGCAGCCTGCATCGTTTTGTGGCGTCGTCGGGCTGAAACCCAGCTATGGCCGGGTTAGTCGTTACGGACTCGTCGCGTTCGCGTCAAGCCTGGATCAGATAGGCCCCCTGGCTCGCAACGTCGAGGATGTCGCGATGCTACTGAGCGTTATCGCGGGGGTCGATCGATTCGACTCTACCTCCGTCGATCTTCCCGTGCCCGCCTTCAATGATTCACTTGGCGCTGGGCCCGAGGGTCTGGTAGTGGGTGTCCCCAGCGAGTACTTCCCGGACGATCTCGATCCGAGTGTTGCGGCTGCCTGTCGCGCCGCGATCGAGCGGCTCGAGCGGTTGGGCGCAGAGGTCCGGGAGATCTCTCTCCCACATACCCGCTACGCGGTCCCCGCCTACTACCTGGTGGCGACCGCGGAGGCGTCGAGCAACCTGGCGCGCTACGACGGCGTGCGCTACGGCTTGCGGGCGTCGGGCGCGGAGAGCACGATCGCTGTGTACCGCGAGACGCGCGGGGCTGGCTTTGGCCGTGAGGTCAAGCGGCGGATAGTGCTGGGCACCTATGGTCTGTCCGCTGGTTACTACGACGCGTACTACGGCACCGGGCAGCGAGTGCGCCGTCTGGTTGCCGAGGACTTCCAGCGAGCGTTCGCAGAAGGCGTGGATGTGATCTTCACGCCAACTGCTCCCACGGTAGCGTTCCGTCTCGGCGAGCGGATCGATGACCCCGTGCTGATGTACCTGTCGGATGTGTTCACCGTGACGGCCAACCTGGCGCGGTTGCCCGCAGTTTCCATCCCCGTCGGTCGGGTACACGGCCTGCCGGTGGGCGGCCAGCTCCTCGGACGAGAATTCGACGAGCTGAAGCTGCTCACGGCAGCCCGGGCGCTTGAGCAGGCGGTCGGCGGCGCGGCGTTGGAGTTAGAGTAGATGACTGATTCGGCGACGTCAGCGCACGATACGATTATTGGGCTGGAGATCCACATCCAGCTTAATACGTGCAGCAAGATGTTCTGTGGTTGCCGAGTCGAGTTCGGCGCGCCGCCCAACACCAACGTTTGTCCCGTGTGCCTCGGTCTACCCGGCGCCCTTCCGGTCGTCAATCAGCGGGCGATCGAACTTGCGGTGCGTGCCGCGCTGGCGCTGAACTGCCATTTGCACCTGAGCAGCGTCTTCGCGCGGAAGAACTATTTCTATCCCGACCTTCCCAAGGGCTATCAGATCAGCCAGTACGATCGGCCGCTGGCGAGCGACGGTTGGCTGGACTTCCAGGAGAATGAGGGAGGCGATGTGGGCCGAGTGCGCATTCGCAGGCTGCACGTCGAAGAGGATTCCGGGAAGTCGCTGCACGATAGGTTTGCAGCCAAGACGGCGGTCGACCTCAATCGTGCGGGTGTCCCACTGGTCGAGATCGTAACGGAGCCGGACCTCCGCTCGCCGGCAGCTGCCCGAGCGTTTCTCGGACAACTCAAGCTTGCGCTCGAGTATCTGGAGGTCAGCGACTGCAATATGGAAGAGGGTAGCCTGCGCGTCGATGCGAACGTTTCGGTCCGCCCGGCAGGTGACAGCGAGTTCATGACGAAGACCGAAGTGAAGAACATGAACTCGTTCAGCCAACTGGAGAAGGCACTGACATACGAGGCGGCCCGGCACGTGCGTATCCTGCGATCCGGGGATCAGGTCGAGCACCAGACGATGCTCTGGGACCCGGTGCGGAGCGAGGCGCGGCCGATGCGCGGCAAGGAAGAAGTGCACGACTACCGTTACTTCCCAGAGCCCGACCTGCCTGCGCTCGTCCTACCCGAGGAGACGGTCGACCGACTCGGCGGTGACTTGCCCGAGATGCCGTGGCAGAAGGAGCGGCGGTTCGTCGCTGACTACGGGTTGCCCGGCTACGACGCTCGGGTCCTCAGTTCGTCACGCGCCCTCGCCGATCTATTTGAAGCCGTCGCGCGATCGACGCCGGATGCCAAGGAGGCTTCGAACTGGGTGATGGGAGAGGTCCTGGCGGCCGCCAACGATCTGGGCCTCCCCGTCGAGCGGCTCGGCGTCGACCCGAAGGGTCTCGCCGAGGTCATAGGTCTGGTGGCGGAGGGGAGACTGTCACATAGCCTGGGCCGGCAGGTCTTCCGCAAGATGCTCGAGACGGGGAAGTCGGCCGAGCGCGTAATGGAGGAAGAGGATCTGCGGTTGGCGGACAGCGCTGAGCTCGAGGCCTGGGTCAGAGAGGCAATCGACGGGAACCCGGCGGAGGTCGAGCGCTACCGCGGTGGCGAGGAGAAGCTGCTGACGTTCTTCATCGGTCAGGTTATGCGGAAATCTCAGGGCAAGGCGGACCCGGCGCAGGCACGCCAGGCGCTGATCGAGCAGTTGGAAAAGAGCTAACCCTGCAGCGGCACTTTCTTCCGAATCATCCCCACTCCGTTTTTAGCCCTTCTCATCAAGACGCTATGCTTGGGCCTCATCAGGATCGCTTTCAGGTGGACGAGATCGATCCACATTCCTTCCGCAGCCAGTCGCTTCTCCCACCACCCGGGGAATTCTTCCGGTGAGCCGAACCACTCATCTGCCAGGCTCTCGAGCTCATCCTGGCGGCTCGTCTTCCGGCCGCCGTGCGTGCGATTCAACATCTTGGCATTGCCCAGCGCACGTTCGCCGGTCGGATCGAGAAAGGCGGCGGCTGATTCCTTGCGGTTGATCAGGTAGTCGGCTGCGAAGTCGAACGTGTACCGCAGCCAGGTTGCGACCTCGCCGTCGTCGACGTCCCAGCGGGAGTAATCGAGCACGCGGTCGAACATGGCACGCCAGCCGTCGTGGTCGGCGAGCGTGATCATCCCCTTGAATATCAAGCGATTCGTCTGGAAGCTGAACACGGTACGATCCAGCACGCGGTCCATCAGTCGGTCGTTATGAGCATGGTCGAAGTCCTGTAGTAGATGGAACGCCGCTCGCAGGTAAGCCTGACCCAGGTGGATGTCCATCCGGTGTTCCCAATACGAATGCCCGATCGCCTGGGTGTTCGCCGAGGTGAGCAGCTTGCGTGGCAGGAAGTAGTTGTGGGCGATCGTGTCGCCCGCCAGATGCGTCAGGTAGCCCAGCGCGCAGGCGCGCGTCGCATCGGTGTCGGCGGCCTCGAAGAGTTCTTCGCCCACGTGCCAATGGTGACAGTTGCGACCGACGGGCGCGTATTTCTTGCCGAAGGTTATGTCGGCAGCGATGGACCCGTAGAGGAAATCGAGGGGGTACCAACGAAGGATTTCAGCGATCGCCGTCGGGAACAGTGCCAGAGCGCCGAGCAGTTCGGTGCCGACCAGGATGTGCATCCCGGGGCCCCAAGCCCAGGCCGGCTCGGGTACGAGCAGGACGGCCAGACCTGCGAGCACAAGAATTCTCAGCCAGCCCATACGGAAGGTCAGCTTTCCCGCACCCTACGCTCCGGGCGCAGAGCCTTCCGTGCATGCTCGAGCTGCTGACGAACCATGTCTCTGAACTCCTCTCGGGCGGCCTCGAGAGTAGCGCCGATCTCCTCTTGGAACTCGCCGCTCAGCTCACGGCCGGCCTCCCGAATCTCTTCCAACGCCGCCGATCCGGCCCGCCTGACGCGACGATAGCGCTTCGCCGCCAGAGCTGGCAGCCTGCGCCGCTGGCGTTCCGGGATCCATGTTGCGGCCAGTCCGGCGCCCACCAGGGCGCCTATGGTGAGGGCGAGGAGGTATCTGGTGGTTTCACCTCGGCCAATCGTCTCGGTACCGTCGTCGGCGGGCTGTGCCTCAGCGGCCATCCCCGATCACTCCTCCTCGTCTTCTACCTCGGCGGCCTCTTCATCGTTCCGGCCACTGCGGCGCAGCATCCGTGCGCCGGTACGGATCCCGCGCAGTGCCGATGTGGCTGTCAGCAGAGTGTCTTCGACCTCGCCTTGAACGACATCGATAAGCGCGCCCAGTTCCTGGACGCGCTCGTCCGCCGACTCCAACGCGTCTTCGAGCCGGTCGTTGGCGATGGATATCGTTTCGCTCACTCGCTCGACCTCTTTGCGAACCGACATGACGAGGAAATTCAGGTTTTCGCCGACGGCTCGCGCGCGATCGAGAACGGGTCGCGCGTCGCGTCCAATCTCGCCCAACGCTTTGTCCACGCTGCGCAGGCGGCGCGTTATCTTGTTGATGGCCCAGGCTAGGATGATCATCCCGACGCCCAAGACCACCACCGCCACGATTCCGACAATCTGAATCGTTATGGCCAGCCAGTCCTCCACGTCACCCCTCCTGCGCTAGTCGACAGCCGCAGCTGCGGCGCTTGCCAGACCACGGTCAAGTTCACCTGCTCGTTCGAGCACCGCCCGAACCAGGAACGGCCCGATCAGATCGCTAATACCCACGGCGATTACCACGGTAGCGAAGAAGACACTGATCGCGGTCGACGGTTCGGACCCTGATGGATTGTAGATAAGGACGAACGAAATTGCCATGGCCAGCGAGATGCCCCCTTGCGGTGTGAGCGCGAGGCCAAAGGTGCCAGGTAGAGTCAGCCCCCGGGGACGCAGCTTCGAGGCCAGCAAGCCACCCATCCACTTGGCGAGTATGCGGAGGCCGACGTAGGCGGCGACCAGGGGAAGGATCCACCAGGATGAAAACTCGAGAAGTGCGCCGGCCAGCACGAGCATGATGATGTAGATGGGCTGTTCCCACTCTGACAACGCCGTGTAAACGCGCCGCCGCATCGGCGACATATTGCCGATCACCACGCCTGTGATCATGCAAATGAAGAGGGGGGATAGCGACAGATAGAAAGCTGTGCCTGCCGCGAACAGCACCAGGCCGATGAGCAGAAGGAGCAGTTCCTGGGTGCGGGGTCGGATCCGCGTTAGCGATAGGAATAGTATTCCGAAGAACATCCCCAACAGAACCGAGAAGGCGAACCACTCAAACAGGGACATTGCTTCACGGCCCCCGAGCACTCCGCTGTGATGGGCCGAGTGAATGAGCCCGAGGGCCACGATCCCTACCGCCGCGTCCAGGCTGGCAATGTAGAACAGGAGCCGCGAGACCCGTCCACGAGCTCTGTAGGTGTTTGATATGAGTGCGATGGCGGCTGGCGTCGACACGCAGGCCGTCGCCGCAGCGACCAGTGCGACCGCCTCCAGTCTGAGCGAGAACCAGGCGTCGGCGATCACGTAGCCGAACAGGAAGACGATTCCGAATGCTACGCCCGCTTGCAGCCATGCGATTGCCAGGTAACGGGCGGGGAACTGGCGCAGGTGATCACGGTCGAGTTGCAGGCCAAAGAGCAAGCCGATCCACCCGAGGCCGAGCGCCAGCATCGGGTTGAGTCGCTCGACGATATCTGGCGAAAGGACTTCCAACAGGTGCGGGCCGAGGGCGAATCCGACGAAAAGGAACGGCAGCCCGATCGCTACCGAGATACGCGGACCCAGCGGCACGTCGCGCTTGGCGAACGTCAGCTGGGCCCCCAGCAAGCCGATTAGCGCCAGGAGCAGAACAACTACAGTCGGGTTCACAGGTCCGTTTCTTCTCCGAGCTCGGGCGCGACGCCGATGGCACGAGTCACCGGGATGGTGAACATGATGCCCGTGCCCGGCTCGTCCAGGCTGCCACAGACGTCCTGGATCACCGCGAACGCGGCATCGACCTTCTCTGGCTCATCGATCACGCTGAAGATCGTATAGTTCTGTGCCCGCGATCTCGATATCAGAGTCTGGATGCCGGCGAACAGAGGGATATCGTGGGTGAGGACACGCGCCATCCCCTCGCTGTTGATGATCGTGGCGCCGGTGATACCCAGTTCGAGGAAACCCGACAGAATGTCGTCGAGTGCTTCCGGCTGGTTGATCACGGCCACGAGTAACTGCATGGACCTGTCCGGTTATCGCCAGTGCCTACGGGTGTTGCTCATCGAATTGCCGGATCCGGTCGATCACTTCATCGGCGCTGTTGCTGCTCAGGAGTTCGCCCAGGATGTCCGGTTGCCGCATCAGGCGCGCGATCCGCGCCAGCAGCTTGATGTGTGTCCCGCTGTTGGCCGGCGGCGACAGGAGAAGGAAGACAGTGTGGACCGGCTTCTCGTCGAGCGAGAGAAAGTCTATGCCGTTCTTGGAAAACGCCAATTCGATGATCGTCGAGCCGAGCTCGGGATAGACGCAGTGCGGGATCGCGACGCCGCCGCCGATGCCGGTCGACTGATCTGCCTCGCGCTTGAGCAGTGCTTCGAGCACCGGGCGTTCGTCCTTCACCAATCCCTGCTCGGCCAGGTTGTGCACCATATCGCGCAGAGTGTTCTCGACGCCAACGCTCTGCAGGTCGAGAATGACCAGATCGGGTCTGAGGAGATTATGCAGCTTCATCTGCGTCCACCATTTGCGGGCCGCCCTTCACATAGCTACCGGCGGGCGACGGTGTCAAGCTGCGATTGACGGCTGCGAGCGTCTTGGCCTAACTTGGCCAGCGATGAGCAGTTTCATGGTTGAAGGCGGTCGGGGGCTCCACGGTCATGTGCGGCCGGCGGGCAACAAGAACGCGGCGCTGCCGATGATGGCGGCGGCGCTGCTCAGCGACGAGCCGGTTCGTCTAGCCAACCTGCCGGACATACGGGACGTACACACGATGCTCGAGTTGCTGGGTGCACTGGGCGTCGAGTTTGAGTGGACGGGCCCCGGCGCGCTGACGCTACGTGCCGCGGAGGTCCGTTCCGCCGCATTGGAGCCTGAGCTCGCCGCCCGCATCCGGGCCTCGATCCTCTTGGCCGGCCCAATGCTCGCCCGCAGCGGCCAGCTTCGGTTGCCTCCGCCGGGCGGTGACGTTATTGGCCGGCGGCGCCTCGACACGCATTTCGACACGCTGCAGAAGCTTGGCGCCGAGGTCGAGTTAGGCGATGAATTCATGCTTCGCGGCAAGCTTCGCGGCGCCGAGATCTTCCTGGACGAGCCTAGTGTCACCGGCACCGAGAACGCCGTCATGGCGGCCACTCTGGCCGGGGGAACGACGGTGCTGCGCAATGCGGCATCGGAACCCCATGTTCAGGATCTCTGCAGGCTGCTCAGCGCCATGGGTGCCCAGATATCGGGAATTGGGACGGGCGAGCTGCGTATCGAAGGTGTAGAACGCTTGGGCGGAGCGAGCGCCGATGTGAGCCCCGACCACATCGAAGTAGGCTCGTTCATCGGCTTGGCGGCGGTCACGCGTAGCGAGCTTACAATCGGCGATGTCGAGCCCAGCCACCTGTCGAGCATCCGGATCATGTTCGAGCGGCTCGGCGTCTTCTGCGAGCTTGAGGAGCGGACGCTGCGCGTACCAGCGGAGCAATCTTTGGAGATCCGCATGGACATCGGCCAGCAGATCCCGAAGATCGACGACGGGCCGTGGCCGCTCTTCCCGGCGGATCTGATTAGCATCGCCCTCGTCCTGGCCACGCAGTGTCGGGGCACTGTCCTGATCCACGAAAAGATGTACGAATCGCGCATGTTTTTCGCCGATAAGCTGACAGCGATGGGTGCCCGGATCGTCATCTGCGATCCACACCGCGCGGTGGTAGTGGGGCCCACTACGCTGCGGGGTTCAACGGTGGAAAGCCCCGATATCCGCGCTGGCATGGCCATCCTGATCGCTGCACTCGGCGCCCAGGGGCGCAGCAGGATTAACAACATCGGGCAAATCGAGCGCGGCTACGAGCGAATCGACGAGCGGCTGCGGGCGCTCGGCGCCGCGATCGAGCGCATCGAGTGACTTCCAGCAACGAGGTCGAGACCCGGCTGGGTAAGCTGCGGGTCTTCAAGGACACCGGGTTGGCTGCCCGTTTCCCAGAATTGGCACAGGGCATTACCGGCCGCGTTCTCGAGCTCGATTTCGGGACTGCGGAGCAGAACCCTGCCGACCGGGATCGCGGGCCCTCTGAGGGCTGGGCGCTCCTGCGAGCCTTCTCCGGCATCGACCGTGTCGCTCGCTGTCGCCAGGTGCACGGCGCCGAAGTGATCACCTGTGAGCGATTGCACCGCTCGGGCGTTGCCGTGCTCGGCCAGGGCGACGCCATCGTCACCGACCAAGCAGGAGTCCTATTAACCGTAACGGTGGCTGACTGCGTCCCCGTCTTCATGGTGGATCCCCAACAACGGCTGCTGGGGCTGGCGCACGCCGGGTGGCGGGGAACCGCGGCGGGCGTCGTCGGAGCGACCTTGGAGGCGATGCGCCGTCTCGGGGCGAACGCGGAATCGCTGTACGTCCACTTGGGGCCGGCCATATGTGGCGGCTGTTACGAAGTGGGGTCTGAGGTACAAGCCGCTCTGGGCGGCTCGCGCGAGGCTCGCCGGGTCGACCTGCGTGCCCACATAGCGCGGGGGCTTGCAGAAGTCGGGGTCGACGGGGAGCGGCTGACGGCCTCGGCGGCCTGTACACGCTGTGATTCCGGGTCGTTCTTCTCGCACCGCGGGGGCGATCGGGGACGGCGGATGTGCGCCTTCCTGGGATGGCCCGCCGGTTGATTTCCCGTTGTAGCCAGTCTATATTACGGCCGCTGGTGGGATGAGGCGCTAAGCTACGGCCGCAAGGTCACTTGAGCAGTGGGGACGCAGTACCTACCCCACTTTTTTATTGCCGGGGCCTACCCGGCCACGGGACTGTAGACGGAATGGATCAGAGGTTCGGCCGGATCGATGAGGCGCTGGAGCGAACGGTCGAGTCCACACTCGAAGCGCTGGGGTTCGAGCTGGTCGAGTTGGAAGCCGCCGGCCGTACGAGCCGCCCGATCCTGCGTCTTCGGATCGACCGGCCGGGTTCGCAGCCGGGCCACGGCGTCAGCGTCGACGACTGCGCGCGAGTAAGTCGTCAACTGGAGGAAGTCCTTGATGCTTGGCAGGGCCTGCCCTCCGGTTACATCCTGGAGGTCTCCTCGCCTGGTGTCGAACGACCGCTTCGCAAGCGGCGCGATTTCGAGCGTGCCGTGGGCCGTGAGATCGCCTTGCACGGCTATGAGCCGCTGGCACGAGGCGCCAAGCGGCTGGAGGGGGTCCTGCTTGGCCTGGAGGGCTCGGGCGGCGCCGAGCGGCTGCGTGTACGGCTGCCGGACCAGAGCGAGGTGGCAATCCTCCGTTCTGCGATCGCCAAGGCGAAGCTGGTCTTTCGTTGGGACGAGCGGGGTAGGCCCGGAGAGCGACGGTCGCAGCGCTCGAGCCGAGAGTGAGCTGTAAGTAGAGTCCCGATGGATCGGGACATTGTGGAAAGCAAGGGAGCATCGAACGGATGGCCAACGCGTCACAGGTTCTAGAAGCCTTTCGGGTGATGACGGCGCACAAGTCGCTGTCGCGCGACGAGCTGCACGACTTGATCAAAGATGGGATTCACGCGGCTCTCGCGAAGCGGTACGGCCCCAACGTGCAGGCCGAGATCATCATCGATGAAGAAAAGGGCAAGATCGACATCATCGTTCTCAAGGAGGTGGTCGCCGAAGTGATCGATCCCTCCCGCGAGGTGAGTGTCGAGGAAGCACGCTGGGATGATCCCGACTTCCAGGTCGGTGACCTGCTCGAGATCCCTGTTGAGTTCTCCGAGTTCGGGCGCACGGCGGTCCTCGCCGCGAAGCAGCGGATAATTCAGCGCGTCCGCGAGGGCGAGCGCAACCGTATACGTGAGGAGTTCGCCGACAAGATCGGCGAGCTGTTGTCCGGCGAAGTGCAGGCCATCGAGCGGGGCAAGCTGGTCGTGATGCTCAACGTTCTGCGTGAAGCGGAAGCGATCATCCCCTGGCGCGAGCAGAACCCGCGCGAGCGATTCCGCCAGGGCGAGCCGATTCGAGCAGTTCTCNNCGAGCAGTTCTCAAGAAGTTGGAGGAAACTCCAAAAGGCCCACGCCTGATTCTCTCGCGGGCCGATCCGGAATTCGTGGCCTCGCTTTTCAAGCTAGAGGTGCCGGAGATCTACCAGGGTGTCGTGAAGATCATCGACATCGCCCGTGAGGCCGGCGGCCGCACGAAGATTGCCGTTGTCTCGAATGACGACTCGATCGATCCGGTCGGTGCCTGTGTGGGGCTCAAGGGCTCACGCGTCCAGGCCGTCGTCTCGGAGATGAGCGGCGAGCGGATCGACATCGTCCCCTGGCACCCGGATCCGGAGATCTACGCGAAACGCGCGCTTGCTCCGGCCAAAGTGGCAAAAGTCATCTCCGAGACCGAGCAGAAGGTGATCACCGCGATCGTCGACGAGGACCAGCTCTCGCTCGCCATCGGGCGCAACGGTCAGAACGTGCGGCTCGCCTCTCAGCTCATCGGCTGGCAGATCGATCTCTATTCGAGCCGTGAGTGGATGGAGCGTGGCGCTCAGGTCGCGCTGTTCGGCGGCAGCGAAGAGGATGAACGGGCGGCCGACTTCCCGCTCGCCGAGCTCGATATTCCGCCGGCCGTGTTAGCGGCGCTGCAGGCAGCGGGCCACGAGACGTTCCTCAACATCATCGACCTGGAGCGCGACGACTTCCTGAGGATTGCCGGCCTAGGCGCCGAGGATGCCGAGCTCCTGGAAAAGCTGATTGAGGAGCTCACGATAGTCGAGGAACCGGCCGAGCTGGGGGAGGAAGTGCCGGCGGATGCCAAGCCGGTGGCGACGGGTGGGCCGTTCCCGGAGGTCGAGGAGGAAGTCGAGGAGGAAGTCGAGGAAACACCGGCGGCCGAGTCCGCTGCGCTCGAGTCGGAGGCAGCGGAGGCTAGTGAAGCGGCCGCTGCCGCTACGGGTAACGGCGAGCCGAGCGAGCAGGCGGAAGTAACCGCTGAGGAAGCGGCTACGGCGGTCGAGGAGGCCGGGGCGGCGGCCGAGGCGGATGTCGAGGCGGTCGCAGAAGGTGAGTCCGACGAGCGAGTCTGAGGCGGCGGGCCGCCTGTTGGGTAGTCTTGGTCTGGCCGCGCGGGCGGGGCGCCTGCGGGTCGGGATCGATGCTGTGGCGCAGTCGGTGAGCCGCGGTGACGCTGCGGCCGTCGTGGTCGCCGGCGACGCACCGGAGAATGTCAGGCGCAAGCTGGAGCGGCTCGTCACCGGTGACGCGCCGCCGAAGGTCGTCGTGCTGGACGGTGAACGTCTGGGACGCGCGGTGGGACGGGAGCGGGTCGTCGTGATGGCGGTGACCGACAGGTCGCTCGGCGATCGTGTAGTGGAGTTGGCAGAGGCTGTAGGAGTTTAGGGGACAGGAGGGTTTCACCCTTGGCGAAGATGCGGGTCTACGAGCTGGCGAAGGAATTCGAGATCAAGAGCGAAAGCCTGATCCACCTGCTCAGGGAGATGGACATCCCCGTCCGCAGCCATATGTCCGCGTTGGATGAGGGGCAGGTCGCCCGCGCCCGCACGCGGCTAGAGCGGGACAAACGTCGGCCGGACAAGAAGGACGGGAAGTCGGAAGGCGCGACACGTCGTCGTCGCCGTCGGCGCGTCGTGGAGAAGCCGGAGCCGGTCGAGATCGCGGCCGAGGAGCTGACCGAGCTGCCGGAGCAGGCGATCGGTGTCGAGGAGCCGGCAGAGCTCGAAGAAGTGCCGGGAGTCGAGATCGCTGCTGAGGCGGCCGAGGTGCGCATCTGGCCCGGGGATCTCGAGGCCGCACCGGCTGAAGAGGAGTTGGAACCGGCGGTGGAGGAGGCAGCACCTGAGGCGGAAGAGGTGGTCGCCGAAGCCGAGATGCCTGCCGACGAGGAGGTGCCCGAGGTTGCTGCGGAAGCCGCGCCCGAGCCAGCGGCGCCACGACCGCCGCCTCCGACCCCGGTATTTAGGGAGCCGCCGGAGGCGCCGAAGACGCCGGCGGGTGTGGTCCGCATCCAGGCTGAGGGCTATACGCTCGACGGGCGCCGCCGCCGGCGCGGCCGCAAGAAGAAGAAGCAGCCGAGAGTCGATCAGGCTGCCGTGGCGCAGAACATCCGGCGAACGCTAGCCAAGATGGAGGGCCCGGCGCCGACGCGCCGCCGGCGCCGCGATGTCTCTGAGAAACTCGAGCGCGAAGCGGCCGAGGCGGCCCAGCGGGCGGAAGAGGAACGGACGACGGTACGTGTGCCGGAATTCCTGACCGTCGCCGAGCTGGCGGATCTCATGGGGGTCCCGCCCAACGAGATCATCACCTCGGCGTTCAAGAATCTCGGGATGATGGTCACCATCAACCAGAGACTCGACTTCGATCAGATCGAGCTGATCACCGAGGAGCTCGGGTTCACCGCAGCTCGCGAGGACGAGTACGACGCCGACGTCATCGCCGACGTACAGGTAGCGGATCCCGAGCGGCTGGCCCCGAGGCCGCCTGTCGTGACCGTTATGGGTCACGTCGACCACGGTAAGACGTTACTGCTCGATCACATTCGCAAAACGAACGTGATTGCCGGAGAAGCCGGCGGCATCACGCAGCACGTCGGTGCCTATCACGTCGAAGTGGATGAAGATCGCAGCATTACCTTCCTCGACACTCCGGGCCACGCTGCATTTTCTGCGATGCGTGCCCGCGGTGCCGATGTCACCGACGTCGTGATTCTCGTTGTCGCCGCCGACGACGGCGTGATGCCTCAGACCAGAGAGGCAATCAGCCATGCCAAGAACGCTGGCAAGCCGATCGTCGTCGCCGTCAACAAGATCGACCTGCCGGCGGCTGACCCCACCAAGGTCAAACGGGAACTGCTCGAGCACGAGGTCGTTATCGAGGACTTCGGCGGCGAAGCGTTGAGCGCCGAGATCTCCGCCAAGACGGGCCAGGGGATCGATGACCTGCTCGAAAAAGTCCTGCTGCAGTCCGAGATGCTCGAACTCAGTGCCGATCCGGGCCTCGCCGCCCGCGGTACGGTCATCGAAGCCGAGCTCGATAAGGGTATGGGACCGGTGGCCACAGTTCTGATCGGCGAGGGAACGCTCGCAGTCGGCGACGGCTTCGTCTGCGGTATCCACGCGGGCCGCGTTCGGGCGCTACTCGATGAGCGTGGCCACAATGTGGAGTTCGCCACACCGGGGATGCCCGCCCGGGTGCTCGGATTCGAGGGTGTCCCGCAGGCCGGTGACAGTCTGATCGTCCTCGACTACGATCGTGCCCGCGAGATCACAGGCAAGCGGCAGCAGATCGAGCGCGAGCGGGACTTCCGGCGCCGCAGTCAGGTCGGCCGCCTCGAGGACATATTCGAGGCCGTCCAGGCAGGCGAAAGGACACAGCTCGCACTCATCATCAAAGGGGACACCGACGGTTCGGTCCAGGCGCTGTCAGACGAGCTGGAGGGTCTGTCCACCGACGAGGTCGAGGTGCAGGTCATCCACCGAGGCGTCGGAGCGGTCAACGAGAGCGATGTGCTGCTGGCACAGACCAGCGGGGCTATCATCATTGGCTTCCACGTGCGACCGGACCGCGGGGCCCGCGAGTTGGCGGAGCGCGAGGGCGTCGATATCCGCTCCTACCGTGTCATCTACGAGGCCGCCGAGGAAGTGAGAGCGGCGCTCGAGGGGATGCTCGCCCCGGAGGAGAAAGAGGTCATCGTCGGCGCGGCGGAGGTCCGGCAATTGTTCAAGGTGCCCAAAGTCGGAACGGTCGCCGGCTGCTATGTCAGCGAGGGCGTCATCGATCGGAACGCTCGTATCCGCGTACTGCGCGAGCACGTCGTCGTCTACGAGGGCAGGGTCGCCAGCTTGAAGCGATTCAAAGACGACGTCAAAGAGGTGAAAGCCGGTTATGAATGCGGGATGTCGGTCGAGAACTTCAACGACGTAAAGGTCGGCGACATCCTCGAGGCATTCCGGGTAGAGCAGATAGCACGCACGTTGGACGGCGGGGTGGCGCAGGCTGGCGTAACCAGCAAGGGTGAATCGGGCGCGGAGAAATAGCCACAGCTCGCTGTGCGCGACGCGCATGGCCCGACCCTCGAATTGCGGTGGTCACAGGCGTCATAGCATGGGAACTACACCTCGACGGGTGTTCTTCCCTGAAGCAGAAACGGGCGATACTGCGGAGCCTTAAGGATCGGCTCCGCGGCCGCCACAACGTCGCGGTGGCCGAGACAGACCATCAGGACACGTGGCAGAGAGCGGAAATCTGCGCCGCTACGGTGTCCACCGATCGGCGACGGGCGAACGAGGTACTGAGCCGCGTCGACTCGGTAGTCGCTTCGGAGCCCCGGGTACGCATCATCGACAGCGCCACCTACTTCTACTGAATCCGACGACTTGTCCGGATTCCGGGGGTGGTTGCAGTCGTTTTATCGGTGATCTGATGAAAAAAGAGTACTCGCGCACTCAGAGATTGGGTCCTCTGCTGAGGGAAGAGATATCGCGCTTACTGCAGCGCGAGGTCAAAGATGTCCGCATCGGAGGGGTCACCGTCAACGACGTCGTGGTCACGCCCGACCTGAAGGAAGCTACCGTCTACGTCCAGGTGCATGGTGACGAGACGCGGAAAGCGGAGGCGATTGCAGGCCTGGACAGCGCCGCCGGCTTCATCCGCTCCCGCATCGGGCGCGGGTTGAGAATTCGCCGGACCCCCGAGCTGCATTTCGAGATCGACCGAACCCAGGAACGCGCGGCGCGCATCCACGAGTTGCTGGCCGAGATCGATCTGCCGGACGAGCCGCCAGAGGAAGAGGATGGGGGCTGAAGCGGCCGGCCTGCTCTTGGTCGACAAACCGGAAGGCCCCACATCGCATGATATGGCTGCGCTCGTACGTCGGACCACCGGGGTGCGGCGCGTCGGTCACACCGGGACACTCGACCCGTTCGCTAGCGGGCTACTCTTGCTCTGCGTCGGCTGGGCGACCCGCCTGGCCGAATACCTGATCCCGTTGCCCAAGGTCTACCGCGGTGTCATTCGCTTGGGTGAGACCACCGACAGCGACGATCGGACAGGAACGGTCATCGGGCGGAGCGACGACTGGGGCGAACTCGACGCGGCAACAGTAGAGCGGGCGCTGGCGGACCAGGTCGGTGAGATCGAGCAGCTTCCACCGGCGTTTTCGGCCAAAAAACTCTCGGGTCGGCGAGCCTACTCGCTGGCGCGTGCGGGTGGGGATGTCGAGCTTGAGCCGCGGCGGGTGAAGGTTGAGAGCATTGAGCTTCGAGACCTGTCACTGCCCGATGTGCGCGTCGAGGTCACGTGCTCCAGCGGCACCTACGTACGAGCGATAGCCCGCGACGTGGGCGAGGCGCTGGCCGTCGGAGGGCATCTCGTGGAGTTGCGCAGACTGCGAATTGGCGCATTCAGTGTCGACGACGCGCTTCAATTGGATCGTGACACGCCGGCGGACGAGCTGCGAGCCCAGCTCCGGCCGCCCGAANNCGTTGAGACCGCCGAGGCCTTCCTTCACGGTCGGCCAGCGAGTTGGGGCAGGGAACGGCTCAAGGGCCCGGCCGCCGCCTTCGTGGATGGCTCCCTGATAGCCATAGTCGAGCAGCGACAGTCTCGAATATGGCCGAGGAAAGTGTTCGGAGGTCCGGTCGATTGAGCGCGAGGGGGATCACTTAGGTGGGGCAGATGCTCGAGAATCACGGGCTGCCGCCCCATGCGCGGGGCGCCGCAATCACGGTCGGTACGTTCGACGGGGTGCACCGCGGGCACTGGGCTGTGCTGCAGCGCCTGTGCGACGCGGCTCGCGAGGACGACCTGCACAGTGTACTGATCACGTTCGACCCTCACCCGCTGAAGATCGTGCGTCCCGAGATCGCGCCGCGTCTACTCACCACGCCGAACGAGAAGAAGGGGATTCTGTCACTCTCGGGGATCGATTACGCCGTCTTCCTGGGCTTCACTCGATCGCTCTCCCTGTATCTGCCGGAGGAATTCGTTCGCGACGTTCTGCTTGAGCGCTTCCGCATGAAACGACTGGTCGTGGGCTATGATCACGGCTTCGGCCGGGATCGTAGCGGAGATGCCGAGACGATCCGCGAGGTCGGAGCACGCTTGGGCTTCGACGTAGAGGTCCTGGGAGCTGCGCTGATGAACGACGAGACCATCTCATCCAGCCGCATCCGTAGCGCCCTACAGGCAGGCGATGTCGAGCGGGCTGCCAGGGGCTTGGGTCGTCCGTACTCGCTGACCGGGGTTGTCGTTCATGGTGAGGGGCGCGGCCGGACTCTGGGCTTCGCCACGGCGAACGTTGCAGTCGGCCATAGCGATAAGCTTCTGCCGCGGGACGGGATCTACGCGGTGAGCGCCGCGTCAAGGTCCCATCAGGGACCCGGCCTCTTGCATCTGGGCCCGCGACCGACGTTCCGTGGCTCGCCGCCGTCGATCGAGCTGCACCTGCTCGATTTCGACGGCGACCTCTACGGCGAACTGGTGCAGGTCGAGTTCCTGGCCCGGCTGCGGGACATCCAGCCTTTCGCCTCGGCCGCCGAGCTGGTCGGGCAGATGAGGCGCGACCGGGAGGAGGCGGTGGAATTCTTCCGCTCGGGCCGCCTTTACATAGACAGGGGGTCGGAATAACTTTGGCGGTCTATCTAGACAGTGGAAACCGGCTGCGGCCGGGCTCTTCTAGCCAGAGAGTCGCTACAGGATGGTAATGACCAAGGAAGAGCGCGAAGCGCTCATTGAGAAGTACCGGCGAAGTGCCAACGATCGCGGTTCGACGCCGGTTCAGATCGCACTGCTCACCCGGCGGATCACCGATCTCACGGAGCATCTACGCGAGCACCCGAAGGATCACCACAGCCGCCAGGGACTCCTCAAGTGGGTCGGCAGGCGGCGCCGCCTGCTTCGCTATCTCAACCGGACTAACCCCGAGGCTTACAGGCAGCTAGTCAAGGACCTGGGCCTACGCGGATAGACGGAGAAGCCCCCGATGACTTTCGGGGGCGTTTCCTATTCAACTACCTCTTAGCGGTAAGGACACAACGGAAACCATGGCAACACTGATTGAACGCAAATTCGCCGGCCGCACTCTGATGATCGAGGCTGGCCGCATGGCCCGACAGGCGGACGGTGCCGTCCTCGTGCAGTTCGGCGAGACGACAATACTCGCGACGGTCGTCGCCGAGAAGAAAGCGACGAAACTGCCTTTCTTCCCATTGACCGTAGAGTACCGCGAGAAGAGTTACGCGGCGGGCAAGATCCCGGGCGGCTTCTTCAAGCGTGAGGGCCGGCCGGGTGAGAAGGAGGTTCTCTCGGCCCGCCAGATCGACCGATCGATTCGGCCGCTCTTCCCCAAGGGCTTCAACAACGAAACTCAGGTCGTCATCTCTATCCTGTCCGCTGACCAGGAAAACGATGCCGATGTCCTCGGTCTGCTCGGCGCGTCGGCGGCGCTCAACTTGTCGAACGTGCCGTTCCCCTACCCGATCGCAGGTGTGCGGGTTGGTCGGCTGGACGGCGAGTGGGTGCTCAACCCGACGTTCCAGCAACTCGAGTTCTCAGACGTCGACTTGGTCGTAGCTGGCTCGGAAGAGTCCATTGTGATGGTCGAGGGCGGCGCGCTCGAGATCTCGGATGATGAGCTCGTCGACGCCCTCGAGTTTGCGCGCCAAGGGATTCGCGAATTGGTGGCGATCCAGAAAGAACTGATCGAGCCGCTAGCGAAGCCGAAGATGGAGTGGACACCGCTCGAGCTGACGGAGGATCTCGTCGCTCGTGTCCAGGACCTCGCCTCGCGTCGTGTCGATGAAGCGCTAAACCTTCCCAACAAGGAAGAGCGGAGTGAAGCGCTCTCGGCTCTGCGCAAGGACAGCATCGATGAGCTAGCGGACGAGTTCGAGGGAATCGAAAACTACGAGGAGCAGGTCAATAAGGTCGTCGACCAGATCGAGTACGAGACGTTGCGCGCCCAGATCCTCGATAAGCGGGAACGAGTCGATGGCCGGACGCCTGACGAAGTGCGCTCGATCTCCTGCGAGATCGGCCTGTTGCCGCGCACCCACGGCTCAGCGCTCTTCACGCGCGGCAGCACGCAGTCGCTATCCGTAGTGACGCTCGGGACCAGCCGCGATGAACAGCGGATCGACACGGTCGATGTCCTGCAGGAGACGTCGAAGTCTTTCATGCTCCACTACAATTTCCCGCCGTTCTCGGTCGGCGAGGTCCGTATGTTCCGTGGCACCTCGCGGCGCGAGATCGGCCACGGCGCCCTGGCGGAACGTGCCCTGCAACCGCTGCTGCCGGCCTACGAGGACTTCCCTTACACGATACGCGTCGTGAGCGACATCCTCGAGTCGAATGGCTCCTCGTCCATGGCGACGGTGTGCGGCGGCTCGCTCGCCCTGATGCAGGCTGGCGTCCCGGTGCGCGCTGCCTGCGCCGGGGTGGCGATGGGCATGATAAAGGAAGGTGACAGGGTCGAAATCCTGACCGACATCATGGGCATCGAGGATCACCTTGGAGACATGGACTTCAAGGTGGCCGGGACCCGCAAGGGAATCACCTCCGTCCAGATGGACATCAAGGTCGAGGGCATCTCGACGAAGCTGTTGCGCGAGGCGATGGCGCGTGCGCGTGAGGCCCGCAATCACATCCTCGATATCATGGACAAGACGCTGGCCGAGCCGCGCTCCGACCTGTCGCCCACCGCGCCGCGGATCATCACACTGCAGGTGAACCCGGAAAAGATCGGTGAGGTAATCGGTCCGAAAGGTAAGACGATTCGCGGGATCGAGGAGCAGACCGGTGCCGAGGTCAACATCGAAGACAGCGGCCTGATCACGATCTCCTCGGTGTCGGGAGAGGCCGGCGAAAAGGCGCGTGAGATTGTCGAGGCGATCGTCCAAGAGCCGGAGATCGGCCGCGTTTACGAGGGGGTCGTCAAGAATACGACTTCGTTCGGCGCCTTCGTCGAAATCTTACCCGGCGTCGAGGCACTCTGCCATATCTCCGAGCTCGAGGAGGGTCGGGTCGAGAAGACCGAGGATGTCGTGAAGCGCGGCGACAAGGTGAAGGTCAAGCTGATCTCGATCGACGACCGCGGCCGCATGCGCCTCTCGCGCCGGGCGGCGATGTCCTCGGAGACCGAGCCGGAAACGGCCGAGCGCTCGTGAGGCCGAAGCCGCTCGAGGAACACCAGGCCTGTCCCGGGTCAGCTGGGGCGGGCCTTTTTTCCATCTCCGAGATGCCAGGACTGGCGACGCGTCCATGACAGCCACTGCCCCTGACCAGACGGTCCAACTCGACGAGGCCGTCTTCCAGACTCGATTCGATGGTGGGCCGGTTGTGCTTTCCGAGCGCATCTCCACCGTGCGGTCTGTGGCAATGGGTATTTGGGTCCGCTGGGGCGCCAGCCACGATGCGGTGGAGAGGATGGGGTCGTCTCACCTGTTGGAGCATATGATCTTCAAGGGGACCGAGGGGCGGACCGCTCGCCAGATCGCGCTCGAGGTGGAGGGGATCGGTGGCTCACTCGACGCCTACACGTCACGTGAGCACACGGCCTGCTACGCCAAAGTCCTGGATGAGCACCTGCCCATCGCTGCCGACGTTCTCACGGACCTAGTCTTCCGGCCGCTACTGCGTGAGCAAGACCTCGAGATCGAGCGCCGGGTGATCCTCGAGGAGATCGCTGGGGTCGAGGATACGCCGGAAGAACTCGTCTTTGATCTGCACGCGCGCGCCACGTGGGGCCAGCATCCCTATGGTAACCCGGTGCTCGGAACGGCAGAGACGGTGGGCGCAATTACGCTTGACGACCTGCACGGCCTCTGGCAGGCCGCTTACCGGCCGGGCGCCTGTGTGGTTGCCGCGGCGGGGAACATCGAGCACGAGGAGCTGCTCGAGCTGGTGGCGCGGTACTTCCCGCAGACTCGCGAACAGGTTGAGGTGCCGAGCGTTCCGGAGCCCGCGCCGGCTGGGCCGGAGAAGAAACTGGTCGAGCGCGACACGGCGCAGACACACATCTGCCTCGGTGCCCCCACCTTCCCGCGCAGCGACCCGCGCCGCTACGCCTCGATTCTCATCTCCACCGCCCTCGGCGGCGGAATGAGCAGCCGCCTGTTCCAGCGTGTCAGGGAGGAACTGGGCCTGGCGTACACGATCTACACCTTCCAATCGTTCTATGCCCGCGGCGGCCTGGCCGGCGTGTACATGGCGACCGGGCCGGACACCGCCGAGCGAGCGGTCGAGGAGGTCCGCGAGGAACTGGGCCTGCTGTCTGGCACCGGCCTTGCAAGTGAAGAGCTGCGGGCAGTCAAGAACCAGACGAAGGGCCAGGTGTTGCTGTCGCTGGAGTCGACATCGGCGCGGCTACAGCGTCTCGCTGGTGTGGCACTTTACGACGAGCCCTACCTGACCCTGGACGAGATCTGCGGCCGAATCGATGCGGTCGGCGAGCAGGAGGTGGCCGACCTTTGCTGGAAGTACTATGCTCCTGAGCACCAGGCAGTGATCCGACTGGGTCCCGAGCCCCAGGCTGCCGAGCCAGATGACTAGAGATATTTCCGTCTTGTGCGGTTAGAGATATCTGGCCCTTAACGAGCGAGGCTAGGGAGATGATCGTCGGAGTACCGAAGGAGATCAAAACGGCGGAGAACCGTGTGGCGATGATACCAGCCGGGGTGGAGACTTTGGTCGCCCACGGTCACAAGGTGCTTGTCGAAACGAACGCCGGGGTCGGCAGTGGCTTCGATGATGCCGCGTACAAGGGTGCTGGTGCAACTATGATCGACAGCGCCGACGATGTGTGGGCGGGCTCGGAGATGATCGTGAAGGTGAAGGAACCGATCCCTGAGGAATACCCGCGCGTCAAACGGGATCATGTGATCTTCACCTACTTCCACTACGCGGCGGACGAAGTGTTGACGAAGGCGATGCTCGAGACCGGCGCGGTGACCATCGCCTACGAGACGGTCCAGCTCGAAACCGGCGAACTGCCCTTGCTTACACCGATGAGCGAGGTTGCGGGGCGCATGGCGATTCAGGAAGGCGCCAAATACCTGGAGAAGACTTTCGGCGGCCTTGGCATCCTGCTGGGTGGAGTACCCGGCGTGCATCCTGCAGAGGTCGCGATTCTCGGGGGCGGAGTAGTCGGCACCCAGGCCGCTTGGATGGCAGCCGGACTCGGCGCTCGCGTCACGGTCCTTGACGTCAGCCTGGAACGGCTGCGCTACCTGGACGACGTGATGCCCAAGAACGTCGTCGGGGAGTACTCGAACCGGCACAACATTCTGGACGCGATCAAGCGGGCCGATCTCGTCGTTGGCGCGGTCCTGCTGCCCGGCGCTAAGGCACCACACCTGGTCTCCAGAGAGGATTTGAAGCTCATGAAGCGTGGGTCGGTGATCGTTGACGTCGCCGTCGACCAGGGTGGATGCGTCGAGACCGTGAAGCCGACGACTCACGAAGACCCGACCTACGTCGTCGAAGGGGTCATCCATTATTGCGTGGCGAACATGCCGGGTGCCGTGCCGCGCACGTCGACGCTCGCGCTGACCAACGCGACCTTCGCTTACGCGCTCAAGCTGGCGGACGACGGCTGGGACAAAGCCTGCCGCGAGGATGGTGCGCTGGCGCTGGGTGTGAACACGGTCGGGTCGAAGGTTACCTGCCCCGGCGTTGCGGAGGCTTTTGGCTTGGACTACGTGCCCGTCGAGGAAATCCTCGGGTAGGAAATTCGGGGATTCGGGGGTTCGGGGAGTCGGGGAGGTGGAGAGCACTTCTGGACCTCTTCACCTCGCCTAATCCCCGACTCCCCGAATCATTGCGCCGCCGTGCCCTCTCTGTCTAGTATTGGAGGCTAGACTACCCTGTCCGCCCAACCTGGGGGTTGTGAGGATCTGGAAAGCCGTGGGCTCCCGCCCACCGCCGGGAGGATGAGCTGATCTCATGGGTTTTGGCTGGTTCGATACTGGCAGGTTGCTCCCTGTCAATGACATAGCTGTCGACCTGGGCACGGCCAACACGCTGATCTATGTGAAGGGCGAGGGCATCGTCCTCAACGAACCGTCGGTGGTGGCCGTCGACAAGTCTAACGGGAAAATCCTCGGCGTCGGCCTGGAGGCGAAGGGCATGCTCGGCCGGACCCCGGGTGGAATCGAGGCAGTCCGGCCGCTCAAGGACGGGGTAATCGCTGACGTGGACGTCAGCGAGCTCATGCTCAGGCACTTCCTCAGGATGGTGACGGCCAAGCGCGTCTTTCGGCTGAAGCCGCGCGTGGTGATCGGAGTGCCGTCGGGCATCACCGAGCTGGAACGCCGAGCCGTGCGGGCGGGTGCGCAGGCGGCGGGTGCCAAGGACGTCTACATGGTGGCGGAGCCGATGGCTGCCGCGATCGGGGTGGGTCTGCCGGTCGAGACGCCGACCGGCAACATGGTGATCGACATCGGCGGTGGTACGACGGAGATCGCCGTGATCGCGTTGGGCGGTATCGTTTCGGATACGTCGATCCGGGTAGGCGGTGACGAGATCGATGCGGCGATCGTCACCTTCTTGCGCAAGAACTACAACCTGCTGGTCGGCGAGCCGACAGCCGAGGCGATCAAGATCCAGATCGGCTCGGCCGCCCCGGTCGGTGATGAGCGTGAGATGGACGTCAAGGGACGCGACCTCGTCTCCGGCATCCCGAAGACGGTGCGTATCCACTCCGAAGAGGTCAGGGAACACATCCAGGAACCGATCCAGCAAGTCGTCGAGGCGGTTCGCCGTGCGTTGGAGATCACGCCGCCCGAACTGGCAAGCGACATAGTAGATCGCGGGATCGTGATGACCGGCGGCGGCTCGCTGATCCGCGGACTCGATCGACTTCTGCAGGAAGAGACGAACTTGCCGATCCACGTGGATGAGGAGCCGCTGACGTGCGTGGTCCGTGGCGCCGGACGCATCCTCGACGACCTCCCCAGATACAGAGGGGTGCTGTCCAGCTGAGTCGATTGGGCGGGACTCCGGAGCCGGGTGCGAAGCGGCTGCCCCGCCGTGACCTCTTGGCCCTGCTGTTCCTGCTGCTCGGCGCCGTCGTCCTGATGAGCTTGCCGCACGAGCGCCAGCTTGCCTTGGCGACGGCGGTGCGTTCGACGGCTCTGGCGCCGGTCCTTCGCCTCCACTCCTGGTTGTCCGACACGCGGACGGCTCGTTCCAGTTTCCAGCAACTGGCGGCGGACCGCGACTCGCTCGCCGCGGAGGTGCTGGCGCTGCAGGGGGTCGAGGAGGAGAACCTGCGGCTGCGGGCGCTGCTGGGGCTAGCCGCACGGGGGAGAGACCGCTTCCGAGCGGTGAACCTGACGCCCGCGGGTCGGGCTGGTGAAGGTGTGAAGCGCTCGTTCGTGCTGGATGCGGGATCGAGCGAGGGCGTCGCCGAAGACGCGCCGGTGGTCGCTCCCGGCGGACTGGTGGGCATCGTGCGGTCGGTGTACCCGGGCCAGGCGGCTGGCGACTTCTGGACCCACCCGGACTTCCGCGTCAGCGCGATGACGACCGACGGCAGCGTATTCGGGATCATAAGGCCGCTCGCTGGCACGCCCCTGGCCATGTTGCTTGAGGGAGCCCCTTTCCAAGCCGAGCTTCCCGTCGGCACCGAGCTGCTGACGTCCGGGCTGGGTGGGATCTTCCCGCGCGGTATACCGATCGGTAGGGTCAACCGGCAAACGGCGGAAGAAGCTGGCTGGGCGAAAAGCTATCTGGTGGAGCCGGCGGTCCACCCGGATGCCGTGCGCGAGGTAATGGTGCTAGTCCAGCGTGCTGATACGCTCGACTTGACGGGCCTCTGGGCGCGGCCCGAGACAGGCGAAGGGCGCTGATCGTGGCTGCAGAGACGGGTTCTCGGTTTGGACTGATCGGCGCCGTGCTAGTGCTGGCCTTCCTCCACTTCGCGCTGACCTCGCTGTTCGATTCGTGGTTCGCCAACCCTAACCTATTGCTGTGCGCGGTGCTCGTCTCGGCTCGCCAGCTGCGCCCGGGCGCGGCCGCGGCGGTCGGCTTCACCCTCGGTGTTCTCGAGGATTCTATGGCCGTCAGCCACTTCGGGCTGGCGACGCTGCTCCTCGTTCTGGTGGCCTACCTGGGCTCGCTTACGCGGGACACGTTCGTGGGTGAGGAGCCCCTGTTCATCGGCACCTACCTGTTTGTGGGAACGTGGGTGTACGAGACCGGGATCTTCTTGATCCTCGGGGCCAGCGGTGACCCGCTGTCTTACATCTTTTTGCGGGCTCCACTCGACGGACTCGCTACTGCTGTCATCGGGTACCTGACCTTGCCGTTCCTGAGGGCC
>JABAOH010133863.1_pt6 | contig 88103 bp, 79 predicted proteins | sample 7062181 | NCBI WGS metagenome assembly JABAOH01 (sample SAMN14538630, study PRJNA623070) | marine sediment metagenome | biome: marine biome [ENVO:00000428]; feature: marine pelagic biome [ENVO:01000023]; material: deep marine sediment [ENVO:00002113]; isolation source: pool of 5 deep marine... | reverse complement strand
TGGCCGTTAGCCGCCCCTCGATTCAGACCCGTTCAGTTGTTTTCTACGCCCGCTATTGGTGAAAGCGGACCTTTGGTGCCCGAGCGTCAGAGATGCAGACCGGGAGCGTCTGCTATGCCCCTGATAGCCGCCGTCGGCGGGATTTGGGCTAAACTGTCTGCTACTGACCCATAGCGGACGTTTAGAAAGCGGTGGACAAGTCTGGCTCAGCGTGAACCTGTTTTAGTTCAATCGCTGCTTTGAAGCAATTCCAACACGTGTCTCGCGCGTCCACGATGCTCACGTAGCCAATAAATCATCGAGGTCGCATAGGCAACCTCAGCATTTGCGGCGGCTTCAAATCTTGGGTCGGCCTGAAGTTTGAGCAGAGCTTGCTCGATTTCACGCAAGTCACCGATGTCTTCCGAAAGCCGCCAATCATAGTAACGCTCGCCCGGGATGGCCTCGAAGATCAATTGTCGATAATCGCCGATTGGTTGATCAAGGATATCGGAAATGAGTTCATATTCGGCGTAATATCTCAACAGAGCGCCCCGTAACTGAAGATTTCTAATAAGCACAAGACGGCCTGAGCCCGCAAGTTCGGAAAATGTTGCGGAGCGGCTTGCCGGCATCGCGATCCAGGTTGTGAAGTCTAAGTTCTGCAAGAACTCGTCACGGGAGGCGACCAATAATTCAGAGACAGGAGATTCTCGAAGTGACTGTATCGTCTTGGCCTTTACCTCAAATACCTGTTCGAGAGATTGAAAGGTATTAATGTCCGACTGGATATCATCGGCCAGTCTGACAAGATAGTCCTGTTCCAGCTCCCGATCTTTCCGTACTTGATTCCACCCATCAACCTGCAAACCAATAAATATACCGGCTACAACGATGACAAATTCGATGAGGGCGGTGAACCACTTTTGCTCGCGAATCGCGATGGCTAATCGGCGAAGAATCATTTTGAACCTCTTCGGTCACGAATATCCAACATATAGTTGATCTGTTAAGTGTAGTAATTAGTTGCAGAATGTCAGGTTCTGGCCGTTAGCGGCCATTCACGGCTGCTGTTGGTGAAGGCTGCATCGGCTTTCTCCATGGATCGCTCCTGCTGAATGAAACGCTCTGGAAATAGACAGTAGTATACGTGTAACTAACTGATAAATTTCCAAAAGTACTGACTGTGAGAATGACGAAAATCCTCATGATGCTCAGCGCGATTTTTCTCGCAATCGCTGGCCTGGTCACATCCTTTTTCCCCGACAGGGTACTCGAGACGCATGGCACCGCGCCCGACGGCCCGACGCTTTTGTTGATCGAGATGATGGGTGCGCTGTACCTGGGATTCGCGATCCTGAATTGGACCGCGCGCGGCGTGTTGATGGGCGGGATCTATGCGCGACCACTCGCGCTCGGCAACTTTCTGCACTTCGCAATGGTTGCGGTCATGCTGGCGCGCGAAGCCATCGACCATAGTGTTATTCAGCTCGCCTCGAGCGCTGCCGTATTCGGCGCGTTTGCGATCGGTTTCGGTATCGTGTTGTTCCGGCCGCCCGTTCCCAGGCAGCCGGAAGGTGAGGGTTCCTGATCAGGGGCTCAGTCGCCTGACGTACTCTTCTTCGAGTACCGAATGCGTCTTCCAGAACGGTCTCGGTTCCTGTTCCTCGAGTACGTCGACCAGGATGTCGAGGTGGGTGTGCCAGCCCGCGCTGACGTCGACGACCGTTTCGGTCGACTCGAGCCTACGATGTGTCAGTACAAGACGAACCCTGTCGCCGACTTCTTCGAGTTCGTAGCAAACTTCCGACGACTCTTCGCCAAACTCCCAGGTGTGGGCCACGACGTTATACGGTTCCCAGCGCGTGACCGTACCGGCAAATGACATCTCCCGCGGCAGGTGGGCGTATTTCTCGGGAACTTCGATATCCTCGCCTTGCGACAGGGTTTCGTTGTGAAAATGCATGTCGACATGCGCGCCGTCACCTGCACCGATATCGCCCGCGCATAGCCACTTGCGGCGTTTGTCACTATCGACGATGTAACTCCAGACCCGTTCGATCGGCCCGGGCAAGATGCGTTCGAATCGCACCGTGTTTTCATCAAGCAATTCGCCATACTCACCCATCGTTTCTCTCCTCTTGCTCATTCGCATCGGCCAGCAGCTGTTCGAGCTTGTCGAGCCGCTGGTTCCAATACTTCCGCACCTTGTTGAGCCATGCGTCGATCTCGTCGAGAGCATCGTCACTGAGCCGGTAGATGCGCCGCTGAGCGTCGGCGCGTACCGTCACGATCCCGGCCTCGCGCAGCGTCCTGAGATGCTGCGACACGGCGGGACGGCTCATTTCGAACTGGTCGGCGATATCGCCGAACGCGGTTTCGCCGAGTGCGAGTGACTCGACGATCTGGCGGCGCGTGGGATCCGCAAGAGCATTGAAGGTATCCATGCCCTGAGTTTAAGTTAGCACTTAATTAAGTCAAGACTTATTTGAAGTCAGAAATCGACGCCGATGATGAGCGGGTCGTGGTCCGATACCCGGTGCGGGCTCGAAGCGTTGAAAATACTGGCATCGCGGCCGAATTCGAGGTTGTAGTCGTGCACGCGCGCCTCGTCGGCATTGATACGCCACTCCATGACGTCGACGACCTTTTGCGCGAATTCGGGAGTTGCCATCGCGTGATCGAGCGCCCCGAACTGCCCCTCGAACTCGAACGAATAGGCGCTGGTACCGATGTGCGCCTCGGCAAGGTTGATGTAGCCCGCCGCTTCGAAACGGGCCAGTGGATCGCCCATCGTGTGGGTATTGAAGTCACCGATGACGATGACATTATCGTTGCCGGCGCCGGTCGGATCCGTATCGATCCAGTCGATCATTGCCGCAGCGCCGAGAGTTCGTGTCGCACTGCAATCTTCCTGACCGTCGCCCACATCGGGATCGCCGGCGCTGGCGCAACCGGATCCCTTTGACTTGAGGTGATTTACGACAATAGTAAAACGGTGTGCACCAACCGCAGTGTTGAACGACTGCGCCAGCACCGGACGATGCCGCGAGTCATCGAACCTTGCGTCGACGCCGCTGTCCAGGACGGCGAATTCGCCTGCAGGGCTTACGTGGGAAGGTTGAAAAATCAGGCCGACCTTGATCGCCTGTTGGCCAATGATTCCCGTCCGGATGAAGTCGTAGCGTAGCTCACCGATTGCCGCGTTTAGTGCATCGGCAATCGATTCCAGCGACGTGTCGTCATTGTTCTCGAGTTCGATCATCGCCACGACATGCGCGTCCATCATGCGCAGCGCTGTCGCAATTTTTGCGAGTTGCCTCGACAACTCTTCCTCGCTGTCGGCACCGCGGCAGACCGCGTTGCGGGCCGGACCACACACGTTCTGTCCGGAGTCGACCGTCGAAAAATAATTGTTCAGATTGAACGTCGCGATACGCAGCGAGCCTGCCACTTCGGGCGCACCCGGGCGTGGATTGACGACGGCAAATCGGGGAGTGGCCGTCGGCATTAAGCGGTATGCCTCGGTGCCGGAGTCGCCACTGCCACGCGAGTATCGCAGCACACCGGTCAGGTCGCGGACCTCATCGCCGTTTCGAATCGATAGTGGGGCGCCCGCGTTATTGGTGCGAAGTCCGTCGTCGAGGTAGATGCGGCGGCCTGCAATTTTGTCGAGATGGGCGGCGTATCCGGACACGTCGGGTACGTTCGAATTCGTATAGGCATACTGTCGTCCACCCTGACTAAGAAGAATCTCGCCATAGCGTTCGAGATTCCGCAGCTGACTTACGGTAAGCGCCTGGGGAAATGTGACAAGCATGCCCTCGTAGGGTTCGAGGTCGACGATAAGCTCACCGTCGCTGTTCGACGTCGTCGACAACGGCAAATAGACTGGCGCGGGAAGCACCGTGCCCTGGCCGATTACGGTGACGCCAGACGCAACGACCTGTGTTTCTCCGTAGTACTCCTGGACCTTGCCGGTGACGCGAACGCGATCGCCGGGTTCGACATCTGTTGCCGGAGCGTTACCGTCATAAACAAACACGCCGTCCGATGTGGCCGGATCGTCATCGCTCGCGCCCTGCAGATAAAACCCGCCGAGGTTGCGGCCGTGGTCGTTGTCACCTTCCTGAAAGTCCCCGGAAACGATGCCTTCGACAATCACGTCCTGGTCGATCAGCGGACTCGATGTGCCGGACCCCTGGATATCCGCGATCGACATGACATCGGTTGCGGTCGTACCGGCCGAGCTGTCGCCGCCGCTTCCGCAGGCGGCGACAATACCAAGCAGAAGCAGGAGAGGCATTCGCATGCCGGCATTCTAGCGCGAACGCCCGATTCTCACGCCATGTCGAAAAGCAGCAGCTCGGCCGGATTCTTCGCGCGCACGGCGAAAGATTCCTGATCCTGCGTCGCCAGCGCATCCCCGGCCTCGAGTGTCTCACCGTCGACTTCGATCGCGCCGCGAACGACCTGCATGAAGCCGCGCCGCCTGCCATCGAAGTCGTAGCTAATCTCCTCGCCTTGCTCGAGCTCGCTGGCCAGCAGGTTCACGTCCTGGTGAATCGTCAGCGAGCCCTCCCGGCCGTCACGCGAACCCACGAGACGCCACCGGCTTCGCTTTTCCTCGCTCGGGAACAGTTTTTGCTCATAGCCGGGTTCGAGCCCGTTGCGTTCGGGCAGGATCCAGATCTGGAGCAGGTGTGCCTGTTCCTCGTTCGAGTGATTGAACTCGCTATGGAACACACCCGTGCCCGCCGTCATGCGCTGCAACTCGCCCGGTCGGATAACCGACCCGTTACCCATGCTGTCCTTGTGCTCGAGCGCGCCGTCGATCATGTAAGTCACGATTTCCATGTCCTGGTGGGGATGCGTGCCGAAACCCTGGCCCGGCTCGATCCAGTCCTCGTTGACGACGCGAAGCTTGGCAAAGCCCATCATTTTCGGGTTGTAGTAGTCCGCGAATGAAAACGTGTGCCTGCTCTGCAGCCAGCCGTGGTCAGCCGCGCCACGATCATCGGACCTGATGATGTCGATCATTTACTCGTCTCCCAGTCAGGCAGCCACCGGTTCCCGGCGCAGCGGGAACCGCAGGGCGAATACCCCCGGCCCGAGCAGCGCCTGAACCACGGCAGCCAGTGTCAGAAAGACAGGATACTCCCATCCACCATTGGGGTTGCTGAATACCCAGCCAAAGCCCCAGTGCACGAACGTCGCCCCGAGAAGAACCGGTATCAGGGCAATCGAAACCGCGCGCACGGCGACGCCGGCCAGCAGCAGGATACCGCCCCCGATCTCGGCAAAGGTAACGACGTAGGCGGTCCATCCCGGGAAGCCGACCTGCTCGAAAAAGCCGACGGTCCCCGGCAGGGTGAACACGAACACCTTGAGCAGTCCGTGGGCGACAAACATCGCGCCCAGCCCGATGCGCAGAATTAAAGCAGCGTAATCAGTGTTATTTGGCATGTCTCTCTCCTTAACTTGTTTAAATGTCAGGCAGCCTGTATTCCCAATGGCTGCGCTGTGTGAATGAGTTCGGCAATCCGGGTGCGCGCTGCATCCATCGATTCATCGGCACGGCTGTTGAGCTGGTCAGCCGCGATGACGTCCACGTCGGTAATGCCAACAAAACGCAGCGCCTGGCGCAGGTACGGCGTCGCGAAGTCAACCGCGCTGTCCACGGGAACGCCGCCAGAGGCGATAACGATGTAGGCCTTCTTGCCTTTGAGAAGGCCTTCCGGTCCGTTCTCGGTATAACGAAAGGTCAACCGTGCACGCGCAATCATGTCGATCCATGCCTTGAGCGCCGCCGGAATTCCGAAGTTATAGATTGGTGCGCCGATCACGACGACGTCGGCCGCCTGTAATTCGGCGACCAGCGCGTCCGACTGGTTCAGCCTGGTCTTCTGGTCGCGGGTCCGGTTTTCGGCCGGCGTGAAGTTGGCAGCGATCCACGATTCGTCGACATGGGCAATGCCTTCGCTCAGGTCGCGGCGAATGATTTCGGCAACGGCGGTACGAGATTCGAGGGCGTCGATGAGTTCGCCGGTCAGCCTGCGGCTGACGGAATCGATACGGCGTCCGCTCGCGCTGACTTCGAGAATTTTCATCGGGTGTCTCCTTGGTGGCTCTTGCGTTGTCATTGCCGGGCAGTTTGACTGTTGGGAAAAAGAGGATAAATAGCTATTTCTAGATAATATTGTTCTATAATTAGCAACAATATGCGTCGATTCGATGAATTAGAGGCATTCGTGACCGTCGTCGAGACAGGCAGTTTTACCGCCGCTGCCGAGCGCCTCGATGCTGCGAAGTCGGCGATCAGCCGCCGGGTGGCGACGCTCGAGGACCGCCTTGGCGTACAACTGCTGCGGCGCACGACTCGCAGTCTCAACCTGACGGATACGGGGCGCAGTTTTTATGAGCACAGCGCCCGCATACTTGCGGACCTCGACGAGGCCGAGGCCGCGGTGCTGCAGGAACACGGTGAATTGAAGGGCAGTCTCCGCGTCGCTTTGCCGTTGTCATTCGGCGTGCGGCACATGGCGGGGCCGATCGCCGAGTTCTCGCAGCGTCACCCACGCGTTTCTTTCGATCTCGACCTCAATGATCGTCGCATCGACCTGTTGCAGGAAGGTGTCGACCTGGCGCTTCGCATTGGCAGGCTGCGTGATTCATCGCTTATTGCGCGCAAGCTGTTCGACGCGCGAACGGTTGTTTGTGCGGCCGAGTCTTATCTCGAACACAGGGGGGTACCGCAAACGCCGGACGATCTCGCTACGCATCAATGCCTCGCGTACAGCAATGTTGCTGATCCGGGCAGGTGGGTCTACACCGATTCCGAGGGCGTACGCAGCCACGTCAGGGTCAATATAGCGTTGTCCGCATCGAGCGGTGACTTCCTTCGTGAAGCCGCAATCGAGGGTCTGGGTATCGTCATGCAGCCGACTTTCATTGCCGGCGAGAAAATACGTGCCGGCGAGTTGGTACCGATCCTGCAGGATTACGAGTGGCCGACGACACCGGCCTATGCGGTCTACCCGCCAACCCGGCACCTGTCATACCGGGTGCGTGCGTTCATCGATTTCCTGGCCGAGACTTTCGCCGGCGTGCCTCACTGGGACGAAGAGTGTGACGCCGCCAACGCGAAGCACAGCTGAGCCGCGTAATAAAGCGGCAGTCCCCACACGAATGTCGGGAAGTCCGTCTCGATGATGCGCTGCATTGCGACGGAAAGGTCCGACACGAAAAACATCAGGGCGCCAGCGACGATAAGCCCCGAAGCGCCGGCACCCCTCGCACTGAATGCCGTGATCACCATCAGGCTGATAACGATCACGTAAGCGTCGACCGGCATCGCAAGATTTTCCGGCACGTGCGGCTGCAGCCAGACCAGGACGATTACGGCAACGGCAACTACCGGAATGGCGGCAAACCCGGCCCACTTGGGATCTTGTCCTGCCGTGACGAACGCCGTGATGTAGGCAACGTGAGCGAGCAGGAAACTAAAGAGCCCGAAAACAAAATGCTGCCGGCTCGGACCGATCAGGAACATGTCTCCCGACATCGACAGCAACAATCCTGCAAATACGATACGCCCGAACCGGTGTCGCAGCGCGCCGGCGCTGATGGCCGTGGCCAGGAATCCCGCCGAGGCAAAGAACTTGGCCGAGGCGGCGGCCTGCATCCAGCCAATACGCAGGAAATAAACGAGGGCCAGGCAGGCAAGCGCCGTGAGTACGATGAAAGCAATTGTGGAGGGACGATGCACGCCTCGATGGTAACCTATACGGCGCGCCGTCAGTCCGGGAGTGCTTCGTTGAGAGCAAGCAACATCATCTTCACCATGATCCTCGTCCTGCTATTTGCCGCCTGCAGCAAGGAACCGCCTGCGCCAAGCGACGATGCTGCGCTGGCGTTTCAAAAAGAACTGCAGACACAGCTGATCGCGGCCAGGCCAGGCGATGTCATTACGATTCCCGCCGGCGTGCACCCGATCAACCGCGCGCTGTCACTCAATATTTCGGGAGTCACGATTCGGGGCGAGGGCATGGACCGGTCGATATTGTCATTCAAGGGGCAGGTACAGGGAGCCGAAGGCTTGCTCGTGAATGCGAGCGATTTCACGATCGAGGACCTGGCGATCGAGGATACTGCGGGCGATGGGCTCAAGATCAACGGCGGACGCAACATCGTCATCCGCCGCGTTCGTATCGAATGGACCAATGGTCCGGATGAGAACAACGGCGCCTATGGCATCTACCCGGTGCAGGCCGTGAACGTGCTGCTCGAAGAATGTGTGGCGATTGGCGCTTCCGATGCGGGCATCTACGTCGGTCAGTCGCGCAACGTGGTTGTGCGCAATAACCGGGCCGAGCGTAACGTGGCCGGCATCGAGATCGAAAATACGTTTAACGCGGATGTCTACGGCAACGTGACCAACGAAAACACGGGCGGCATCCTCGTGTTCAACATGCCGGACTTGCCGCAGCCCGGGCACAGCACGCGCGTCTACCAGAACACGGTTGTCGGCAACAACACCGACAACTTCGGCGCGGAGGGCACGCCGGTTGCCAGCGTGCCTGCCGGTTCCGGCATCGTCATCAACTCGAATGACCGTGTCGAGATCTTCGACAACGACATCCGGGACAACGACACCGCGAACATCATCATCAGTAGCTATTACGCGACCGGTTGGGAAGGCATGCGTGACATGGGCGAGGAGTACGATCCCTATCCCGAGACTATTTATATATACGGCAATCGGATGTCCGGCGGTGGCGCCTCGCCTGACGGGCTGGACCTGAAGGCGCTCAAGGTCGCAATGTTCGGACTGAATGGCAGACTCCCCGACGTACTTTGGGACGGCTATTACAACGCTGAAAAGGTCGATGGTGGCGGCAACCTGTTGCCCGAATATGCGATTTGCGTCGATAACGGCGCGGCGCAGGTACTCAATGCCGACCTGCCCAATGACAGCGCCGGTATCGTCGTCGGCGCAGAGCAACACAACTGCAGTCACGAAAAGCTGCCGGCCGTCGTGCTCGAGGCACCACTGGGGTAGTGATGCGGCTATCCGCAATCCTGTCGCTGGTGGTGATGCTGGTCGCCTGCGACGCGGCGCGTGGTCCGGTCACCCTGCATCCCGCGGACCGGCCACCCGAGCGGCTCAGCGACTGGGGCATCGTCTTCGCGGATGGCAAGACATTCGAACTCAATGCTGATGTGGTTCCGTACGACCTGAATACGCCGTTGTTCAGCGACTATGCGCTAAAGATGCGCACGGTGTGGATGCCGCCCGGCATGAGCGCCAGTTACATGGCCGAAGGCGTGCTCGACTTTCCTGTCGGTACGATCATCAGCAAGACGTTTCATTACGAAAAGTCCGGGCACCAAAAGAACGGATCGCTGACCGTAGTCAAAGCGGATCGCGAGTCAGCGCTGAATGAAGATGCGGAACTCGATCTCTCCGATTACGTGCTCATCGAAACACGATTGCTGGTGCACTACGAAGATGGCTGGACAGCATTGCCCTATGTCTGGAACGAGACGCAAACCGATGCGTCGCTCGAGATCGCCGGTGACGACCGTCAGCTTGGCCTGGTGGCCGGGACCGATACACTCGACATCGTCTACGTCGTTCCGGACAAGAACCAGTGCGGTGGCTGCCATGTGACGGACCACGGCGCGAAGGACCTGCAACCCATCGGGCCCAAAGCCTGGCAGCTCAACCGCGACTACTCGTGGTGGGGCAATGATGCGACCCAACTGGAAAACTGGTCAGGACGAGGGCTATTGCGGGGATTCGACGGCGATGCGCCAGCCGGAGTGCGCTGGTCGCCGCCCGGCCAAGCGACCCTCGAACAACGCGTCCGTGCCTATCTCGACGTAAACTGCGCGCATTGCCACAATCCGGCCGGGGCTGCCGACACGTCGGCGTTGCACCTGAATCTCGATGCCCCTGTAGATCGCTTGTACGGTATCTGCAAGACGCCGGTGGCAGTGGGTCGGGGCAGTGGTGATCGGCCATTCGATATTTACCCGGGGCGGCCGCAGGATTCGATCCTCGTGTATCGCATGCAACATTCCGATCCGGCTATCGCCATGCCGGAGCTGGGCAGGAGCGCTGTTCATACCGAGGGCGTAACGGCCGTGAGCGACTGGATCGCTGCACTGAACGGCGACTGCCGTTAGCAGTCAAAGAATGACGGTCGAACCAGTAAGGCGGGCAACAACACCAGGGACCTGTTAGATGAGAAAGCCGATCCTGACTCTTGTACTGATTCTTGCCGTGTCACAGGCCGGGGCCGAGACACTCGTTCGTGAGTTCACGGGCACGTCCAATACAACGACACCGATGTTTACGGTCGAAGCGCCGTGGATAATGGACTGGCGGCTCGATGCCGACTACGAGTCGCTCGTGGCGCTGGATGTCACTTTGCAGGAAGGACGGACCGGCCGCCACATCGGCCGTGTATTGCACACCAAGTACAAGGGCAATGGCGTAAAGATGTTCGATCAAAGCGGCACGTTTCAGTTGCGCATTAGCGCGACACTTGCCCGTTACCGGATCAAGATCATCCAGTTGACCGACGAGGAAGCGGCGCTTTATACGCCCAAGGGTCAGCCGTAGTCGGGCGCGTTGCCCGGTGTCCATTTAATGCTGCAGCCGATGCTGGGCATCTGCTGTCCGCTGACCTCGTGAGCGCCGAGCACGGCATCGAGCGCCGCCCTGACATCGCGCCCATCGACCGGGACGTTGTTTGACGGCCGGCTGTCGTCGAGCTGACCGCGGTAGACGAGTGACCGGTCTCCATCAAAAACGTAGAAGTCAGGGGTGCACGCGGCCCTGTAGGCTTTGGCGACAGACTGGTCCTCGTCAATCAGGTAGGGGAACGCGTACCCCTGCTCGAGGGCTTCCTTGCGCATGTACTCGGGGCCATCGCTCGGGTAGGCCGCAATGTCGTTACTGTTTATTGCGTATATCGCAACCGGCTTGTCCGAGTAATCGCGGCCGAGCCGCGCAAGTTCTTTGCGAACGTGCTTGACGAACGGGCAATGATTACAGATGAACATGACGAGATAGGCGCCTGCCGATTCGGCGAGCGCATGAATATTGCCATCGGGGTCGGGCAACTCGAACCCCGGTGCGCGCGTACCGAGTTCGAGCATCTGGGATTCCACGGCTGCCATAGGACGAATCTTATGCGATGATGGCCGTTCGATGAAACGGTCCTGAATCGTTTGAACGAATCGTCCCAAAACCAGGGCAACGCTGTCATCAGCTTTGCCGCCGTAATCATCATTGTCATTGGCCTGCAGATGGCCAAGGACCTGCTCGTTCCATTCCTCGTCGCGGTGTTTCTGGCCCTGATCACCGTGCGCCCGATGCTCTGGATGCAGAAAAACCGCGTGCCGGCGGTCCTTGCCGTCCTGATTATCGTGTCGCTGATCATGTTGATACTTGCGGTTCTCGGAACGATCGTCGGCGCATCGATTGCAGAGTTTACGGCCGCGATGCCGTCCTACCAGCAACGGCTCGATGTCCTCATCGACAGGGTGGTTAATTTTCTCAGTGCGCGTCTCGCCGGCGATGAAGCTTTCGAGTCTCTGGGCGACGTTATCGATCCCGGCTGGGCCATGGGCCTGGTCGCGGGACTGCTCAACAGTCTCAAGGACGTACTGACGAATATCTTTCTGATCATCTTTACGATGATCTTTATTCTGCTCGAGGCATCGACGGTCGAAACCAAGATCGCAGCCGCTTTCGGCCGCAGCACGCAGTCGCTGAAGCGGCCGCGGGTATTTCTGGTCAACCTTGGAAGTTATCTCGGCATCAAGACGATCGTCAGCATGGTGACGGGGTTGGCGGCAGGCTTGCTGACCTGGGCGCTGGGTGTGGACTTCCCGTTGCTCTGGGCGATGCTCGCCTTCCTGCTCAACTACATTCCGACGATCGGTTCCATCATTGCCGCAGTTCCGGCGGTCCTGATCGCGCTGGTGCAGCTCGGCGTGGGCGAGGCGACCGCTACGGCAATCGGATTTGTCGCCATCAACATGGTGTTCGGCAACATCATCGAGCCGCGCATGATGGGGCACGGCGTCGGCATTTCGCCGCTGATCGTATTTATCGGCCTGTTCTTCTGGGGCTGGGTCTTCGGGCCGGTTGGAATGCTGCTGTCAGTGCCACTGACGATGACATTGAAACTTGCCCTCGAGAGCGACAAGCGTACGCGGTGGGTTGCAATTTTGATCGGCTCTGAGCGTGATGCCGATTACGCACTCAGGCGACGCCGATCTCGAAGATTGAACGAATCAGGGGGCGGCTAGCCAATCAGGCGTAATCTTCCTCGAGCGGCTCCGTTTCTTCGGCGAGTTCGAGCAGGTTTATTGCCACACCGACAAAGTCCGTATCGGTGATGATGCCGCGAAGCACGCCATCCGTAACGATAGGCAGGCAGCCGATCTGGTGCTTCTCGATGAACATCGCCGCCTGCCGCAGGCTGGCGTGTTCGTCGATTGTGGCGATGTCGGTCACCATAATGTCCTGGACCTCGACCTCGGATGCATGAATGCGGTTATCCGGGTCGCGCAGGTACGAATCCGTTGCAGCGAGCACGTTGGTCAGCGTCACGAGACCGACGAGATTGTTGTCCTCGACGACCGGCAGGTGATGAATCCGGTTGGTATACATTGCCGTGCGGGCCTCGGCCAAAGTCGACGTGGGCTCTAGGGTGATCAGGTCTGTGCTCATGATGGCGTCGATGGTGAACATGGTGCTGATCCTGTCTTTCTCCCGTTTTTTCGGTTTCAGTCTAGCCGCTGGCGCGGGGCGCACCATTGCGAGAAACACGTATTTCGGTGGCTTCCGGGAAGGGTGCATCTTTGGCGGCAGCGCATGCCATATGAAATACTGGATTTTTAGCCGCCTGCCGGAGCCTAAAAAAATATGGTTAAACGCCTCCCGCTTGCCCTCATATTGCTGATGCTGGCGGCGCCGGTCCCGGCGCAGGATCACGATGCCACCCAGATCGTCAGGGATGCCGTCAACCACTGGCGTGGGCTGAGTTCGGACAGCGTTATGACGATGGTCATTCACCGTCCCGACTGGGAACGGACGATGACGATGCGGGGCTGGACCAAGGGCGACGATCGCTCGCTCATCCGGGTGCTCGAGCCCAAGAAGGACCGGGGCAATGGCACGCTGACCGATGACAACAGTATGTGGACGTTCTCGCCGAAGGTGAATCGCGTGATCAAGATTCCCTCGTCGATGATGGGGCAGAGCTGGATGGGTTCGGACTTCTCGAACAAGGATGTGGCGCGCGCCGACGACATCATCGATCAGTACGACCATTCCATTCTCGGCATCGACGAAGTGGACGGCATCACGGTTTATGAAATCGAGTCTGTGCCGCATGAGGATGCGGCTGTCGTCTGGGGAAAGGAAGTGCTCAAGATTCGCGATGATCATGTCGTGACCGAGCACCGCTTCTACGACCAGGACAGCGAGCTCGTAAAGAAGCTGGTGTCGCTCGAGGTTGGCGAGATGGGAGGTCGCGTCATCGCATTGCGGCAACGCATGGGCAAGGTCGAATCGCCCGACGAATGGACCGAGATCCAGGTCGTATCGGTAGATTACGATATAGAACTCCCGGACAGCCTGTTTACACTATCTAACTTACGCAACCCGCGAGAGTAGGAATTTGAACCTCGTCTTCCGCCTGGCCTGGCGCAACTTGTGGCGGCAGCCGCGCCGCACGTGGCTGACGACGGGGGCGATGGTGTTTTCGAACACGCTGCTCGTTTTCATGATCTCGCTGCAGTTCGGCATGTACGGGCTGATGATCGACAACACCTTGCAGGCCTTCACGGGCCACCTGCAGGTGCAGGCGCCAGGCTTTATCGACGATCAGAAAATGCGTCAGACCGTGGAGGGCATCGTTCCGCTTGCCAATGAACTGCGCGGTGAATTTCCTGACCAGCATGTTGCAGCTCGCGCGAACGGCTTTGCCCTGATTTCCAGTGCCGAGCGTAGCTATGGCGTAGCCGTCTTCGGAGTGCAGCCGGAATACGAGCCGCGCGTATCGACCTTGCCCGGGCTCGTCGCAACGGGACGCTTTCTCGAGGACAACGACGCGACAGAGATCGTCATCGGTGCGGCGCTCGCACGCAACCTGAAGGTTGGGGTTGGCGACGAATTGACGCTTCTCGGCAGTGGCAAGGATGGGTCGTTCGCGGCTGCCGTGGTCAATATCGCCGGGATATTCGATAGCGGAATTCCGGATTTCGATCGCAGCATCACCGAGATCCCGCTCGGCTTGTTCCAGGACGTTTTTTACATGAACGGCAGCGGCCACCACATTGTCCTCAACAATGGCGGTATCAGCGGTGTTGCCGAGTTGAAGGCCCGGGTCGAAGCCACGTTACCATCCGACCAGGAGCTGGCCGTGCACGACTGGGACCGCTTGCAGCCCGGGCTCCAGCAGGCAATCAAGGCCGACATGAGCAGCGCGTTCTTCATGTACGGCATTCTCGTCGTGCTCGTGGCGTTCAGCGTGCTCAACACGCAGCTAATGTCGGTACTCGAACGCACGCACGAGTTCGGCATCGTCATGTCGCTCGGGCTGACGCCGGGCCGGCTCGGCCGGCTCGTCCTCCTCGAGACAGCGATCATGGGTCTTCTCGGATTTCTGCTCGGGACTTTTCTGGGCGGCCTGCTAACGGCATGGTTGAGCGTCAATGGGTTCGCTTATCCGGGTATGGAAGAGATGGCCGTCAAGTTCAATCTGCCGGCGCGGTTCTATCCCGAGGTGTCGACATTGTCATTGATCTCCGGCCCCATGGTCGTGTTCCTGTTTACGATCATCGCCGCGCTGTACCCGGCGCTGCGTCTCCATCGCCTGCATCCCGTTGAAGCGATGAGGGCGGTCTGATGCACATGTTGGCAATCCTCACCCGGTTGGCCTGGCGCAACCTCTGGCGCAATCACCGGCGCACGCTGATCATGCTGCTCGCGATCACGCTGGGTACCTGGGCGATGATCTTCATGACGGCGCTGATGCGCGGCATGGTGTCGCAGATGGTTTCGGACGGCATCAGTGCGTTGCCGGGCCACGTGCAGGCGCACCACCCCGATTACCGCGATGATCCCAGCATCGCGAACCTGATAGGCGTGTCCGACACCGAACTTTACGAGCGCTTCAGTACCGCGGGCTTCCGGCAATGGGCGACGCGCGTGCGCGTCCCGGCAGTCATTACCAGCGAGTATGACTCGCGCGGTGTGACACTGATCGGTGTCGATCCTGAACGAGAGGACGGCATGACATTTGTCGACTACGACGCGGTGGAAGGACGGTTCCTCGAGTCGAGCGACGACAAGGGCGTAGTCATCGGCAGGAAGCTTGCCACGACTCTGAATACCGAACTCGGCAAGCGCATCGTGTTAATGAGCCAGGATCCGGACAATGAGATTGCCGATCGTGGATTCCGTGTCGTCGGGTTGTTTACGGCCAACGTCATGTCGTTCGAAGAGCAATATGTCTTCGCCGGCAAGACAACTACGCAAGATATGCTGCATATCGACGACCAGGTATCCGAACTCGTCGTACTTGGCGATAACTACCGCGACGTCGAGGCGCTCTACAACAAGACCCTCGAGCTGATCGACGATGGCGCCGAAGTAAAGCGTTGGACAGAAATCGACAGATTCCTCGGTACGATGCTCGGGGTGATGGACGGCTTCGTGCTCGTCTGGATCATCGTGATTTTCCTCGCCCTGTCGTTCGGCCTCGTCAATACGCTGGTCATGGCGGTCTTCGAACGCGTTCGCGAAATCGGCCTGATGCTCGCGCTCGGCATGCGGCCGATGAACATTCTGGGCCAGATCATCCTGGAGTCCCTGCTGCTGCTTGCAATCGGACTGGCCCTGGGCAGCGCCCTGGCCTGGGCGACCGTGGAGCCGATCAAGGAGGGAGTCGATATCTCCTACGTGGGTGAAGGCATGGACATGTGGGGCATGTCGAGCACGCTGGTTCCGGAGCTTTTGCTGAGCGACGTGGTGCTGGCAAATGTGGTGGTACTGATTCTCGGATTCTTTGCGAGCCTGTCGCCCGCGTGGCGGGCCGCGAATTACGAGCCGATTGAAGCGATTACAAAGGTCTGATTATGACGGCTGTTCGTTGTGTGGATTTGTGCAAGACCTACCGGCAGGGTGAGGAGGACATCAAGGCCCTCGATCACCTGAGTATCGAAATTGTCGAGGGCGGTTTCGTCTGCCTGTCCGCACCGTCGGGCGGTGGCAAGACAACGCTGCTGAACGCGATCGGTGGGCTGGACAAGCCGGACAGCGGCGAGGTGTACATCGCGGGACGGCGCATCGACAATCTTTCCAAAGGAGAGCTGGCCGAACTCCGGTTGCGCAAGATCGGCTTCGTATTCCAGGCGTTCAACCTGATCCCCGTCCTGACCGCGCGCGAAAACGTCGAGTTTGTCATGCAGGTACAAGGCGTGCCGGCTGCCGAGCGCGGCCAGAAGGCCCTCGATATCCTCGAGGAAGTCGGGCTCGAAGGACTCGAGGACCGTCGACCGGCGGATATGTCCGGCGGCCAGCAGCAGCGCGTCGCGGTTGCGCGCGCCATTGTTTCGCGTCCCGCCCTCGTGCTGGCCGACGAACCCACTGCGAACCTGGACTCGAAGACCGCGGATGGCCTGATGGAGCTGTTTCGCGAACTGAACGATCATCACAACACGACGTTCGTCATCGCGACACATGACAAGCGAGTGATGAGCTATGCGAAGCGGCTCATACGCATGCTCGACGGCCGCATCGTGGAGGATATCGCACAGGATGCGGCTTAGCTGCGCGGTTCTCTTTTTGCTGGGTGCCGCCGTCGCGGCTGCCGACGACGTATCGTACGAGTTCGGTGGGCATACGAAGATTCGCGTCGTCGGGCAGAGCTACCCCGGGGACAGCCTGTTTCGCGATCTTTTCGGCTCGACATCCACCGACGCCGCTGGCGAGCTGCGGGCCAATTTCTCCGCCAGGACGGCGGGTTGGTCATTCCATGCCGATTACCAGCTCCTCGGACTCTACAGTGAGTTCCTGCCGCTGGGGCAACCGAACGACGATCGCCGCCTGTTCGACCTGACGAGGATCGTCACCGATGGCTCGGACTATGCCTGGCTCCATCGTCTCGACCGTGCCTGGGCTGGCTTCGCCGCGGAAAAGTTCGTCGTGCGTGTCGGGCGCCAGGCCCTGTCGTGGGGCAACGGGCTGTTCTTTCACCCGATGGACCTCGTGAACCCCTTCGATCCGACGACGATCGACACCGAATACAAAACCGGCGATGACATGGCCTACGCGCAGTACCTGCGCGACAACGGCGACGACATTCAGGTTGCGGCCGTGTTTCGTCGCGATCCGGTTAGCGGAGACTCTGCTAGTGACCAGGGAACAACGGCGATCAAATATCATGGCTTTGCGGGAGAGTACGAATACGACGTGCTCGTCGCAGAGCACTATGGCGATTCCGTGCTGGCGCTCGGCGGTGTGGGCAATGTGGGCGAAGCGGTCTGGCGAGGCGACGTCGTCGTTACCGACACCGACGATGAAACGCGCATAGAGCTGGTCGCCAACCTGAGTTATTCATGGATCTGGGCCGACAAGAACGTCAGCGGCGCGGCCGAGTACGCGCGGGACGGCGACGATCGCGATTACCTGGCGGGGAGCCTTATGATCGAGATGTCACCACTCTGGACATTGACGCCGACCGTAATAGCGAGCATCGATGACCCGAGCGCACTGCTCCAGTTTGTCACTCGGTACAGCCTCGGCGACAACCTGACATTCCTGGGCAGTCTCAATGTGCCCCTCGGGGCCAACGGGACGGAGTTCGGCGGGCCGGATTCCGGCGTTCCGGGCCGTTACCTGTCATTCGACCTGGGCATATTTGCTCAGCTGGCGTGGTACTTCTAGCTCAGGAAGAAGAAAGGTTCTTTATATTCTGCAGCAGGTTCTCGTACGAGTGCTGCCGTTCGAGACCGAAAACCGGGTCGAGCGTGTCGAAGTTGGATATGTCGACGAACATCTCGCGTTCACTGTTGACGAGTTCTTTCGCGCGGCGGAACAGGTCGTCTTCCTCCCACGCCATGTGCCTGCGCAGCGTCCGGATGTAATCGGAGGCATCCTCGACAAGTCGTTCCCGGGTGACCGGGGCGCCCGACGCGACGGCTTCCACGTCATTGCGTAATGTTTCACCAAGTTCGGCTATCTCGAGGTGCTCGGGGCCAACCTGGTCAAGCCCTTTGGCTGCTTCGGGACGCTCCTTGCGCATGCTCGCGTACAACACGTCTTCTTTTGGATGATGGACAGCGTCCGAGTATGTCGTCAGGTAACGCATGATGTCGTGGATTAGTTCGTAGTCCGGTCGTTCACCGTCGCGGATGTGTTCGACCTGCCGATCGAGCAGGTCCAGCATAATCGACATGTTGCGGTGATCTTCATGGAGATCGTTGAGCAAATCTGTCAGCAGGATGGTCATCTTTGGTGCCTTTCTTTGGGCGTCTTTTGATCGTGCGCGAGTGAAGATGCACCTGAAATCCGGGATTCCACGTACAAAGCTATGGGGCTGTTTTCTTTATAATAAGCGTATGGTCCGTCATGTTGTAATTCCGGCTTTTCTCGCTCTATTGGCCGCTGGCTGCGCCGTTAATCCGGTGACCGGCGATCGCGAATTGATGCTCGTTAGTGGCGAGCAGGAAATCGCGATGGGCGAGCAGAATTATCTGCCGATGCAGCAGTCGCAGGGCGGCCGCTACGATGTCGATCCGGAGCTAACCGGGTACGTGCAATCGGTCGGCAATGGACTGGCAGCCGCGAGCGGCGTCGACCTGCCGTACGAGTTTGTCGTACTGAATAATTCGGTGCCCAATGCCTGGGCGCTGCCGGGCGGCAAGATCGCGATCAATCGCGGCCTGCTGACGGAACTGGGATCCGAAGCCGAACTTGCAGCCGTGCTTGGGCATGAGATCGTACACGCCGCCGCAAGACACACGGCCCAGCAGATGTCGAAGGGCATGCTGATGCAGGGTGTTGTCGTCGCGACCAGTGTCGCGACCAGTGACAGTGGCTATGGCGACCTGGCCGTTGGCGGCGCTGGTGCCGCAGCCCAGCTGATCACGATGAAGTACGGGCGGAGTGCCGAACTCGAGTCGGACAAGTACGGCATGCGCTACATGTCCAGGGCCGGGTACGACCCCCAGGGAGCCGTGAATCTGCAGGAGACGTTCGTGCGCCTCAGCGAGGGCCGCAACCAGGATTGGCTGAGCGGGCTGCTGGCCAGCCATCCGCCGTCGCAGGAGCGCGTCAGGGAAAATCGGCAAACCGCCAACAAACTGCCGCCGGGCGGCAAGCTCGGCGCGGACAGCTACAAGGCGGCCATGCAGAGAACGTTGGCCGCAAAGCCGGCTTACGAGGCTTACGACAAGGGACGCGCGGCCTTGGGTGAGAAAAAAGCCGACGAGGCGCTTGCACTGGCCAACGAGGCGCTGTCGCTATTCCCCGAAGAGGCGCATTTCCATGCGCTGCGCGGCGACGTTCGGCTCATCAACAAGCAGTACGACATGGCCGTGACGAATTACAACCGGGCTATAGATCGGCGCAACGACTTTTTCTACTACCACCTGCAACGAGGCATTGCCAAAAAGGAGCTCGGCCAGATGGATGGCGCCGTGACCGACCTGGAGCGGAGCCTCGAAATCCTGCCGACCGCGCCTGCGCATTTCGCGCTCGGCGAGATCAGCGAAGATCGCGGGCTCGTGAACGAGGCCATCAACCACTACAAGATAGTGGCAAAAGGCAGCAGTGGCGAAATCCAGAAAGCCGCTTACCAAAGACTGGTGTACCTCGAAATGCCGCTGCACCCCGAGTCATTCATCGCATCGGGCTGCGGTGCGGAAGCGAGTGGACAGATCGTTGTGCAGGTGCGTAACGACACACCTGTGCCGGTGACGGGCGTAATGGTGCAGTTCCGTTATGTCGACAGTACCGGCATCGAAAGGCAGGGGACGCAGGGCCTCAGCGGTGTGGTCGCATCGGGCCAGGTTGCCGCGGCGCGCACCGGGCTGACGGCGTACCCGTCAACCCGGTGCGAGGCCGTCGTTACTCAAGCTCGTCCAGCAGACGCTCCATCTCGTCCATGACGGCATTCATCTGGGCGACCTGGGCCCGGTAGGGCTCGGGTTTGGCCATGTCGACGCCTGCGTCCGCGAGCAGCAGGTACGGATAATTCGAACCGCCGGCGCGCAGCAGGTTCTTGTAGTTCTCGACACCGGCTTCGCCCTCTTCGACGATTTTTGCGTACAACGCGGTGCCTGCAGTCTGCGACGTCGCGTACTGGTACACGTACATGTTGTAGTAGAAGTGCGGTACGAACATCCACTCGTTCGTGTACAGGTCGTCAATGACGACGACGCCTTCGTCGTGGCCATGGTAGCGCCGCAGGATGTCGCCATAGATTTCGGTTATGCGGTCGCCTGACAGCGCTTCGCCGCGCTCGGCGGCTTCGTACAACGCGAGCTCGAACTCGGCGAACATCGTCTGGCGGAAGAATGTGCTGCGCATATTCTCGAGCGCGTGGCCCAGGTAGAAGAGCCGCTCGTCGACGGACTCGGCGTTCTTCGTCATGTAGTTCTGCAGGATGAGTTCCAGCGACGTTGACGGTATCTCGGCGATAAACGTCGAGTAGCTGGCCGTCTCGAACGGCTGCTTCTGCTTCGCATACAGCGTGTGCATCGCGTGGCCCCACTCGTGTGCGAACGTCGACAGCGACGAGTAGTCGTCGTTGTGATTGAGTAGCACGTAGGGGTGCACGTCGTAGGCGAAGCCGGACATATAGGCCCCCGAACGCTTGCCGCGCTGCGGGTAGACGTGCATCCAGCGTTCGTCCATCGCCGCTCCCTGCATCTCGACCCAGTCGTCGCCGAGTATGGCCATCGCCTCGAGCGTAATGCGTTTGCTCGTCTCGAGGTCGAACTCCTTGTCGAGCGAGACCAGCGGCGGGTAGATGTCGTAGTAGTGCATCTGCTCGACGCCGAGCATGCGGGCGCGCAGGCGGAAGTAGCGGTGCAGCGTGGGCAGCGCCTTGTTCACCTCTTCGACCAGCGTGTGATAGACCGTTGGTGGAATGTTGTCGGCAAACAGCTCGCGGTGCAGCACGCTGTCGTAATTGCGCGCCTTGGCCAGGCCGACCTGGGTCTGGATGTGTGAATTCAGCACCATGCCGACCGAATTGCGGTACTCCTGCCACTTGGTCCAGAACGTGTCGAACGCGAGTTTGCGGTCGTCGCGGTTCTGGCTGCCACGAACGCGGCCGTAGCCCTGCGAGTCGATGCGCACTTCCTCGCCGGCCGACGTCGTGATGGTCGGCCACGGGATATCCGAGTTGGCAATCAGGCTGTAGATATTGCTTGGCGAACCGAAGGATTGCGCCAGGTAGGAAAGGGTTTGTTCGGCTTCCTGTCCCAGCGTGTGCGGCGCATTGCGCAGGCTGTTATCGAGCTGGAACGCAAACGGCGCGAGGCGCTCGTCCTCCTTGATGAACGACTCGATGACCTCGCGGCCGACTTCGATGAGCTCGGGTTGAATCCAGGCCGTTGCCTCTGTGAACTGCGCGAACATGATCTGCGCGAGCTGGTCCCGCTCCTGCGGCTCGCTTTCGCGCAGGTCCTCGTCGGTATTAAGAGATGCGTAGACGAATACTCGCCCGGCCTTGCGCAACGTATCGGAGACGTGTCGATAGGTCGCATACAGCGAGTCGGCGCTGTCGCCGAGCGTGCCTTTGCGGGCCTCGATTTTGGGAAATTCCGCCAGGACCTCCTCGCGGGCCTGGTTCCAGGCCTCGACGGTCGGGAACAGCTCGGTCAGGTCCCAGGTGTATTGGGGATCGACCGCGGCCTCGTCCTGGGCGTTGGCAAACGGAATGAATGACGTGGCCAGCAGCACGGCCGCGAGTAAAAATTTTCTGCGCATGAAGGGCTCCCCCTGTGATTTCGGTCCTTAGACACGCGATTCTAGTATCGTTCCGCTGTGGGCGATGTGCGTGACAACCATTAGATGCATGAAACCTTAAAATAGGTTGCACTGTCCAAACCGGCAAGATCATGAACAAGACCGCTCTTACCATGGGAATCAGCCTGCTGGCCGGTTTTGCGGCTGCCGCCATCGTCTTCAATGCCACGCGGAACGTGGCGGAACAGCCGGCACTGATGTCGACCGATCCGGGAATCTATTTCGACCAGTCGGCCGCGACCGAGGATCGCATCCGCGCGCTCGAAGAGGCTGTTGCCCAGGAACGCAATGCGCGCATGTTGCTGGAGGAAGAACTGCAGGCCCTGTATGCCGAGATCGAGGAACTGGCCGGTGGTGGCGGTCTCGTGGCGGGCCCGCAGGCTATCGAGGGACGAGTGGCTTCGGAGCAGTTCCAGGAATTCCGGCGACGGCGCAGCGCCGCTACCGGCGAGGACCGAGCGGAACGCCTGGTCGAAGCGGGATTTACGCCGGATCGGGCCGAGTGGATCCTGACGCGCGAGTCGGAACTGCAGATGGAGCAGATGCAAGCCGTGTTCGAGGCGCGCCAGACGGGCGAACGCCCGGATCCGTCGGCGCTGGACCCTGACAGGTCGTTGCGCCAGGAAATCGGCGACGTTGAATACGAGCAGTATCTCGAAGCGTCGGGTCGGCCGACGTCGGTTGCCGTGGGCGCAGTGCTTGAATCGTCACCGGGGCAACGTGCCGGGCTGGAGCCCGGTGACGAAATCGTCGCCTATGGTGGGGAACGCGTCTTCAGCTATTCGGACCTGGCCGAGGCAACCATGGGCCGGGAGAGTGGTCAATCAGTCGTCGTCGATATCGTCCGCGACGGTGTGCCAATGCAGATCGTCGTCGACAGTGGCCCGATCGGCATATCGAACCGGGGTTTCGCGCTGGGCGTTCGCAGGTAAGACCCTCCGTTTTCGGGCAGAATATGTCCTGCCATGGGAAGACTGCGCTATTCGGTTCCGAACGGTTTCACAGCACTGAGCCTGCTGCTCGGGCTCGGTTCCGTGGTCACCTCCCAGGTCGGTGACCTCGAGTTCGCGGCCTGGCTTATCGTCTGGTGCGGCCTGCTCGACACGATGGACGGGTTGGCTGCCCGCCTTCTCAAGGCGACATCGGATTTTGGTGCGGAATTCGACTCGATGGCCGATCTCGTGTCATTTGGCGTGGCGCCAGCGATCCTCGTTTTCAATGCAGGCTTGCAGCTCGCCGGCGTCGAGCTCGATTCGGGTCAGTTCTGGGTATTGCTGGTCGCTTGCGGCGTCTTCGTGCTGGCCGGTGCAATGCGCCTGGCACGCTTCAATCTCGGCACACATTCACCCGGTCACGGCTGGTTTCTGGGCGTCCCGATCACGGCGGCTGGCGGTGGCCTTTTATCGTCCATGGTGCTCGTGCTGATCTATCACCAGGACGTGGCTGAAGTCTTGCCACTGCATCGCTACCTGCCCATCGTTATGTTCATGCTTGCGATCCTGATGGTTTCGCGCCTGCGCTTTCCGAAAGCCGTGATCCGCAAGAGCAAGATCATTAATGCGTTCCAGTTCGTTAATATCGCACTGATCTTCTATTGCGGCATTTTCCGGGTTTATCCCGAGTACCTGTTCAGCATTGGCGTCTTCGTGCTGATTGCTGGCATCATTGCCGGCCGAATAACGCGAGACCAAGAAGAACAACAATGAATTCTGTCATTGCCGTGATGGTCGTCTACCTCGGCCTGTTGGTCGGGTTTGCGATCTGGAGCCGCAAGGAAACGCACTCGCTCAAAGGGTTTTACCTGGCCGGAAAGAAACTGCCGTACTGGGTGGTTGCATTCAGCACCAACGCCACGGGCGAAAGCGGCTGGCTGTTGCTTGGCCTGACAGGCATGGGCTACGCGGTCGGAGCGCAGGCTTATTGGGTCGTGATTGGCGAGATCCTCGGCATCGCGGGATCGTGGTGGCTGATCTCGAGGCGGCTCAAGCGACTTTCCGATGAACATGACTCGATCACGGTGCCCGATGCGCTCGCCGCGAAGTTCCAGGACCGCTGGCACCTCATACGCGGCGTGGCCGTCATCATCATTCTGTCGATGGTGACGGTTTACGTCACGGCACAAATGGTGGCTTCCGGAAAAGCGCTCGATGGTTTTCTCGGTATCCCTTACGAATGGGGTGTCGTTGCAGGGTCTGTCATCATCATCGCCTACACATTCATCGGTGGTCATAAAGCGGTGTCCTACACGGACGTGCTGCAAGGCGTGCTGATGTTTCTCGGATTGCTGTTCGTGCCGATCGTTGCGATCAACGCGGCAGGCGGTTGGGACGCGATAATGGCAACGCTCGCTGCCGAGGACTCGGGGCTCACGGACATGTTCTCGCTGACCAGCAGTGGATTTCCGGGTTGGATTGCGGCCGCGAGTTTCGTGGGCATCGGCCTGCCGTTCCTGGGCGTGCCGCAGTTACTCGTGCGTTACATGTCCATTCGTGAGGAGGAGGAGCTCAAGAAGGCGCGGTGGGTGTCGGTGATTGTCCTGTTCGTATTCACTTTTGGTGCTGTCACGGCCGGAATCGCAGGCCGTGCGCTGTTTCCAGGCTTGGCTGACCCCGAGCAGATTTTCCCGATGCTATCGAGCGAACTGTTCTCGCCACTGGTCGCCGGCATCCTGCTCGTCATCGTCATTTCCGCCATCATGTCCACGGCGGACTCGCTGCTGCTCCTGGCGTCTTCAGCGGTCGTACGCGACACGATGCAAAAAATCATGGGCAGCACGAAGAGCGATCATCAGCTGGCTGTCTTCGGCAAGGTTGTGACTATCCTGATTGGCGTCGCAGGCATCGCCGTCGCATGGGATGATCAGCGCAAGATATTTGACTTCGTCCTGTATGCGTGGTCCGGACTGGGTGCGGCCTTCGGGCCGACGCTGCTTTGCCTGCTGTATTACAAGAAGACGACCTGGGCCGGCGTTATTGCAGGCATGATCGCCGGCTTCGCCACCAGCATTATCTGGGTGGAGCAATTCAAAGCAGAAACGTACGATCTCTATGAAGCGATTCCGGGCTTCATAGCGGGCTTCGTCGCGACCTTCGTCGTCAGCGCGCTGACCCGGCGCGAATCAAAAGGCGGTGGCTGACAAGCTGAATATCACGCGCCGCGACTTCCTGAACGGCGTCGCCCTGGGCGTCGCAGCGGGGTCCTCTCTCTCGCCGCTTGATCTGTTTGCGCAAGGCGCGAGGGCGCCGAGCCACTATCCCCCCGCACTTACCGGAATGCGCGGCAGCGAACCGGGTTCATTCGAAATCGCACACGCGGTCGCTCTCAGCGGTGCCCGGTACCCTGAACCAGCACAACAGACGGATGCGACCTACGACCTCGTCGTCGTTGGGGGTGGGATCTCCGGGCTCGCTGCGGCGTTTTTCTATCAGCAGCGCTCAGGTGGCGGGAAGCGCGTGCTGATTGTGGATAACCATGATGACTTCGGCGGCCACGCCCGGCGCAACGAGTTCAATGTGGACGGTACGCGGCTGATCAGCTACGGCGGCAGCCAGTCTCTCGAGGCCCCGAGCCTTTATTCCCGCCAGGCGAAGCAGTTGCTCGAGGATGTCGGTATCGATATCGAGCGGTTCTATGACTTCTACGATCGTAGCTGGGCGAAGAAGCGGGGCCTGCACGACGGGATTTACTTTTCACGCGAGGCGTATGGCGCCGACCAGACACTCGAAAGTGCTGTCTGGATGTTCGGCAGGGGACCGGATTACTCGCGTATTGAGCAGGCTGTGTCCCGCTATCCGATAGCCGATACGTCGAAACGGGCGCTCGTGCAACTGATGAGCAGCGACGAGGATCTCCTGACGGAGCTCGGGCGTGACGAAAAGATCGGGCTGCTCAGGCGGACGAGCTACAGTGATTTCCTGCGCAAGTACGCGGGCATGCCCGAAGAAGTCGTCCTTTTGCTGCGCGACACCGTACGAGGCTACTGGGGGATCGGCTGGGATGCGCTGTCAGCGCTCGAAGCCTGGCGTCTCGAACAGCCCGGCACCCGGGGCCTTGGGATCGAGATGGGGGGTGATGGCGGGGTCTATGCGAGCGACGAGCCCTATATATTTCACTTTCCGGATGGCAACGCAGGCGTCGCCCGGGCGCTGGTTCGCAGCTTGCTGCCGCATGCTGTGCCCGGTCGTTCGATGGAGGACCTGGCGACCGACTGGGTCGACTATGCAGTCCTCGACGAGGCAGGAACCAACACGCGCATCCGCCTGAGTTCGACGGCGGTGGATGTTCGTCACACGCCCGACCAGTCGTACGTCGATGTCACTTACGTACGAGCAGGCGAACCCGAGAGGGTCCGCGGCAAGCACGTTGTCCTGGCCTGTTACAACCAGACGATCCCGCACATCTGTGCGGAGATGCCCGAAACGCAGGTTGAGGCCCTGACGTATGCGACCAAGACACCGCTCGCATACATCAACGTAGCGGTGCGCAACTGGCGTCCATTCGCGGAGCTGAACATACACAACATTTATGTGCCGCAACCCATTCTGATGCACTCTTTCGGGCTCGACTTCCCGGTGAGCATGGGTGACTACCGGTTTACGCAGGATCCCGAAGAGCCGACCGTGATTCATGGCAGCTTTGCGGGTGTCGCGCCCGACCAGGGGCTGAGCAATCGGGAGCAAAACCTGGTGGGCAGGCAGAAAATACTCGAAATGACATTTGACGATTTCGAGAGCCAGGCGCTGCGACAGTTCGACGGTGCGCTCGGCAAGGCCGGTTTCGATGCCGCAAGAGACATCACGGCGATGACGGTCAATCGCTGGCCGCACGGCTATGCCTATGAGTACAACGAATTATTCGATCCGCCCGAGTACCTGGACGGCGGTGGCCCGCACATTGCCGGGAGGCAGCGCATCGGCCGTATTTCCATAGCCAACTCGGACTCGCAGGCCTACGCGTATGTCGATGGCGCCATCGACGCGGCCTGGCGGGCCGTCGGCGAACAGCTATCGCTGTAACCTTTTCGCCCTGAGGCGACTATAAGCAAATAAGACAAGCCAAATCAGAGGGCACGCTAATGCGGTTTATTCGATCTTTTGTACTCCTGTTTCTCTTCGCGGCGCCGGTCGCTGCTTTGTCGGCGCTGAGCGCCAGCGACCTTCCTGCCGAAACCAAGTGGTATTTCCACGCTGACTTCAAGGAAATGCGCTCGAACGAAGCAGGGCGGCACTTGTTCGCCTGGCTGCAGGATGAGGTTTTCGACGAAATCCGCGAGGAGACGGGCGTCGACCTTGAAAACGAGGCCGATTTCCTGACGGCATTCGCAGCCGAGGATGGTGGATTAGTTGTCGTCATAGAGGGCGACATTAGCCAGGAAACCGAGGACAAGATCGTGGCAATGGCCTCGACGACGGGGACGCTTGATCGGCTTGGCTCGGGCAACAAAGCGTTCTATCACGTCAAGGACGACGGCGAGAACGATATTGATGTCGATTCCTTCGACGACGGTGCGTATTTCAGTTTTGCCGTCAACGGCAAGATCATCGTCACATCGACGCAAGAGACCATGGAATCGCTGCTCGATGCAAACGGCAAGGTTGAGGGCGCCCGCGTTGCGAAAGGTCAGTTGTTTGTGCTGACGGCGGAACGCAACCTGATGCAGGCAGGTGCCCGTACCGTCGAATTCGACCACGATGGTGACTGGGACTCCAATATACTGCGTAACACCGAACAGGCGGCAATCCTGATCGCCGAAAAGGCCGGCAAAATCGCGATCGAAGTCGAACTCATCACGAAGGAAGCCGAAATGGCCGAGTCGCTTGCCAGTATCGTGCGCGGCCTGATCAGCCTGCAGGTGTTTAACGACGACATGGATCCCGAAGTGGCCAATTTCCTGCAGAACACCAAGGTGGACGTCAGCGACACGAAACTGACGATTAACGTCGCACTGGACCCTGAGACCGTGGTTGCAGCGATCGAGTAATGTGAGCAACGAATCGGCATTGATCGAAGCGGCGCGCCGGGGCTCGGCCGCCGCTTTTACAGAACTCGTGGCCGCCTATCGGGAGAAACTGCTGCGGTTCCTGCTGACGCGCTCACCGAGTTTCGCGGATGCCGAGGATGCGCTGCAGGATACATTGATCAATGCCTATCGCTACCTCAACAGTTATGACCCGCGCTGGCGCTTCAGCACCTGGCTCTACCGCATAGCGATCAATAGCGCGAGCCGGGCGCGCCGGCCGGATACGGTCGAGCTGGACGAACTCGGCGACGAGGAAAGCGATCCGCTCCGCCAATGTATTGCGGACGCTAATCGCGAAAACTTGTGGTTGACGGCCCGCCGCCTGCTGAGCGAGGAGGTTTATACGGCAATGTGGTTACGCTATGTCGAGGATATGTCGGTCAAGGACATCTCGGCAGTGCTTGAAAGGTCCGTCTCGTGGACCAAGGTAAACCTGATGAGAGGGCGCAAGACCCTCGAAGGTGAATTTGCAAACACCGCTACTGAAGAAAAGAGTAAGGCCTATGGATAAGCTCGCCAAACAACTCCGTGATGATGCGAACAGCATCGATTGCCAGGTTTCCGATGAGCTGGATATGCGCATTCGCGCGTCGCTCGAAGGCGTCAAACTCGACGTGCCGGCAAGGTCACGACAAAGGTCCCGTTCACCGGTATTCTGGTGGGCCAGCAGCCTGACCGGCGTGGCCGCCGCGACCGCGCTCATTGTTCTGGTCAACCTGGCGCCGCCCGAACAAACGCCGGCGGTTACCGAGCCGGCGCCGCAAGCTCTTGTTATTCCGACAATAAGTTGGCAGGCCGAAACAGCCGTGCTGACCAGCCCGCTGGAACAGGAATTCGAGGACCTGCAGTCGGATCTCAAAAAGGCTGAAGAAGCCGTCAGGCAAGACATAGAGCGCCTCTTTTAGTATCCTCCGGCGACAAGTATTCGAAGTAGCCCGGTAGCGGCAGTGCCCTGCCGCGCCTGATTAAAGTCGCGTTGATCAAAAGGATGCATGCAGTATGCCTTTAGCCGTAGTTTTGATCCTGCTTGTCGTCGGCTCCCTCATCTTTCACGTTCTTAGTCCCTGGACTTTCACCGAGTTGGCCTCCAACTGGGCGATGGTCGATTTTACGATTGACATTACGTTTTGGGTGACTGGCGCCGTGTTTGTGGCCGTCAATTTGTTCATGGCGTATTGCGTCATCAAGTTCCGGTACAAGAAGGAAGCCCGGGCGACCTACGAGCCCGAAAACAAGAAGCTCGAAACCTGGTTGACCGTGCTTACGACCATTGGCGTGGCGGCGATGCTTACGCCGGGGTTGTTCGTCTGGGCCAAGTTTGTCGAAGTCCCGGAGGAGGCGCATGAAGTCGAAGCGGTCGGCCAACAGTGGCACTGGACCTACCGTTACCCGGGCGAGGACGGCAAGTTCGGAGAGACCGACGCGGAACGGATTTCTGACGAGAACCCGTTCGGCATGGACCCCGATGATCCGAACGGCCAGGACGACGTCCTTGTTTACAACCCCGAAGCGCACATCCCGGTCGACCGTCCGGTCAAGTGGCTGTTGCGCTCCAAAGACGTACTGCACAACTTCACGGTGACGGAATTCCGCGTGAAGATGGACCTCGTTCCGGGAATGACGACGTTCCAGTGGCTGACGCCGACCGTTACCGGCCGCTACGAGGTGCTCTGTGAGGAGCTTTGCGGCATCGCGCACTTCGCGATGCGTGGCGCGGTCTTCGTCGACGAGCAGGAAGACTTCGACGCCTGGCTCGACGCGCAGCCGACTTATGCAGAGCTCAACGCGCGTGTTGCGGGCAATGCGACCGCAGGTGCGGCCCAATACGCTGTGTGCGCAGCGTGCCACGGACAACAGGGCGAGGGGCTGACCGCACTGAACGCACCAAAGATCGCCGGACAGGACGCGTGGTACCTGCGCAATTCGCTGAAAAATTACAAGAACGGCGCGCGCGGTTCGAATCCGCAGGATACTTACGGCCTGCAGATGGCGCCGATGGCTGCGACGCTGACGAATGATGCTGCNNGCGACGGTCGAGGGCAACGCCGAGAACGGCAAGGACACGTACACGATTTGCGCGTACTGCCACGGCGCCGACGGCATGGGCATCCGGGCGATGAATGCGCCACGTCTCGCCGGCATGACCGACTGGTACATCGAGCGCCAGTTAAACCTATTCAGGGACGGGATTCGCGGTTCGCACCCGCAGGATTTCTATGGTTTCCAGATGAGCTTCATGGCCAAAAACTTCAGAGATGAGCAGGCCATCAAGGACCTCGTCGCTTACATCAATACGCTTTAGGACAGGGTAGACCCATGGGATACGTTGCTATAGCTGATCGCGATCACGATATCGAGCATCACGATCCGGACACGTTCATCACCAAGTACATCTGGAGCCAGGACCACAAGGTCATCGCGATTCAGTACGGAATCACGGCGATCTTTGTCGGCGTCATCGCGCTGATCCTCTCGGCGATGATGCGGCTGCAGCTCGGGTTCCCCGACACGTTCTCGTTCATTACTCCTGAGAACTACTACCAGTTCGTCACGATGCACGGGATGATCATGGTGATCTACCTGCTGACCGCGCTGTTCCTGGGCGGCTTCGGCAACTACCTGATCCCGCTCATGTGCGGTTCGCGCGACATGGTGTTCCCGTACATGAACATGCTCAGTTTCTGGGTGTACCTGCTCTCGGTCATCATCCTGCTGGCCAGCTTCTTCGTGCCGGGCGGTTCGACCGGGGCCGGCTGGACGCTGTATCCACCACAAGCCATCATGCAGGGTACGCCGGGAACCGACTGGGGCATCATCCTGATGCTGGCATCCTTGGGCGTCTTCATCATCGCGTTCACGATGGGCGGCCTCAATTACGTCACGACCGTCCTGCAGGCGCGCTGCCGTGGCATGACGTTGATGCGCATGCCGCTGTCGGTGTGGGGCATTTTCATTGCCACGGTTCTTGGCCTGCTGGCATTCCCGGCGCTGCTCGTCAGCGCGATCATGATGCTGCTGGACAAGACGCTGATGACGAGTTTCTTCATGCCGGCCATTAGCTCGTTTGGCCAGGACCCCGGTTATACGGGAGGCAGCCCGATCCTGTTCCAGCACTTGTTCTGGTTCTTCGGTCATCCCGAGGTCTATATCGTCGCGCTGCCCGCATTCGGTATCGTGTCCGACCTGTTGTCCACGCATGCGCGCAAGAACATTTTCGGCTATCGCATGATGGTCTGGGCGATCATCGCGATCGGCGGCCTGAGCTTCATCGTGTGGGCGCACCACATGTACGTCAGCGGCATGAACCCCTACTTCGGATTCTTCTTTGCCACGACAACGCTGATTATTGCTGTGCCCACCGCGCTCAAGGTCTACAACTGGGTGCTGACGCTCTGGGAAGGCAATATTCATCTCAGGGTGCCGATGCTGTTCGCAATCGGCTTCATCTTCACCTTCATTCATGGCGGACTGACAGGCCTTTTCCTCGGTAACGTCACGATCGACCTGCCGCTGTCCGATACCTATTTTGTGGTCGCTCACTTCCACATGGTCATGGGCGTGTCGCCCGTGCTCGTCGTGTTCGGCGCCATCTATCACTGGTGGCCGAAGATCACGGGCAAGATGTACAACGAGACGCTCGGCAAGTGGCATTTCTGGATGACGTTCCTGGGGACGTACGCGATCTACCTGCCGATGCACTACCTCGGCTTCCAGGGTGTGCCGCGGCGCTACTTCGCCATGGGCAACACGGACTTCATGCCAGCCTCCGCCCAGGATCTGAACGCCTGGATCACGTTGTCGGCGCTGTTCGTTGCCTTTACGCAGATACTGTTCTTCATCAACGTGTTCTGGAGCCTGAAGAGCGGCAAGAAGGCGGATCCAAACCCGTGGGATGCAACGACGCTCGAGTGGCAGACGCCCGATACGCCGCCGAAGCACGGCAACTGGGGCCACGACTTGCCCGAGTGCCATCGCTGGGCATACGACTATAGCGTGCCCGGTTATCCGGACGACTTCATTCCGCAAAACGTGCCGCCAGAGGACGCGCCCGCAGGACGCCAGCACGGGGTACCGGAGCACTAGGGAATGGAAATAGGCCTTATCGTACTGGCGATCATGCTCGCCACGTTGCTGGGCTGGCTGCTCAAGCAGTCATTCAACACCACGCCCTGGGTTGCTGACGCTGTTGATGAGTCGGCGTACCAGGCCCCGTTCAATGCCCGGCCCAAGCTCGTTGCCCTGGCGACGTTTCTCGCGGTTGCGACATCGTTTTTTGCTCTGATCCTGAGTGCTTATGCGCTCAGGATGGAACTGGGCGACTGGATCCCGATGACCGAGCCGCAATTGCTATGGGCCAACACGGCCGTGCTCGTCTTTGCCAGCGTCGCGTTCCAGTGGACCCGGAACCATGCCGTGGGCGGCAATGCGGCGCGCATACGTCCGGGCCTGGTATTGGCAGGTGTGCTGACGACTGCATTTCTCGTTGGGCAATACATCGCGTGGTTGCAGCTCTATGCTGCCGGGCAGACCCTGACCGCCAATCCGTCGAACGCGTTTTTCTATTTGCTGACCGCCGTGCACGGCCTGCATATCCTGGGTGGCATGTACGTCTGGGTGAGGGCAACGGTGAGGGCTTATGGCGGCCGTGACCCCGATACGGTCAAGCAAAGTATCGAGCTCTGCACGATCTACTGGCACTTCCTGCTGTTCGTGTGGCTTATTTTGTTCGGATTCATGTTGTCGACCTGAAGCTATTTCGTTTGATCTGAGGTTATCTATGTCAGAAGCAGTAATCGAACCAACTGGAGGCGCCGGAGTCGTCCACGACTGGTCGCGCGACAAGCAGGTGTTTGGCGTGCCCTGGGGCAAGGCCATGATGTGGATCTTCCTGCTCAGCGACACCTTTATTTTCAGCTGCTTCCTCGTGGGCTACATGATGGTGCGCATCTCCACGACGGACCCGTGGCCCAATCCGTCCGAGGTGTTCGGATTGACCGTCATGGGTCAGAGTGTGCCGCTGCTGCTGATCGCGATCATGACATTCGTTCTGATTACTTCCTCGGGGACCATGGCGCTCGCCGTCAACATGGGGTATCGCAAGGACCGCAAGAAGACCTTCTGGCTCATGCTCGCTACTGCCGTACTCGGCGCGACCTTCGTTGGCATGCAGGCGTTCGAGTGGACCAAGCTGATCCTCGAGGGCGTGCGGCCCTGGGAGAACCCGTTCGGCGCCGCGCAGTTCGGCTCGAGCTTCTTCATGATTACCGGTTTCCACGGCATGCACGTCTCCGCCGGTGTCATTTACCTGCTCATCGTGGCGTTCCGGGTGCGTAACGGCTTCTACGAAAAGCGGGGCGGCAACTACGAGATTGTCGAGATCGCCGGCCTGTACTGGCACTTCGTCGACCTCGTCTGGGTCTTCATCTTCGCATTCTTCTATCTCTGGTAAGGAGCGCCCGCATGGCTGCAGAAGGACAACAACATCCACTGAAGATTTACTGGATCATGTGGGGCGCGCTGTTCGTGCTGAGTGCGTTCTCGTACGCCACCGATTTCATGGATCGGGGCGCATTGCGCCACTTCCTGATCCTGCTGTTCATGTTCCTGAAGGCCGGCGGTATCGTCTGGATTTTTATGCACATGGGCTGGGAACGGCTCGCACTCAAGTTTGCGATCCTGGGGCCGCCGGTTGCGATTCTCGTGCTGATCTGGCTCATGGCGTATGAAGGTTTCTACGTCGAGGACACCCGCGTCGAATCCTTCGGCGAGAGCACGTTCGTACCGGAGACGCCCCATCACTAGGTGACCATCCTCGTCAGCATCGCGGGCGTCCTTGCGATGCTCGGCATCGGTTGGTTGCTATCGACCAACCGCGCCGCCATTAACCGCCGCACGGTACTCGTCGCTGTCGCCATCCAGTCGGGCATCGCCGCACTGGTTCTCTACGTGCCCCAGGGGGGCCAGGCACTCAATGCGGCGGTTCGTGCTGTCCAGCACGTGATCAATTATGCGAAGGACGGAATCAGGTTCGTCTTTGGCGAAAACTTCGAGCAAAACCTCGGTTTTACCGTGGCGCTCAACGTGCTTCCCGTAATCGTCTTCATCGGCGCCATGATGTCGGTGCTTTATTACCTCGGCATCATGCAGCGTGTTGTCGGTACGCTGGGCGGCTGGCTGCACAAGCTGCTCGGCACGAGCCAGCCCGAGTCGATCTCGGCGGTATCCAATATCTTTGTGGGCCATACCGATGCGCCTCTCGTGATCCGGCCATACCTCAAGGACATGACGCAGTCCGAGCTTTTTGCCGTAATGGTTGGCGGATGCGCGACGATCGCCAGCGCCGTGATGATGGGCTTCGCACAACTCGGCGTCGACCTGAAATACCTGATCACCGCAAGCTTCATGGCGGCCCCTGGCGGACTGCTGATGGCCAAGATCATGATGCCCGAGACCGAGCAGCGACAGATCGCGTTCGATCCAAAATACACCGGCGACGAAGACCCGCCTGTCAACATCTTCGAGGCGATTGGCAACGGTGCGATGACCGGCCTCCAGGTCGCGCTCAGTGTTGGCGCGATGCTTGTGGCCTTCGTCGCGATAGTAGCCGTGATCAACGGCATCCTGACCGGTATCGGCGGCTGGTTCGGCATGGAGGGGCTTACCTTGCAGTGGCTGCTCGGCAAGCTGTTCTTCCCGGTCGCGCTCGTGATCGGCGTGCCGTGGGGCGAGGCGGCGGAGGCAGGGAGCCTGATCGGCCAGAAGCTCGTCATTAACGAGTTCTATGCCTACGTGAATTTCGTCGGGATCAAGGAGACGCTGTCGCCACAGACACAGCTGGTCGTAACGTTTGCTCTGTGCGGCTTCGCCAACCTTTCCTCGATCGCCATTCTGCTCGGCGGGCTAGGGGCGATCGTGCCGGAGCGACGTCACGACATTGCAAGACTTGGTCTCAGGGCCGTGATTGGGGGTACACTCGTCAACCTGATGAATGCCTCGCTTGCAGGGCTGTTCTTTGCTTTGCAGGCGGCTTGAGGGACCTATGGGTAGAGCCATCATCCTCATGCTCGACTCCTTCGGAATCGGCGCTACCGATGATGCCGATCGATTTGGTGACGCCGGGTCGGATACGTTCGGCCACATAGCGCGCGAGCGCGCCGCGGCCGGCACGCCGCTGACGCTTCCCAACCTGGCCAGGCTCGGGCTCTATCATGCGAGCCGGGACAGCACGGGCAAGTTCCCGGCTGGCGCCGAAGCCGATGTCGATATCGTGGGGGCATACGGTTTTGCCGAGGAGCTCTCGAGCGGCAAGGACACGCCGAGCGGGCACTGGGAGATCGCCGGTGTGCCGGTAATGTTCGACTGGGGCTACTTTACCGACAGGGAGAACACCTTCCCGGCGGAATTGCTCGATGCGCTCGTGGAGCGCGCGAATCTGCCCGGCTATCTCGGTAACTGCCACGCGTCGGGCACGACCATCATCGCCGAACTCGGCGACGAGCACGTGCGCACGGGCAAACCGATCTTCTACACCTCGGCCGACAGCGTGTTCCAGATCGCCGCGCACGAAGAGGCGTTCGGCCTCGACCGGCTGTATGCGCTTTGTGACATCGCGAGGGAACTCGTCGATGAGTACAAGATCGGCCGCGTTATTGCGCGTCCGTTCGTCGGGGACAGTCCGGACACGTATGTACGCACGGGCAACCGCCGCGACCTGACGACGCCGCCGCACGCGGACACGGTGCTCGACAAGCTTGTCGCGGCGGGCGGGGATGTGATCAGCATCGGCAAGATCGCCGACATCTATGCGCACAAGGGCATCACGAAGAAGGTCAAGGCGACCGGCAATGCAGCGCTTTTCGATGCGACGCTCGACGCGCTACGAGATGCCGGCGATCGGTCGATTGTCTTCACCAATTTCGTCGATTTCGACATGCTCTATGGCCACCGGCGCGACATCGATGGTTACGCAGAAGCGCTCGAGTACTTCGACTCGCGGCTGCCCGAGCTGCTCGAAGTGATGCAGGATGATGACATCCTGTTTCTGTGCGCCGACCACGGCTGCGACCCCACCTGGCAGGGCACCGACCATACGCGTGAACGTATCCCGGTTCTTGCTTACGGCAAGGGCATCGAGCCTGGCGCGCTCGGCAAACGGGAGACCTTCGCCGACATCGGTCAGACCGTCGCAGCATTTTTCGACCTGCCGCCGACCGAGTACGGAACGAGCTTCCTGAGTGAATAAGCTGTTCGCCGAACTCAAGCGCCGCAACGTGTTTCGCGTTGCCGGCGTCTATGTCGTCGTCGGCTGGTTACTGGCGCAGGTGGCGACGACGCTCGAAGAAGCCATCGGGCTGCCGGCGTGGTTCGACGGGCTGATCGTGGCGCTGCTCATCATCGGTCTGCCCGTCGCGGTGATTTTTGCCTGGGCGTTCGAACTGACCCCCGAAGGCGTCGTGCGAACCGAGGCGGTGCCGGAAGGCCAAAGCATCACCGAGCTTACGGGACGAAAGCTTGACGTTGCGATCATCGTCGGCCTGGCGCTGCTTGGCGCCATGATCGTCTGGCAGCAGCTGTCCGATGCGCCCGAGTCGCCAGGGGAAGCAGCGACCAGCGCGGAGCGAGGCCCGGTCGACGACACGTCGATTGCGGTGCTGCCGTTTGCCGACCTGTCTCCGGCGGGCGACCAGGAGTACTTCTCCGACGGCATTTCAGAGGAGATTCTCAATGTCCTCGTCGGCGTGGACGGACTGGATGTCACGTCGCGGACGTCGTCGTTCCAGTTCAAGGGCCGCGAGCTCGGCATCCCGGAGATTGCCGCACAACTCAAGGTCCGCCATGTGCTCGAAGGATCGGTAAGAAAGTCCGGCAGCACGATTCGCGTGACTGCGCAGCTGATCGACTCGAGCGACGACAAGCACCTGTGGTCGGACACCTACGACCGGCCGCTGACGGCCGAGAATATATTCGAAATCCAGGACGACATTGCCAATGCAATCGTTGCCGCGCTGAGCGATGCGCTCGGCGTGGGCCGCATCGAGCCGGTCCACGTGGCGATAACGACCCGCAACCTCGATGCCTACGAGCTGTTCCTGCAGGCGATGCCGATGTTTCACGATCGCGTCGACCTGGACGTTGCCGATGAGCTGCTGGCGCGTGCGGTCGAGCTCGACCCGGGGTTCTCACAAGCCTGGGAAGTGCGCGCGGCGTTACAGTTGCTGGCCAGGGAATACGGCTACGTCGACACGACGCTGGAGGAGTCCCGGCAGCGCGCCACCGAATATGCCAACCGCGCGATACAGCTCGAGCCGGACAGCGCCACCGCGATTGCGGTTATTGGCCATATCAAAAGCGTGAACGCCAGGGGCCTGTCAGGCCGTTATGACATCGCCGGGATCATTGCGAGCTACGACCGGGCGCTGGCGATCCAGCCGCGCAATGCCGAGGCCCTGACCTGGCGCGGCCTGACCTACGTGCTTGCTGGCGACCTGCAGTCGGCGCTGGCGGACTTCGAAGCCTGTATCCGCTACGAGCCGTACTACCGGCCCTGCGCCGAGAACTACATTGCGGTGCTCGGCGCCCTCGGCGACGACGAGGCGTCGAACGCGGCATATCTCGAGGCCCTGAACACGAGTTCCGCGAAGGTGGAGTTCGCTTACTTCCCGTCGCTGGCCCGCACCGGCCAGGAACTGGCGTTCAAGACGGCTACGAACGGCCACTTCATGTTGCGCGGCTGGCGGCGTCACGACGAGCTGTGGCAGGCCTATCTCGATCCCGGCCAGGACCACGGCGAGCTGATCGAGTCGATTCGCGACTACCTGGCTACGAATAACGAAGGGCTGCTGGAAATTGGCAGTTTCATCGTCCACCCGATCGGCACGGGCTGGCGGACGCCCGAGCCCCTCGTGCTGTGGGACCCGATGATGCAACGTTACCGGCAAAGTGCCGAGTTCAAGTACTTCATCCGCGAGTCGGGAGTATTCGAGTACTGGCGCGAGGCCGGCTTCCCGCCGCAGTGCCGCCCCCTCGGGGAGGACGATTTCGAGTGCGACTAGCGCTTTGCGGCGAGTTGTAGCGCCAGCCAGCTGCCGATAATCACTGCCGCGACCGCGAGGACAGAGAACCAAACCGGATGCGGGATCTGGATCAGGTTGGCGACCGTAGCGGCAAGCAGCACGAGCCCGATAACGCCGACTAAGATGAGCGGTTTCACGGTGCCGATCCTGGCGCCAACCAGGGGCCCGGCCAGCGCACCCAGGAAGTAGGAAGCGATCGGGAAAAGCAGTGCGAGGAATGGCAGCTGCGAGACATAGGTCTGCACGACTTCGGTGTTGTTCCAGTCGAGATCGGCCGGCGGTGGCCAGATTGCGTGGCCGATCATCTGCACACCCAGGATAACGCCGAAAGAGACCGCCAGGCCTGCAACAAACGCGCCGATGTCACGCAGCATTACTGGTTCCTCTCGTCGAGTGCAGCTTGAATGCGTGCGGCGAGTTCGGCCGCTTCGCGGGCGACCCGGTCGGTGTCGATGGTCAACATCTCGCGTTCGTTCATGAGTACGACACCGTCAACCACGACCGACGCCACATCCTGCTCGTCGTTGACGTAGACGAGGTGCGACACGACGTCGTAGGTCGGAATGTGGTGAATATCCTCGAACGCGACCTGGATCAGGTCGGCGCGCTTGCCGGCCTCGAGCGAGCCGATCGTGTCGCCGAGACCGATCGCCGCCGCCCCGCCGCTGGTTGCCATGCGCAGAACCGTCTCCGCAGACAAGACTTCCGGGTTCATTTGCTCGACCTTTTGCAGAAAGGCGGCGAGACGCATTTCCTCCCACATATCGAGGTCGTTGTTGCTCGCGGCGCCATCGGTGCCGAGCCCGACACGCACACCGGCCGCGAGCATGTCGGCGACCGGCGAGATTCCCGACGCGATTTTCATGTTCGACGTCGGGTTGTGGATGACGCCAACGTTGCGCTCGGCAAGAATCGGGATTTCAGCATCTGTCGGCCAGACGACGTGGGCGGCGATCGTCGGCCCGTCAAAGAACCCGATCGACTCGAACAGCTCGATACTCGTCATGCCGTAGGTGTCTTTCGAATACTGCACCTCGAATGGCGACTCCGACATGTGAATGCTGATGGGCACGCCATACTGCATCGCCGCTTCTCGCGTTGCCTGTAGCTGCTCGGCGTTCAACGTGTAGTTGGCATGGGGGCCGAAAATCGGCGTAATGCGAGGGTTCTTGTCCAGCCAGCGCTCAATGAAGCCGTTGCCCTTACGAATGGAGTCGGCCGCGTCCTCGGCATCCGGGCTGCGCTGATCGATGACGGTTGCCGAGATCAGCGCGCGCATGCCGCAGCTGTCGACGACCTCGGCAATCGTGTCCGGGTAGTAGTACATGTCGACGAACGTCGTCGTCCCGCCGCGAATCATCTCCCAGCACGCGAGCTCGGTGCCGATGCGCACGAATTCTGCGTCGACGAACTCGACCTCGGCCGGGAAGATGTAGTTGTTGAGCCAGTCCATGAGCGCCAGGTCGTCGGCGACGCCGCGCAGCAGCGTCATCGCGGCATGCGAGTGGCCGTTGACGAGCCCCGGCATGACGATCCGATTGGCGCCTGGCAGGGTGGTGCTCGAGGAGTAGGCCTCGCTGATATCACTTGCCGCACCGACCTCAAGGATCACGCCGTCATCGATTGCGACCGCGCCGTTTTCGATCACAGTCATGTCGCTATCCATCGTGACGACGTGATCGCCTTCGACGATCAGGTCGATGGACTCCTGCGCCTGGCAGGCTGCCAAGCTGATAGCGAGGAAAAGCGTTGTGAAACAGGTGGTTATTCTTGTCATTCGGGCTCCTCTTCGGGCAATTGTAGCATCGGCTCCACGAATGCAACGCGCGAAAAAAAGAGCCGGTCACTGACCGGCTCTTTCGTTTTTCCGATTTGGCCAGATCAGAAATCCTTGACGATGCTGATGCCGAATTCACTCGCGTCATTGCTCATGATTTGCAGGACATAAGTGTCTGTATTCAGCTTCGCGTTCGAATAGCGCTCATCGCTGATATTGCGGCCATACAGTGCCACGGTCATGCTGTCGTCAGGCGTGCGATAAGCGATGTTTGCGTTGAGGATGCTGCGGTCCTCGATTTTCGTAAAGCGCCCAGGGTCGGAACTCGGCTCACCCCACATCTCATCGCGATACGCGTAGTCCGCGCGGAACGTTACAGTCGCTCCACTGGAGAGCGAAATACGGTATTCCGGACTCAGGGAATACGTTAGCTCTGGCGTCAGCGGCGCGACCGGTTTCACGCCTTGCTGTTGATCCACGTCAACATCGATGTAACCGAGCGTCGCGTGGAACAGGAAGTCGTCGCTGAAGTACATCGTGCTTTCCCACTCGAATCCGAACGAGGTCTGGTCAACGACGAGATTGACCGTGGAGAAACCGCCGCCTCCTGTCGTGCTGACCTGGTAGGGCAGATCCGAGTAGTCGGTGTTGAAGATCGCCGCGCTCATCTGCATCCAGCCGCCGATCTCGCCCTTGAGGCCGACTTCGTAGTTGATCGCGGTGATGTTGTCGGTGGCCTGGAAGCATTCCGGAACGCCGAACAGGCAAAACGGCCGCGCCGGGAACTGGCCCGACTGGTAGCCGCTCTGGACTGCAGCGTACATGCTCATGCTATCGCCCACGTCCCAGTTAGCCGAAAGTTCCCAGCTCAGCTCGTCGAAGTCTGCGGACCCGTCATCCTGCGGGTTGATGCAGCATTGCGTGAATGCGTCTTTCTCGTCCTCGGTGTACCGCGCGCCAGCCGCGATCCGGAACGAATCAGAGACATCGAAGCCGACATTGGCGTAAATGGCCTGGCTAGTCACGTCCTGGTCAACGAGGAAGAAGCTTGGGGCACCACCGTTGAACGTGTAATCGACCTGGCGGTTTTCACCTTCTTCCGTGAAGTAGTAGAGGCCGCCGACAAAATCCCACCCGCCGAAGTCGCCGCTCAGCTGGAATTCGAACGAGTCCTGGTCGGCCTCGCCGGTTTCCGGGAACGACAGGAAGTCATCGAAGAAAGCATCGTCGTCGAGACCCGACTTGTACTCGGAATGACGCGTGCTCGCGATGATCTTGCCGGCAAGATTATTGTTGAAGTCCCAGTCGGCCGTGACCGACAGGCCCTCGGCTGCGTTGCTGACGTGGGTCTGGCTCTGCTGGCCCGTGTTGTTGTCGTAGGGATCGCTGGCGACATCGGAGTTGCGATAGCCGGCCTCATACACAGGGCCATTGATGTCTATGCAATCCACGGCCGGGTTCGGCGCTGTCGCGCGACATTCGGCACCGAGTTCATCGATCAGAGTCGTGTACGGACGCAAACCGCCCCTCAGATCATTGGCGTCTGCCGCGACGACGATCGAAAAGTTATCCGTCGCGTAACGGAACGCCAATCTGCCGAACACTTCCTGCGATTCGCCGACTTCGACATCGGCGTTCGGCAGGTTGACAAACTTGCCAAGCCCGTCGCGGCTCTTGTAGCCGCCGGTAAACGACACGGCGAGGTTGTCTGACAAGTTCGCGTCGCCGTAGAAGTCACCATTCAGGCGGCCTCGCGAACCCACTTCGAGGCCTACTCTTGCCCCCTCGAATGAACCGGGGGTTTTCGTGATGATGTTGATAGCGCCACCAATCGAGTTACGTCCGTACAGTGTCCCTTGCGGGCCGCGCAGTACTTCGACGCGATCGATGTTCGAGAGGCTCCAGTTCTGGCCCACCTGGCGGCCGAGATAAACGCCGTCGACATAGACGCTGACGCCCGGGTCCGTCAGGATCAGGTGATCCTGCAGGCCGATGCCGCGAATGAACGGATTAACCGAGGAGACGTGACCTGCCGAGAATCCGGTTACATTCATGTTTGGCACAAATTTGCCAATGTCGGTGAGGTCGGTAATGCCCTGTGTTGCCAGGTTGTCGCCCGTGAAGGCACTCATTGCGATCGGAACTTCGTAGATGCTTTCCTCGCGCTTGGTTGCGGTAACTGTGATTTCCTCGAACCTGTCGTCCCCGTCATCCTGTGCGAGTGCGAGTTGTGGCAGGGCGAGGGTGGTCAGAACAGGCGCCCACAGATAGACGCCAAGGTTTTTCTTCTTCATTCTTAATCCCCCAAGTGGATAATGTCGGACCGCGTAGCAATTTCGATTAATTGCCCGCTGTCTTAAACTCAACTATAGCCAATTGCCAGAATAAAGCACGCACTAATATGAGTGACCATCTGCCCAAATACCCAGCGCCGCAGGACGGCCTCCTGTCTCCCGAGATGATTGCGGATTACAGGGAGAGCGGTGTGCTGATTCTGCGGGACTTCGCCGATGTCGAGGCCTGCGCTGCGCTGCGGCAACGCGCGCTGGAGATGGCCGACGCATTCGACCCTGCAAGCGTGAGCACGGTATTTTCGACCAGGACGGATGAGCACCAGGCTGACGACTATTTCGCCGAATCCGGCGACAAGATCCGGTTTTTCCTGGAAAGCGATGCCTTCGATGGGTCCGGCCAGTTGCGCCAGGCGAAAGAGGACTGTCTCAACAAGATGGGGCACGCGATGCACGACCTCGACCCGGCGTTCGACGCGTTTTCGCGCACGCCAAAACTGGCACAGGCCGTGCGCAGCATCGGCTTCCAGGACCCGGCGATCATACAGTCGATGTACATCTTCAAACCGCCCCGCATTGGCGGCGAAGTCGTCTGTCACCAGGATTCCGCTTACATTTATACCGAGCCGGAGTCCTGTGTCGGATTCTGGTTTGCGCTCGAAGACGCCACTGTCGAAAACGGATGTATGTATTTCATTCCGGGCGGACACAAGTCGCCACTGCGAAAGCGAAACCATCGTTTTGCGGATGGCCGCATTCTCGACGAAATACTCGATGAAACGCCGTACCCGATGCACCTCAGGTTACCCGCGGAGGCGCCCGCTGGCACGCTCGTCATCTTCAACGGCAGGACTCCGCACATGAGTGGACCGAATACGTCAAGCAAATCCAGGCACGCTTATACGCTGCACGTCATCGACCGCGCCTGTCACTACCCCGAGGACAACTGGTTGCAGCGCAGTGACGAGTTGCCGTTGCGCGGATTCGAAGCCTGATGCTGTTCACCGACGTGATCCGCACCAAGCGTGACGGCGGGGAGCTGTCCGAAGAGCAGATCCAGTACTTTGTCGACGGGCTGGCCGACGAATCCTTGCCCATCGAGCAGGTCGCGGCGCTTGCAATGGCGATTTGTCTGAATTCGATGACGTTTGAAGAGGCTGCCCGGCTCACGATGGGCATGGCGGCGTCCGGAACCGTGCTCGACTGGAGCGATGCCGGTCTCGATGGCCCTGTCGTCGACAAGCATTCGACCGGTGGCGTCGGTGACAAAGTCAGCTTTCTCCTTGCGCCAATCGTGGCGGCTTGTGGGTGCTATGTTCCGATGATATCCGGGCGCGGCCTCGGCCACACCGGCGGAACGACCGACAAGGCCGAGGCGATTCCCGGGTACAACACGGCACCGGATTTCGAGACCTTCAGGAATGTTGTCAAGTCGGTGGGCTGCGCGATCATCGGGCAGACAGCGGATCTCGCGCCGGCTGACCGTCGACTCTATGCGATTCGGGACGTAACGGCGACTATCGAGTCCATACCGCTAATTACAGCGTCCATATTGTCGAAGAAGATCGCCGCCGGTCTCGACGCCCTGGTCATGGACGTCAAGGTCGGATCCGGCGCTTTCATGTCGTCCCACGAACGCGCGGTCCGGTTATCGCAAAGCATCATTGCGACGGCAGCAAAAGCGAATCTCAGAACGACGGTCGTCATCACCGATATGAACGAGGTGTTGGGCACCACGGCAGGCAACGCCGTGGAGATTGCCGAGTCGGTCGCCTACCTGCGAAACGACTATCGAGACTCGCGTCTGGACGAGGTCGTCATGCAACTGTGCGCCCAGATGCTGCTGGTGACCGGCACCGAGGACGATATCGAGCGGGCGATTGCGCGATGCGAGAAAGCGATTACCAGTGGGCAGGCCGCGGAACGCTTCGACGAGATGGTTGCTGCTCTGGGCGGGCCGCGGGGCTTCGTGACGAACAGCTCGAAGTACCTTGCCACAGCGCCGGTGACACGTGCCGTACACACGAGTGGATTCCTCGCGGAGGTGAATGTACGTGCAGTGGGCAATGCGATCATCGAGTTGGGTGGCGGTCGTCATCAGGTGGGCGAGAAACTCGATCTGTCGGTCGGATTCACTGATGTAGCGAGCATTGGCACCTTGCTCGACAATGAAACACCGCTGGCGATAATCCACGCGGCATCCGAAGATACCGCTGCGGAAGCCGAGCGGCTGTTGTTGGGCGCCTGCACTGTTCAGGAAGAAGCACCGGAAACCGGGCGAGTCATACACGAGAAATTATCCGGCTAGCTCCGACGATTGCGGTATCCTAGGGCCGCCGCGCAATAACAAGAAGATTCGGGGGTAGGGACGTGGGCAATTACATCGGCATCATCGGCATCGTCGTGATACTGGCTATCGCGGTCGCGTTCTCGAGCAACCGCAAGGCAATCAACCTGCGTATCGTTGTTGCGGCGTTTGCGCTGCAGGCCCTGATCGCCGCGTTCGTGCTGTACTCGACGTGGGGACAGAATACGATCGATACGATGAGCCGCGGCGTCATGGCCGTCATCAACTTCTCGAAGGCCGGCATCGACATGGTGTTCGGTCCGCTGGCCGACACGAACATTGTCGGCTTCAGCTTCGCGATAAACGTACTCCCGATCATCATATTTTTTGCCGCCCTTATGTCGGTGCTGTATCACCTGCGCGTCATGGAGTGGGTCGTCCGAATCGTCGGTGGCGCTTTGCACAAGATCATCGGCACGGGCGGTATCGAGTCGATGAACGCGGCGGCGAATATCTTCGTCGGCCAGACCGAGGCGCCGCTCGTCGTCAAACCTTACCTGCGCGGCCTGACCGAGCCGCAGATGTTCACGGTCATGGTCTCGGGTCTTGCGTCGATTGCCGGCACGGTCCTGGCCGGCTACACGCTGATGGGCGCCGAACTCAAGTACCTGCTGGCGGCGGCATTCATGGCGGCGCCGGGCGGGTTGCTCATGGCGAAGATCGTCATGCCCGATGATGAGGTTGTCCCGGCCGGTGCGCACGAGCGGTTCAAGATGGAGCCGAGTCGCCACAAGAACGTCATTCTTGCGGCCGCGACGGGAACGTCCGACGGGCTCCGCCTGGCCGTCAACATCGGCGCGATGCTCGTGGCTTTCGTCGCCCTGATCGCGCTTTTCAACGGGCTCGTCGGCGGCCTGTTCAGCCTGGTCGGCATCGAGGGCGTCACGCTGCAGCTGATCCTAGGCAAGATCTTCCAGCCGCTGATGTACCTGCTCAGCGTGCCCTGGGCCGAAGCCGAGGCGGCCGGAGCGCTATTCGGGGAAAAAATCATCCTCAACGAGTTCGTCGCGTTTTCGCACCTCAACGACTACCTGGCCGGTATGAGCCCGCGCACGATCGCCGTCACGACATTTTCATTGTGCGGCTTCGCCAACCTGTCATCGATCGCGATCCTGCTCGGCGGTCTCGGCGTGCTGGTGCCCGAAAAGCGCGACCTGATCGGGCAGCTCGGCATCAAGGCGGTCCTGGCGGCTTCACTGTCGAACCTGATGAGCGCGGCGCTCGCGGGCCTGATGCTGACCTTCTGAGCAAGTGACACGCAAGATCATCATCGACTGCGATCCTGGGCAGGACGATGCTGTCGCCCTGTTTCTTGCATTCGCGTCACCGGAACTCGAGGTCCTTGGCGTTACGACGGTCGGCGGCAACGTGCCGCTCGAACTGACGCACCGAAACGCGCGAATGATGTGCGATATCGCGGGCGTCAGCGACGTGCCTGTGTTCGCCGGCTGCGACCGGCCGATGCAGCGACCGCTCAAGACCGCGGAATACATCCATGGCGAGACCGGTATCGACGGGATCGATGTGTTTGAACCGGCGACACCCTTGCAGTCGCAGCATGGTGTGGATTTCATTATCGAGACGTTGCTGGCTGCTGACGACGATTCGATAATGCTCGTGCCGACCGGACCGCTGACCAACATCGGCACAGCGATCGATCGCGAGCCGGCTATTCTCCCGAAGATCGAGCGCATCGTGCTGATGGGTGGTGCGATGCGGGAGGGTGGCAACCGCACGCCCTCGGCCGAGTTCAATATCCTCGTGGACCCGGACGCGGCCGATATCGTGTTTCGCTGCGGCAGGCCGATAACGCAAATGGGGCTCGACGTGACCCACCAGGTGTTGTCGACGAAAGATCGCGTGCAGCGTATAAAAGCGTTGAGCAACCCGGTTGCCGAGGCGACTGCCGGCATGATTGGTTTCTTCGAGCGCTACGACATGAGCAAGTATTCGGCGCCCGGCGCGCCATTACACGATCCGTGCACGGTGGCGTGGTTGATCAAGCCCGATCTGTTTAGCGGCAAAGACTGCAATGTATCGATCGAAACACAATCGGAGCTGACGCTCGGGCACACTGCTGTCGATTTCTGGCATGTGACCGACAGGCCGAGGAACGTACATTGGGTATATGCGGTGGACAGTGATGGTTTCTACGCATTACTGACCGAGCGGCTTGCGAGTTACGGTGATCGGCCATGAGTTCGATCGTCGTCATAGGTTCGGTCAACCTCGATCTCGTTGCCACGGTGAAGAAATTGCCGGCGCCGGGCGAGACCGTGACCGACGCCGAGCTCAATCGCTTCCCGGGTGGCAAAGGCGCCAACCAGGCACTGGCGGCGAAGCGCCTCGGCGCCGAAGTTCAGCTGCTGGCCTGTGTCGGTGACGATTCGGCAGCCGATGAAGCGCTGGCCCTGCTGCGCGAAGGTGGTGTCGACTTGTCGGAGGTTCGCGTCGAAGCCGATATATCGACAGGAACCGCATTGATCGCAGTTGATCCGTCCGGAGAAAATCACATCGTCGTGGCGCCTGGCGCTAACAAAAAACTGGCCACCGACCTGCTCCGGATTCCCGACGCCGAGGCAATGATCTGCCAGCTCGAGGTCCCCACCGACACGGTGGCCCGGGCGGGCGCGGAGTTCGGCGGATTTTTCTGTGTCAATCTTGCGCCGGCACAGCATGTGGATGTATCGGTGTTGCAGCGAGCGGACCTGATCATCGTCAACGAGACCGAGGCCGCATGGTACGGCGAGAGCCTCGACGCATGTTCGGGGATGATAGCCACGACTTTCGGTGCTGCCGGCGCCGTGCTGACCAGAAACGGGGAAGATCTTGCTCGTGTAAAGCCGCCGCGCGTCGATGCCATCGATACAACGGCCGCAGGTGACACGTTTACTGCGGCATTGGCACTCGCGCTCGTCGAGGGCCAGCAGCCGGAGTCCGCATTACGCTTTGCCTGCGCCGCCGGCGCCGCAGCAACCCGCACGCTGGGCGCCCAGCCCTCGTTGCCGACGCGGCAGGAGGTGCTCCGGCTCATGGAGGATGCCGCAATATGAGCATTGACAGGAAAACCGAAGGCCCGATCAGAGTAGCGGTTGTCGCAACGCTTACGTTACCGAGAGGCCACGCTGCAAAAGTCTTGTGCCTTGCGAACTCGAATGGCGGCGTGCGCGACGTTACGCTCGACAAGCGATAAGGCGGGTTACCAGGTCTTCGTCGGGTAATCGATCGGCTTGTCAGGCGGCCAGGCAAAGCCGGCTTCTTCAATGCGGGCTTTGTAGTTCGGCGTCGCTTCGAGATCGAAGGGCGCGCCACAAAAGCATTGAAATACGGCTGCGCTGAGGGCAAGTGAACTGCCTGGGCGCCCATCTATCCGTGCAGCCAGTTCATTCGCTATTTCGCGATTTCCGACGATGGCCGCGACGATCAGCGAAGACCAATCATCTGCGTCGTCTGCGGACCAGTGCTCTTCGGCAAGCTGCCAGGCGAGTTCCGGATCCCCCGCCAGAGCCTCATACGGTATGCGCCGGTCATATCGGAACCAGCCGTCTTCCGGCTGCTCGGTCTGCAGTACCGGATCGTCAAATCGCCCGGCAGCCAGCGTCGCAAGGTACAGCGCGTCATCCATCCAAGAGTGCGCGGCGTCCCTTGCTTTCACGTTTTCGATTTCCTGTATCGCGGAGTCGCCGTCCTCGAGCCAGATATACAAGACCGGAATGAAAGCACCTGCCGCAAAACCCAGTGGATCACAGACCAGCGCCTCGCGGTGTTTCCGGATGATCTCTTCGGCCCAGCCGTACTGGCCGATAAACTCATTGATCCAGTTCAGCGCCGGGCATTTGCCCGGTTGCATTGCTTTTTTGATGCGGGCCGGGACTGCTGTCCAGTCATCGCTAAATAACGCTCTCTCGAGATTCAGAATGTCGCGTTGATTGCCCGGGGGCATGGCTTGCCGCGCGAGATCCGCTTCCTTCTGATGCGCAGCGAGCGCCTCGCGCCCTTCGCCGGCGTATTTCTCGTCGCGAAACCTGGCGGCAATATCGAAAACGACATGACCTGCGAGATCGGTTTTCAAGATGCGCGCAGATACCAGGTCCGGGGCACTCTGCAGTGCCCGGTCAAAATGCTCGTTCGCGATGGCGAGCGCGTCCGTAATGTTCTCGAGATTCGCATGGGCTGCTGCAAATGCCTCCAGTCCTTTCTGATAGCTGATAAAGGCTTCGACGTCACGAATGCCGGTCTTGCGCATCATCTCCCGAGCGCCGTCGTCGAGCACGACATCCAGCGCCGCGGCGATGTTCTCTGCAATATCTTCCTGCACAGCAAAAATACTATCGATCGTCCGGTCATAGTGCTGCGACCATAAATGGAAACCGTCAGCGGCGCGGATCAGCTGCGCGGTGATACGAACCTGTTCCGCATCCCTGCGAATTGATCCTTCGACAACGTGTTCGACATTGAGCTGCTCCGCGATCTCGGGAATCGGAATGTTTTGCCCTTTAAAAAAGAACGACGAGGTACGTGCTGTTACCTGTAGCTCAGGAAGCTTTGCAAGAACGTTGAGTATCTCCTCGGTAAGCCCGTCGGCGAAGTATTCGTCGTCGTCGCCAGAGCTCATGGGGACAAAGGGCAGGACAGCCACAGTCTTTGCACCACCACCTGCGGTGATTTCATCGACGGCGACGTCCGGGGCCGACTCGAACACAAATTTGTCGAGCACGAAGTATCCCAAAGTCACGGCGAGCAGCCCGATGATGACTTTATCGAGTTTTCGACCCGTAACCTGCGTGACGGACTCGCTGCGAACAACGTCCTTTTCTTTTTTCAGCCCCTCGGGCGTCAATTCAAAAGCCCACGCAAACAGGAGGGCAATCGGAAAACCCAAAATGAGGAGCAGCGCGACGCCCGAGTTGAACCAATCCGGAAGGCGCAACGCAGGAACGAGCGTGTCCGATATTTGCAGCAGCAGCCAGGCCACGACCACGTAGGCAATGCCTACGCGAAACACGTTGCGTCGTTTTAGTTCACTGATGAGTGACATCGCGCCACCGGTCTATAGATGAAAAGACGACGGCAGCAGTTCGTCCATCGTGTAGCTGTGCCAGTTTTCGTCGTCATCTTTGACGATGATGTGGGTATTGTCGTCGGCGAATTCGTCAATGCGCTGACGGCAGCCGCCGCAAGGCGTGCAGGCGCGCGACTTCTCGCCCTTGTTGCCGCCGGCCACGGCAATCTTCACGATGCGTGTTCCACCCCCGGCCACCATCGCGCTGATCGCGCCGGCTTCGGCGCAGCTGACATTGGAGTAGGCCGCGTTTTCAACATTGCAGCCGACATGCACGTTGCCGTTCTCGTCGACGAGAGCCGCACCAACGCTGAAGTCCGAATAGGGGCAGTGAGCCTTGTCTCGTACCTTCCGGGCTATGTCGAGCAGTTCATCGTCGGTCATCAGGTCTTTCTCATCGGGTTGTTGGGGTGTCGCGTCCAGTCGAGCGGCTGCTCGTCGTCGGGCACATGCTGCATCGTAATGCAGCTGTCGACCGGGCACACACTGACACACAGGTTGCAACCGACGCATTCCTCGTCGATGACTTCGAATTTTCGCTCGCCGTTGACGGTGTGTGTAATCGCCTGGTGCGATGTGTCTTCGCAGACAATGTGGCAGCGGCCGCACTTGATGCACAGCTCCTGGTCAATGACTGCTTTTTCGACGTAGTTGAGGTTCAGGTATTGCCAGTCGGTGACACTCGGCACGGCCTTGCCGACGAGTTCGTCAACGGCGGTCATGCCCTTGTCATCGAGGAAGGTGTTCAGTCCGTCCGTCAGGTCATCGATGATCTTGAAGCCGTACACCATTGCGGCCGTGCAGACCTGGACATTACTGGCGCCGAGCGCCAGGAAGTCCACGGCATCGCGCCAGTCGGTAATGCCGCCGATTCCGGATATCGGAAGGTCGCTCGTGTCGGCAGTGCGCGCTATTTCGGCCACCATGTTGAGCGCAATCGGCTTGACGGCCTCGCCGCAGTAGCCGCCATGCGTGCCCATGCCGTCGGTCGTCGGGTACATCGTCAACGTGTCGTAATTGACGTGCATGATCGAGTTGACCGTGTTGATCAATGACACGGCGTCGGCGCCGCCATCCTTCGCGGCCTTCGCGGGCGGCAGGATATTCGTCACATTGGGTGTCAGCTTGACGATAACCGGAACGCTGGCCGCTTTCTTGCACCACTCGGTCGCCATCTGGATGTATTCGGGCACCTGGCCGACGGCTGCGCCCATGCCGCGCTCGGACATCCCGTGCGGACAGCCGAAGTTGAGTTCGAGTGCATCGGCGCCCGTGTCCTCGATCATCGGCACGTGATCGGCCCAGGCCTTTTCGTTCATCGGCAACATCACCGAAACGACCAGCGCCCGATCGGGCCAGTCGCGCTTGATCTGCCGGATTTCCTCGAGATTGGTCTCCAGGGGCCGGTCGGTGATCAGCTCGATATTGTTGAAGCCGATGACCCTGCGTTCGTTGCTATGCAGGGCGCTATAGCGTGGGCCGCTGACGTTGACGATCGGTGGACCGGCCTCGCCAAGCGTCTTCCAGACGGCGCCTCCCCAACCGGCTTCGAACGCGCGGTTGACGTTATAGGCCTTGTCGGTTGGCGGCGCTGATGCCAGCCAGAACGGGTTTGGCGACGTGATGCCGAGAAAATCAGACTTGAGGTCAGCCATTGTCGCCTCCCAGGTAGCGGTCGATCGCAAGCGCGGCGACCTTGCCATGCTCCACGGCGCTGACGGTCAGGTCTTCGCCGCCGGTTACGCAATCGCCGCCGGCCCAGACGCCGGGCAGGGACGTTGCCTGCTGGTCGTCGACGACGATCTTGCCGTACTCGAGGTCGATGCCCTGCAGTTCGCCGGCGAGCTCCCGGTCCGCCATCCGCTGGCCGATGGCCTTGAAGACCACGTCGGCTTCCATCGTAACGGGCTGACCGTTCTTGTCGAACTCGACAAATTCGACATGGCCTACGCCATGCACAGCCTTGGGGTGCAGCCAGTGATGCACGGCGACACCACTCGTCTTCGCGAGTTGCTGTTCGAACTCCGATGCACTCATGTCGTCCGGGCCGCGGCGATAAACGATATGGACGTTTTCCGCGCCGAGTCGTTTCGACTGCACGGCGATGTCGATGGCCGTCATGCCGCCGCCGATGACGACGACATTGCGGCCGACCGGCAACGATGACTTGTCGTCCGCCTGCCGCAGTTTCGCAATGTAGTCGATCGCGTTCTCCACGCCCGGCAGGTCTTCGTTATCGATGTTGAGGTCATTGACCAGTGCGAGGCCCAGCCCGAGGAATACGGCGTCGTAAGCATCGCGCAGAGCCGCCAGTGAGAAATCCTTGCCAAGGGCGACGCCGTCTTCGACCTCGATGCCGCCGATGCCCAGGATGTACTCGATCTCGCGCTGAGCGAAGTCGTCGACGGTCTTGTAGGCGGCTATCCCGTATTCGTTGAGCCCGCCTCGTTTGGGGTCGCGGTTGAAAACCTTCACCTCGTGGCCCAGCATCGCGAGCCGATGCGCGCAGGAAAGCCCTGCCGGTCCGGCGCCGACGACGGCAACACGCTTGCCCGAGGCAGGCGCCCGCGCGAACAGTTGCGTGCCGGCCGCGATGACCGGGTCCGTTGCATAGCGCTGCAACAGCCCGATCTCGACCGGCTTGTCCTCGTGCGTATTGCGCACGCAGGCCTCCTCGCACAGCACCTCTGTGGGGCACACGCGGGCGCACATGCCGCCCATGATGTTTTCTTCGAGGATCGTGCGCGCCGAACCGCGGATATTGTCGGAGCGTATCTTCTGGATGAACGCCGGAATGTCGATGCCGGTGGGGCAAACCTGCGTGCACGGCGCATCGAAACAGAAGTAGCAGCGATCGGCCTCGATCAGCGCCTCGGAGCGCTTCAACGGCGGGTGCAGGTCGGCAAAGTTCTTGTCGATCTCGGCCTGGTCGAGGCGATGGGGGCGGATATCGGGCACGGGCGCTCCGCGACTAGCGATCGACCGCGACGGGCTCGGCGAGCTGCGCCTGGCGGTTGAGTGCTTCGTAATACGGTGCGAACGCGGGCCGGTCGACGTAGCGGCCCACACCGCGTTCCACCTGGAGTTCGCCGTTGGCATAGACGACTTTGCCCTGGCTGATCGTATGCGAAGCGCAACCGGTGACCGTCATCCCTTCGAAGATGTTGTAGTCGACGTTCTGGAAATGCGTTTTGGCCGAAATCGTCTTCGATGCTTCCGGGTCCCACACGACGATGTCGGCGTCGGCGCCGACCGAGATGCTGCCTTTGCGCGGATAGACGTTGAAAATCTGCGCGGCGTTGGTCGACGTCACGGCGACGAATTCGTTCATTGTCAGGCGTCCCGTGTTCACGCCCTGGTCCCACAGGACCTCGAGGCGATTCTCGATGCCGCCGGTACCGTTCGGAATGAGCCGGAAGTCGTCCTTGCCGGCCGCCTTCTGGTCGGCGCAGAAACAGCAGTGATCGGTCGCCGTCGTCTGCAGGCTGCCCGACTGCAGCCCGTGCCACAGGGCCTCCTGGTGCTCGGGCGCCCTGAACGGCGGGCTCATGACGTGCGCAGCCGCAACCTCGAAGTCGGTGTTGCGATACACGGAGTCGTCAATCAGCAGGTGACCCGCGAGGGCTTCGCCGAACACGCGCTGGCCCTCGAGGCGCGCGCGCGTGATGGACTCAAGGGCCTGGCGGCAGGACGTGTGCACGACATAGAGCGGCACCTTGAGGACCTCGGCGATGCGGATGGCCCGGTTGGCCGCCTCACCCTCGACTTCGGGCGGCCGCGACAGCGGATGACCCTCGGGCCCGGTAATGCCTTTCTCGTAGATGTCTTTTTGCAGGCGGAAGACGAGCTCGCCGTTTTCGGCATGAACGGTACAGATCGCGCCGAGCTCGCGCGCGCGCGTGAAGCTGTTCACGAGCACTTCGTCGTCGGCCATGATGGCGCCCTTGTAGGCCATGAAATGCTTGAAGCTGTTGACGCCGCATTCGTTGACGAGCGTACCCATGTCGGCGTGAACCGAGTCGTCCCACCACGTGATGGCGACGTGGAACGTGTAGTCGGCCACCGACTTTTCCGCCCAGCCGCGCCACTCGTTGTAAGCGTCCATCAGGTTCTGTTGCGGCGCCGGGATGACGAAGTCGATGATCATCGTGGTTCCGCCCGCAAGGCCGGCAGCCGTTCCCGAATAAAAGTCGTCGCTGGCTACCGTGCCCATGAACGGCAATTGCATGTGGGTGTGCGGATCGATGCCGCCGGGCATCACGTACTGGCCGCCCGCATCGACGATCGTCGCACCTTTCGGTGCGTCAAGGTTTTCACCAACGGCCGTGATGAGGCCTTCTTCGCAGAGCACGTCCGCCCGTTCGGACCGGTCCGCGTTAACGACCGTTCCACCTGTGATGAGTACTGTCATTGTGAACTCCTCGTGCCGCCTTTGGCGACTACGTAGTAAATCAGGCCACCGAGTATCGAGCCGGTGAACCACCCATAAGTATAGAAACCATAGAACCAGCTCGCGTTGCCAATAATGATCGCCGCAATCGTAAGGGCGACCGGGATAAGAAATGCGATGAACCCGGGCACATTCCAGGCCGGGTAGGTGGCGCCATCTTTATAGAGCGAAATCACGTCGTACTGCTGCTGCTTCACGAGAAAATAATCGACGACCATAATGCCCGCGATCGGGCCGAGCAGGCTCGAGTAACCGATCAGCCAGTTGGAATACAGCCCTTCCACCGACACGTCTGTCTCGATCAGACCGAGTTTTTTCAGGAGCTCCCAGCTCATCAGCGCGATACCGATGAATCCGGTCAGGACAACACCCTTGTTCTCGTTGATGAGTTTTGGCGCCACATTCTGGAACACGTTGGTCGGTGAGACGATGTTCGCCGCCGTGTTTGTCGAAATCGTCGCGAGAATGATCACGAGCATCGCGAGCACGACCCAGAACGGGCTCTCGATCCGGCCGATCAGGTTGATGGGGTCGGATATCGTCTCGCCGACAAGCTCGAACGATGCGGCGGTGAGAACGACGCCGAGACCGGCAAACAGGAACATGGTTAGCGGCAGGCCGATGATCTGGCCGATGACCTGCGATCGCTGGGACCGTGCGTAGCGGCTGAAGTCCGGAATGTTCAGCGATAACGTCGCCCAGAAGCCGACCATGGCTGTCAGTGCCGCGAAGAAGTAGCTCCAGAACGAGGCTGTGTCGGGCCGGTTCGCCGGCGTCGACAGTACTTCGGTCACCGAGATCTTGGGCGTTGCCCAGAAAATCAGCCCGAAGGCCACTGCAAGCAGCAGCGGCGCTGCGAGCGCCTCGAGATGCTTGATCGCTTCCGATCCCCGGATGACGACGGTCACATTGGCTGCCCAGAAAATGAAGAAGCCGAGAACCTCGCCGGTCCCCTCCAGCGCGGCCCAGGCCGGGAAGAGGGCCGCCAGCAACAAATGAATCGCAATGCCGCCGAACAGTGTCTGCACGCCGAACCAGCCGCAGGCGACCAGGGCGCGAATCAGCGATGGCACGTTGGAGCCGATGATGCCGAACGAGGCGCGCAGCACGACCGGGCAGGGTATTCCATAGCGCGTGCCAGGGTAGGCATTGAGCGTCAGCGGAATCAGCACGATCAGGTTCGCGACCAGGATCGTCCACAACGCTTCGGAGACCGACAGCCCGAAGTAGGCCGTAAGGACACCGCCGAGGGTATAGGTTGGTACGCAAATCGCCATGCCGACCCAGAGGGACGCAACATTCCAGCGTGACCAGGTGCGTTGCTCGGCCCGGGTTGGCGCGATGTCGTCGTTATAACGCGGGCTGTTCCTGAGATCATCGCCGACGTCGAGCTCGATGTGCTCGCCGACGGTGCGAAGCGTGCTGACGGATTCAGTCATCCGTCAATGGCCCGTAGGTTTCGGGGCGGCGGTCGCGGAAGAACTGCCACGTATTGCGTACCTCGCGAACCATGTCGAGATCAATCTCGTGTACGAGCAACTCATCGTCGCCATAACTCGCCTGCGCCTCGATCGTGCCGCGCGGATTGACGATGTAACTCGATCCGTAGAACTCGCCCATGTTGTGCGAGGTCGCCCAGGGTTCCTCGGTGCCCACGCGGTTGATCGCGCCGATGAAGACGCCGTTTGCCGCAGCCGAGGCCGGTTGCTCGAGCTCCCAGAGGTACTTGCTGAGCCCCGCGACAGTCGCCGACGGGTTGACGATGTACTCTGCGCCATTGAGCGCCAGTGCTCGCCAGCCCTCCGGGAAGTGGCGGTCATAGCAGATGTAAATGCCGAGTTTGACGTACGCGGTGTCGAACACGGGCCAGCCCGAGTCGCCCGGCTTGAAGAAAAACTTCTCGTAGAAACCGGGGTCGACTTGCGGGATGTGTGTCTTGCGGTACTTGCCGAGGTAGGCGCCATCGGCGTCGATCACGGCTGCCGCGTTGTAGTAGACGCCGGGCATTTCCTCCTCGTAGATCGGCACGACGATGACCATGTTGTGCTTTTTCGCATACTCGCGCATCAATGCGGTCGTATATCCGTCCGGGATCGTTTCGGCAGCCGAGTACCATTTCCTGTCCTGGCTCGGGCAAAAGTAAGGTTGTGTGAAGACTTCCTGGAAGCACAGGACCTGCACGCCCTGTTTGGCGGCATCTTCAATGTACGGGATATGCGCCTCGATCATCGCATCGCGAATGGCCTCGGGTTGCATCGTGCCATCGCCCTTGAGCGACATCTGGATGAGACCGCACTTTACTTTCGCCATCGTGTTCCCCCAACTGTTGGCTAGACCTTTGATTTTAGCGGCTTATTCGCCTATTCACATCATCGGAAAGAGGTCCAGGAGCCATGCATCGGCCCGGGCAGGATGTACCACCCGCGCCCCCACAATTCCTGGTGCTCCCAAACCAACTGCGCGCGGCTCTCTTTGCTGGCAGGGGCGGTGCACGGCCCGTACAGGCTGATGCGCACGCAGGGCGCAAAGTCGCCCAGGTCGTCCCCGAAAATCATGATCACCCGGTGGGTCTCGGCGACGAATTTGCGGCGGGCGATCTTGGCGCGGTCCCAGCCATTCTCGCCGGCCAGCAGGACATGATCCTCGTCGGTGCTGATTCCGAGTTCGCCAATGTCACGCACGGTGTCTTTCTTTTGCGGACAGGGGTCGGGGCCGTTGTCGCGGTTGTCACAGGGGCGGTTGGTCACAAAAAACACGGTGACACCCGCCGCTTGTGCCGCATTGACGAACCGCACGACGCCTGGAACAGGATCAGATATGTGCTCGTCGTTCCACTTCTCGAGTTTCCACTGTTCCATCGGCCGCTCGAACGCGATCTGGAACTTTGCGTTGCTGATCGTCGTTTCATCAACGTCAAGAATGACGGCAGGCGGCAGTGCCGGATCCACCGGATGTCCCGGCATCGCGCTCCACGAATCGTCGGCGACGAGCGACGGCAGGTCGCGCTCGGCTGCCTGATACACTTGCATCGTGATGGCCGAGTATTCGGCTGCATGATTTACCCATAACAATCCGAGGTCATTTTGTGGAGAATGAGAAACAGTTTCGGCTTGACAGCCGGTAATAAGAATCGCCGCGAACAATAGAATGAGAAATCGATCTGCCATCACACAGTTCCTAGTATCTGTAATTGTCTTTCTCGCGGGTTGCGCCGCGACCCCCGAGTCTACTGCAGACGAATCCGCGGGGCTGACCTTTATTCACCTCAACGATACCTATCGTGTCGGCGCTGTCGAGGACGGCACGCGCGGTGGATTCGGTCGTGTCGTAACGCTGATCCGCGACCTGCAGAGCGAGGGCAGGGAGGTGCACGTCACGCACGGCGGCGATTTCCTGTATCCGTCACTCGAGAGCCAGATCTGGGACGGACTGCAGATGGTCGAGGCGATGAACTACGTCGACGCGCTCGCACCGATGTACGTGACACTGGGTAACCACGAACTCGACCGGCGAACGCCCGAAGCGATCGTGAACGCGGTCAAGGCGTCGGATTTCGACTGGGTCAGCGACAACGTCGTGTTCATTACCGGCGACGCGGACGTCGACGGCATGCTCAGTAGCGCGTTCACGTTCGAGGCAGCGGGCAAGACTGTGGGCGTCTTCTCGGTAACGCTGCATGGGGAAGATGGTGGTAACGATCGCGCCTACGCGCCCATTGACCGTGATTACACCAGGACAGCCGAGCGGACAGTCGCCGCACTGGATGCCGCCGGCGTGGATGTGATCATCGGGTTGACGCACGTGCACCTCGAAACGGACGTCGCGATGGCGAAGCTCAAGGCCCGCTATCCGCGCCTCGCGTTCATCGTCGGTGGCCACGAACACGAACCGCAGTACAGCCCTGGCAGCACAGGGCAGGCGCCGGTCATGAAAAGCGCGTCGAACGCGCGCGTCATCTGGCGCATCGACCTCGCGTTCGACGCTCAGGGCCTGCCCGTCGTCGAGGCGGACGTGGTCGAGATGGGGACAGGCATCGCACCCGATCCGGACTATGCGCAACTCGATCAGAAATGGCGCGGCCGGCTGCTGGAGAAATTCCCGTTCCTCGAAGCGCGTGTCGGAAATGCCGCGTTCCCGATGGATGCAACCGAGGAAACAGTCCGCGCGCGCGAGAGTGCATGGGCGAATTTCATCGTCGACCAGATGCTCTCCGCGTTCGGCGAGCCAGCCGCTGACCTCGCGTTCATCAACAGTGGCTCCTTGCGTATCGATGATTTCATTGCCGGTGACATCACGTTCGAGGACATCGCCCGCACATTCGGTTATTCATCGTTCCTGCGCTACGTGTCGATGACCGGCGGTGAGTTTCGGGCCTTGATGGAGGTCGGCTTTCGCGGTGATGGCACGAGCCAGGGCTATTTTCCGCAGATCGCGGGTTTCCGGGTCTGTGTCGATCGCAGCCGCCCGCCAGGGTCGCGTATTGTCAGCTTGATGGTGCCTGGAGGCGACGCCTGGGCGGAGATTGATCCCGAGCGGATGTATACGGTCGTATTGCCCGACTTTCTCTATCGAGGCGGCGACGGTTACGAGGTGCCTGCAGGACGCGAAGGTTCTCGAACCGGCGCGGAACTCAAATACCTGGTGCTGGACGCGATCCTGCGCGCCCAGGGCGAGGGGCAGGCTGTGGGGACACCGGTCGATCCGGCCGCGCCACGAATTCGCGAGCGCGACGCGCCCGACGCTGCCTGTTTCTGATGTGGTAAAAAACCAACAACAAGATCCTGACCAGGCCCGCAGTTTCGGAAGCTTTGCGCCAACGAAAACAAGCGCTTAAAGAGGGAAGTGCAAGTGCTTTACAAATCAGTATTCGGAAGCCCTGCATAGCGCCTCAACAAACTTGTCACGTTGTATTCAAAGAGCGACAATACGGTGCATCCTCGGCTCGCCAAGTGCACAGCTGTTGTATTTGTCCGACAATGGCTTGTCGCGCACGAAGCGGCCCAAGAATAACGAATCGTATTAAACGAAAAGCAGAGGAATACCGATGAATAGAGTCTTCAGTAAGCTGTTGCCGCTTGCTGCGATCTTGCTGTTGCCGGCGTTCGCACAAGCTCAAGAGACCGCATCCTCGATGCGTGGCCGAGTAATCGACCAGGATGGCGCCCCGGTAGCAGGCGCATCTGTCGTCGTTACCGATATGCGAACGGGTGTCAGCAACTCGTTCCGAACGAACGATACCGGCACATTCCTGGCCCCCAGGCTGCCTGTTGGCGGGCCCTACCAGGTATCTGTCGAGGGTGGCGATCCTGTCGATGTAAGTTACATCGCGCTTGGCGAGCCCTATAACCTGACCGTTCTTGTCGAGCGGACGATCGAAGAGATCATAACGACCGGCCGGATTCCGGAGAAGTTCGACACGGCTATCGGACCGGCTGCAACCTTCGGGTTGCAGGACCTGGATGCCGCTGTAGCTTTCGAGCGCGACATCAAGGAGGTCTATGCAGTCGACCCCCGCATGAGTCTCGACTTCGACGGCAGGGGAACACAGACGAACTGCCTGGGCAAGCATCCGCGCTTCAACAGCACGACACTGGACGGCGTGAGCCACAACGATCGTTTCGGGCTGAACAATAACGGCTATTCGACCGCGACCGGAATGCCGTTCCCGTATGACGCGATCCAGCAAGTGTCCGTCGAACTTGCACCGTTCGACCCGAAATACGGTGGTTTCTCTGCGTGTAATATCAACGCCGTTACCAAGAGCGGCACGAACGAATACGTGGCCAACGTTTTTTACGAATTCACGGACCAGAGCCTGATTGCCGATGAGCTCGACGGCCTGGACCTCTCCGCGCCGGAAGACTACACACGCGAAAAAATCGGTCTCAGCATCGGTGGGCCGATTATCCAGGACAGGCTGCATTTCTTTGCGGCTTACGAAGAGACCGAGCAACCGCTGTTCCTCGCGATGGGTTATGCCGGCTCGGGTAATGGCGAAGAGCGGCCCTGGTTGTCGCAGGCGGATTTCAACGCGATCGATGCCGCTGCCCAGTCCTTATGGAATTACGACACCGGTGGCATGCCCGGCAACGGTTCGCTGGAAAGCGAAAATTACCTGGTGCGCCTGGACTGGCAAATCAATGATGCCCATAGCCTGACCGGCATCTACAACTATTACGACGGCGCTGAAACTCGGGCGTCAGATGGCGACTCGAACGAGTTCGAATTTGCGAATCACTTCTACACCAAGGGCGCCGAGTCCACGACGACCACGTTCTGGCTCGACTCGCAGTGGACCGATTCGTTCTCGAGCCAGATCTACTACAGCGATTCCCGTATGAACGACTCGCAGGTGACCGTTGGTCCGAAGGAGATGGGCGACCACCAGATCGAGCTCGGTAACAACACGATTTACCTCGGCGCCGACGATTCGCGCCAGGCTAACCGGCTGTTTACCGATTCCGAACTGATCAAGGTGTCTGGTCTCTGGCTGGCCGGCGACCATGCGATCAGCGTTGGTTACGAGCGTGAGGAGCTGCGCGTATTCAACATCTTCGTGCAGCACTCCAACGGCGGCGAATGGGACTACTGGGACGATTCGAGTGGCAACCCGGCAGCCTGTGATGCGCTGGATGCTCAAGGCCGCCACGATGATCCGACTTGCGGTACGACAGGTGTTGACAAGTTCGTCCTCGGTCGCCCGAGCCGGGTCTACTATGGCAGCGGCGGTGGATCCAATAACCCGATCGACGCGGCAGCCGATTTCGTCAACGTCAAGAACTCGCTCTATCTTGCGGACGAAATCTACTTCCCGAACAGCGACTTCACGCTGACGGCAGGCTTGCGTTTCGACTGGTTCACGAGTGACGACTCGCCGAACTACAACGATGCGCTTTCTACGGCCATCGGCATCCGCAACGACGCGGGCCTCGACGGGCTCAACATCTTGATGCCACGCCTCGGTTTCAACTGGGGTGTCAACGATACGCTGACTCTGCGGGGCGGCGCCGGCCTGTTCTCGGGCGGTAACCCGAACGTCTGGGTGTCGAATGCCTGGAGTAACGACGGCATTACCAACGTACAGGAGCGCGAGAACTACTTCGGTAACGTGCTCGTCTATCCTGGCGGGGATGAACCCCTGACACAGACCGGGGGCGGTGGCCTGGTTCCGACGACATTGTACGACGAAGTCGCGGCAACCGATGTGGATAGCGGTTCGATCTTTTTCACGACCCTGCTCGATCCGAATTACGAGATGCCGCGCGAGTGGAAGTACTCACTGGGCGCAACGTGGGAGCTGCCCTGGGGCGGATGGACGGCTGACATCGACTACATGTACACGATACTCAAGAAAGGCGCGATCTATAACAACGTCTCTCAGGAAATCGTTGGTACAACGACAGCCGGTGCGCCCATCTATGATGCGATACCGGGTACCGGTGAGAACAACCTGATGCTCACGAACGCGAACAAGGACAGCACCGCGGAAGTGATCTCGGTAGTGCTCAACAAGAGCTGGGACTGGGGCATGGACCTGTTGTTCGGCTATGCCTGGACCGACGCGCGGGATGTCAGCCCGATGACGTCATTCACGTCGGGCAGCAGCTTCGACAACCTCGCCACGAACGACATCAACAACCCGCGGCCGGGACCGTCGAACTACGTTCGTCGCAATCGCTTGACGATGCGCATGGACTACGCACGTGAGTTCTTCGGGGACAACCTGACGCGCTTCACGCTGATCGGCTTCTACCAGGAAGGTCAGCCCAACTCCTACACGTTGGACTCCTTCGATGTGCTGCAGGAAGGCCGGTCACGCCGCCACCTGCTGTACGTGCCGGATGGCCCGAGCGATCCGAATGTTGTTTACGACGCCAACTTCCCGGTTGCCGAATTCTTCGACTGGATTAAGGCTAGAGGTCTCAAGGGCGGCCAGTTCGCTCCGCGTAACTCGGTCACGACGAGTGCCAGTTCGCGCGTCGATCTTCGTGTCGACCAGGAGATCCCGCTCGGGATGTCGGAGCTCAAGGGACGCGTTTTCCTGAAGATCTACAACTTCACGAACCTGCTCAACGATGACTGGGGCTGGCAGTACGACTCCGAGTTTTTCTCGCGAGACGTTGTTGACGTAAGCGGACTGACCCCTTCGGGCCAGTACATTTACGAAGACTTCAGTGCACGGAACCCGACGTCGCGGGACTCGTTCCGCTCACTGTGGGAGGTTCGACTTGGACTGGATATCCGGTTCAGATAGGGGATCTTCGAGCAGCACCAAAGGCCAGCCCCCGGGCTGGCCTTTTTTATGGGCGCTTCTCGAGCGTCATTACGACCGGCCAGTGATCCGAGACACCGGTGCGCTCGGCCGAGTGGTAACGGTTGGGCGTGCTATCGATCGTTACCTGTGCGGGGACCTCGATTGCGAGCTCGACGTTGCTGATTTGCCAGGCATTCTCGGGACTGGCTGAGGGTGCGAAAATCACCATGTCGAGGAAGGACCAGGCGTCGTCCCTGGCATAGTGGTGCGTACCAGGGCAACCGTTGCAGTAATCATTCGACACGAGCCAGTCATTCCGCACGAAGCGATCAAGCATGTCCTCTGATGCATCCTCGGTGCTCGTCGTATTGAAATCCCCGGCCGCGAAGACGTTGTGACCTGCGGGAAGCTCGGCCCTCACACGCTGCAAATGTTCGAAAGCGAGTACTCGCATTTCGGTCGGATGAAACGGTGCGGGAAAGTGCACCGAGTAGCCCGTGAGCTTCGAGCCGTCGGGAAGTTCGAACGTCGCCTCGATCAGCCCGCGGGTATCGCCCGCGCGATCCGCGAATTCATCGGGCAGGTCGAAAGGATGCAGCACCGGCGGCCCGGATGTCGGAAGGCGAGTGAGGAAAGCCACGTCGACACCACGCGTGTCGGTGCCTTCGATCAGGAGGCCGGGCAGATAGCCGCTGTCGTCAAGATACTCGGTGCGCAGGCGCTCGAGAATCGCCAGGTTTTCGACTTCCTGCAGGGCGACGATGTCCGGCCCGCGGCCATCCGCCACCTGGCGTATAGCCTCGGCGACAGTCGCGAGCTTGTGATCGAGAGCGGCATCATCCCAGTCGAGGTACAGGCACTCGTTGCGCCAGGATTCGACGGCAATCGTATTGCATTCGGCAATGTGCGCGTCGTTCTGCTTCGCATCGAACGGCAGGTAGGCCTTGTCGTCCTTGTCCGGGTCGTCGAGGTTGTCGAACAGGTTCTGCACATTGAAAGCCATGACCGTGACAGCAGCTGGCGTCTCGTCCGTAACGGGTTCCGTGCAGCCCGTCGCGCAAAGCGCGGTCGCCAGGATACCAATACGTCGGCTCGGCGCTATCATTGACGCGTTTCGCCGTCGATTGGCAGCCTGAACACCGGCGCATTGCGCTGTTCCAGCGTAATGTAGACAGCGTCGGCATCCGGGTTGAACGCGGCCGCCTCGGCTTGCCGATTCCGCGTCTTGCTGATAACCGCGGGCGGGCGATGCATGGCGTCCAACCAATCTTCGCCCGGAGTGCGCCGGTAGAGATAGACGCCGCCATAGGTCAGCACGACTGCCTTTGTGCCGTCGTTCGACAGATCCATGCTCGTCGGTTGCCAGTGCAATTCATTGATTTTGCGAGCAAATTCCAGATCCTGGCGACTGGGTTGCGGCAGGCTGTCGACCACACCGAGGCGTACGGCGTACTGGCGTTTCTTCGATTCCGGCTCGAGCGGGAGCGAATAGAGCAGAGCCGGGACATCACGCTTGGTCAGAACGAGGACGCGCCGATTCTCCGTGTCCACGGCAATAGCCTCTGCATCCCGCGGGCCTTCAGGGTAGGTGAACTCGATGCGCCAGGCGTAATCGACTTTCTTGTCGCCTGCCTCGGGCTCCTCGATCACATAGATGCGCACGTCCTTGCGATCGCCGTCGTTGTCGCCGATATCAGCCGCGAGCAGGTACGGGACGCCGTCGAGCGTAAATGACGCAATATCCTCCCAGTCGCGATTGCTGGCGTCCTTGACATTCACCCGGCCAAGATCCTTGCCCGTTGCATCGATCGCGTACAGGACCGATGGGCCATCGTCATTGACCACCCAGAAGACACCGGGATAGCGTTGCGAGCGCGCGATACCGCTGGCCTCGCTGATGTTGTGATTCTGCAGGTAGCCCACGATCGTCGACGGCCCGGGATCGGAAGGAGCTCCACAGGCGGCGATTGCGATAAGCGGAAACAAAAAAGAAGCCCGGTACCAGCGGTACCGGGCTCTTCTCATACTACGCAATGCGCGGGACTTACCAGTCCTTGCGCACCTCCACGCCCCAGAAGGCTGGTTCATTGATAAAGATCGTGAGGTTATTGAAGTTAATACCGCCATCGACCGAAATTTCATCGGTGATGTTGCGGCCAACGAGTGCGACGTCCAGTCCATTGTCGGAACGATACCCGATCCTCAGGCCGCCAAGCCACCTCGAGTCTGCGACAAACTCTACCGACTCGTGCAGGAACAGGTTGGAATCGTCACGATAGTTCCAGTCCGTGTGGATGTAGAAATCGCCCTCGCCAACCGGCAGGTTCCACTGCAGGATCAGGTTGTACATCCATTCCGGCGCGCGCGGCAGCGGGTTGCCGTCGATCGCGACGACGTCCTCGCCGAACGGACCACCACCCACAACCAGGATCGGGTCGAGCTTGGTGCAGCTCGGCGCCGAACCGCAGGCCAGATCATTGAGATCAGGGTCGTCGATCTCGGTGTTGTTGTAGCTCGCATTGGCGATGAACAGCAGGTTGTCGGTAAAGAGGATCTCGAAGTCGGTTTCGAAGCCATTGCCTTTTACGCCATCGGCGTTGAGCAGGCGATTCACGTTGGCGCCGCCACCCGTTGCCGAAAGCTGCTGGTCGTCAACGTTGAAGGAGTATGCGGAAAGGTTCCAGCGACCGCGACCGCCGAACAGCGTGCTCTTGAAACCGAATTCGATCGAGTCGGATGTCTCGGTCTCGGCCGAGCTTACGAAGCCGAACCGGCCGATCGTCACCGGACCACGCGAGGCATTCGCGAGGCGACCATACAGGCTCCAGTCTTCACTGATATCGAAAACGAAGGCCAGATCCCAGCTCAGATAGTCATCCTGAACATTGATCGAATCGGCGACCGCGGACGAGTTGGGGCCCGGAATCACGAACAGGTCCTTCTCGTCGAACGTGAAACGCGCCCCGGCTACGATCGAGAAGCTGTCGGTGGCCATCAGTTCGACCTGGCCGAAAACGGCGAACGAATCCGTCCGTTGGTCAACAAAATCGGTGAAGCCGTTCGCGAAGTCCTGACTGCGAATTATCATGTCTTCGTTGAGGACGAAGATGCCGCCCTGGAAGAACATGTTCTCCGTCTCGGTCGACAGGCGAATTTCCTGGGTGAACTGGGTGTGGTCGTCAAGGCCGTCGCCGGTCGCTACCGGGAACGTGCTGAAACCCAGCCGGCCGATGTCGTTGTCATCGAAGGTCGACACGCCGCCATCCACGTCGGTGAACTGGAAGTTTTCGAGCTCGTCGACGCCCGTGATGGACGTAATCGTAAAGCTTTCGAGGTCCCACTCGAGATTCAGCATGACGCCGAAGTGATCGAGCTCCATACCGGCGCCCGCCGCCGAGTCGTGATTTGCCTGGGTCTCGTCGAATCCGGACCGTACGCCCTTGCTGCCGACCTCGAGCCCATTGGCATAGAACACCTGCGGCTGAGTGCCTTCCTGGTGGAAGCCGTGGAGCTTCAGGAGACCGCTGAACGTGCCGCCGGCGTCATACAGGAACTGCAGGCGGTAACCGAGTTCGTCGAACTCGCCATAGTCGTTGCCCGACCCGTTAGCGATGTTGTCGATCCAGTTGCTGCGGCGCTGGTACTTGACCGAGCCACGCATGTCCACGTTTTCGGAAGCCTGCACGTTCGTTGCGGCTTCGAAGGCAACGGTGTCATGGTCGCCGTAAGCGAGACTGACGTAGGCATCACGATCGTCCGACGGCTTCACCGAATCGATCTTGACGAGACCTGCGTTCGTGTTGCGGCCGAACAGCGAACCCTGCGGGCCTTTGAGGACTTCGACGCGCTGGATGTCAAAAAGCGGCAGGCTGCGCAGGACGTTGCTCTCGAGGAAAATGTCGTCGAAGACCATGCCTACCGGCTGCGCCGCATTGTTGTCGAAGTCGATATTGCCGAGACCGCGGAGGTAGAAACGCGGCTGCGTGCGGCCGTTGGACGACTCGACGTTCAGGCTCGGAACGCGATTCGTCAGTGCACGAATGTTCTCGGCGGCGCCGAGCAGGTCGCGAACGGTCTCGCCCGAGATGGCCGAAACCGACGCGGGCACGTCTTCGAGCGTCTGCTCGCGCTTTTGCGCCGTGACGATGACTTCATCAAGAACGATTCCCTGCGCAGTGGCCGGCCCGGCATAAAGCCCGGCAAGCGCCACCACCACCCCCACTGCGCTCAACAGCAGACGTGAGGCGGGATTATTGTTAGTTGTTGTGTTTGTGCCACACATTAGCGGTTCTCCTCATGATCGGTGTCGGAAGTATAGCGCTGTTCAGTGGTATTTGTGCACCCCGATCGGCCGGAATCTGTGGTACTCAGGCGACGGACAGCGGGTACAATGCCGTATGGCCACCAAGCACATGAACGCTGCGCCCGGGGATTTCGCCGAAACTGTGTTGATGCCGGGCGATCCGCTCAGGGCGCAATACATTGCTGACAGCTATTTCGACGACGCGCGACGCGTCACCGACGTGCGCAACATGTGGGGATTCACGGGTTCCTACAAGGGACATCCGGTGTCGGTCATGGCGCACGGCATGGGCATTCCATCCGCGTCGATCTATGCCACCGAGCTGATTGCGGAGTACGGCGTGCGGCGCGTCATCCGGGTCGGGAGCTGCGGAACCTCGCACCCTGACGTAAAACTCCGGGACATCATCATCGGGCTCGGGGCGTGCACGGATGCGAACATCAATCGCATCCGGTTCGGCGGCTACGACTATGCCGCGATAGCGACCTTCGACCTCGTCAGCAAGGCGGTCGCCGCCGCCGAGCGCCACAAGGTCCGGCACCATGTCGGCAACCTGTTCTCGGCCGATCTTTTTTACACGCCTGACACGGCAATGTTTGACACGATGGCGCGCTACAACGTCTACGGCATCGAAATGGAGGCCGCCGGGATCTATCCGATTGCGGCAGAGCACGATGCCGAGGCGCTGGCGATTTGCACGGTTAGCGACGACATTCCCTCGGGTGCCCACCTGTCGGCCGAGGAGCGGCAGACGACGTTCGATGAAATGGTCCTCGTGGCGCTGGAAACGGTAATCGCCTGAGGCAAGAGACGATGAGCCTGACTGCTGTAGACACCACCACGCGCCTCCCGGACCTGAGCGCGGTTCCCGCGGTCGACGAGGTCGGTGTCAACGAACGCGTGGCGCGCTTCCAGAGTCGCAGCATCAAGACGGCGTCGAAGATCGAGGCGCTGAAGCTTGTCCTGTCGATGATTGACCTGACGACACTGGAGGGTCAGGACACACCGGGCAAGGTGCGACAACTGTGCCAGAAGGCGATTCACCTGCATGATGCGCTGCCGGACCTGCCGCATGTCGCAGCGGTGTGTGTGTACCCGACCATGGTCGGCGTTGCGAGGGAAGCACTGGCCGGTCGCGACATCAATATTGCGTCCGTGGCGACTGCGTTTCCGAGCGGCCAGGCACCGCTTTCGGTCAAGCTCGAGGACACGCGCATGGCCGTCGCGGCGGGTGCCAATGAAATCGACATGGTGATTTCGCGCGGCGAATTCCTGGCCGGCCACCACGGCCGCGTTTTCGACGAGATCGTGGCAATCAAGGAAGCTTGCGGCGACGCGCACCTCAAGGTCATCCTCGAAACCGGCGAACTCGGCACGCTCGATCGGGTGCGCAAGGCCAGCGTCCTGGCGATGCACGCCGGCGCCGATTTCATCAAGACCTCGACCGGCAAGATCCAGCCGGCTGCAACAATGCAGGTCACGCTGGTCATGCTGCAGGCGATTCGGGATTATTATTACGACACGGGCCGTATGGTCGGCATGAAGCCAGCCGGCGGGATCTCGAGCGCCAAGCTGGCCGTGCATTACCTCGTGATGCTTCGGGAAACGCTCGGCAATGCCTGGATGACGCCGGATTGGTTCCGCTTCGGCGCCAGTTCGCTGGCCAACGACGTCCTGATGCAACTGCAAAAGCAGAAGACCGGCGTGTACCAGTCACCGGATTATTTTTCGAAAGACTAGATAAAGAACAGGAGCGGCTGTAGCCGCGAACAACAATGGCGACCCCCGAAAACAAATTGGCTTTCGACGCTGGCTGGCAGTATTCGCCCGCCCCCGAGAGCACCGATCACATCAAGGTCAGGAAACGGTACGGACTGTTCATTGGCGGCGATTTTGTCGCGCCGGAGAAGGGCAAGTATTTCGATACGGTCAATCCGGCGACCGAGGAAAAACTGAGTCGCGTCGCGCTGGCGTCGGACGCAGACGTCGACAAGGCCGTCAAAGCGGCCCGCAAGGCTTACGGTCCGTGGGTACGCATGAAGCCGGCGGAGCGCGGCAAGTATATCTACAGGATTGCCCGCATCATGCAGGAGCGCAGTCGTGAGTTCGCCGCCATCGAATCGCTCGATGGCGGCAAACCGATTCGCGAATCCCGTGACGTGGATGTGCCGCTGGCGGCTGCTCACTTTTTTTACTACGCGGGTTGGGCCGACAAGCTCGAATACGCGTTCCCGGGCCGCAAGGCTCGGCCGCTCGGCGTGGCAGGACAGATCATTCCCTGGAATTTCCCGTTGCTGATGGCGGCCTGGAAGATTGCTCCGGCGCTGGCCTGCGGAAATACGGTCGTGCTCAAGCCTGCGGAAACCACGCCGCTGACCGCGATGAAGCTCGCCGAGGTCGTTGCCGACGCAGGAATTCCCGATGGTGTCGTCAACATCGTCACCGGCGCCGGGGAAACGGGCGCCGCCATTGTCAACCATCCGGGCGTCGACAAGATTGCATTCACCGGGTCGACCGAGGTCGGGCGCATTATTCAGCAAGCCCTTGCCGGCACCAACAAGAAGTACACGCTCGAGCTCGGCGGCAAGGCGGCGAACATCATTTTTGCCGATGCGGCGATCGACCAGGCGGTCGAAGGAATCATCAATGGAATCTTCTTCAACCAGGGGCATGTCTGCTGCGCCGGTTCGCGGCTATTCGTGCAGGAATCGGTTGCCGAAGAGGTGATCCAGAAGCTCAAGGATCGCATGGAAACCCTGATCGTCGGCGACCCGCTCGACAAGAATACGGACATCGGCGCCATCAACTCTAGGCAGCAGCTCGACACAATCGAGTCTTATCTCGCCATCGGCCAGGGAGAAGGCGGGGAAATGTACCAGAGCTCCTGTCCCGTTCCGGATAAGGGTTACTGGTGCCGGCCGACGCTATTCACCGGCGTATCGCAGTCGAATCGTGTCGTGCAGGAGGAGATATTCGGTCCTGTTCTCGCAATCCAGACCTTCCGCACGTTTGACGAGGCCCTGACGAAGGCCAATAACACGCCCTACGGGCTCTCCGGCGGTGTCTGGACGGACAAGGGCGCCAAGATCTTCAAGATGACGCAGAGCGTGCGCGCGGGCGTGGTCTGGGCCAACACGTTCAACAAGTTCGATCCGACATCACCGTTCGGCGGATACAAAGAGAGCGGCATGGGGCGTGAAGGCGGTTTACACGGACTCGACGCTTACCTGAGGCTGGAGGCTTAAACATGGCTCAGAAATCGGGGAGCAAGCGCCTCAGCGTTGCAAAGACCTACAAGATTTATATCGACGGCAAGTTTCCGCGCACCGAGTCGGGTCGCTATTTTGCGCTCGAAGACAGTAAAGGCGGGGTGATCGCGAATGTCTGCCGCAGCAGCCGCAAGGACTTTCGCAATGCGGTTGTCGCTGCACGGAAAGCGCAGCCCGGCTGGGCAAAGGCTTCTGCGTATCTGCGTGGCCAGGTCCTGTACCGCGTCGCCGAAATGCTCGAAGGCCGGCGCGACCAGTTCATCGCCGAGCTCGTTTTGCAAGGCGTCGGGCAGCGCGCCGCGGAGAAAGAAGTCGACTTGTCGATCGACCGGCTGATTTATTTTGCCGGTTGGGCCGACAAGTATCAGCAGGTATTCAGCGCTGTAAACCCGGTCAGTTCATCGCACTTCAATTTCTCGATTCTCGAGCCGACGGGCGTCGTCTCGATGCTCGCGCCCAACGACAGTGGACTGCTCGGACTGGTATCCAATGTCGCGCCGACGATCGTGGGTGGTAACACCTGCATCGTGCTGGCGTCCGAAAAGTTACCGCTATGCGCGGTCAGTTTCGCCGAGGTGCTACATGCCTCGGACGTACCGGGCGGCGTCGTCAACATCCTGACCGGACACCGCTCGGAGCTGACGGGCCAGTTTGCGTCGCACATGGATGTGAATGCCATTATTTATTGCGATGCTGACCGCAAGACCGCGCAGTCGCTGCAACATGCTGCCGCCGATAACATCAAGCGCGTCGTTTCCAGAACCAGGACCGACTGGTTCAAATCATCCGCACAACACCCGTACCTGATAAGAGATACGCAGGAAGTCAAAACGACCTGGCATCCAATTGGTGTATAACGCGCTCGACACGCATCCAGCCTCGCACCGCGGTGCGCGGCAGAGATTGCTTGTGGCAATCGCGATAGCCGGGATCGCTACGCCTATCTTCGTGACTCCGAGCCGGGTCATGACGTGCGCTGCGGCCTCATGGCCGATCTGAACCGATGCGCTCCCTGAAATGGCTGCTGGCGCTGGTTGGCGTCGCGTCGATCATGATCCTGCTGGGCGGGAGCGGCTATCGTTACCTGTTCGGCGCACATGCACTCGATATCGAGGGCGTGGCGCAGATGCACGGTGGCGACGTCGAGTTGCCCCCACCGGGGTGGCCGCATTATGGCAACGATCCCGGCGGGCATCGATTCAGTTCCGCGGCGTTGATCGATACCAGCAATGTTGCAAAGCTCGAGGTGGCCTGGCAGTTCAGCACCGGCGATCTCGACAATAAGGTTCGCGGACTGGGCAGCAGCATCACCGAGGGCACGCCAATACTGGTCGATGGCAAGCTCGTCTTCTGCACGCCGTTCAACGAAATCATCGCTCTGGATCCGGGAACCGGATCCGAGCAATGGCGATTTGACGCGGATATCGACCTTGGCCAACAGCCGGCCAACAAATTCGTGTGCCGCGGTGTCGTGCACTGGAGTGGTGACGCGCCCGAATGTCCATCCCGTATCCTGATGGGCACGAATGACGGCCGCATTATCGCCGTTGATGCTCGTACCGGAGCTTCGTGCCGGGCATTTGGCGCCGGCGGAGAGATTAAGCTGAATGTCGGCATGGAGCTGATCTGGCCAGGCGAGTTTCAGATCACTTCGCCGCCCGTTGTGATCGGCAACTTTGTCGTTGTGGGTTCGTCGATTTCCGACAACCAGCGGGTCACTGCGCCGCACGGAACGGTCAGGGCGTTCGATGTACGGAGCGGCGAGTCGCTGTGGGAGTTCGATCCAATCCCACGCGAGAGTGGCAGTCCGGACTGGCAAGGCAGCGAGCCGCCCGTCGAGGGCCATGCAAACGCATGGGCGCCGATGTCCGTGGATCACGAGCGTGGGCTCGTATTCGTGCCGACGTCGAGCCCGAGCCCGGACTTCTACGGTGGCCGGCGGCCAGGCGACAATCGTCATGCCAATTCCGTCGTCGCGCTCGATGCATCGGACGGATCGGTCCGCTGGGCCTACCAGGTCGTACACCACGACGTATGGGACTATGACCTGCCGGCGCAACCGGGTCTTTACACGGTGTGGCGTGACGGCGAGCAGCATGATGTTGTGGCGCAGGTCACCAAGACCGGTCATGTTTTCGTCCTCGATCGCGACACGGGTAAACCGTTCCTACCCGTCGCGGAACGTCCGATGCCGGCTTCCGATATTGACGGTGAGAGGATGTCACCGACGCAACCGATACCGACGGCGACCCCCGGGATCGTGCCCAGCACCCTCGATCCCGACGATGCGTTCGGGCTGACCTGGTTCGACAAGCGGGCGTGCGAAAAGGCACTTGCCGGACTGCGCGCGGAGGGGTTATTCACGCCCCCGTCGCGCCAGGGGACGCTGTTTTACCCGTTTACCGGAGGCGGAGCGAACTGGGGTGGTGCAGCCTACGACCCTCGCCGCAACCTGCTCGTCATCAACATGTCCAGCATGGCGCATGCCGTGTCGCTGTACCCGCAAAGCGACTTCGATCGCATCCGGCGGGAATACCCGGACGACGATGTCGAACCCATGCACGGCGTGCCGTTCTCGGATCGCCGCGCGCTCGTGCTGTCGCCCCTGGGTCTTCCTTGCGCGCCTCCGCCGTGGGGCGTCCTCGCGGCCGTCAACGTCGATTCGGGACAGATCGTCTGGCGACGCGCTCTCGGCACACTCGAGGACTTTGTGGGCCTGCCGCTCGAGGTCGGCACGCCGACGATCGGGGGCCCGATTGCGACAGCAGGCGACGTCATCTTCATTGCGTCCACGTTGGACTATTACCTGCGCGCGTTCAGTATCGAGACTGGCGAGGAACTCTGGAAAGGGCGCTTGCCGACGTCGGGCAACGCAACCCCGATGACCTACGTCTGGGAGGAACGCCAGTACGTCGTGATCTATGCCGGCGGAAATTCGCGAATAGGCCTGCCAATCGACGACAAGCTGATCGCTTTTGCGCTGCCTCAGGAATAGTTGTCCAGCAGCCCGGGTTCGATCCGGGCGCCGACTTGCTGAATAACCGTTGTGCCGCAAAACGTACCGATCTTTGCGCACTCCGCGAGCGGCTTGTCGTTGACCCAGCCAAAGAGGAATCCTGCCGTGTATGCGTCGCCCGCACCGGTCGTATCGATAACCTCGTCGACGGGCGTTGCGGCCTGTACGATGCGCTCGTCGCCTTGAACGATAACCGAACCTTTGTCCGACCGCGTGATCGCGAAGAGGTTGTCATAAGCGTCGAGCGCATCCAGTGTGTCGTCGAAGTCCTCGGTCTGCACCAAAGCGCTAACTTCGTCCTCGTCCGCCACGACGATGTCGACGCCGTTACGCACGGCGTGATTGAATGAATCGCGATGCCGCTCGACGCAAAACGAATCTGACAGCGACAATGCCACGGCCGTGCCGTTCTTTTTCGCGATATCGATCGCTTTTGCCGTGAGATCTGGACCTTCCGGCAAATCCCAGACGTAGCCCTCGATCAATACGGCTTTCGGGCTGCCCATGCTCTCGGGCGTGATGTCGTCCGTGCTGAGCTCGGTGCATGCGCCGAGGTAAGTCTGCATCGTACGCTGGCCATCCGCTGTAATCAGGATAAGGCTGCGTGCCGTTGGGGCGCCGTTTGTCGCTGCGGCCAGGCGAATATCCACGCCGAGCGAGCGCATGTCGTGATTGAATATACCGCCGAGCTGGTCGGCTTTTACCCGACCAATGTATGCCGCAGAACCGCCCAAATTTGCGAACCCGGCGATCGTGTTCGCAACCGACCCGCCCGACATCTCCGTTGCAGGGCCCATGTTCGCGTAGATTTCGCGTGCGCGATCCATATCGACGAGCGTCATCGATCCGGGAACGGCGCCGATCTTGCCCAGGAATGTGTCATCAATGTGCGCAAGAACGTCTACAATTGCGTTGCTGATTCCGAGCAGCTGCACCGAGTGGTTCATCGTGGTTTGGAATTAGTCAAAAAATCGCCGCATAGCCTACCACCGGCAGCCACAGGTTGCCGGGAATTTGCTGTAGTCCAACGCGGGCGGTATCGTGTCGCAACCCAAAAGGAGAGGAGTGTCGTGCGAAAATCGGGTGGGCTGGCGATCCCGCTGACGCTGATCGTCTTTTACTACACTTTCTGGATCACGATGATGTGGTACCTGTTGTCGCGATATCCGGGGCTTGGTCAGTATTTTCCGATCGGCGGCATCGAGTTCCTGGCCGGGATTCAGTCTGACACTTTCGAGCCGATATATTCCTTTACCAAGGATACCGTCCATTCACCCCAGAGCTGGGTGCAGCTGGCAATTGCCTGTGTCGGCGCGGTTATCCTGACGATTCCCGTTACATGGGCGTATTTCATTACGAGCAGGGCCCGTCGCATCGACCAGTCTTTCGTGCAGACAATCATGATCCTGCCGGTTGTCGTTACCGGCATATCGATGATCGTGCTGAACAGTCTCGCGCTCGCTTTCAGCCTTGCCGGCATTGTTGCCGCTGTCCGGTTTCGATTTGCCCTGAGTCAGCCATCGGACGCCATGTATATCTTCGTTTCGATTGGCGTGGGGCTTGGCTCTGGCATCGGTGCGCTCGGGGTTGCGACCGTAATTTCCATTGCTTTCGTGTTTTCTACCATGGTGATCTGGCGGCTTGAGTACGGCAAGACGCTCTCGGGCCGTTTTCTTACGATGCTGACGCGCAGGGATGCAGGTGACGATGAGTATGACGACTAATCGCAGCATCCTGATTGTGCACGGCAGGGACTTCAAACCTGCCGAGTCATCGCTTATGGAGATTTCCCTGGCTGCACTCAGGGCTGGCGTCGCACGCGACTACCCCGACAGCGTCGATGCCTTCGACAGCGTCTCCAAGGACATGGCTTACTACGGTGACCTGACGAATCAGATGCTCGAGTCGTTCGGTAAACGGTACGATCCGGTCCTCGACGAAGGAGACCGCAGGAATGCCCTGGCAGCTCTGTGCGCGATTTCGCAGCGCAAGCGTTTCGGCATTCGCCAGTACGACCGTCTGCCCGGTAAATCCGCGTTGCGCGAATTCGTCGCCGATATCCTGGCGCCCGTCCTGGGCGCGATTGGGATGACCATCCCGCTCATCCGATGGGTGTCCAGGGACTGTGCGGAATACCTCGTCGGCACGTCCGGTTTCGCGGAGGATCTGCGGGCAAGGGTGCGTGACAAGCTTTGCGATCACCTGGAGCGCGGCGAAAAGATCCTGCTGATGACACACGGGCTTGGCTGTTTGATTGCCTACGATGTCTTGTGGGAGTTATCGCATGAGGAACAGTACAAGGACAGGATCGGCGATGCGAAAGTCGACAACTGGCTGATGCTCGGTGCGCCACTCGGCGACATGCACATACGTAAGTTTCTCAAGGGAGCAAAGGAGAAGGTCGAAGGCCGATACCCGACCAATGTCATTTCCTGGGACAATGTTGCTGCCGAGGACGACTATTCGTGTCACGACAATACGTTGGCCGACGACTTCAAGAAGATGATGGATCAGCATCTCGTAAGCGCTGTAAACGATTACCGCGTCTATAATCTCGCCGTTCGCTACGGCAAGTCGAATCCGCATAGTTCGGTGGGTTATTACATCCACCCACGGGTCAGCAAGATTATTGTCGACTGGATCACGTCTGGCTCGAGCGGTCCGGCTAGTCCACAAGACAATCCTCGATAATCTTGTCTTCAACCCGCTTCGGTTTGTCGATCAGCTTGTAGAAATCTTCAATGTACTTGAGCAGGTTTCGCCTTGTAGCGGATGTCAGTTCCGCCTGGTTCTCGACGAGGGCGACAATATCTGATTGCCTGTCACGAAAAAGCTGCAGGGTCGCGGGCAACAATTCATTGTTAACGCAGCGACCACGGTAAAGCCGCTGCCTGACACTAGCGAGCCCGAACCGAGGGTTCGGTGCGGCATGTCTGGCATTTACGAAGCCGGTCTGATCGAAGTCGAAGGGAACTGTTCGATAAAGCCCTGCCTCGCTGGTAAAAAGAACCTGGTTGTGACAACAATCCTCGTCGGGGGCAGTAGCGATTGGCGAAAAATCGGTGTTACCGAGAAAGAATTGAAAAACCGACGCCAGGTTGAGATCGGCCGGATACAGGGATCCTACAGGCACACGCTCGGTTAACACGGGCTCGCCGCCTATACGCTTGCCGAGCCGGTCCTTGTGCTCGAGAAATACGGCGTAGGAATGCCGCGTCTGATTCCGGTCGGTGTAGATGTAGGTCATATTCACGAGCCGGACGCGAAAGCTGTAATCGCTCAGCAAGTTCCAGATCCGATACGCAAGGTATTCGCTGACGATCGATTGCGCATAAAGTGAGTTACTCTGGCAGTGGGTGATGACTTTGAGTTTGTCCTGCTTGTCGAACAGGGTGTCATCGGTCTGCGATTTTTTGAAATTGAAGCGCAGTGGCGGGAACCGGCAAATCTCCGGTTTGAGGCGCCAGTTGCCGCGCGCACGCAGCAAGACATCGAATTCAATTATTGTGCCGTCGGCATCCGTATATCGGAACTTGCCGTCGGCTTCTTCTTCTTCGGGACGTTCGCGCGCCAGGTATACGAACGGGCCCTCGACTTCCGCCTCGAGCGTCTCATCGCTCTGAAACAGAGGATCGTAATCCTTGATATCCTTTCCGTAGACTGCAGCGGCGAGGAACAACGATACAATAACGGGAGTCGAAGTCCTAAACTGCATTTGTTTGCCTAGTCTGTGGAAACGTCGGCATGATTCAATTTTAGTCGGTAAGGGTTCACTTTGCATAAAGTCCTGATCAAAACAGCGATTCTTCTCCTGGCGGTCCTGGCCACGCCAGCCCGCTCGGCCGAGTGGCAGTTCGACGGGGTGAGCCGGATCGTCGCTATTTCCGACATCCATGGCGCCTATGATGCGATGGTGCAGGCGCTTGCAGCGGCTGACGTTGTCGACGCCGATCTGGCCTGGAGCGCAGGCGATGCCCATCTGGTGATTGTCGGCGACATCCTCGATCGTGGGCCGGATTCTCGATCGGCGATGGATCTCCTGATGCGGCTCGAACCAGAGGCCGAGGCGAACGGTGGTCGGGTCCATGTACTGATCGGCAACCACGAAGCGATGAATCTCGTGGGCGATCTGCGATACGTCTCCGCTGCCGAATACGCCGCATTCGCCGAGGAGGAGCTGGTTGGCGATCGCGAACATTGGTTCAGAGTTTTCGCCGAGGTGCGGCCAGCATTGGGCCAGACACCCGAGGGCCTGGCCACGTTATTCCGCCAGAAGTATCCACTCGGGTTCTTTGCGCATCGCAGGGCATTTGCGAGTGACGGCAAGTACGGCGCGTGGCTGCTGGATAGGCCCGCCATCGTGGTCATTAACCGCACCGCTTTCGTTCATGGTGGCCTGTCACCGCTGATCGGGAATATCGGGCTTGATGGCGTCAATGGACGCCTGATCGGGGAAATGGAAGAGTACGTGAGACAACTCGAAGTCACGTATCAGGTCGGTGCTCTGCTGCCGACCGACAATTTCCACGATCATGCCGTGCTGCTCTCGAAGTTCATGCCGCCGCTTGAAATATCGGCGGATGTCCTGCACTCGATTGATACCGTCAAAGCGCTCAATGAGTCGGAACTGCATGCCCTCGACGGCCCGCTCTGGTATCGCGGCAACGTGGTCTGTAGCGAACTCATCGAATATGACAAGCTGACCGCTACGCTCGAGGCGATCGGCGCCGATCGAGTCGTTATCGGCCATACGCCGACACCGGGCCGAAAAGTGCTGGAACGAATGGACGGGAGAATCGTCGAGATCGACACGGGCATGCTCAACAATTACTACGGCGGAAGCGCCAATGCGCTGGTCATCGACGAATCCGGCCTGTCTGTCGCTAACCAGGATGGCGAAACGCGCGTTGCCCCAATGCCGCATCCGCGCAATGTCGGCACACGGCCCCAGGGCAGGCTCACCCACGAACAACTCGAAAACTTGCTGACGAACGGCGATATCGTCGTCAGCCGGCAGGACGAACTGGGGCGCACGATCTTGTCGGTCAGCGACGGCGTTGCGACCGTTGAGGCTGTATTCGCAAGCCGCAAGGGCCGCGGATTCTATCCGGAGGTAGCCGCCTATCGGCTCGATCGTCTCATCGACCTCGAAATGGTGCCGGTCGCCGTTGTGCGGGAAGTCGATGGCAAGCACGGGTCGCTGCAATTCTTGCCGAAGAACTGGATTAACGAAGCGCAGCGTCAACAGGAAGGAAGCGGCGGCGGCGCATGGTGTCCGTTACCCGAGCAATGGAATGCGATGACGGTCTGGGACGTTTTGACCTACAACGAAGGACGCAACGTGAGTAACGTTCTTTACGGCCTGGACTTCTGGCAGTTGATGCTGGTGGGTCACGACAACGCTTTCTCGACACGCAAGGGCATTGCGCCGCGCTTCAAGGCGGTGCCATACGAAGTAGGCCAGGGCTGGCGCAATGCGCTCGGCGGACTCAGTGAAGAAGCCCTGACCGAGGCGATGGGCGACGTGCTCGATGACAAGCGCATCCGCGCACTTGCCGCGAGGGCGGCGAAACTCGCGGCCGCCCAGGACTAGGTAGCTAGTCAACCACCGCGATACACTCGATCTCGGTACGAGCGTTCAGCGCAAGGCCGTTGGCGCCGAGTGCGCTTCGCGCCGGCTTGTTGGGGAAAAACGTGACGTAAACTTCGTTCATTGCGCCCCATTCCGACATGTCGGCGAGAAACACCGTGCACTTGACGACCCGATCCATCGACGAGCCGTTCGCCTCGAGCGTTGCGGCGATATTTTCGAGCGTCTTCCTGGTTTCGGGCTGAATACCGCCTTCCACGAGCGCCTGGGCCTCGGCGTCGTAACCGATGGCGCCGGAAAGGAACAGCAGGTTATCCACTCGTACGGCGGCCGAAAACGGCATGTCTTCCATGCCCGGCTCACTGATCCAGTCGACATCAGCCTTGTGATCGACCTTGACTTCACAGCCCGAGAGTAGAAATCCGCCACAGACGAGAATCAGGATACGTTTCATTGCAATCTCCAGGTTAGATTTCGCCGGCGCCTGCCGCCGCCTTGATGTGATCCGCCGCCCGGAACGCCAGCGCCATGATTGTCATGGTCGGCTGTCCGCGGCCCGACGTCACCATGCTGCTACCGTCACAGATGAACAAATTGGGCACGTCGTGACTGCGATGTTTGCTGTCGACGACGGATGTCGCCGGATCATTACCCATGCGGCAGGTGCCGAGCAGGTGTTCGCCGCCGGTGTTCGGGCGGATTCCGAAGCGCCACATCTTCATCGCGCCGGCCGCATCGTGCAACTCGGCGCAGCGATCTTCGAAAAATGCCGCCGTTGCGAGATCGTCATCGTGATCCATGTAGGTCAGCCGAATCGCAGGGCGCCCCGACGCGTCTTTGCTCTCAGGGTCAAGCGTCACGTTATTTCGATCCATCGCGAGAGACGTGTTACTGCCGACGAAACACAGTGTCCTTGTGAAATCATGCGCCAGGACGTCTTTGTAGCCCTTGCCCCACCGCGGCGCGTTCGGGTCGGTGCCGAGCAGGGCATGGAATATCGGCGTCGCTGAAAACAGCGGCCGGGCATCGATGCCACCCCCGCCGTAGAAACCACGTTTCTCGTCAGTATCGTAAAAGTCATGAATGATGCGCGAGACCTGCACGCCCTTGTAGTCGTTGAGCGGGTGCTCGTAGACGCCGGTCGCGAGGGAGTGCTGGTTGAACATCAGGTTACGGCCGACAAAACCGCTCGAATTGGCCAGGCCATCGGGGTGTTGCGGGCTGGCCGACATCAACAGCAGTCTCGCCGACTCGGCGCCGTTGGCCGACAGTACGACAGCTTTGGTCTTTTGCGCCTGTTCGACGCCGTCCCTGTCGAGGTAAACGACTTCGCTGGCGCGTCCCCGGTCGTCCGTGTCAATGCGGATGACGGTCGACTCGGGACGGATCTCGCAGTTACCACTGGCTTCGGCAAGTGGAATCATGGCGACGAGCGTCGACGATTTCGCGCCGGCCTCGCAGCCGAACCACATGCAGTAACCGCAACTCACGCAGCCCGCACGTCCGTTGTGAGGCTGCGACAGGATGGCATGCGGCTCCGGCTGGGCATGCCAACCCAGCTCCGCCGCGGCCTTTTCCATGAGCACGCCTGACGACTTGATCGGCATCGGTGGCATCGGAAACGGCTTCGAACGAGGGGCGTCGAAAGGCCCCGGCGCGCCGGATACGCCGATCTCCCAGTCGACCCTCGTGTAATAGGGCTCGAGTTCCTCGTAGGTGATCGGCCAGTCCGTAAAATTCGTGCCCGAAATCGGGCCGATCAGGCTGCGCTCCTGAAAGTCCACGGGCCGCAGCCGCCAGAAATTCGCCGTGAAATGGACACTGCTGCCGCCGACGCCAGGCGCGTATCGGATTGGTGTAATGCGGTCCCGTGGCGGCCCGGCAGTCTCGTGTTCGTAATGGCGAAACGTCTGGCCATGCACGTCATTGCCGCCGCCGAGAAGTTCCGACTGGATCAAGACCGAATATTCATCGTGGGTGAAGTCGGCGGCATTGCGATAGGGGCCTTGTTCCAGCACGACCGTGGAAAAGCCTGCGGTCGACAACTCTTTGGCGAGAATCCCGCCGGCAGAGCCGGACCCGATGACAACGAAGTCGACTTCCTTGCGAGTATCGAACGTCTTACTCGCCATCGTTGGTGCCCCCGTGCACCTCGGCATCGTAATAGCCGAACGGGTAGGTCCAGGGCCCGTGATTGCCGTCGAAACCGAGGAGATCCCATCCGACCTTGCCCTTGTTGCCGCCGTATTTTTCCATGGCGAAGAAGCCGAAAATCGTCATCGTCCGGACCATGTTGAACAGCGGCGTTTGTTCCTGGGACGTGAGGAAATCGTCCTGCGTCTCTTCGTCGAGCTCATCGAGCCGCGCCGTGTCTCCATGTTTGCCCCTGAGGGCGTTATTGAACTCAGTCATGCTGTTTCGGGCAAATTCGAGCTGGCCACTCATTTCAGCGCCGAACGCGCGGTCGATGAAGTGGATCACGCCAGCTTCGGTTGCGCCGGGCGTGTCGGTGGTCGGAATGATTCGCGCGGCGATGGCTGCAAAGTCACGAGCCTCTTCGGCGCCCAGGACGGCAAACGGCGCTTCCGCGTCCCGCGCCGTACAGGCGGCTTGCGCAATGACAGCAAGTCCCGGTGCCAGGATGCGCAAATAGCTCGCTCCGGCAAGTGCGCCGGAGGACTTCAGGAACATCCGTCGGGACAGGTCTTCTGGGCTCACGCGAGTACCCACCTTGTTATTGTTTTATTCGAAAATGGACGAGGCAAGACAGTAGCACACGAACGTATAATGGTCCTCATGGGACGGCTCACGACACATGTGCTCGATACTGCGAACGGCATCCCGGCCTCAGGGGTGGATATAAGGCTGTACGCGCTCGACGGCGGGCGGCAACTCAAGGCGGCCGCCGTGACGAACGACGATGGGCGCAGCGAACACCCGTTGCTTGCCGACGAGCTGCTCGCAACTGGCGAGTATGAACTCGAGTTCGACATCGGCGCGTATTTCCGTGCGCGGAGTGCGGAACTCGACGACCCGGCCTTTCTTGAGACGGTGGTCATTCGTTTTGCGATGTGCGACGACGAGCACTATCACGTCCCGCTATTGGTATCACCGTGGAGCTACTCGACGTACCGGGGTAGTTGAGAGCTACGGTCAAGGGGGTTAACGGTATCGACACGACGTCCGACACCATTCGGTTTGTTATCGACGGGGAGCTGTACGAACTCCGCGACGTCGATCCGACGCGGACGGTGTTGCAATTCCTGCGCGAGGATCTCGGCAAGACCGGCACCAAGGAAGGCTGTGCCGAAGGCGATTGCGGAGCGTGCACTGTCAACATCGTCGAGCTGGATCGTAACGGCGAAGACGTCGCAGTTCGCGCCGTCAACTCCTGTATTCAGTTTTTACCGACACTTGACGGCAAGGAACTGATCACGGTCGAGTCGCTCGTTCGGGATGGAGAAATGCATCCTGTACAGCAGGCCATGGTCGAACACCATGGCTCGCAGTGCGGCTTTTGCACACCCGGCTTTGTGATGTCATTGTTCGCGCTGTACAAGACCAACCCCAAGCCATCACGACAGGAAATCGACGATGCGCTCGCAGGCAACCTGTGCCGGTGCACTGGCTACAGGCCCATAATCTCGGCGGCCGAGGCGATGTACGACCACGGTGTGGATACCGACTGGTTGCGACAACCGGCTGCTGCGAAAAAACTGCCGCCGCCGGGGGACCGTATCGAGCGGCTCAAGCAGCTTTCACGCACGACCGGCTTGCAGTTTCAAGGTTCCGGCAAAAGGTTTTTCGCGCCGTTGACATCCGACGAACTCGCCGGACTCCTCGCCAGCCATCCCGATGCGACGATACTCGCCGGAGGGACGGATATCGGCCTGTGGGTGACGAAGCAGCACCGCGAGCTTGATACCGTGATTTACACAGGCCGGGTCGCCGAGCTCAACGAGGTCAATGCCACCGCCACGCACATCGATATCGGCGCGGCGGTATCTCTTGCCGACGCGATGGTGTTGATTGTCGAGCAATACCCGGGTCTCGACGAGCTGTTTCGGCGATTTGCTTCTCCGCCGATACGCAATGCCGGCACACTCGGCGGCAACATCGCAAACGGATCGCCGATCGGCGATGCGATGCCGGCCCTGATGGTTGCGGGGACGACGCTGACCCTTCGCCGCGGCCGCAGCCGGCGCGAGGTGCCGCTCGACGCGTTCTATCTCGACTACCAGGTCAAGGATCTGCGCGAGGCGGAGTTTGTCGAATCGGTTCATGTACCCGTGCTGGGTGATGATGTACTCCTGCGCAGCCACAAACTCTCCAAGCGCTTCGACCAGGATATCTCGGCGGTCTGCAACGCGTACTGCCTCGAGCTCGATGGCGATCGCGTCGTCACTTTTCGTATGGCCTGTGGCGGCATGGCGACGACAGTCCGGCGAGCCGAGAACTGCGAGTCCGCGGTTGCCGGCAAGTTGTGGAACGAAGAGACGATCGCAGCGGCCTGTAAGGGGCTTGCGCAGGACTTCGAGCCAATTTCCGACATGCGCGCATCGGCGGGCTACCGCCTGCGCGCGGCGCAGAATTTATTGCGCCGCTTTTACCTCGAAACCCTTGGTGAGGTAGAACAGACGGTGTATGCGTATGGCCGGTAGCGCAACAGTATCGGGCAAGCCCCTGGCCCACGACAGTGCTCGGATGCACGTGTCGGGGAGCGCCGCATATACGGACGATCTGCCAGAGCCGCGCGGACTGCTGCACATGGCTGTAGGAATGAGCGCCAGGGCGCACGCGAAGATCGCGAACCTCGATCTTGCGGACGTTCTTGCGGCCGATGGTGTCGTCGCGGTCTACACGGCTGCCGATATCCCGGGCGAGAATAATTGCGGGCCGATCGTTCACGACGAGAAGATATTCAATCCCGACGTTGTCGAGTATGCCGGACAGCCGATATTCGCGGTCGCCGCTGAAAACGTCGACCAGGCGCGCAAGGCGGCCAGGCGGGCAGGCATCGAGTACGAAGAACTCGACCCGATTCTCGATACCGACACGGCGGTCGAAAAGGGATCGTTCGTGTTGCCCAGTGAAACCCTGCAACGCGGTAACCCTGAGCAGGCGCTGGCCGAAGCGCCGAACAGGGTCCAACGGCGGCTCGATCTCGGGGGCCAGGATCAGTTTTATCTGGAAGGCCACGTCGCGATGGCCGTGCCGGGCGAGGACCATACGCTGACGGTCTACAGTTCAACTCAGCACCCCGACGAGGTTCAAAACCTGGTTGCAGCGGCAACAGGCCTTGAGGCAAAGGACGTTGTCTGCATTTGCCGCAGGATGGGCGGCGGCTTTGGTGGCAAGGAAAGCCAGGCAGCGACGATAGCCTGCATCGCCGCCTTGATGGCCGTGAAGACGGGCAGGGCGTGCAAGCTCAGGCTTGACCGTGACGACGACATGATCATGACGGGAAAGCGACACGACTTTGTCATCGACTATGACGCCGGATTCGACGATGACGGAAAAATTCTCGGCATCCGATTCACCTTCGCATCGCGCTGTGGTGTATCGGCAGATCTCTCCGGTCCGGTCAACGATCGGACGATGTTTCATTGCGACAACGCGTATTTCCTCGAAAACATCGGCATCGAATCGCACCGCTGCAAGACCAACACCGTATCGAATACGGCTTTCCGGGGATTCGGTGGGCCGCAGGGCATGTTTGCAATCGAGTACGTGATCGACGATATCGCACGTACGCTCGGAAAAGACCCGCTTTCGGTGAGGCGCGCGAATTTCTATGGCATTGGTGAACGCGACACGACGCAATACGGGCAGAAACTCGAAGACAACATCATTACCGAGATCGTCGACAGGCTCGAGCAGGATGCCAAGTACGAGAAACGGCGCACGGCTGTGCGTAACTTCAATGCGCGGAGTACGATCCTGAAGCGCGGCATCGCGCTGACACCGGTCAAGTTCGGGATCTCATTCACCGCGACACACCTGAACCAGGCAGGTGCTCTCGTGCACGTCTACAAGGACGGCAGCGTCCATCTCAATCATGGCGGCACCGAAATGGGCCAGGGGCTCTACATCAAGGTGGCGCAGGTCGTGGCGGACGAGCTTGGCATCGGTATCGACAGAATCCGGATCAACGCGGCCGATACGAGTCGCGTGCCGAACGCGTCGGCGACGGCCGCCTCGAGTGGTTCGGACATCAATGGCAAGGCCGCTCAAAAGGCGGCTGCGAAGATTCGCGCCCGGCTCACCGAGTTCGCCGCAACACACTTCAATGTCGCGGAAAACAAGATCGATTTCGGCAACGACATGGTTACCGTCGGCACCGAGAAACACGGCTTCGAGGACATCGTTCAGCTGGCCTGGTTCAATCGCGTGTCGATGTCGGCGACAGGTTTCTATCGCACACCCAAGATTCACTACGATCGCGAGACGTTTTCAGGCCGGCCGTTCTTCTACTTTGCATACGGTGCGGCAGTATCGGAAGTGATTGTCGATACGCTGACGGGCGAGTATCGCTTGTTGCGCGCCGACATCCTGCATGACTGCGGCGACTCGCTGAACCCGGCGGTCGACCTCGGCCAGGTAGAAGGCGGCTTCATACAAGGCGTCGGCTGGCTGACTTCGGAGGAATTGTGTTGGAACGAGTCTGGCGAGCTGACGACCCACGCGCCGTCGACCTACAAGATTCCGACCTGCTCCGACCTGCCCCCCGACTTTCGTGTCGAGCTTCTCAACAACTCGCCGAATCGCGAGGATACGATATATCGCTCGAAGGCGGTCGGAGAGCCGCCGCTCATGTTGGGCATTTCAGCGTTTTACGCAATACGCGACGCGATTGCGACGGCAGAATGCCCGCTGCCGGACCTCCAGGCTCCGGCAACCCCGGAGGCCGTGTTGCGGGCGATCGAGGGTGGCCAGCGATGAATGAATGGATCGACGAGCTCTGCGACCTGACTGCTGCCGGCGAGCGAGCAGTGCTCGTAACCGTCGCCGGAATTCGCGGCTCTGCTCCGCGCGAGGTCGGGGCCAAGATGATCGTTTCAGCGGATGCAACGATCGGCACGATCGGTGGCGGACAACTCGAGTACCAGTGCACGCGGATCGCCGCAGGCATGCTCGGGGACGACGAGACTCCGGCCTTGCGCAAGTTTCCGCTCGGATCGTCGATGGGGCAGTGCTGCGGTGGCGTCGTGGATATCCTGTTTGAGCCGATCGCAAGCCGGTTACCGGGCTGGCTGCGTGATCTCAGGACCTTGCACGGCCAGCGCGAGCCCGCTGTGATCGTAACGCACCTCAGGGGTGACACCGACAAATGCATCATTACGACCACCGATGCCTTCGGTGACGCGGCTACGGCGCAGCCCGACGTCGTTACGACGGCACGTGAGGGTCTCGAGACGGGCCGGCGCGCACATCGCATTGGCGACTGGTTCTTCGAGGATGTCGTGGGTACCGACTTCAACATTGCCGTGTTCGGCGCCGGGCATGTCGGGTCGGCCGTCGTGCGATCCCTGTCCGCACTTGATTGCAACGTGCGCTGGATCGATAGCCGTCGCAACATTTTCCGCGACACGCCGGCCAATGTGCGAGCGATAGAGTCGTCCGAGCCAGCGCTCGAAGTTGCCGCGATGCCGCCGGGGAGCTGCTTTCTTGTCATGACACATAGCCACGCGATCGACTACGAGATCTGCAACCGCATTCTCCGTCGTGGTGATGCCGTTTACTGCGGGCTGATCGGGTCCATCAGCAAACGGCGGCGGTTCGAGAAGCGTTTTCGGGCAGAAGGCATGCAGGAGCGCGATATCGAGCAGCTCGTGTGCCCGATTGGCGTCGACGGGATCACGGGCAAGAAACCCGCCGAGATTGCCGTCGCCGCGGCTGCCGAGGTCCTGCAGGCCTGGGAACGCGTGAACCGGGCCGCTGAGCCGAAATTCCCGGCCAATGTGCGGCCACTGAAGAGACGCCGCTAGCATGGAAGCGTATGTTGTCGATTGGCTGAACCTGCTTGCACGCTGGGTGCATTTCATTACCGGGATCGCATGGATCGGAGCTTCGTTCTATTTCATCTGGCTCGATGATCATCTAGAGGCGCCGAAGTCGTCCTCTGACGCGGACATGGGCGTCGGCGGGGAGGTCTGGTCGGTCCACGGTGGCGGCTTCTATCATGCGCAGAAATACCAGGTTGCGCCGCCGCGAATTCCGGAGACGCTGCACTGGTTCAAGTGGGAGGCCTACTCGACATGGCTCTCGGGCATGTTCCTGCTCGTACTCGTCTACTGGTACGGGGCGCAGGTGTACCTGATCGATCCGGCCGTCGCCGAGTTGTCACCGGTCGCGGCTGTAGCCCTGGCCGCAGGCATCATCGTTGTCAGCTGGCTGGTCTACGATCTGCTGTGCAAGTCCCGGCTCGGCGAAAACGAAGGGCTGTTCGCCAGCGTCCTGTTCGTGTTGACCGGGGTTCTCGCCTGGGGACTTTGCGAGCTGTTCAGCGGGCGCGGGGCGTATATCCATTTTGGCACGGTGCTCGGCACGATCATGGTGGCCAACGTGTTCTTCGTCATTATCCCGGGACAGAAGCGCATGGTTGCAGCCGCGGAGAGAGGTGAGGCGCCGGACGCACAAGACGGCATCAGGGCCAAGCAGCGTTCGGTACACAATACCTACTTCACACTGCCTGTCCTGTTTGTCATGACGAGTAATCACTACGCCATGACCTACAACCACGAATACAACTGGGCGATCCTGATTGCTATTTCGCTCGCCGGGGCGCTGATCCGCATTTACTTCGTCGCCCGGCACTCGGGCAAGGCTTCGCCCTGGCCGCTGATCTTTGCCGGCGTGCTGCTGGCCGGGGTCGCCGCGCTCATCGCGCCGAGGGCCAGCGCGGCGTCGGGAGAAGCCGTCGCGTTCGAAGAAGTTCGTTCTGTTGTGTTGCACCGTTGCACGTCCTGCCATTCGGCCCAGCCCACGCACCCGGCGTTCCCAGCGGCGCCCGGTGGCGTCGTGCTGGACACGGAGGCGCAGATCGTCGCCGAGGCCCTGCGGATACATCAGCAGACCGTCGTTACCCGGGTGATGCCGATCGGCAACCTGACCAACATCAGCGAGGCGGAGCGCGAGTTGATCGATCGCTGGTACCGGTCGCTGGAGAGCCAGTGATGGGCGATGAACGATACCCGAGGGACCTGCGTGGCTATCACGGCCATCCGCCTGCGGCGGACTGGCCAGGCGATGCCAGGGTCGCTGTGCAGTTCGTCGTGAACTACGAGGAGGGTGGTGAGAGCTGCGTTCTGCACGGCGACGCCGCATCCGAGGCATTCCTGTCCGACATCGTTGGTGCCGTGCCTGTCCAGGGCCAGCGTCACATGAACATGGAATCGCTCTACGAGTATGGCGCCCGCGCCGGGTTCTGGCGGTTGCACCGGCTGTTCACCGAGCGGGAATTTCCAGTCACGGTATTCGGGGTTGCGATGGCGATGGACAGGAACCCCGAAGCCGTAGCGGCAATGCAGGAAGCGGACTGGGAGATCGCGAGCCACGGTTACCGCTGGATCGACTACCAGTCGATCGACGAGGAAACAGAGCGGGC